>WNGL01001738.1_pt1 | contig 38489 bp, 42 predicted proteins | sample 5400591 | NCBI WGS metagenome assembly WNGL01 (sample SAMN13153377, study PRJNA577476) | soil metagenome | isolation source: 80 cm soil or saprolite under Garry oak tree replicate 1 | place: USA:California | collected 2016-06-15
CGCTGCTGGGCCGATTCGCCGTCGATCGAGATGATCGACGCGTTGCCTGCCAGCCCGGCTGCCTGAGCGACCTGGCTCGCGCTCAAGTGCCGCGTTCCGACGACGTCGACGGAGTGCACGGCCAGCGCCGGACCAAACCACAGCCAGCCCAGCAGCATCGCTTCGACCAGTGCCACCAGGCCCGCCATCGCTCGCCGTGACCAGTGCACGTCCGGCTCGCGCAACGCGCGCTCCGAGCGGGTCCACAGCTGACCCTTCAACGGCTCTGTCCTCTCGAGCCCGTCGGGCCACGGAGCCCTGGGGAGAACGGAGCTGCGACGCCGAGATCTCATATCGCGCCCGGTCCGACTTGGCTTCGATGGCGATCAACCGCGTGGTCGATGAGCCGCTGGCAGAGCTCGTCGAAAGCGATGCCCGCCGCCCGAGCCGCGTCGGGCAGGAGGGAGAGCTCGGTCAACCCGGGAACCGTGTTGACCTCCAGCACCCATGGCGTTCCGTCCGTGTCAACAATGACGTCGACCCGCGCCATACCCGAGCATCCCAGCTCGGCGAAGGCGCGGGCGGCGGCGTCCGAGGCGGCGGCGCGCGCCGCTTCCGGGATGCGGGCGGGGATGATGTGGTGCGACTTGCCCGCCGTGTACTTGGCGTCGTAGTCGTACACCGGGTTGTCACTGACGATCTCGAGAGTCGGCAGGACTTCGATCTCCGGAGTGGCCAGCACCCCGATGGTGATCTCGGTCCCGGTGGCAAATCGCTGGACGAGGACGCGCCGGTCGTATCGCCCCGCCAGGACGAGACCGCTCGCCACCGCGTCGACGTCCTTCGCGATCGTCAGACCGATCGTCGAGCCCTCGCGCACCGGCTTGACGACAAGTGGGAGGCCGAATCGCGACACCAGTCTTTCCACGACGTCGGCCGCGACGCCCTCTTTGATCTCGAGCTCTTCGAACTCGGGCACATGGAGCCCGACGCCCTGCATGACCTTTGCCGCGCGTGACTTGTCCATGCACAGGGCTGAGGCGAGCACGCCGGAACCCGTGTAGGCCAGGCCGAGGAGCTCGAGCATGCCCTGCACGGTCCCGTCCTCACCCAGGCGGCCGTGCAGCGCGTTGAAGACGCACTCGTAATCGCCGTCGCGCAGGACATCCCACGTTCCGCCGTCGAGGTCGACCGGTGTGACGTCGTGGCCGCGCCCGCGCAGCGCCTTCGCCACCTCTTCGCCCGAGCGCATGGACACCTCTCGCTCTGCCGACTTCCCTCCCCTGAGGACGGCGAGCTTCACTTCCAGCGCCCCACGATCTCGACCTCCGGCTCGAGCTGCGCGCCGAAGCGCCGCTTGACCTCGGTCATCACGCGCTCGATGAGCTTCCGCACGTCGGCCGCGGTCGCCCCGCCCTCGTTGACGATGAAGTTTCCGTGGAGCGGCGAGATGACGGCCGCCCCCTCCCGCGCGCCCTTCAGCCCGGCCGCCTGGACCAGGCGCCCCGCCGAGTCACCCGGCGGGTTTTTGAAAACGCTTCCGCAGTTCTTGGTTTTGATCGGCTGGGTCTCATTGCGCTCGCGCGTGAGCTTCGCCATCACCTGCTTCGCCGCTTCCCCATCCCCACGCTCGAGCTGCAACGTGGCCGAGATGACGAGAGCGCCTTTCAACTGTCCGTCTCTCAATGCCGACGTGCGGTAGCCGAATTGCAGTTCGGCCGGCTTCCACTTCTTTCGGCCGCCGCCCGGAACGAAACCCTCGACCTCGACCAGGACCTCGCGGATCTCCTTGCCCCAGCAGCCGGCGTTCTGGTAGACGGCGCCGCCCACCGTGCCGGGCACGCCGATCGCGAACTCGAAGCCGCGCAGGTTGGCGTCGGCGACGACGCGGGCCAGCCGCATCATCTTCAGTCCCGCCGCCGCCCGGACCCTCGTGCCCTCGATCTCGTGCTCGCGGTTCACGACACGAACCACAAGCCCCTCGACGCCCCCGTCGGCGATCAACAGGTTCGTGCCGGCGCCCAGCAGGAGGTACGGGATGTCACGTTCTCTGCTCCCTTCGATCACCTTCTCGATGGCATCGGGTCGCCCCAGCTCCAGGAAAAACTCGGCCGGACCGCCGATGCCGAACGAGGTGCGCGACGCCAGGGGCTCGTCTGGCTTGACGCCCGCCAGCGAACGCAGCCAGGCGAGGTTAGACCTTGTGCGCCAGGTCATCGCCCAACTTCTTGATGTCGCCGGCGCCCATGAGCAAAACGAGGTCGTCGGGGCCGACGATCTCCTCGAGCGCCTCCCTCGCCTTGACGAAATCGCCGACGTAGATGCCTTGAGGGAGCTGGTGCGCAAGATCGGCCGCCTGGACGCCGGAGACGTTGTCCTCCCCGGCGCTGTAGACGTCGAGCACGAAGACGCGATCGGCGCCGGTGAAGGCTCGAGCGAAGTCGTGCATCAACGCGCTGAGCCGCGAATAACGGTGCGGTTGGAAGACGACGATCAGTCGTCGATGGCGCAGCTCGCGGGCCGCTTCGATGGTCGCGCGGACTTTGGTCGGATGGTGCGCGTAGTCGTCGTAGACGGCAGCGCCCTGGAACACGCCGAGAAATTCCATCCGGCGATGAGCGCCTGGAAAAGTGCGCAGCGCTGCCGCAATGTCGTCGAAACCGATGCCTAGCTCGAGCGCCATCGCCGCCGCGGCGGTCGCGTTCTGGATATTGTGGCGACCCGGCTGCCGCAGGTGGACGTGGCCGAGAAGGTCCAGGCCCTTGTAGATCGGAAAGGGACGCTCGGGCTCGCACCGATAGGTCGCGTCGTGCCGGAACCCGTACGTGATCTTGCGCGCCTTTGGTTTCAGCTCTCTGGCGAGCTCGTCGTCCGCGCAGACGATGGCGAGCCCCTCCTTCGGCAAGCCTTCGATGAACCACTGGAACAGGTCGCGCACGGCGCTGACGTCGCGGAAGTGGTCGGGGTGGTCGAGCTCGATGTTGGTGACGATGGCGCGCTGCGGATGGTGGAGGGTCAGGGTGCCGTCCGATTCGTCAGTCTCGGCGACCAACCACTCGGACTGTCCCGCGCGGGCGCTTGCTCCGTCGCCGACGAGCACTGTGGGGTCATAGCCCGCAGTGACCAGGATGTGGCCCACCATGTGCGTGACGGTCGTCTTGCCGGCGGTGCCGGCAACCGCGATCGAGTCCGATTCGTTGATGAGCTTCGCCAGCATCTCCGCCCGGCTCAAGGCCTGGACTCCCATCGCGCGTGCCGCGTCGAGCTCCGGTGATTTCTTGATCGCACCGCTGTAGACCAGAAGGTCCTGCCCGAGCACGTGCTCCGGGTCGTGCCCGACGAACATCTTCACGCCCGCGTCCGCGAGCTCCAGCGTCGTTTCGGATTCCTTGAGGTCGCAGCCGCTGACCTCGTCGCCACGGGCGAGGAAAACGCGCGCCAGGGCCGAAACGCCCGCGCCGCCCGCGCCCATGAGGTGAACCCTCATTTCCCTGCCACCTCGTGAAGGACGGCCAGGACGCGCTTGGCGGCGTCCCGCCGTCCGGTCCGCGCAGACGCCGCGGCCATCGCGCGCAGGCGAGCATCGTCGAGACCCCTGATCGCGTTGACGAGAGTCTCGCCGGTCAGGTCATCGTCGGCGATCCGAATTGCAGCTCCGGCATCGACCATCGCGACGGCGTTGTCCTCCTGGTGCCCGCCACCGAAAGTGCCGGGGACCAGGATCATCGGCAGGCCGACCGCGGTCGCTTCCGCGATGGTCCCCACCCCGGCGCGACTCACCACCAGGTCGGCCCGACCCATCAGCGCAGGCATGTCGTCGGCGAAGGCGAATCCGCGGTAACGATCCCGAGCGTGCCGCGCGACGCCTTCCGTGCCCTGGGCTCCCGCCACGTGGACGACCTCTTCGAACCTCGCGCACAGCGCGTCGAGCCCCGACCACACCGCCTCATTGAGCCTGCGCGCACCCTGGCTGCCCCCGGTGATGAGCAGGCGGCGAGGGGGCACGTCAGGCGTGCGCGGGAAGAAGCCGTCGCGAAGGGGCACGCCGGTGAGCACCACCCGCACGCTTTGAAGCCGCTTCTCCGTCCCGGGCAGCGTGATGCACGCCGCGGCCGCCCCCCGCGCGAAGTACCTGGTGGCCAGGCCAGGCCGCACGTCCTTCTCATGCAGCACATACGGAATGCGCCGCCGGCGGGCGGCTGCGACGGCGGGGGCCATCACGTAGCCGCCCATGCCCAGGACGACGTCGGGCCGAAACCGGTCGACGATGCGCGTCGCGGCGCCCAGCGCCAGCGGGATGAGGACCGGAAGCGCGACGTTCTTCCACGGGGCGTCGCGGTCGAGCCCGCGCACCCTGACCGTCTCCAGGTCGAAGCCTGCAGCCGGCACGAGCCGCTCCTCGGGTCCGCCGGTGCGCCCGACCAGGAGCACCGCACCGTCCGGCTCCTCAGCGTGAAACGCTCGCGCGACTGCGAGCGCCGGAAACAGGTGCCCGCCGGTCCCGCCGCCAGCGATCAAAAGCCTCATCACTACCTCGATTGTTCCCCAACGCCGTGCCCGAGCCATGGCGCGCGATGCTGAGCACGACGCCGACCCCCGCGAGGGTGGTGGCGAGCGCGGTGCCCCCGTAGCTGAAAAACGGCAGCGGCACGCCGGTGATGGGAAGCGTGTTGGTCACGGTCGCCATGTTGAGCAGGGCCTCGAAGGTGATCCACGTTGTGATGGAAGCGGCGAGCGCCATGCCGAACCTGTCCGGCGCGCGCAGGGAGGCCCGGTAGCCGCGCACGCCGAAAACCAGAAACCCGAGCATCACCAGGGTCGTCCCGATCAAGCCGGTTTCCTCGCCGACGATCGCGAAGATGAAGTCGGTGTGAGCCTCGGGCAGCCAGCCGTACTTCTCGATCGAGTGGCCTATGCCCACGCCGAAGATGCCGCCCGACGCGAGGCCGTATATCGACTGCGTGGCCTGAAAACCGGCGCCAAGCGGATCTGCCCATGGATTCTTGAACGCAGTGAGCCGGCCCATTCGGTACGGCTCGAGCAGGGTGACCGCGACAAAACCCAGGGCCAGCGCCGCCCCGAGCAGGATGATGTGGCGCAACCTGCCACCGCCCGCCCAGTAAGCGCTGACAAAGATCCCCACCATCACAACCGCGGTTCCGAGGTCTCGCTCCAGCATCAGCAGGACGAGCACGCCCGCGAGCATGGCGGCGAACGGGACGAACACGTGCTGGAAGTCACCCATCCGCTGCGAGTTGCGGTCGATCCAGTGCGCGATGAACACGGCGAACGCGAGCTTGCCCAGCTCGGAGGGTTGAAAAGTTCCCAGCGGGCCGGCGTCGAACCAGCGCCGCGCGCCGTTCACGCTGACGCCAAGCTGGGGGATCAGCACGAGCAGCATCAATAGGATGACCGCGACCGCGCCCGCGGGGGCAAGCGGCCTGACTTTGCGGTAGTCGAGCCGGCCGAGAACGAAGAGCGCGACAAATCCGATCATCATCCAGGCGGCCTGGCGCTCGGCGTAGTAGAAGGCGGACTCGTGTTGGGTGTAGGCGAACGCAACGCTGGCGCTCGTCACCATCACAAGTCCCGCCGCGCAGAGCAGGACCGTCGTGAAAAGGAGCAGCCGGTCGGGCTGAGGCCTTTCCACCGCGCGCGAGCTGCGGGCAGAGCCCGTCCAGGACGCGCTACCCGCGCCTCTTGAATTCACGCCGCAAACCTCTGGCGGACCAGCTCCTTGAACCGGTTCCCGCGGTCCTCGAAGTCCTTGAACATGTCGAAGCTCTTGTAAGCAGGGCTCAGGAGGACGACCCCTCCCTGGCGCGCGAGCCCCGCGGCGATGGACACCGCCTCCTCCAGCGTTTCAGCCCGGACGACCTTGAGATGGGCCTGCAGCTCCTGGGCGAGCTGGTCGGCCGATGCGCCGATGAGGATCACCGCCTCCGTGTTGGCAACCACGTCGCGGACCCATTCGTCCAGGTCGAAGTCGCCGCCATAGCCGCCCGCGATGAGGATCACAGGCGCGCCGGGAAATGCGTTGACCGCCACGCGGCCCGCGTCCGGGTTGGTCGCCTTGGAGTCGTTGTACCAGCGCACGCCCGCCCACTCGCCGACCAGCTCCAGCCGGTGCTCGACCCCTCTGAACGAACGGATAGCGTTGTTGATCGTGGCGTCGCCAAGGCCGGCGATCCGACCCACTGCGGCGGCCGCGAGCGCATTTTCCATGTTGTGCCTGCCGGGCAGCGGCATCGGAGGGAGAGGCAGATGCTGGTCGAACCACACGACGTGCGCGCGTGTGCGGGAGGCAAGTCCACGGACCAGGTCGTCGCGGCCGTTGAGCACGGCGAAGTCCCCCGGTTCGGCAAACTCGATCGCTCTCGCCTTCAGGTCGACGTAGCGGACGAGGGAGCGATGCCGGTCGAGGTGGTCCGGCGTGATGTTGAGGATGACGCCCACATGCAGCCGCGGCCGCTCGACGGATTCGAGCTGGAAGCTCGACAGCTCGAGCACGACCCAATGCTCGGGCGTGATCTCGCTCACGCGGTCGAGCACCGTGTCGCCGATGTTGCCCCCGACGATCACGGGACGCTTACCCGCCGACAGCACCACGCCGGTCAACGCCGTCGTGGTGGTCTTGCCGTTGGTCCCGGTGATGCCGACCACGGTTCCACGGCACAGCTTGAGGAACAGGTCGATCTCACTCGAGACCGATATGCCTTTCGCCCGCGCCTGGTTGAGCAGCTCCGAGTCCCACGGCACGCCGGGACTGGCGTAGACGATGTCGATTCCCACGAGAGCGCTGCCGTCGTAGCCCCCGAGGTGCAGGTCGACACCTGATGGCATCTGATCCAGCGTTGACTGCAGCTCCGCCGCGGGCCTGCGATCGACGACGCGCACCTTCTGACCCTCGGCGGTGAGGTGCAGCGCAAGCGCGACGCCGCTGCGCGCCGCGCCGACCACCAACGCCGCCCTGCCAAGGGGCCCCCGCGAACTCACGGCAAAGCCTCTGAGTTCGTGGGGATCCTCAAACGTGAAGCCGCACGAGAGCGATCGCAGCGATCGCCGAAACCAGCCCCGCGCCCCAGAAGGACAGCGCGATGCGGTTCTCAGACCAACCCTCGTGGTGGAACGTGTAGTGGATCGGGGTCATGGTGAAGACGCGTCGTCCGCCAGTGGCTTTGAAGTAAGCCACCTGAATGATGACAGACAGCGTCTCGAGTACAAACACGAGAGCGACGATCGGCAGCAGCAGCAGCATGCCCTGCTGGATGGCCATCGCGGCCAGCGCGAAGCCGATCGCCAACGAACCGGTGTCGCCCATGAAGACGCGGGCGGGGTAGCGATTGAAGACCAGGAATGCGACCAGCGCGCCGCACAGCGACATCGCGACTGCCTTCTCGCCGGCCTGGGCGCCCGGTAGGAACAGAGCCACGGCTGCGATGGCGATGACGGAGAGGCCGCCCGCCAGACCGTCCATGCCGTCGGTGATGTTCACGGCGTTCGCCGTGGCGACGATTGCGATGACCGCGAGGGGAAATGTCGCCCACGGCGTTGTGGGCAGCAGGAATTGAGGTCCGCTGGAGACGATGGCGATCCAGGCGACCGGCATCGCGAGGACGACCTGGATCGGAAACTTCAACCGGGCCGGGATTCCGCGCGTCCCCACCCGAAGCTTGCTCCTGTCGTCCGCAAAGCCGAGCACGCCGCCTGCCAGGAGGCCGGCCACCGCCGGCCACGCACCTGGATGTCCGGCGATGGCGGCGAGCAAACCGCCGAGGACCGCAAGCAGCACGAAGAGGACGCCGCCGCCGGTCGGCGTTCCGGCCTTCTTCTGGTGTGTGTCGGGCAGCTCTTCCTGGATGACCTGGCCCGCCTTGAGTCGCCGAAGCGTTCGAATGGTCGCCGGGTACAGCACCAGCGCGACAACGGATGCGGCGACGAACGTTATAAGGTCGAAGATCAAGTCGCGGTCAGCTCTTCGACCAGCTGATCGAGTCGCAATCCGTGCGACGCCTTGACCAGCACACGGTCGCCGGCGGCTGCGTTTCGCCTGACCCACTCAGCGGCCGCGGCACGGTCGGCCACCACCTCGCCGCCACCGGACTCGGCCATCGCGCGGGCGTGCGGACCGTCGATGACACAAAACCCGTCGAACACCTCGCCGGCTCTTTGACCGACTCGACGATGGGCTGAGTCCGAAAGGGAGCCGAGCTCCCGCATCTCACCGAGCACAGCCAGTAGGCGCCCTGTTCGGGGCCTTTCCGCAACCGTATCGAACGCGGCGAGCATCGACTCCGGGCTCGCGTTGTAGGCGTCGTCGACGATCGTGTATCCGGCCGGCGTGTTCTTCTCCTCGAGCCTGTGCTCGACCCTGACGGCGCCGAGCGCGACCGCGCCGGCGGCCAGGGGAACCCCGGCGAACTCACACGCGGCAAGCGCGGCTGCGGCGTTGAGCGCCTGGTGCCGGCCGCCGAGGTTCACTCGCACGTCCACGCCGCGAACCGAAAATTCCGAACCGCCCTCGCTGAGCGCTCGATATCCCTCGACGCGGTAGTCACCCTTCTCCTCTCCGAAGGTTGCGACTCGGGCGGTCGTCATCTGCACAAGCAGCGGAAAGAACTGGTTGTCGGCATTGAGGACGGCCAACCCTTCGTCGGGGAGCGCCGCGACCAGCTCGCCCTTCGCCCGCGCCAGCTCCTCGTGCGCATTGAAGAACTCGATGTGCACGACGCCGACGTTGGTCACGATGCCGATGACCGGCCTGGCCAGCGCCGCGAGTCGCGCGATGTCGCCGGCGCGCTGCATGCCCATCTCGAGCACCAGCGCGGAATGGTGCGGCTCGAGGTTGAGGATGGTCAGCGGGACGCCGGTCTCGGTGTTCAGGTTGCCCTGCGTGCGCAGCACGTTGAAATGCTGGGAGAGGATCGCGGCGACCATCTCTTTGGTCGAGGTCTTGCCGTTGCTCCCCGTCACCGCCACGACGAGCGGCTGGACGCGGCGCAGCGCGTGCGCCGCGAGGGCGTAAAGCGCGGCCCAGCTGTCGGGCACGACGATCTCGACGATTCCCGGCGACGTGTCGGTCTTGCGCTCGACGACGATCGCGGCGGCTCCGCGGGCGACCGCGTCGCTTACGAATTCGTGGCCGTCCATCTCGCCGCCGCGCAGGGCGAAGAAGAGGCCGCCGGGCTTCACGTCGCGCGAGTCGGTGTGAAACGTGGAGAACATCTCACCGACCTGGGTGCCGCCGACCTCGCCGCCCCCGGTGACCTCGAGAATCTCGAGGAGGCTGACTCTCATACGTATATGAGAACTGTTAGCGGCCGTCCGGTGTTATGTGCCAGTCCACGACGAGGGTCTGGGCGATCCTCTGCCAGACCGGCTCGGCGGTCAGATAGCCGTCGTTCAGCGTCCAGTCCTGGTCCGCGCCTGGGTAGTGCGGCTTGCGCACCACGACCAGCATCGTGAAGCGCGGATGCTGTGCTGGAAGGAAGCCGACGAACGACGCCCACACGTCCTGCGTGTACTGGCCGTTGACCGGGATCTGCGAAGTGCCCGTCTTGCCGGCCTGGTCGAGCTCGAAGCCCTTGATGCGCGAGGTCCATCCCGACCCGTGCTGCACGACCTGCTGCATCATCGCGGTCATCTTGGCCGCGGTCTGCGGGGTAATCACCTGGCGCTGCGGCTGCAGCAGCACCGGGTTGACCTGGGTGCCGACGCGCTCCACGACATGCGGCGGCGCGTACTTGCCGCCGTTGGCCACGACGTTGATGGCGGCCAGCATCTGGACCATATTCACGTCGATGCCTTGTCCGAACGCTGCGGTCGCGTACTGCGAGTCAGCCATCTGGGCTGCCGATGGCGGAGCGATGAAGCTCTCCCCGGCGACATCGATGCCGCTCGGCTGTGTCAGGCCAAACGCCTGAAGGTTCTTGTAGAAGGCGTCATGACCTTCTGCCTGCATCGCCTTCATCGCGCCCACGTTGAGAGAGTGCGCGAGCACGTAGGTGTAGTCGATGTTGCCGTGATTGCGGCGGTCCCAGTCGTAGATGCGGTAGCCGCCGACATTCATGTAACCGGGGTCGTTGATCACGGTGTCCGGTGCGATCGCGCCGGCGTTGATGGCGCCGGAGAGAGTCACGACCTTCATCACCGAGCCAGGCTCGTACACGTAGCTCAGGACGTTGTCCTTGAACAGCGCGGGGTCGGTGCGGGTGAAGTCGTTCCCGCTGTAGCCGGGGTAGTCGGCCCAGGCCACGATGCCTCCCGTGGTGGGGTCCATGATCAGCACGCTGCCGCTCTCGGCGTTGTCCTTCTTTACGCCGTCCGCCAGCGCCTGCTCAGCGGCGAACTGGATGCTGGCGTCGAGCGAGAGCACGAGGTCTGAGCCGTTCACCGGGTCCTGGTGCGTGTGCGAGCCGAGGACGATCTCTCGGTTTGCAAGATCGCGATAGCTCGAGATGTAGCCGGGTGTCCCGGCCAACAGCTTTTGATACTTCTGCTCGAGGCCGCCCTGCCCGTCACCGTTCCAGTTGACGAAGCCGAGCAGGTCGGACGCCAGCGTGGTGCCCGCGTACGCGCCGGGCAGATATGAGCGTTGGGTCTCCTCCTGGAGGCCGACGCCCGGCAGCTTCAGCGCGCGGAGGCTGTCCGCCTTGGTCTTGGAGAAGCGCCGTGCGATGTACGCGAACTTGACGTTCGACTGGAGGATCGTCGTCACCGATGCCTTGGCGACACCGAGGACGGAGGCCAGGGCACCAGCCACGGTCTGCCGCTCGCCGGGGGTGATCTGGTCAGGTGAGACAAAGGCGGAGTAGACGGTGGTGTTGACGACGAGCTGGGTCAGGTTGCGGTCGAAGATTGCTCCGCGGAGGGCCGGCAGCTCGACGAGCTCGCGGTACTGGGCCTGCGCCGCAAGGGCGAGCTGGCCATGCTCCGCGACCTGCCAGTAGGCAAGGCGAGACCAGACCATTCCGGCAAGCACGATGGCGATGGCAAGCATCGAGATGACGCGCAGGCGCGCGGAACCAACACGTTCGACTTTTCCAGGGCGTCTCGATGAGAGCGCCCTTGTGACCATCTACTTCTTGGTCGCCGCCATGACGTCGCGAGTTCCGCCCGCGCCGTTGAGGATCGCCGCCACGGCCCGAAGCCAGAGCGGGGTCATGTCCGCAGGCGAGGCGCCGACAGGCGCGCCGAGGTCGATCGCGACCTGCTTGCCAGGGACGTAGCTCGAGGGCACGACGCGCTGCATCCCGCTCTGCGCCGCCTGCTGCTGCACCTGCGCCGGCGCGTGGAGGGTGACCTCCTGGTAGCGGAGCTGGTCCTGCTCGGCGATCAATTGGCGCTGCTGATCCTGGAGGCGCGACATGTCGTACGAGGACTGCGTGATCTGGGCTGCGATCGCGAGGTAGAAGAGCAACGCGATGAGGACCGCGCCGACGCCGACGTAGGCGTGGCCGAAAACGCTCACGTGGAGCCGTTCGGCTGCAACCGCTCCGGCGGTCTGGACGAAACCGCGCGTGCGCCGTCGCCGCCTGGGTGGGGCGGTGACGTGCGGCGCGGCGCCACTCGTGCCGAGGCGCCTTCGGGCCAGTATTCGGGTCGATGTCAAGACGTTTGCTACAACTCCTGCTGGATGTTTGGCTCTCCCCATCCCCGGCTGCGCCGGGACTTCCCCGCTTGCGGGGAAGAGGCTTCTGCTGATAAATGCCCAGCGGCCGGAGGGGTTAGCCGGCCGCTGGGACTTGGAGGTGTCAGATTCTTTCCGCGACCCGGAGGCGGGCGCTTCGGGCGCGGGGGTTGGCGGCCACCTCCTCTTCGGAGGGCCGCACTGGATGACGGGTGACGATGCGGAGGGTGGCCCGGTGGCCGCAGGTGCAGACTGGCTGCTGGGGTGGGCAGATGCAGTCTTTGGACTCGACGTTGAAGAATGACTTGACCAAGCGGTCTTCCAGGGAGTGGAAGCTGATCGTCGCCATACGACCACCGGGTTCTCGTCGTTGACGGCAATGCGAATGCCCTGAAAAGTCCGGGTCGCGACGTGGATGTCGCGGGGCCAGGCCTTGCGCGGGATCGCAGCTTCGACGGCTTGAGCCAGATCGCGTGTGGTGCGGAGCGGGCGCAGCGCCACGATGTACTGTGCGACCCGGCGAGCCCAACGCTCCTCGCCGTACTGCTGGAGGATCCGCTCGATCTCGTCGACGCTGTATTTGTTGACGATCTCGGCGGCCGTGAGACTTGATGTGGGGTCCATCCGCATGTCGAGCGGCCCGTCTGCGCGGAAGCTGAATCCGCGTCCCGGGTCGTCGATCTGGGTGCTGGAGAGACCGAAGTCGAAGAGGATCAGGTCGGCTGGGCTGAAACCGTGTTGGGTTGCTATCGAGCCAAGCTCGGAAAACGTTCCGTAAACAACGACCCCCGCAGAGTCGAACGTGGCCAGCGACTCCTGGCCGGCCCGCACCGCGGCAGGATCGCGGTCGATCCCGAGCAGCCGGCCGCCAGGTGTGATCCTCTCCAGGATCTGGCGGGCATGGCCCGCCTGTCCGAGGGTGCAGTCGATCGCGACCGCCCCCGCTCGGGGCTGGAGCAGCTCTATTACCTCTTGTGAAAGTGCTGGAACGTGCGGACTAATGTCCTGAGATCACCCTGTCAGCGAATTCGGTAAAGCGCCCTGACGCGTCTGCGTTGTAGCTGTCCCATCGGCCCTCGGGCCAGATTTCCACCCGCGAGCCCATGCCGATCACCACCACTGTCGACGGGGTTTCGATCCCCGCCAGGCGTCGCTGCTCGGGCTGCAGGCTGATCCGTCCCTGGCCGTCCGGCTCGAACGGGTCCGACATGGAGTACAGCGTGCGCGCGAGCGCGCGCTGGTCCGGACCCGGCAGCGGGGTCTTGAGCTGGTCGGCCAGCGCCGCCCACAGGTCCGGTGGATAGATCGCGAGAACGCTGTCCTGGCTCACTGAGACGAAGCTTCCCTCGCGCAGCTGCTTGCGAAACTGCGCCGGGATCGCCAGCCGCCCCTTGTCGTCCACCTTCACCCGATGCGCTCCGGTGAACACTCATCGGGCCTCCCAGAAGTTGAGCCGGCGCCGCTGGCTGCGGGCGCAAAGGCTGCAGCCGCAGCCGTGGAGCTCGAGGGGGAGACGGTTGCCGTGCTTGTCGAAGCGGTGATTGACCCTGAGGTCATCCGCCCCATCGCGGCTGCGGGGAGAAGTGGCGTAGAGGAGGTGTATGGCGTGCATTACTTGGACGTAGGGTGCGACGTATGAGTCAATGTCTGTTGGGTTCACCACTTCTCCCCACTGATCACCGCGATTCGCCGCAGACACTAACAACGCCGCTTAAGCCTGTCAATACCTTTACCACAACATCTAGATAGGCCAAAGCGGCCCATGGGTGCGGCGGCACAGCATATTGGGCCGATGGATCAGGCAGCCACTACACTTGGGGCCCAATTGTGACAATGACGAACATTAGTTTGGTGGGTGCCCCGGCAGCGACGAAAGACCGCTTACTTCTCTTTACCCGCTTCGCTTGAGGAGGCCCAGCCTCTTGGCCCGCCTTTCCGCCCACGAAAAGACCCAGATGCTGGTCGGGATCATGACCGCGCCCATCGCCAACAGGATCCCGATCGCCGGCAGCTCCTCGCGGATTCCGGCACCCTGCAGCAGGCTTTCCCGGATGCCCGCCAGGGCGTAGGTCAGCGGGCTTGCCGCCCCAGCGACCTGCATCGGAACGGGCAGCACCGTGAGCGGGTAGTAGACGCCGGACACGAGCAGCAGGAAGCCCTGCAGCGCGATCGACATCTGCTCCCCCTTCTGTGGCGAGAGCAGGGGCAGGACCGACGTGAAGATGCTCAGGCCGATGAGCGGCACCGTGCATACCGCCAGCACGGCCAGCGCGCCCGCGAAGTTGGCGTGCGAGAAATCGAGGTTGAACGTGAGCGTGGCGATCACGAAGACGACCAGCGTTCGGGCCAGGCCGTATCCGATCGCGAACAGGCAGATCCCCATCAGGTGCGTCACGCGACGCACGGGAGCCATGAACGTGTACTCGATGGTGCCCTCCCACCGCTCCCACGCGATCGCGTACGCGGCCTCCATGAAGACGAGCGACAGGTAGCCCCACAGCAGCGCACCGACCAGCAGGTAGAGCTGGGCGCGGCGAAGATCGAATGAGCCGTTCGCGGCGCCGAGCGAGCCGAGCCCAGAGGCCAGGAAGCCGATCGACAGCACGCTGACCAGGCTGTAGAAGAGCCACACGACCTCCCACACCCAGTAGCGCTTGACGACGTGGAGCTGGCGCTCGGCAAAGCCGAAGAATGCATTCAGCTCGGCGTGCTGGATTCCCGTGCTCATGACGGCATCCCCGCCTCCTCTTCCTCTTCTTCGGCCTCGAGCGTCCTACCCGTGAGGTGCATGAACACGTCCTCGAGCGTGCCGGCCTCGAACTGCCGGCACAGCTGCTCCGGGGTGCCGTCGGCCAGGACCCTGCCGCCGTCCATCATCAGCACGCGGTCGCAGAGCGCCGCCGCCTCGTCCATGTCGTGGGTGCAGAGCAGGACCGTGATGTCCCGCTCGGCGCGCAGCTGCTCAAGCACGGTCTGCACCTCTTTCTTGGAGCGTGGATCCAGCCCGGTCGTAGGTTCGTCCATCAGGAGGAGTGAAGGTGCGGTGAGGAAGCTGCGTGCGATCGCGACCTTCTGCTGCTGGCCGCGGGACAGCTGCTTCATCGGCTGGTCGATCACGTCCAGCGGCAGGCCGAGGCGTTGAAGCACGTCGACCACCCGCCGGCGCGTTCCTCTGCTCCCACTTCCGTAGAGCCGCGCCGCGTACAGCATGTTCTCCCAGGGGCTCAGCTCCTTGAAGAACGCGGCCTCGACCGAAACGCGGTTGACGTGGCGCCGGACCTCTAGCGCCTCGGTCACAACGTCCGACCCGAAGACAAGCGCCTTGCCCGCGTCGGGCGTTAGCAGCGTGCCGAGGATGCGGATCAGCGTGGATTTGCCGCTGCCGTTCGGCCCCAGGATGCCGGTGATGCCGCCGGCTTCCACCGTCAGGTCGAGCTCGTGCAGGGCGACCTTGTCTTTCCAATCCAGCCTCCACCACGGCGCGCCGGATTCGCGCTCGCGGCGGCGAAACGCCTTCCTGACGCCCTGAATCTGAATCGCCGGGATGTTCATGACCAACTCCTAAAAACCTCGAACTGACAAAACAAAAGGACCGCTGCGGTGCCCAACGACCGCACGGTCCTTGCTTGAGGTTCTGGCTTCTAGGTGTCGGTTACCGGACCAGACTCAACAGTGTGCGGCTGGGCGCGCTTCACCCTTGACGGTGAAGCGGATCTTTTCGGTCTCGCCCATTAGCACACTCCGTTTAGAGATAGACACACCCGGACAGGTGGGTCGACGACCTATGCTACCCCGTCGCCGACTCGACGGCAATACCCTCCGTCGACATGATCACGAACGCCATCACGAACGCCTCTTCCCGCCACGACTCGTAGCGTCCAGAGGGGCCCATGTGCCCGGCGCCCATCTGGGTCTTGAGCAGGATCGGGCGATCGCCGCGGTCGCATGTCCGCAGCTTCGCCACCCACTTCGCCGGCTCCCAGTACGAGACGCGAGGATCGTTGAGACCTGCCATGACGAGGATCGCCGGGTGCTCCACAGGGTGCACGTTGTCGTAGGGCGAGTAGCTCTTGATGTACTCGCAGTAGTCCGGCTGCCGCGGATCGCCCCACTCGTCGTACTCGTTGACCGTCAGGGGCAGCTTGTCGTCCAGCATCGTGGTGAGGGCGTCGACGAAAGGAACCTGCGCGACGGCGCAGCCGAACAGGTCTGGCCTCATGTTGAGCACCCCGCCGATCAGCAGGCCGCCCGCGCTGCGCCCGCGGATGGCGAGGCGCTCCGGCGACGTGTAGCCCTGGGTCACGAGGTGCCTGGCGCAGGCGATGAAGTCCTCGAACGTGTTGCGCTTGTGCAGCAGCCTTCCGTTCTCGTACCACTCCCTCCCCATCTCGCCGCCGCCTCGGACATGCGCGATGGCGAAGATGAAGCCGCGGTCGAGAAGGCTCAGGCGGGCGGAGTCGAACATCGGGTCGTTGGAGTGCTCGTATGCGCCATACCCATAGAGCAGCAAAGGAGACCCTTGGCGACGCAGATCCCGCCTATACACGAGCGAGACCGGAACCTTGACGCCGTCATGAGATGTCGCCCACACACGCTCCGTGGCGTAGTCCTCGCGATCGTAGCCGCCCCGCACGGGCTGCTCCTTGACGATCGTCCGCGTCCTCGTCTCCATTTCGTAATCGACCGCTGACCACGGTGCGGTGAGCGAGGTGTAGAAAAAGCGCATCACCCTGCTCTCATAGTCCGGGCTCGCTCCTGGATACGCCGTGTAGGCGGAGTCGGGCTGGTCGACCACATGGAGCATGCCGGTTGAGGAATCGAGCACCTCGAGCCGCTGGAGGCCGTCCGACCGCTGGCCCAGCACGATGTGGCGCCGGTGGACGTCGGTGAAGTTGAGCCGCACCCCCGGACGCTCCGGGACGACATCGGTCCACCGGGCGCGACCCGGGCTCGCCAGCGGCGCCGCCATCAGCCTGAAGTTGGTGGCGCCGTCGTTGGTCAAGATCAGGAATCGGTCTTCCTGGTGGTCGACCGTGTACTCGATCTCCGCGCGGCGCGCCTCGATGAGGACCGGTTCCTCGTCCGGCATATCGCTCCGCAGAAAGCGGCAGTCGCCCGATACCTGGCTCGAGCTCGACATGAAGATGTAGCGCTCGCTCTTCGAAAGCTCCACGTTCAGCTCGAAGCGCTCGTCGTCTTCCTGCAGCACGAGCTTGTCCTGCGCGGCGTCGTCGCCAACGCGATGCCGCCAGATCTGGTACGGACGCATCGTGGAATCAGGCCGAACGTAGAAAAACGTCCGGTTGTCTGCCGCCCAAGCCGCACCGTAGTAAACCCCATTGATTACGTCGCCAAGATCGCGGCCCGCGGCCAGGTCGCGAAAACGAAGCTCGTGCAGCTCCGACCCGTTCAGGTCGACGGCGTAAGCGAGGAGGTTTTCGTCCGGGCTTCGCTCGACGTAGCCGAGCTCGAAATATTCATGTCCTCTGGCCAGCTCGTTGGCGTCGAGCATCACTTCCTCACGGGCCTCCATTGACCCGCGGCGCCGGCAGTAGATCTCGTAATCGAGACCCTCCACCGTCCGCGTGTAGCTCCACCAGCCCTTGTAGAAGACCGGCGCCGAATAGTCGGTCTCCTGGACCCGGCCGACGACCTCGCGGTACAACCGGTCCTGAAGGTCGGCGACGCCGGACATGACGGTGTCGGCGTAGGCGTTTTCCGCCTCGAGGTATGCGATCACCTCGGGGTTTTGCTTGTCCCGGAGCCAGTAGTAGGGATCGACGCGGCGATCGCCATCGGCCTCGAGGTCGTGGGGGCGTTGGGGCGCGACAGGCGGCTTGGCGGGTGTGACCTTCACCCGCTCCACTCTAGGGAGCCAGTTGGATCTAGCTACTTTTGGGCGAGCCGGAACGCCTTCCGGACCAGTTGCTTCACCGCCGATCGACCGACGTCGGCCGGTGACTCGAGCCTGATGAAACGCATGTCCTTGCCCCCGCCCTGGAGCAGGCCGCTCCCATCGTCGAGCTCCCGCCCGCGATAGAAATAGAGCATCGAGTGCGCCGTGAGGGTGCCGACGCCGACGACGTTCTCGCCGCCGACCCTGTACCGGGCCAGCTTCCACACCATGCTCTTGGACCGCGGAGGGGCCATCTCGTACGAGACCTCCTCGGCCTTTGGGGCGACGGCCTTGACCATCTTCATCGCAGCCTGCACGATGGGCCGGACCTCGGCCCGAACCGCCTTCACCTGCATTGCAACGCTGTTCATCGTTCTCTTCCAAGATAGAGACTGGGGCGGGGATGGAAACTAATCGGACCGCGGCGAGCCGCGGTGCCTGGTTAGCGGCGGAACAGCGGCGAGCTGATGTAGCGCTCCGCACTGTCCGCGAGCAGGACGACGATGGTCTTGCCCGCGTTCTCCGTGCGGGCTGCGACGGCAAGGGCGGCGTGCAGTGCGGCTCCCGAGGACACGCCCGCGAGAATACCTTCCTCCGTCGCGAGCCGCTTGGCCCCCGCAAACGCGGCGTCGTCGGTCACCGCGATCACCTCGTCGATGACGGATCGATCGAGCACTTCCGGGATGAAGCCGACTCCAATCCCAGGCATCTGATGCTGGCCTGCCTTTCCGCCTGATAGAAGGGCCGCCTCCGCAGGTTCCACCGCGACCACCCGCACCGCCGGCTTGCGCCGCTTGAGCAACCGGCCGACGCCCGTGATCGTCCCACCGGTGCCCACGCCGGCGACGAACATGTCCACCGCTCCGTCGGTGTCGTCCCAGATTTCCGGCCCGGTGGTCCGCTCGTGGAGCGTTGGGTTGGCCGGATTGGCGAACTGATCGAGCATGACGGCGTCCTTGCGCTCGGCGACGATGTGGCGCGCCTTGGCCACCGCGTCAGCCATGAGAATCCCCGTAGTCAAGACCACGTCGGCGCCAAGAAACCTGAGCAAAGCCACCCGCTCAGCCGACATCGCCGCGGGCATCGTGAGGATCAGTTGGTAGCCCCGAATTGCGGCTGCGAATGCCAGCCCGATGCCGGTGTTGCCACCCGTCGCTTCGACGATCGTCATGCCCGTCCTCAGCGTGCCACGTCGCTCAGCGTCCTCGATCAACGCGACACCGAGGCGATCCTTGACGCTTCCGCAGGGATTTCTCATCTCGAGTTTCGCAAGCAGCAATCCCGGCAGGCCGGCACCGATGCGGCCGAGCTTGACCAGTGGTGTTCGGCCTACGGTCGCGGCCGCATCGGGAAAGATCACGCCGCCTGGCACTACTGGCTACGGTTACGTTTCAAGGCGTGAAAGCATCTCCCTTCAACCAAAAAACGATCGCAGAATTTCATGAAAAGAAAGGTCTGGGGGTCGGCATGTGGGGCGACCACGTCCTGCTCATGACGGCGAAAGGCGCGAAGAGCGGTGACCTCATCACGACCCCACTCGTCTACGGCCGCCAGGAGAACAACTACATCGTCGTCGCTTCGAAGGGGGGCGCGCCCACGCACCCGATGTGGTTCGGAAACCTCAACGCAAATCCCGAGGTCGAGGTCGAAGTCGCGAAGACGGATGGCCTTGGAATCGAGAGGTTCAAAGCTCGGGCCCGGGTCGTCGAAGACCGGAAAGAGCGTGACCGGCTCTTTGCCGCCATGGCCGAGATCTGGCCTTCATACGTGGAGTACCAGAAACGGACCGAGCGCCTGATCCCGGTGATCATCCTCGAGCGTCGCTAGGAGTAGAGAAGCTCGCCCCACTCCTCTCCGCTGAGCACGAGGTCGAGGTGCTTCAGCGGGCCGAGCCCGCGGACCGTCAACCCGAACCGCGCCGGCAGTCGCTTCGCAGCTCGGCCGTCGACCAGGATCCTGGTTCCCTCCGGCAGCGTCGCCGTGGCGTAGTCGTCCTGCCTGTCGCCCGCCGAGCGCTCGCGCACTCTGACCTCGCAGATCTTGCCGCCTCCACAGCACCGATGGAGGTCATACGCAATGACCCAGCCGGCCGATGGGCGAGCGGCCAACCAGGCGAGGGCCTTGTCGTCGGCGTGCAGCTCGAAGTGCATCATGGCTGGAGGCGTTCGGGCTCGGCGATTTTCCTGCCTGCTTGTGACGATTCCACGCCGACGAGAAGCAGCCAAGCGCCGGAGACCATGAACACGAACGATGCCATCATCCCGAGGCCCACCACGTACAGACCCCAGGTCGCTCCAAAGAAAAGGAACACCGCGCCGGCCTGCTCTGTCACGAGGCAGGCGAAGCTGCCGAGAGCTCGCAGCAGCACACGCGTGTCGGCGGACTGGAAGGCGTCCCGAGTACTTCGGTAGAGGATCACCTCGACCACCACGAGCACGGAGATCAGCTCGACCGCCACGGCCTGACGCGTCTGCCCACCCATCAGGACAAGCCCGCAGCGCAGGAACACCGCCGTCAGTCCCGTCAGGATCGTGCGGGCACGGTGGCGGTGAACCGGGTGGTGGACGATGTCCTCCAGGTGAAGCGTCATCGCAACGAACACGAGGCCCGTGAGCGCGGCGGCGCCGCCGCCCACCATCACGAAGTAGTCGCGCCAGATCGCAGGCTCGTACATCCGCTTAGCCCTTAGCGTGCATGGTGCCGACTTCGTCTGACGGTCTGGGCGGACTCTCCGCTGACCGCCTCGCGCATGACGTCGCGAAAGCGGGCCTGCTCCCTGGCGGGAAGCCGGGAGAATGCGGAGGGAGGCTCGAAGAGGCGGGAGATGAGCTCGTCCCTTACCCGCGCGCCTTTGGCAGTTACGACCAGCACGTTGATCCGGCGGTCGGCTGCATTCGGCTTGCGGACGACCAGGCCTGCTTCTTCCAGCCGGTCGGTCGGGTCGACGACGGTCGACGGATTGCACTTCAGGCGCTGCGCGAGGGCCTTTTGGGACATCGGGTGATCCGGGTCCAGCTGAACCAGGGCCCACGCGGAGACGGGTGACAGGTCAGCGTCCGCCGCGGCGGCGTTGATGCGCTCTTCCCAGTTCGCGAAGGTCGCGACCAGCAGCGCCCAGAGCTCCTGGGCGCCTGAGCTGTAGCGCAGACCAGGCACGAAGCTTTCGCTCATGGCTGGCAGCTTACGCCTGCATGATTCGGATCGATTGAGGTAGAAATAAGTGGAGCCTCCAACCGGTTGTTAAGTGGATGATGCCCTCGCGGGGTGGATATTGGTTTGTTGGGAGGAATTTTGATGGGAACCTGGAAATTCGACCCGTATCACACACAGGTGGAATTCTCGGCCAAGCACCTCGGCATGATGACCGTGCGCGGCCACTTCGCCGAGGTGAGCGCCGGCGGGGAGCTCCACCCCGAGCACCCGGAGCGGTCGACGGTCGCAGCGACGATCAACACCGCCAGCATTCGGACCCACAACGAACAGCGCGACAACGACCTACGGTCGTCCAACTTCCTCGAGATCGACAAGTTTCCGACGATGACTTTCAAGAGCACGAAGATCGAGCACACCGGCGGTGACCGCTACAAGGTGACCGGCGACCTGACGATCAAGGGCACCACCAAGTCGGTGACGCTGAACGCGGTCAAGTACGGCGAGTTCAACGACCCGCAGATGGGTCATCGGATCGGGTACGCCGCGGAGACCCAGATCAACCGCAAGGATTTCGGGATGCGGTTCGACATGATCCTGGACGGCAAGTTGATCGTCAGCAACGAAATCCAGATCAACATCGAAGGCGAGATCGTCGAGGCGAAGGAAGCCGAGGCGACCGAGAAGGCGAAAGAAACCGAGACCACCGCAAAGCGCGCGTAGGCTGGCCATCCGGCCACATAGTGTCGCCTGGCAACAAGCCCCGGATTGCGCTCCCCAGCATGCGCGAGCAATGATTGGTGTGGCCTCGGTGGGTTCGAAAGGCGCAAGCCGAACGGACTTACCGGGGTCACTTGTTTGTGGTCCAGCGTGCTGATCAGCCCTCATTGCGTCCGACTTCATGATCGCGTCCTCGTGGTACGAGCGCGCCTGCGCTGTGCTGCCAACGCGATGACGCCCAGGCCAACGACACCAACGCTGTAAACAACCGTTGTGGCATGAAGCCCAACAGAGGTCGTGGCAAAGCCGGCCGCCACAGCAGGGACGCTAAAGGCAAGGTATGCGATCACGAGCGCGACAGCCAACAGCTCGCTGCGTTCGCTCGGCGCGGCCAGACGGGCCAGGGTTCCAAACGACGCCAGGGCAGACCCGCCGAAACCGATGCCTGCGACGATCGTTCCGACGCCTGCCAGAACCACCGCCTTGGACTCCACGCCGGCCAGAGTCAGCGCAGTCCCTGCGGAGAGCATGACGGCGCTGATTCCCAACACCGTGCTGGTCGGCCATGCCCGCAGCCCGAAGGCCGTTACGGCTCCCGCGCCGGCGAGGAGCGTCACGACAAGGCCGCCAATCACGTGGTTGCGCAGGCCGAACAGGCCGGCCGCGACCGATGGACCGAGCGAGAGATACAGTCCGCCAAGCGCCCAGCTGGCGACGATGATCGGGACCAGGGCGTAGACATCAGGTCGGATGTGGTTCGGAACCGAGAGTCGGGGTCGAAGCGATGCCAGGGCGCCCGGGCGCCGTGCCGAGGTCTCAGGAATGAGGGCGACGACCACACTGGCTAGAACTGCGCCGACCAACAGCACTGCGAATACGAGCTGCGTCGGAGCCGGTGCGAATTGAACAAGCGCACCGCAACCAAGCGCTCCCATCGCCAGGCCGCTGATTGGCGCGACGCCGTTGACGAGGCCGGCGCGGCCCGGTGACTGGGGCGGGTTCAGGTCGACCAGCGTGGCTCCGAGCGTCGAGAACGCCATTCCGGTGGCGATTCCCTGCGTTAGCCGAGCCACCAACAGGCCCGTCACACCGCCCGCGACGAGAAACAGGACGAAGGCGGCACCTTCGAGCATGACCGCAGCGGCGAGCACCGGCCGCCGACCCACGTGGTCGGAAAGAGCGCCGACAATCAGCAAGGAGGCGATCAGGCCCAGGACGTAGACCGCGAAGATGACGGTCAGGGTCGTGGCGGTGAAACCCCACTCCTTCTGATAGACGACGTAAAGCGGTGTCGGCGCGCTCGCCGCCGCCGCGAAGAGCACGAAGACGGCGGTGACAGCCACGAAAGCGATCGCGGGCGATAGCCTGCCGCGACGCGACCCCACCTCTTCAGAGGTTGGCAGCGTGGCGCTGACCGGAGCAGCTACGGTCACTTGCCGGCCAGCGCGCGGCGAGCGGCGGCAACGATGTCGGCGCCCGTGTTGGCGTGACCGTTGATGCCCCAACCGCCCTCGGGCGATTCGGTGATCAGTACCCACGTGCGCTCGGTCAGCTGTGGGTCACCGGCGGCTGCGGCGACGATGTCGGTCAGCTCCCGCACCACGCCGAGCTGCTTGTCACGATCCAGGACCCCGATCGGCGTGAGGACCTGCACGCGAACGTAGTTGCTGTCACCGGCGACGTTGGACACGGCTTCGGCGGGTAGGTCGTGGACGAAGGCGGCGGTGTTGTTTCGGAACATCGCGATGTCCGGAACCTTCTCCCACCGCATCACCGCGGCGGCCAGGTCCTTGGCCAGCGCGTGCCTGTCGCTGAACGTTCCCTCGGCGGCGTACACATCGATCATCGGCATTTGGGCGGCTCCTTGAGCTCCTGGCTTTAAGCAGAACAGAGGTGTGGAATACACAGAACGGTCTGTATATTCCACGAATCACATAGATCCAGTCAGCCAGCTGGCAAGGAGCATCCATGAGCGCCCAACCGGATAGCGATCTTCACCCGCCAGTCGCACTCGTAACTGGTGCCACCTCCGGCATCGGCCGAGCGGTCGCCCTGAAGTTGGCGGACGACGGCTTCTACGTCAAAGTGCACGGCCGTGACGCGTCTCGCGGAAACGCGACTGTCGAAGAGATCGAGTCCAACGGTGGGCGGGCGCGATTCGTGGCGGCCGATCTGACTGCGCCGTCAGACATCGCGGGCCTGGCCGAAGAGGTAGGCGCGGTCGATTTGCTGGTCAACAATGCCGGTTTTTCCTGGTTCGGACCAACGGCCGACCTGGATCTCGCAACCTTCGAGGCGTTGTTCGCAAGCAATGTCCGGTCGGCGTATTTCCTGGTGGCCGCTCTTGCACCCGGGATGGTCGAGCGTGGCACTGGCACCATCATCAACCTGGGGAGCATGGCCGGCCAGATCGGACTTGCCGGCGGGGCAGCGTATGGGGCGACCAAAGCAGCGCAGGCTGCGTTGGCTCGTGCTTGGGCCGCCGAGTTCAGCCCACGCGGTGTTCGGGTCAACGCGGTCGCACCTGGACCAGTGTTCACCGGCGGAGCGGCACCGGATCGAACCGAGCGGCTGGGTGGCACAACCCTGCTCAATCGAGCCGCGCAGGCCAAGGAGATAGCTGAAGTTGTTGCGTTCCTGGCCTCCCAAAAGTCCAGCTACATCACGGGCGCAACCATCGCCGTCGATGGCGGCCGGACTGCTGTTTAGGCTAAACAGACCGGTCGGTACAATGACGAGATGGCTATGACCACGAACGCGCCGGCTAGCAGCGCCGAACTGAAGCCCTCGCCCCGCGTTTCCGCGAAAGACCGTTTGCTCGCCGCCGCTGACGATCTCTTTTACTCGGAAGGCGTGCACGTCGTCGGCGTGGACCGGATCGTCGAACGGGCCCGCGTCACCAAGGCATCGCTCTACAACACATTCGGAAGCAAAGAGGAGCTCGTGCGCGCCTACCTCGAGCAGCACATGCGGCGAAGGCAGGCGCGCATCGCTCGCATCCTGGCCTCAAACGACACACCGAGAGGGCGAATCCTCGGCGTGTTCGCGGAGGTTGAAGAGCTCTTGGCGGGGTCAGCGTTCCGCGGGTGCCGGTTCATCAGCGCCGCCGCCGAGGCCCGGCCGGGCGATGCGAGCGAGGTCGTCGCCTCGAAGTACCGTGCCTGGCTCTTGTCACTCTTCGCGGAGCTCGCGGTGGCCGCCGGCGCAAGCGACCCCAAACAGCTGGGTCGACGGCTGCTGCTGCTATATGACGGCGCCGCAGTCGCGGCACGGATGGACCCGGATCGCGATGCTGCTGCTGGGGCAATGCACTCCGCGGTGATGACGTTGCTTGACGCTGCAATGCCCCCTAAGGGCAGCAACCGACGCGCGCGCTGAAACCATTCGCCTGGCTACCGGAATCCTGGTGCTCCCACAGCGCGACCCGGTGCTGGTCGCAAAACAGGCGCCCACGCTCCATCACCTGAGTGCCGGCGGGTTCACGCTCGGCGTGGGTGTTGGCTATATCGCTGGTGAGTACTCGTTTCTAAGAGCGGACTTCGGCAGCAGAGGACAGCTGGCCGATGAGTACATCCAGGCGATCCGCGTGCTGTTCGAGAGCGACCACCCCGAGTGCGCTCCCCGTATCGCTTCACCCACTCACTAGACGAGAACCGTCGTAGTCGCGCGGTTGGTCGACGCCCTCCGGCAGCGTCCGTCCCGTTGCTGGTCCGTCTTTAGGACTCTCCCGCGTTCGGACTTTGCAGCTCCGTACGCTCATTGTCTCACCCACCCCGGGGCTTGCCGCAAGCCCCCCGCTCCGTGCGACGCTGGCGCCTCCTTCCTGCGCGGAGGCCCAGGAGTATGACCGAGCATTCAGTGGTGATCGCCGGAGGAGGCCCGACAGGGCTGATGTTGGCGGGCGAGTTGGCGTTGGCGGGGGTTGACGTTGCCATTTTCGAGCGGCGCGCCGGCCAGGATCTCATCGGCTCGCGCGCAGGCGGTCTGCACTCACGCACCATCGAGGTTCTCGATCAACGTGGAATCGCTGATCGGTTCCTCTCGCAGGGGCAGGTGGCGCAGGTCGCGGGGTTCGCATGGATCCGTTTGGACATCAGCGACTTTCCCACCCGCTACAACTACGGGCTCGGGCTGTGGCAGAGCCACATCGAGCGCATCCTGGCCGGCTGGGTCGACGAGCTGGCGGTGCCGATCTACCGTGGACGCGAGCTGACCGGGTTCGAGGAGGACGACACCGGCGTCGACGTCGCGGTGTCCGACGGCCTGTCGCGGCGGGCCCAATATCTCGTCGGGTGCGACGGCGGACGCAGCCTGATCCGTAAGGCAGCCGGCATCGAGTTCCCCGGCTGGGACCCGACTGCCAGCAGCCTGATCGCTCAAGTCGAGATGGACCAGGAGCCGGAGTGGGGCCTCCGCCGCGACGCTGTTGGCGTCCATGGCTTGTCCAGGTCGGAGGATGGACCGGTGCGGGTCCTGGTCACAGAACAGCAAGTCGGACACACCGGTGAGCCCACCCTGCGCGATCTCAGCGAGGCGCTCATCGCCGTATACGGGACCGATTACGGGGTCCACAGTCCCACCTCGATCTCCAGGTTCACCGATATGACCCGGCAGGCGGCGTCCTATCGCGACAGACGGGTGCTGCTGGCCGGCGACGCCGCGCATGTGCATCCCCCGGTGGGCGGACAGGGCCTCCAGATCGGTGTGCAGGATGCGGTGAATCTGGGATGGAAGCTGGCCCAGGTGGTCAAGGAGACGTCGCCCGAAAGCCTGCTCGATACCTACCACGCCGAGCGCCACCCGGTCGCTGCCCGCGCGCTGCGAAACACCATGGCGCAAACCGCGCTCCTCCGCTCCGACGAACGTACCGAGGCCCTGCGCGACACCGTGACCGAGCTGCTGAGCATGGACGAGCCACGCAAGCGGGTCGCCGGGATGATGTCCGGCCTGGACATTCATTACGACCTCGGCGCGGGACACCCGCTGCTCGGGCGCCGCATGCCCGATCTCGACCTGGTCACCGCCAACGGCCCGCTGCGGGTATTCAGCCTCCTCCACGATGCCCGGCCGGTGCTGCTCAACCTCGGTGAGCACGGCGGCATCGACATCACGCCATGGGCGGATCGGGTTCAGCTGATCGACGCTGAACACGTTGGTGTTTGGGAGCTTCCGGTACTTGGCGCGGTCACTGCCCCCACTGCCGTGCTGATCCGGCCCGACGGACATGTCGCCTGGGTGGGGGACGGCACAGATACCGGATTGCGCGACGCGCTGACCACCTGGTTCGGGTCACCATGACGCGACGCGATGCTCAGCCTTACATGGAGGAGATCGGTGAGGAGTTCAGCGTCTCCCTCACCACGGTCCGCCACTGGGCGCGGGCGCTGAGGCTCAGTCCGCGCCCGCCGCCGCCGTGATCCTGCGGTGGACGGTACGACGTGCTGATCCAGTGAGTCTCCACCGCGACTGGTCGCCCACCGACGACGCGATCGGAATCAGTCCGGGTATTCGTCCTTCCGCCAGGTGCGAGGTTCGGCGGGTTGGGCCTTCGGCGTTCGCTCGAGCAGGAAGTTGTAGTACGGCGCGACGAACGGGTCGGGCGCCGACACGGTGTAGGTGTGGTAGACGGTCCCGTTCTCGTGCGCGAAGGCGATCCAGCTCGGGTTCTCGCGCAGACCGTCCTTCAGCTCAGCCCCGATCTGGCGTGACCACTCCTCGAGCCAGTCGGGCGGGTTGTCGATCATCTCCTTGACCTCGGGAATCTGCTGCGCCTGCTCCTCGGTCAGCGCGAGGCCGAAGTCGAACGCGAAGTCGCTGTTGTAGGTGGAGACGTAGGGGAACTGCCAGCCCATCCGCTGCTTGTAGGCCGTCAGCCGCTCGACCGGCGCCCGCGAAAAACAGAGCAGCGTCACGTCGCGGTGGCTCAGGTGAACGAGCGAGCCGTCGAGCCCGTCGCCCAAGCTGGTGCAGCCGGGGCAGGCGCCGATCCTGTAGTCGGGGCCGAACATGATGTTGTAGGCGAGCAGCTGTGAGCGCCCGTCGAAGAGCTCGGCCAGGGTCTTCTTGCCGTCCTCGGTGTCGAACTCGTACTCCTTCTCCACCCGGACCCAGGGCAGATCGCGACGCGTTCTCGTGATCTCTTCGTTTCTCTTGGCCTGGTCGGCCTCGAGCTCCCCGAGCTCATTCCGGGCCACCTGCCATTCCTCGCGGGTTCCGATCCTGTGTTCGGGCATCTCATCTCCCTCCGTTCCGACTCCAGCACTCCCGCGCGAGCCGAATCCATCATCGCATCGGTTGCTAACGGGTTCACGAAAATGAGACCCCCGACGGACCCGAAACTCATCGCAACTGTCCTCGGAGCGAAGTTGCGGCGATGAGTTCCCCCCAGCGCGAAATCTCTGTAGCTTCGACTTGATACAGGTCGCCGGCTTCTCAGCTGAGACGCACGCCGTCTAAAGACACAGCTCTCGCGACCTCCAAGTCCCCCTCGACTAACGCGAGTACGGCTCGGAGTCGGAGGTCTTGCCTCGGTCGTCTGTATCTGAACCTCTGGACGACGACTGGTGTCGCCCGTTACATCCAGTGCTGGCGGTCCCGGTAGATCTCCACGACCGGGTCGCGGGGATGTCGCTCACGGTATGCGCGAAACCGCGCGAGCAGGCGCAGATAGCGGCGATTCGACGACAGCAGTCTGCGGTGCGGAATCTTGATGAGATACTTCTCGACCCTCCAGATGTTCGTGAGGGCCAGGCGCCAGTCGTACCTGCCAAGGGCGCGCAGATCCACCAGCTGGTACCCAGTGATGCGGCCGGTGAAGTCCACGTATGGATCGAAGTAGCTCCACACCAGATCGCGAATGCCCCGGAACACCGGTTTGCGGCCGTGCAGGCCCGCATCCCGGGACCGGGCCACCGCGCCCCACCGACCTCCGTGGCGAAACACGTAGATCACGTGATCCACCCCATCTTTGGACTCGAAGCTGACCACAAGCGGCGGGTAGCCGTGTTGCTCCAAGATCACGGCAGCCACGAGCGCCGCCTCCAAACAGTGCACGGTCTGGTGGCGGACGACTTGGCGAAAGGATCGGAGGGTGTCCCCGTGCAGCTCCCAGTTGTAGGGCAGCCGGCGCAGGAACTGCTGGACCTGTTCAGGGGTGCGGTGTCGCTGGATGATTCGCCGCTCTTCGCGGGTGAAGACGTCCGGCGCCTGGGGTGGCTGGGTCATGGGCCGACTATTTTGCAACGGCCGGTCGGGATGTCTTCCGATACCTGGGCGCAGGTGCGAACACGAGACGACACCTAGCGACACGCTTTGACGGGCGTCACGCACCTCAAGTACAGGGTTGTGACATGAAACGGGTCGCCGAGCGGCCGCGAATCGGGCGTAGCGAGTGACGACGCGCTCGAGGTCGGCCTCGCCTACCTGCCGATGACGGTGGTCATGGGGACGATGTCGTTCCGCTTCACCGGGCAGCTCAACCTGCGGTTTGGTCCGTAGGCGATGCTCGTCCCGAAGCCTTAAGGCCGATTAGTCGATTTGCCGCTCCCTCGGTGTCCTTACGTGTCCTCCTAGATCCTCCCTGTACCGGGATTCTGTGGCCGGGCTGTGACCCGGCGAACGTCAAGTTCGCGACTTTGATCGAGCTAGGCTCGTGCCCTTTGCCGAGTAATAGCCGCGCCAGATCAATCTATGAATCGGTACCCATCGCGGGATGTCGCGGAGAACCGGAATCAAAGGCACCAGTGCAAGCGCGATCGTCAGTAGTGTCATCAGGATGATGATCCCGAGGTCGGCGTTCGACGAGTTGATGCCTAGAAAGCCTGTCGGGCTGGTGAACGGCGGCACCTGGTACCACATCGTGTACAGCCACAACCAGGTCTGTCCCGGGTAGCGGCCGGTCTCGTTCATCATTCCCCACTGATTGCCGAGAAGGTTCCACTGCTGGGCTTGCCCTGACAGGTAGCTCCCGTCGCCCATGAAGAGCAGCGCCGGCGTGTAGTCGGTTTGATAGAAACGGCCATTGACCATCAGCAGACCGTCTAGTCCGCCGGTCTGCGCGATGCCCAAGAGGTTGGACATCATCACCGGCAGCGGGCCGTAGTCACCATCGGGCACCGTGACCTTGCCGTCCTTGACTGTCGCGTTCGGCAACGCCTTTGTGTACGCGTCGGTCCACTTGGACTGTTGGTCCGAGCTCGTGGATTGCCATGTGTTCAGTGCGGTTCCGACATCCGTGTTGCTGGACGCCGCACGCTGCAGCGGCTGGATCACGAATGTATTCGCGGAATCGATTGGAATCCGCGTGCCGAACCACGTCTGCGGAGCGATTTGGCCCCACGCCTGGCCCGCACCATTCGTGTTGTACGGGTTGCCGTATCCAGCGCTTGTGGTCGAGCCGGCAAGCTCGTTTGTTGCGGTAGTGACGAAATCAACCGGATCGCTTTGCGCCCAGGCGGCGATGGTGATCGGCGCTACGTCGGGCGAAGAGAGGATGGCTGAAACGACAAGCGCAAGGATTCCCACGCCGCCGAGAGCAAGCACCAATTCCTTGACCAGGTCGTACGGAACCATGCGTACGCCGCGGTAGTACTCCTCCTGTGTCGTGCCCATCCCTTTCATGGCCGCACATCTCCCTCAGGGTCGATAGGTTTGACAACACCGCGGGCCCGCACCATGACGATGTGGACGACGACCAGGAATGTCACGCCGATCGGCAGCAGCATGATGTGCAGCCCGTACATCTGACCGAAATTCAACACGTTGAAGAAGGCGCCCGCGCCGGCCGCGTTCATTGCGTCCTTGGCATTGACGGCGATGAACTGCGAGTCAAAGTTCTGCTGCGACAGATAGCCGGTAAAAGCGGTCAGGATGCTGACTCCGAAGATGACGACTCCAATGGCCCAAGTCGCGACGCGCCCATGGCGCCATCCAGCCATGAAGTACTGGCCCCATAGATGCAAGACCATGAAGATGAAGAAGAGCTGCACCGACCAGAAGTGGAGGCTGTTGAAGAAGCGGCCGACACTGGAGTCATGCCACCACTGCGGCCCCATGAACGCAAGCACAACGCCGCTGGCGACCACCCACACTAGGGCGGCGATCGTGATTACGCCGAAGACATAGACCCACGATCCAACGTAGTAGGGCTGGCGGAGCGGCAGCAGGTGGTCCATCGGCAGGTGGCGGTCGATCGTTCGCCGGACACGAACGGTCCAGCTTGCGGGCTCTGGGGAGATCTGCTCAGCGGCGTCCATCTTTGCCCTCACCTCCATGCGGGAAGGGCGCCACAAGCGCGATTGCGAATAGAACGAGCATCCCGGCGATCACCAACAGGTTTGGTACCGAGATGAGAATGAAACCCCAGTGAAAATATGTCGTCGGTGAATCCATCAGGCACCCTCCTTCACAGATTGGTAAAAGTGTCGCCGTCTCGCGTGAATCTCTCTAGGGCCGCACGGCCCTTTTGATCCGGGACTCCAGACCCTCGATGAGTTCCCCGCCCTGAGGCTCGATCGAGAGGCTGAGGAACTCGACATCCTCCGATTCGTAGGCCATCCGATTCCGGATTCCAATCACGCCGTCGACGCCGGCGACTGCGCGCAGCGTCGCCTCGAGCTGGTTCTTCGATTTGAACGTCCCTGTCAGGTCGACGACCCCTCCGGTGACACTCGCGTCGAGTCCGATCCTGCCCAGGTTCGCCGGGCGTGGTCCAGGATTCGGCGGACCTCCGTCTGCAGTTCGCCATCGGAGCGCAAGAAGACTTTGAGGAGGTCGCTACGGCTCACGATTCCGACGACTCGGCCTTCCCCATCAACGACCGGCAACCGCTTGAAACCTCGCGTGTGCATCTCGCGAGCGGCCAGTGCGATGGGGGCGTCGGCTCGAACGCTGGTCACGTCGCGACTCATGGCGGAAGCCACGTCGAGCGCCGCTGCTCGTGAACGATCAAGACGATGCCGCCTCGATTCCAGAACGTAGGCATCGGGCTCGCGCTTCTCCGCCTTGTTGAGGAGGTCGGCCTCAGAAACGATGCCGACGAGCTTTCCGGTGCGATCGACAACCGGCAGCCCGCTGACCCGATTGCGCTCGAGAAGGCTGACCGCCTCTTTGAATGTCGTCTCCGGCGATGCGGTGACGACCCGTCGCGTCATCACGTCGCTCACTGTGATCATGGGCCAATCGTTGCAATTGCAAATGCAGTTGGCTTGGGTCGGTGTGCCCCCTTGGCTTGGGACTATCGGCCCCCAACTCCTGGGCCCAGGTCCTTTCGCTCGGGCCTGACCAAAAGTCCTCCCTGCAGCGGGTCCTCGGGCCCCTCGCTGGAGGGCCGAAAGCCCGTCGTGATCACCGCCGCTCCGCTGTTCACTGAGCTCATGAGCCGTCCGAACGCTCCAAACAAGAAAAGCTCCTCATCGAGGGGTCTCTAGGAGGACGTGAGATGAACAAGGCAATTCGGTGGCGGATCGTGACCCTTCAGTCGATCCTGGTTCTCGTGCTGGCGGGAGCTTCGGGCTTCCTCTTCTATGAGGGCAACTTCGTGACCAGCATGATTCACGACGAGCTGATCGCACAACAGATCTACTTCCCGGGCACGGACCAGATCAAGACAGGCGGAGCGCTCGACCCGGCGGAATTCCCCGCGGAGATCCGGCAGTACGCAGGGCAGCAGGTCGACAACGGTGACAAGGCGAAGGTCTACGCGAACGACTTCATCGGCAAGCACCTGCAGGGTGTGGCCAAAGGCCAGACCTACTCCCAGGTGAGCAGCGCAGCCATCGCACTGAACGCCCAGATCGCCGCGACCCCCAGGGCCGACCCCAATTACGCCGCGATGCAGACTCAGCTGGCAACCCTCAACGCCCAGAAGACAACGCTGTTCCAGGGTGAGACGCTCCGCTCGATGCTGCTGAACGCCTACGGCTGGTACACCATCGGCACCTACACGATTTACGCGAGCCTCGGCCTCTTGCTAGCGATGTTCGCAGTGCTAGGAGCTCTGGTCTTCGAGCTCTTCGTTGCGGCGCGTCGGCAGGAGACGGTCAAGGTCATGAAGAAGGCTGCTGCGTAATAGCTTTCCGGGACGGCATGCTCCGGCGGATCGAACCCGCCGGAGCTATTTTTCTTCTCCCAAGCCGTTAGATAGGGGAAGGTCGACTGCTTAGCTGTTGGCTCCGGGCATGGTTGTGTGCCGTGCCAGGTACGCCGCTGCCTCGGCTCGGCGCGCCACCTCGAGCTTGGATAGGATGGTTGAAACGTAGTTCTTGACTGTCTTCTCGGCCAGCTTGAGCTGTTTGCCGATCTGACCGTTGGTGAGCCCTTGCGAAACAAGCGTGAGGATGCGTTCTTCCTGCGCGGACAGCCGGGCCAATTTTTCGTCGCGCATCGTTTTACCTTTGCGGAGGCGCTCGAGGACTGATTTCGTAACCTCGGGATCGAGCAGGCTCCTCCCCGCTCCGACCTCGCGAATCGCGCGTATGAGTTCGCCACCACGGATCTGTTTCAGGACGTAACCGGCAGCGCCGGCCATGATCGATGCAAACAACGCCTCATCGTCGGCGAAAGAGGTCAGCATCAAGACCTGTGTCTTCTCCAGACGGGCGCGAATCTCGCGCGTGGCCTCGATTCCGCTGCCATCGGCAAGGCGGACGTCCATGACGACCACATCGGGCTTGGTCCTCACGGCCTGATCGATTGCCTCGCGTACTGACCCTGCCTCGCCGACCACCGTCAGGTCGTCGTTCGCATTGATCAGCGACTTGACCCCGCCGCGCACGACCTCGTGGTCGTCGACCAGCAGGATGCGGATCAGCTCCTCGGCCATTCGCCTAATGCTCGCACCGTTGACCAAGCGGCCGTAATGCCACCAGTCCCGACATCACCAGGTCCTTCGGCCCTATCAGTCGGGCTCAAATTGGAAAAGTGACTCGCAAAGTTGTTCCCTTGCCTGTTTCGGTCTTGACATCAAGGGTTCCGCCCAGACCCGCGGCCCGAGCCCGCATATTGCCCATACCAAAACCTTTGCTGTTGTCGCTGGGGTCGAATCCGACGCCGTTGTCTTCGACCATCAGCACCGCCTTGGATCCGCGGCGAGCAAGACGGAGTGAAGCGCGAGTGGCCTGGGCGTGCCGAGCAACGTTGGAAAGTGCCTCGCGCGTGAGCTGGATGATCTCGGCCGACCGGCCGCTCAAACTTGCGGCTACTGAGGCATCGATATCGACTTCGACAATCGCGCGCGATCGTGATTGGATTTCCTCACCGAGGATGCGCAGGGCCTGGTCCAGCTGTCGGTCGGCGAGGATTCCCGGCCGAAGGCCAAAGATGTAGTTGCGCAAATCCCGGATCACCTTGTCAAGTTCCTCGACCGCGTCCTCGATCCGACCCGTTACGTCTGGTGATCTGGCCATAACTGCGGTGCCCTGGAGACCCATTCCAACCGCGAACAGGGACTGGATGATGCCGTCGTGCAGCTCCTTGGCGATGCGCTCGCGCTCTTCCATCAGACCCAGCCTCCGCAGCTCCGTCTGTGCCCTGCCGTACTCGATTGCCACTGAGGCCTGGTCGGCAAGAGTCTCGACGAGCTGCACCCTGCGCTCGTCGAAGCGGGCGCTGCCCTTCAGCTTGGTCACCATCAGGGTTCCCGTGGCACCGCCGGGGACCCGCAGGGGAACGAATACGGCCGGCCCATGCCGGCCAAGGCGGACGATCGGCTGGAATGCGCGCGAATCAGCGCTCACATCGTCGATCGACAGGGACTCACCGCTCTGCATGACTGCGCCCGAAATCGAACCCTCCGCCGGAAGCGTCTGACCGCGCATCTCGCTCGATCGAGCTCCCACAGCAGCCGCCACGACGAGCTCTCCAGGTGTGTCGCTGACGTTCACGATCGTGGCTGCGTCTGCGCCCGCCACTTTGCATGCATGCTCGGCGATGCTCTCCAGCAGCGAGCCCTCTTGCTCCCCGTCAAGAACCCGGGTTGTGATGTCGCGCAAGGCGTCCAGCCACTGTTCGCGCGAGCGGACCTCCTCATAGAGCGAGGCATTGGCGATCGCAACTCCGGCCTGGGTCGCCAGCACGATCAGCGACTCCTCATCGTCCTTGCTGAACTCGCTCGCGCTTCGCTTCTCGGCCAGATAGATGTTGCCGAAAACCCGACCCATCGCCTGCACCGGCGCGCCAAGGAATGAGCGCATCGGCGGGTGGCTGGGAGGAAAGCCAACCGATTGGGGGTGGTCCCCGATGTTGGTGATGCGAACCGGTTTCGGATCGTGTATGAGAAGACCGAGCACGCCGCGGCCGGTGGGCAGGGCGCCGATCGCCCGGCGCTCTTTGGCCGAGATACCGGTGGTCACGAACTCGACCAGGGTGCCGTTGTCCCCGATCACTCCAAGGGCTCCATAGCGGGCGTCAGCAACCTGCGCGGCCAGATCGACGATTCGCTGCAGGACGATGGGCAGGGATAGCTCAGACGCCAGCGTGAGCCCCGCTGCGAGCAGCATGTCCTTGCGGTCGCGAATCTCGCGCATCGGCCCGAATCTACCCCACCGGCCTGTTCGACGTAGGCCCTTCGACCCTACTCGAGGACGGCAGCGCCTGTAAGGCTTGAAGCATGAAAATCCCCCGTTTCTTCGGCGACATCCTGATTACTGCTGAATTGCGGGCTGATCTGATCGTCATCGGATCAAGCCGCATAGGCGACCTTGGCAGCATGCTCATCGGCTCCATCACAGGCAGCCTGCTGCGGGCGACCGAGTGGCCACTCCTCGTTGCCGAACGGACACGCGGATGATCACTTTGCCGCGTCATCGAACTGTGGCCGACGTGATGACCAGCCGCGTCCACGTGGCGAGTCCTGAAACACCGTTCAAGCTCCTGGTGCGCCTCATCGAGGAGAACCGGATCAGCGCAGTCCCAATCGTGGACCACGAGGGAATCCCGGTTGGCGTTGTGTCGGAGTCGGACCTGCTCTTCAAGGAGGGGCGAGGAGAACTCGCCTCCAAGACCGACCTGCTGCACCGGCGGCGTTACCAAACGCAGAGAGCAAAGGCGGAGGGACTGGTTGCTTTCGACGTGATGACCTCCCCACCAATCACAATCAGGGCCGACAGCCGACTGGTGGAGGCTGCACGTCTGACGCAGGAGCGCAACGTGCGGTGTCTCATCGTTGTCGACGAGCGGGGCAAGATCTCCGGCATCGTCAGCCGCAGCGATCTGCTTCAGGTATTTCTGCGCAGTGACGAAGAACTGCTGGAAGAGATCGTTGCGAACTTGATCCCGCGGTTGATGCTCACCCTGCAGCACCCAGTAACGGTCGATGTTCACGACAACGTGGTTACGCTTCGGGGCGAGGTCGATCGCAAGAGCGACGCCGAGATATTGGGCCGCTTGACTAAAGAGCTCGACGGAGTGGTCGATGTCGTGAACCAGCTCAGTTACCGATGGGATGACTCCAGCGGCATGCCGGCTGTGCAGTGGTGAAGGTGCGCGGGTCGAACCTCAGTCCCAGGCCTGGCCAACTTGAGGCTATGCCCGATTTGGAGTGCGTCAAACGTCTCCGATCGGGCGACATCGGTCGGATAGCCCTCGTGGATCACCAAGTACGGCCGGTCATCTTTCCGGTCAACTACTTCTTCGACGAGGGCGTGATTGCCTTTCGGACTGCCCCCGGATCGAAGCTGGATCTCGCGCCGGGCGCACCAGCCTGCTTCGAGATCGACGGTTGGGATCCGGACACTGGCGTCGGATGGAGCGTCGTTGCGAAGGGCATCGCCCATGACCTTACGCAGCCTCGAGGTGCGCCAACGGGCCGTATACGGTTCTGGCCAGTCCGGCCGCTGGCGCCTGGATCGCGCGAGCATTGGATCGGCATCTGGGTCAGCGAAATCACCGGGCGCTGGTTTCGGTCCCGACCCGGTACCGTCAAGGCACGATGATGTGGTACTCGGGCTCCGGCTACGGCTGGGGCATGGCGATATTCGGAGTCCTCATGATGCTTGTCTTCTGGGGCGGCATCGCGGTGGTGATCGTTTTTCTTCTGCGGTCGCTGAGTGGATCGCGTCCCGCGGCGAATGACAGACCGATGGAGACATTGCGTCAGCGCCTTGCATCGGGCGAGATCACATCGGAGGAGTTCGAGCGAATTCGCAAGGTCCTCCTGGGCTAGGCCTGGAACCCCTCGGCAAGATCAGCGGCAGTAACTCGGCCCACGCCGCGCTTGCAACTCCGCGTGCGTCACGAGATAGCTCGCGCGAGCAGGAACGCTGCTGACGCCGCCAGACCACCTATAACCACGGTCTGAGCGGCGCTCACGATCGGACGGGCGCCGTTGAAGCGGCCCTTGACAAAGCCAAAGATCGCCAGAGCGACAACCGTAAGTGCCGCCGAGACCAACAACGCGCTGCGGGCATTTTTCGTCCTTCATTGGAGCATTGATCCACACAGCCGTGGGCAATGCGGGAGTTCCCGACCACATCATGTTCGGCACACATTTCCCATTCGGGCCGTCCGACGGCGAACGGCGAACGGTGGCCGGTGGACGAGCTGCGCAACATCAAGACGACCCCGCTGGACGAAGCGGTGCGAGGCAAGATCCTCTACCGGAACGCACAGAGGCTGTTGAAGCTCCCCGCAACCGTCTGCGCCCGTTGGGGGTATACCCTGCGTGTAAACGGATTGACCTCTGAAGCGCCGCCGGTGACTGGTCTTGCTCTCGAGGTCAAAGACCTGCGCGTCAGCTACGGCCCCAAGCGAGCGGTGGATGGGGTCTCGCTCGATATCAACGAAGGCGAGATCTTCGGGCTTCTGGGTCCGAACGGAGCCGGCAAAACAAGCACCCTGAGCGCGATCGAGGGACTGCTCAAGCCGACCTCCGGCTCGATCCTGATCCGCCAGGTCGATGTTCGAGCTCATCCCGGGCTGGCCAATTCGCTGATCGGCGTTCAGCTCCAGTCCACGAGCTTTCAGTCCGAGCTCAAGATCAGCGAGATCGTCAAGCTGTACGCCGGTCTGTACGGAGTGCCGCTCACAAAGCCGGCGATCCTCGACCGCCTGACCGAAATCCACCTGGACAACGAAGCGTCCAGGCGCTTCAGCCAGCTGTCAGGCGGGCAGCAGAAGCGCCTGTCGCTGCTCATCGCGACAGTCCACGACCCTCCGCTCGTCCTGCTTGACGAGCCGACGTCAGGCCTCGACCCGCAGGCGAGGCGTCAGCTGTGGGACCGAATCGAGGGCATTCGCAAGAGCGGCCGCAGCATCCTGCTGACCACGCATTCGATGGAGGAGGCGCAGTCGGTATGCGATCGCGTCGCGATCATGGACAACGGCAAGATCCTGACCGTCGACACGCCTGCAGGCCTGATCGAGAAGCACAAACACGACCCCAATGTGCTGGCGGTCGCGAGAGGCCAGGTCACACTCGAAGACGTCTTCATCGGTCTCACGGGAAGTGATCTCCGTGAGTGAACGAGGCGCCGTCAAGAGTCCGTCGGTCTCGCCTCCCCTCCGCGCACCAGCGCTAACCGAAACCTTCAGAGCGCTCCTGGAGGCCGACTTTATAGTGCTGCTGCGTAACAACCGCGCGCTGCTACTGAGCTTCGCTCTGCCTCTGGTCGTCCTCTTCGCGCTCTTTGCCAGCAAGTTCTACATCGCACTGGGTGATCCACAGTTCAGGGTTGCGTCCGTGCTGACTCTCGGCATGGCGTCGATCGCCATCCTGGGTTACTCGATGACGGTCGCGAGAGATCGGGAAAAGGGCGTCTTCCAGCGCCTACGAGTGACTCCGGCACCCACCTGGACGATCATGACCAGCCGCCTCCTCGTGCAGGTCGCCGCCATGCTGGCGATGGCACTGGTGGTGCTGGTGGCGGCCGACCTCTTCAAGGGCGTTTCCCTGACCGCCGAAGCCTATCTGCTCACCTTCATCTGCGTGATCTTCAGCTCAGCCCTCTTCCTGGGAGTCGGCCAAGCGCTGGCCGGCCTGGTCAAATCCGCCGACACGCTGAACGCGGTCGGGCGCATAGCCTATTTGCCCCTGTTTGCCCTAGGCCTGTTCGGCCAGTCGACCATCTTCGGCACGACCTTCGAGCTCATCTCCCGATGGTCACCCGGCGGGACAGTGGA
>WNGL01002278.1_pt1 | contig 38456 bp, 35 predicted proteins | sample 5400591 | NCBI WGS metagenome assembly WNGL01 (sample SAMN13153377, study PRJNA577476) | soil metagenome | isolation source: 80 cm soil or saprolite under Garry oak tree replicate 1 | place: USA:California | collected 2016-06-15
ATCATCGTAAAGCTGTACGTCAAGGAGGCTACCAGCCCCGATCCTATCCGACTTTTCGGCGCTTACGTTGCACCTTACGCGGTAACGCAATGGCAGGAGCTGGAGGTCAACAACGCCATTCGCTTGAAAGCCTTCCTTGCTGAAATCACGGCAGAGGAAATGAACCAGTCCATCGCCGCCTTCAAGCAGGACATCGCCACGGGCCGCTGGCAATGCCCCACTTACACCGCTGCCACCGTCGAACAAAAGGCCGATGAACTTTCCGCTGATCACTCCGCAATACTCGGCTGCCGCACACCCGACATCATCCACGTCGCCGCCGCCCGCGTCCTCGGGGTCAAGGAGTTTGTCACGTTCGATGCACGGCAGGGAGCGTTGGCGAATCAAGTCGGCCTCACGGTCAAGCCGTAAACGCCACCTGGGACGAACCCTCGCGAAAGTCATCCAGAGTTTGAGGCTCAGGGATTACCAATTAGAATTTCCGTTCGAAAAACCCGCGCGCAGCCGAGCGCGACTTGTAATTCGGCGGAGACCAGCGGCGTATCCATGAACTTGTGCCGCGCCCATGAAATGACGCCGAGTTCGATCGACGCTCCCGCCGCCGTCCACGTCGGCCGCTCACGCCGGCTTTTTGAGTCCAAGTTTCCTGAGGCGGGAAACCAGCGTGCTTGGGTTGATACTGAGCAACTCGGCGGCGCCGCCCGGGCCATGAATCCTCCCGCTTGACTTGGTGAGCGCGGCCACAATGTTGGCGCGTTCGCGCATGCGCAGTTCAGGATCCGTGAGAATTTGCACTTCTGAACCAGCGGCGTCCACACCCTGTCCGGGCACATGCACGGGGGCTTCGCTCGCGGCGGGCTGCAGGTCGAAGCGAAGCGGGCCTCTTTGCGCGACGATCAGCGCGCGCTCGATGAGGTTTTGCATCTCCCGCACGTTGCCGGGCCAGTCGTAGTTGTGCAACTGGAGGAGGTGCGCCTGGGTCAGTTTGGGCAGCGGCACCTTGAGCCGCCGGGCGGTTTGCCCAAGGAAATGCGCGGCCAAAAGCGGGATGTCGTCCTTGTGCTCGCGCAACGGGGCGACCTCGATGGCGAAGACGTTAAGCCGGTAATAGAGGTCCTGACGGAACCGGCCCGCCGCCACTTCCGCCTTCAGATCGCGATTGCTGGCAGCGAGGATGCGGACATTGATGGTGCGGGTTCTTTCCTCGCCGACACGCTCGTATTGTTTTTCCTGCAGAACGCGCAGGAGTTTGCTCTGCAACTCGGGCGGGATCTCACCCACCTCGTCGAGGAAAAGCGTGCCGCTGTCCGCTGCCTCGAATCGGCCGGCGCGATCCTTGATCGCGCCGGTGAATGCCCCTTTGGCGTGGCCGAAGAATTCGCTCTCGTAAAGCTCGCGCGGGACCGAGGCGCAATTGACGCGGATCAGCGGCTGCTGGCTGCGGCGGCTGCGCTGGTGGATTTCGCGAGCAACCAGTTCCTTGCCGGTGCCGGATTCGCCAAGGATCAGCACGGTAGCATCGGTGGGCGCCACCATGTCAATCTGCCGCTGCAACTGCTTGAGGCTCGCGCTTTGGCCGATGATGCCGCCCAGGGCCTTGGCTTCTCGGACTTCTTCGCGGAGGTAAGCGGTTTCCAATTCCAGCCGGGCGCGGAGCCGGTCGTTTTCTTCGAACGCCCGCGCGTTCACGAAGGCCACGGCGATATGATCGGCAAAAATGCGCAGCCAGGCAGGGCCCTGCTCGGGAATGGGAATGCGCGTGAACAAGGCGAGCACGCCCAGCACCTCATCTTTGTATCGGATGGGCTGCGCGTCGAAGCCGCGAATGTCTTCCGCCGTCGCCCAGTTCCGCCTAGACAGCAGCGACGGGTTGCGTGTCACGTCTTTCACCACCAGGGCCTGGCCGGTGGCTGCCACGCGGCCGATTTTCCCCACGCCAAGCGGAAGGCGCTGGAACTCGTCGTCGAGCCGCGACCAATCCGCCTTGCGGTCTGCTTGCGGTCGTCCGGCGCTGGCGACAAGGTGAAGGCAGGAGGTTTGATCCGGACACTCCGGCCGCATGCAGCAGATCGAACAGAGGTCGCCCTTGTCCACGAGCCAGATGCGCGCCAGAGCGACATACGGCGGCTCGGCCAGGCGAGTGACGACGCGACGGAGCAGTTCGGCGACGGGGCGGATCTGGGCCAGCTCGAGAAGACGTTCCTTGAACGACTCAAACTCCGGCGTGTAATCGGCAGCCAGGTACACGCTTGCGTTATAGCTCAGGTCGCAAACGGGGGCAACGTGAAGGTGAAGAGCGGGAAAGCGAAGAGGAGCATTTCCTGGCTGCGATCGGTTTTTCAAAAACCGCGTTATGCCCGCAGCGAAATGCACGCCGCCTCGCACAAGCCGACGAACGTTTCCTCCGCAAAATTCAGCCGCTTGCCGCGCCAATGCAAAATACCCCAACGACGCTGCAATTTCCGGCGGCCCAGCGGCAGCGCGATGAGTGAACCTTCCTCGATTTCCTTGCGCGCAATCCACGGGGCGAGGATGCCCACGCCCAGGCCGAGCTTGACCAATTCTTTGATGGCTTCCATGCTCCCGAGTTCGATGACCGTGTTCAACACGATCTGTTCATAACGGAAATATTCTTCGATGGCCCGAAAGGTCAGGCTCTGTTTGCCGTAAAGAATGTACTTTTGTCGCGGGATATCCAGGCGTTCGAGGCGTCCGGCCTGCGCCCAGGGATGCAACGCGCTCACAATGAAGTGCAATTCGTCCGTGAACAACGGATGAAACTCCAGTTGCGGCTCCTTGTCCGACTCCAGTGCCAGCGCCAGATCAATTCGGTGCCGCAGCAATGCCGCCAGCAGTTCGGAGGTGTCGCCAGGTTCAATGGTGATGGCGTGTTCGGGAAAACTTTTCTTGAACTCCCGCAGCACCGGAGGAATGAGATGCTGGCAGGCCGTGGTGCTCGCACCGAGACGCAAGCGACCGCGGCCCCATTTACCTAACTGCGCCAGCGATTCGCGCGCGTTTTCCATTTCCTGCAAAATTTTGGTCGCGTGACTTAAAAACTGTTCTCCCGCCTGCGTCAGCACGACCTTCTTGCCCATTCTGTCCAAAAGGCGACAGCCAACGTCGCCCTCCAATGCCTTCACCGAATGACTCACACCCGATTGAGTCAGATGCAACTCGCGCGCGGCTTGCGTGAAACTGCCCGTCCGCACCAACACGCAAAACGTGCGAACCTGCCGACTATCAAGTGGAACATTCATCTATGAATCCGGCCCATCATTTCAATGGGAATCAAAGAGAGCATTCATTGCGCCACTTTGAGCGGATGGCACGCGCATGACTAAGAGGCAGCGCGGCGGCGAAAACCGCCCTGAAGTGACTATTAAACTGCAAGTCCAGAATGCCAAGCCGCCGAGCCAGCCATTGCAGCTCGGTTTTGTGCCGCTGACCGATTGCACCCCGCTCGTGATGGCGCACGAGCTTGGATTGTTTCGGGTTTCAGAACGTCAACCCGCGCGAGGATCTGCAAAAGTGCAAAGGCGCTCGACTGCCCTCGTCAGCACGATCTGAGCATCCTGTTCAAAAGACGACAGCAGATTCGGCATTTCGCCGTTTCCATTACGCGACCGACGATTGATTCGCATCAAGAATTGACGTTGCGCGCGGGCGCACCGACCGCGTGGTGACGTCGATGCTTCAAGGGGAAAACTCTTCTATGAGCGCAATTCATGGTTCTCATTGGAAAGGGTGATGCCTTCACCGGTTCCGAGCAGCGGGTCTGGCACGTTTGCCGCTAATTACCGGTCAGAAAAAATTATGGACTACATCAAACCAGCCGAAGTCGTGAAAACGATGCTTGCGGTCGGCAACACCAAGGCCGGACTTTCCATCAAAGATTTGCTTATCCGCGGTTTTCTCTCCGGCGCGCTGCTCGGTTTTGCGACGAGCCTTGCGATCACGGCAACCGTCCAGACCAACGTGCCGCTCATTGGCGCGCTCGTGTTTCCGGTCGGCTTTGTGATGATTGTTTTGCTCGGGCTCGAACTCGTCACCGGAAGCTTCGCCGTCGTGACTCTTGCGGGTGTGGACGGACGATGCTCCGCCTCACAGGTTTCTCGCAATTTAACCTGGTCATTTATCGGGAACCTCATCGGCAGCATCGTTTACGGCGTTTTGCTTTATGTCGCGCTTACGAGCATGGGCGCGGAAGCGCCGTCGGGTGTCGCTGCAAAAATCGTTGCCATCGCCGAAGCCAAAACCAATGGCTACGCCGCTCACGGCTTGCACGGCATGGCCGCCGTTTTCGTCAAAGCGGTTCTTTGCAACTGGATGGTTTGCCTCGGCGTGGCCATGGCGATGACCTCGCAGTCCACCGTCGGCAAAATTGTCGCCGCCTGGCTGCCGATTCTCACGTTCTTCGCGCAAGGTTTCGAACATTCGGTCGTGAACATGTTCCTCATTCCGACCGGCATGTTGATGGGCGCCAAAGTGACCATGACCGATTGGTGGCTGTGGAACCAGATTCCCGTCACCCTTGGCAATCTCGTCGGTGGAATGCTGTTCACTGGACTCTTTCTTTACTGGACTTATCGCCCGGCCAAAACACAACCCGCGCTCGCGCCGGTTTCCGCTTCGCCGCCGCCAGCGGGTGAATTTGCCGAGGCTTGAACAACCGGCCTTGCCAGTGACGCCAGCTTCACCAGCGGTTGCCGAACCGGTGAATGGGTTCACGCCGGAGCAGAAGGAATATCTCGCCGGTTTTCTAGCGGGCATTCAACGACGCTATCCCGCCTCGCAAGCGAGCGCGGCGGACGATGGAAAAATCTCTACGGACCCGCCGCGCGAGGAAATGATTTTCGGCACGCCGCTGGCCGATGCGACCAGGCAGGAGCGCTGGAAACATGGAGAGCACCCGCTGGACGGCTGGGACCGCATTCTAGCGCATGCCGAGGCGAATAAATTTCCCGACGAGGAAAACACTTACCGCTTCCGCAACTTCGGCCTGTTTTACGTGGCGCCGGCGCAAAACAGCTTCATGCTGCGTTGTCGCGTTCCGGCGGGCGAATTGACGGCGCTGCAATTGCGCGGGCTGGCCAACATTGCGGAAGAGTTCGGCAATGGGCAGGCCGCCATCACGACGCGCTCGAACATTCAAATTCGCGAAATTGCTCCGCGCAATCTCGTGAACGTGCTCACGCGCCTGCAATCACTCGGGCTGACTTCGCGCGGCAGCGGCGTGGACAACGTGCGCAACATCACGGCTTCGCCGACGGCGGGTTTTGATCCGCAGGAGTTGATTGACACGCGCCCCTTCGCGCACGCGTTGCACCATTACATTCTCAATCATCGCGACCTTTATGGGTTGCCGCGCAAGTTCAACGCCGCCTTTGAAGGCGGCGGTTCGGTGGATACCGTTGCGGACACCAACGACCTCGGCTTTATGGCGGTGCGCGTGGGAGCTGACGCCAGGAGGCTCGCTTTTGAATCCGAAATCCGAAATCCGAAATCCGAAAAAGATCAGAACTCCGTTTTCCCGGCTGCTATGGGAGAATCATTGAAAGACAGCTCGCCCGTATCCATCGAACCCGGAATTTATTTTCGCGTCGAACTCGCCGGCATCACCGGCCACAAACAGCTCGCCATGGATTCCGGCATTCTCACTAAACCGTCGGAAGTCGTGGCCGTGGCCGTGGCAATGATTCGCACTTTTATCGAAAATGGCGATCGCACCGACCGAAAAAAAGCGCGGTTGAAATACCTGATTGATAAATGGGGTAAGGAAACATTTCTTGCCGAGACTCAGAAAAAACTCGTGTTCCCGCTGGTTAAATTTCCGTTGGAGAAATGCCTGCGCCGCCCTCCTGCGCTCCGGCACGGTCACATCGGCGTGTATCGCCAGAAACAAAAAGGGAAAAATTACCTTGGTGTTGTGGTTCCCGTCGGCGTGATGACGACGCGTCAAATGCGGCGGCTGGCGGACATTGCGGCGAACTACGGCTCCGGCCAGGTGCGTCTGACGCCGTGGCAAAATCTCTTGATTCCCGACGTGCCGGACGCTTTCGTTGAAAACCTTAAGCGCCAGCTCGTGCGAATGGGTTTTCACCACGAAGCCACGAACATCGCGGGCGGCCTCGTCGCCTGCACCGGCAACACCGGCTGCAAATATTCCGCGACCGACACTAAAGGCCAGGCGGTTGCCCTCGCCGCGCATCTCAACAAGCGCGCGCAGCTTGACCAGCCCATCAACATTCATCTTAGCGGTTGCCCTAACTCATGCGCCCAGCATTACATCGGCGACATCGGTTTGCAGGGCGTGAAAGTCAACGCCAGCGGTGAGTCGGTGGAGGGCTACGACATTGTCTTCGGCGGCGGGTTCGGCGCGGACGCCGCCATCGCGAAGGAGGTTTTCAAAGGCATTTCCTTCGCCGAAGTCCCAAAGCTGCTGGAGCATGTGCTCAAAATTTATCTCAGCCTCCGAAACTCCGGCGAATCATTCGCCGCGTTCACGCGCCGCCATGAAGCCAAGCAGTTGCAGGAAATGTTTTCATCCTGAACGAGCGCTTTTGAGATCTCAGAAACTGAACCAGAAACTGGCCTGCACATTAGAAAAAAACATCCATTCAAAAAAACTCTGACGCTTGGCGCTGCGGCCATTGGCACGGCTGGCGCGGTTCACGCGCAATCCACACCGCCGCCATCGCCCGCCCCTTTCGCGGGATTTCTAAACCAATACTTGCGGCAAAATAATACCAACATGAATGCGTGGGACTTCGGCGGCGTGGAACGCGTGCGCTTCGAGGACCATGAAGGTTATGGCATCGCCGGCGTGCCGGGTTCGCCCGCCAAGCCGAACAATGATTTTCGCGCGCAAGGCGCGGATGTTTACAACGCTTACTGGCTTTCGCGCCTCCGCTTCCATGCCGGTTATACGGACAAATGGTGGAACGTTTACCTGCAAGGCCAGAGCAGTTTGGAGAACGGCGATCAACGCTTTGCTTATTTCGCCAACCCTCTTCCGGCGGGTGAAGTGAATCGCAAAGGCGACGGTCCGGAGTCCGACAACATCGATCTTCATCAGGCTTACGTCAGCATCGGCAACCTCAAGGAATTTCCGCTCTCGCTGAAGGTTGGCCGGCAGGAACTCAGCTACGGTGAGGAACGATTGGTCGGCGCGTTCGACTGGAACAACATTGGACGCACCTTTGACGCGGTGAAATTGCGCTGGCAAAACGAATGGTTTGGCGCGGAATTTTTCACCTCGCATGTTGTGATTCCCGAGGACGACCGCTTCGACGTTGATAACGACCAGGATTTGTTCTCCGGCGTCTATGCCACGAGTCTGAAAATTCCGAAGACTATTCTCGATGTCTATTTCCTGGCGCGCAATGCTTCGCGACAAGCGCTCGCCGCCGAGCCAAGCCCGCAATTCCCGCAGACCAGCGCGCGGGACATTTACACCGCCGGCGGACGCCTGAAATCCAAACCCGGCGAATTGGGCAACTGGGACTACTCACTGGAAGGCGCGTATCAGTTCGGGGATTTCCTGGATGCGCGCGCCGGTGCGCCGACACAGCGCCTCAACCAGGACGCTTTCATGGCTGTCGTCCAGGGCGGCTACACGTTCGCCGATACCTGGGCCAGACCGCGTCTCGGATTGGAATTCGACTACGGTTCGGGCGACGACAACGCGCACGATGGCACACACGGAACTTTTGAAAATCTCTTTCCCACCAACCATAAGTTTTATGGCTCCATGGACTTGGTTTCACTGCAAAATATCGAAGATGCGGGCATCAACCTTACGCTCAAGCCGCATCCGCGCCTCAGCCTCGCGTTCATGGGCAACTTTTTATGGCTCGCGGACACACATGACAATTTCTACACGGTCACCGCCGCGCCGCGCGGCGGGGTCGCCGCCACACCCGGCACGGGCTACGGCATCAATCTCAACTACAGCAGCTACGTCGGCAGCGAATTCACCGCCATTGCGGGCTGGGCCGCGACCCGTTTCGCGCAAATCGAGGCGGGCTGCGGCCATTTCTTTCACGGCGATTATGTCTCGCAAACCTGGTCTGTACCAGGCTTCGGCGCGCGCGACGCGGATTTCTTTTACGCGCAAATTAACGTAAAATTCTGATGGAGCAAAAAAATGATCAGCCACAAGTTCCCTGTCTGCCCGAAAGCGCGCCGTTCACCCCCGAACAGCGCGCTTATCTAAACGGCTTTCTGGCGGGACTTTTTTCGCGCGCCCCCGCGCCTGCGGGAGCGGGTCCTCCCGCGGCGCGGGTCGAAACGCTCAGGCCGCTCTCCATTCTGTTCGGCTCGCAAACAGGCAACGCGGAAAATCTGGCCAAACGCATCGCGCGGGAGGCGGGCAAACGCGGTTTCGCGCCGACGGTTCACGACTTGAGCAAGTATCCCGTCGCGCAGCTCGCCTCGGAGGAGCGGCTGCTGATCGTTACCAGCACGTATGGCGACGGCGAGCCGCCGGACAACGCGAAAACGTTTTGGGAATTTCTCAGCAGCGTGGCCGCGCCGAAGCTGCCGCACACGCGCTTTTCCATTTGCGCGTTGGGTGACTCCAATTACCTGAAGTTCTGTGGCTTTGGCAAAGAGCTCGACACGCGGCTCGAATCGCTCGCCGCGCAGCGGGCGCATCCGCGCGCGGATTGCGACGCGGAATTCGAGGAGCCATTTGCCAAATGGTTGAATGAGGCATTGAGTTCGCTGGCAGAAACAGCTAGCGCGGCTCTCCCCGAGCCAGGGGTGAACACCGAACGACGCGCTGAGGACCGCGCGCCAGGCCAGGCTGTGCCGGCTTACGATCGCAACAATCCTTTTCGCGCCACGCTGGTCACCAATCGCAAACTTAACGGTCCTGGCTCGCAAAAAGCCACACGGCATTTTGAAATTGCCTTGGATGATTCGCAATTGACCTATGACGTCGGCGACGCGCTGGGCGTGATTCCGTCGAATTGCCCGGAGTTGGTCGAGGACATTTTGGCGGCGCTGAGAGCTTCCGGCGACCAACCCGCGCCGGGACGCGACGGCGTCCAGGTCGCCTTGCGAGAGGCGTTGCTGCGGCATTACGAAATCGCCAAAATTTCGCAGCCATTTCTGCAAGCGATGGCCGAGCGTTCCGGCGACGAGCCTTTGAAAAAACTGACCACGCCTGGCGTGAACGGCGAATTGACGAAATTTCTTTGGGGCCGCGAAATCATTGATTTGCTGCTCGCGCATCCGGCGGTGAGATTTTCAGCAGTCGAATTTGTTTGCCTGCTCAAAAAACTTCAGCCGCGACTCTACTCAATTTCCTCCAGCCCGAAAGCGCATCCCGGCCAAGCGCATCTGACGGTAAATGTTGTGCGCTACGAGTCACTCTCGCGAAAGCGGAAAGGCGTTTGCTCGACGTTTCTCGCAGAGCGGGTGCAGCCGAACGTTTCAGTGCCGGTCTTCGTTCGCAAAAATGAAAATTTCCGCCTGCCGCCGCTCGGCGACGTGCCGATAATTATGGTCGGCCCCGGCACCGGCATCGCCCCATTCCGCGCGTTCCTGCAAGAGCGGCAGGCCGTTGGCGCGACAGGCCGTAACTGGCTTTTTTTTGGCGAGCAGCGCGCTACCACGGACTTCTTGTATCGCGATGAGCTGGAAATAATGTTACGCGGTGGCGCGCTCCATCGGCTCGATGTTGCTTTCTCGCGCGACCAAGCCGAAAAAGTTTACGTTCAGCACCGGATGCGCGAACATGCAAAAGAGTTGCTCGCCTGGCTGGAGGCGGGCGCGCATTTTTATGTCTGCGGCGACGCCAGCCGCATGGCGAAAGACGTGGATGTGGCATTGCGCGAAATTATCCAAACGAGCAAGGAATGCACGGCTGAACAAGCAATGGAATACGTGAACCGGTTGAAATCGGAACGACGCTATCAGAGGGATGTCTATTGATAATGTAAAGTCAAAGATGCGGTCGGCGTGATCCATTGAGCCTTGCTCATGCGCAAAGCATTCGAGAACCCGAAGAGAAGCCCATTCCGAATTGCCCAGGGCCAGGGGCAATCGCTATCACTCGGTCCCATCTGCTGCCCCTCACTCTCTGCTGGCGCGTTTAGCAGCGCGCTCCAAATCCCCCGCCCATTTCGGCGCCCGCTTCGCCAAGCTCTCCATCAAGCTTTTCTGCGCGGCCTTCCGCGCTGCATGAGGGCAGGCTCGAAGAAACTCCCCCACAACGTAATCCGCCTCCTCGCCCGGGAAATCCGGAGCCCAGCCCAGAGCGCCGTCTGATTTGGTGTCTCGCACCTGATACAAGCCTTGAACCATGCCGGCGCAGACCACTTCGGCTGCGGATACAAGGCCCAATTCTGCCCTCCGCTTCATGTCCTCCACCAGGTCCTCGACAGCTTCTTCCATGAGGTCCTGCGCGGCCTGGTCCGGTCCGACATAGCCCCAGGAATGGGCGCCTGCTCGTCCGTTTAAATCATCCAGATCAATGCCTGCGATACGGTCGTAAACATCTTGCGCGATGTCCTCGATGGAGCATGAAGTCACGAGTTTGGTGGCGAATTGTTTAGCCTCTGAGCGCAGCTCTGGGTGTTTGTTGAGCAACTGATGCAGAACGGCCACTGCTTCTTCGGGGCTGAGCCTTTCCAGGAGGCCGGCAGCATCCGATTTGGCAGAAGCCCTTCGCCGCGTCATGATCCAAGTCCTTTGTCTTGCAGCCTTCCGATAAACGACGGTTTGCGCGAATGCGCCTCGCGAAGCGCAACCAGACGCCTGGAAAAGGCAGCTTCTTCGCCCTTACGGACCGCCAAATCCCGCAAGTCCAACAGGTGTTGAACTGCCAGGTCCTGCAGTGCGAGCTGAAGTTCATGGGTTCCCCAGTTGGCCAGGTACACGTAGCCGTCGAAATACTCTTCCATCCAGGCGTTGGGGTTGCCTTTGAAACTGCCGAAGGAGTACTCGCTGGAAAAGCTGGTCGGCGTAATTACGGCGCGCGTCGAGTAAGAACCCAGCTCCTGCATTTCTTCCACGCTCAGCCGGCGGTCGACAGTCTGAAATTCGTAATAGTGGTACTCGCTCATTCGCTAACCGGGAATGCATGATGGACTCTGTACCTTGCATCAAGGATGGCAATGAACCTTTGGCCAGTAGGGTTTTTCGCATAACGCTGCGAGGGTTTGCGCGGCTTGCAGGGGTGGCTGGGGAAAGGCACCTTAAAAAAGCGAACGAGGTTGTTCGACGAGGCGCTTTGCTTCTTCAACCTCATACGTCGCGTGGCACTTCGGGCAGTATAGGTAATCAATCTATCAAATCCAGCGTGACCTGCACCAGCGTTCTGCACCTGAACGCAACAATAGGCAACGATGAATTGCAGCCACCAATGGGCTGTCTCGATGAATGGGCTTGTTTTCTCCGGACATCAGAACAAGATGGATCGTTATTGAGTGTGAGCCGAAAACGGAAACGGTCCTTGCCGCCACGCACCCTCCGCATGAACCGCGCAGGGCGCCTCCAATCCGCCCCCCGCTGGCTGGCCACGCAAACGGGGCGCCCAGCAATTCAGATCGCGAAGTCCTATCGGAAACGGTTCGGCGTGGACTGGCCTTGCGCTGTCGGGGAACTGTCAATGCTGGGAATCCGTCTCGATGCTGTATGGGTGGCCCAACTTTACCGCGCGCTGGAAGGCGCTCAGTGCTCCCGCCATAAGGGGCTGCAGAGCCTCAAGGCCGAAGAGGCCGAACATGTCCCGGACTCTGACGAACACTTTGCCTACATCGCCGGTTACACTCCAGGCGGCTGGCCCTTTGGCGTCACGTGGGCCGAATGGCGCCAAATGGAAGCAGCGAGCCGCCAAGCCACGGAAGGTTGACAAGCGAGTTGTTCGTGCCGCGCACTTCGACGAGGGACATGACGTGTGTCCCAGCAAAAATGTTGTCCGGCTCGTGCGACATTCTTCGCTGGAGGATAGGCGAAGTGAACGCCGCGTAGCCTGCCGAGAGAGTGGTTCGGCGTAAATCCCTTCTTCCATTTCGAGAGCTTGCACTTTGCTGGAATGCAGGTTCGCATCCAGACCGGTTCAGGTCACACAGACTTCGCCCTTCTTTGATTCGGCTCATGACCCGGCCGGCTGCAACAAGGAGAGCGACGGATAGCGCTTCCTGTAGAAGTGACCCTTGTGCCGGCGCAACAGAACTTCCAGCGACCATTCCGGAGGAAAATCGCGCACGAGGAAGCTCTCGGCGACAGACTCCGCGCCGTGCTCCGCCGCCAACCGCCGGACGAAAGCCGGGCTGATGCCCGCATTGACAATAAAACCGCGCACGGCATGCAGCTCATCCTCGACCAATCCGCAGCCCTTTTTCCGAAAAGCAGACACGAGATGATTGAAACCCAGCATGAACTCCTGGCCTTCGTCGGGATTGGAAAATGCGCCGATGCCCTGGTCGTGATTCAGGAATTCGGGTGGCAATTTCATGCGCGGGCGCGGAGAATTGAGGCCGCGCTCATCCATGATACGTGCCACCTGTTCCGGCTTCGCAGCCGCCCAATCGCTTTCCATGCGTTTCTGCTCGGCGGCCGCGAGCGCCAGGCCGTCTGGAAAGGTGACAAGGTCTGCTCCATAATGCGCGACCAATTTCGCATCGAGTTGCCGCATCAGGCCCCGGGCTTTCTCGGCCTCTCCTGGGCAGTATCGGTACGCGATAGCACTGGCCGTTTCCAACATTTCCTTGCGGACGTTCGCTTCTTCGTGTTCGGGCATGTTCTCGAAGGTTTCTTGCGCGCCGGACCAATACCACTCGCCGCGCCAGGGGGTCAATGCGCCATACACCACCATGCCGGTTTCGAACGGACAGCCAGCGATGTTCATGCGGACCGTGTACGGCTGACCGTTGACAAGGTTTCGCGCCGTGATGGTTTTCGACTCGCCTTCCTCTTCGTGGCGCCCCAGGACGCGGAAGAACGAGCGATGGCGCTCATACCAGGTCCGCAACGTGGCCCTATCGCTTTCAGGCAAATCCAACGCGCCGGCCAGCACGTCAATCACCCCAAGGCCCGCCCACTCCGTGCAGTGTCCGCAGACGAAATCGTCCTTGGCGGCAATGTCCGGCTTGCGTTTCTGGTCATCGAGATATTTGAGAAACAGAAAACGGAACAAATACGAGTTGATGCCCGCCCAGAGCAGCTTGCGCTTGATGTCCCAACCGAAATCGTTCGGCGTCGTTAGAAAACGTTTCAAACCCGAATCGCGCGGCAGCCGTGCGAATCGCTCCTGCAAGAACCATCCGGACGCGTCTGCCAGGCGCTTCAAATCCTGATGCGTGGGCGAGATCACTAACTTCCGATTGAAACAATGCCACAGATTCCAGAGAAGGTACTGAATCCGCCGCGCATCAAAACCCTGTGGCTCGCCATCGGCCGGCGCGACAATAAATGGCAACGGCGTGCCGAACCATTGGCGCTGGTGGGCTTCGACGGAGCGCCACAGACCGAGGTCGTTGTGAATGTCCTCCGCCCATTCCACCAGCACCACGGCCACCTCGCTCCAGGCAATATCCGGCAGGCGGCAAGTGGCGTGAGCGAAATTGTTTTGCGTCTTCCACAACACCCGGCGCAGGTCTTGCGCGATCTCACCCAGGTACTTATCTCCGCGCCCGGTGAAGCCAGGCAGTCGGGCCGATAAGAAAGTCTGTTTGGCGGCGCTGCTCATCTTTGCGCCAAGCATAGTTTGACTGCGCCATGATACAAGCGGGCAGATGGATTGCATCCGAAAGAGCCCGGTGAATGACTCTGTACCTTGCATCAAGGATGCCAAGGAACTTTTGAACATCAAGCGGTTGACACTACTGGCGCGTTTGTCAAATACGTCTTACTTTCACCGCTTTGCCGAAGTTGGCATGGTCTAAACTACTTCTTGCCCCGAGGGTTTGGCTCAACCGCACCAAATGCCTGATTCACCGGCCTGGAATTAGCGCGCCCGCCGCGACTCGAACGCAGGAGCCTCTGCTTAGAAGGCAGATGCTCTATCCAACTGAGCTACGGGCGCCTGGCAATGACCTTAGTGGCAGTCGCCTCCCCGCCCGCAATCCGTAGACCCCGCGTTTGCTCGTGCGGGCGGTTGACGAATTCCGCATTTCTGGTACAAGTGATCTTGCCATGCACTTTTGCCTGTCATAGTTTCTTCGCGAACGACCGCTTCGTAGCGGGCCGTTTCCCTCATTAACCTCCGCCAGGGAGTGATCAATCCAGGATGTTAGCGCCGGTTGCTTGCGCTTTGGACTGTACTTCAGCCGGTCATTGCCCCGGCTTCGCGCAATCGAGCCCGAAAAGCGACGAGTCCGCGCGGAGGTTTCACCATTCCCAAAACACTGGAAGCGGCTTTGTGCCGCAGGAGGGTGCGATGAAACTTAATCTTTTTGCTTTGTTACATGGATCGAAGATCGAAAATCTTAGCAGACGAAAGAAAGAACGAGATGCAGTTCGAATTGACGCCGCGATCAAAATCGCGTTGGATGAACTGGACGATTACACGGAGCGCCGGACCGCATTTTTGCGCCTGGTAGACTGCGTGCGCGCGCACACTCCATTACTGAAACCAACTTTAGGTCACGGAACGCCAGGTTGGACCGCCCCGGTATATCTCATCAACCGGTTGAAAAATCTGGCCGGCCGTCAGAGCCATTGGATCCGTCCCTGCGAATCGTGGCAGGCTGGGGTCAGCAATGTCAGGCCGGCGTTCCGGTCCTGCAACCCAGCGGTTCGAAGCCGCCTGCTCTGATAATTTGAGCTACGGGAGCCGCTTCAATGCAGAATGTAGAGTGAAGAATGCAGAATGCAGAACCGGGAAGGGAATTCGTTAGTCTGTGGTTTCCATTCTACACTTTGCACCCTCCACTCTTCACTCGAAAGGTGGGGCCGACGGGGAGACTCGCACTCCCGCGGGGCGGATTGCCCGGCAGTTTACGAAACTGCTGCTGTCGCTGCTGAGCCACGCCGGCGTTCCAAACGCAGAATGCAGAGTGGAGAATGCACAATGCGAGAGCCCCGATAGGCCACGCTACTGCCATGCATTATTTTGCACTCTTCATTTTGCACTCATCACTTGAAAATGGTGGGTCGCCACGGTGCTGCCCCGTGCTCTGCGGTTTAAGAGACCGCTGCATCGCTGCAATGCTTGCAACCCGAACGCGACACGAAGGCGGAGTTGAACCGCCGCAGTCAGGCCTGTGAAGTCCTGGCTGACACCACCAGCCTCTGCGGCTTTGCAGGCCGCCGCCTGAACTGCTCGGCCAACGGGATGTGATGAAACAAAGTGGCCAAGTCTGTTCCGAGCGCGGGACCGCGCGTCAACGTGCTTGAGCTTACTCTATTCTTTTGCTCGACTACTTTTCTCAACCTCAAAGTGAGGCAAGAACACACGCGCAAATCTCACTTCTCGAACCCGTCTCGCACTGACTTTCATGCCACTTACCTCGCCTACTGCATTGCGCGTAAACTGAATCTCTGCCTTGAGGCCAAGTTCGGGTATACGCTCGGTTTCAAATTGATTGGCTGATCGCGCCAGCAGTGGAGTCCATTCTCGAAAGCCGCATCGCATCATCAAATTGCTGCCGCGGACTGCGACGTGATAAACGACTTCGAGTTCCTCGCTCCAATAGTCGCCAGCATAGGCGGACAGTTCCTCCCTAGTCGGCGCGGGCAAATCTGGCGCCTTTAGAGGCTTGCTTTCCAACCTGGGCCCAACCGCCGGCAAATCGCGCGGCAGATCGAGGTAAATCTCCGCAATTTGCCGTGCCAAAACTTCCGCGTTGATATCCGCGCGATTCGCAAGAATTGTCACCCCAAAGCGTCTCGATGGAATGTGGAGAACCGCGCTCGTATATCCGTCCAAGCCACCTCCATGCGATTCTGTTTCCAAACCGTGAACCCGTTCCAGTACCAGCCCAAAACCATAGTTAATCGTGCTTCCGGAGTTCAGTCTTCCGCGTTTCCTCATCGCCGCCAGCGCCTCAGTCCCGCCCACCTTCGCAGTTTCCAGATTAGTCAGCCATTTTTCCATGTCGCCGATAGTCGTCAGCAAGGTGCTGGAGCCCGGCGCAAAGACTTGGCTGGTCAATCGCACGAAGCCCGTACCGGGCATGAATTCATACGAATCTGCCAGATGCGGAACAACCGCAGGGGGGCCGTTGTAGAAGCCCGTGTTGTGCATGCCCAAAGGCTGGAAAACATTTTCCTTCATCCAGGTCGAGAATGGTTTTTCGCTGATTTTCGCGACAATGGCCGCGAGCAAGTTGTAGCCAGTATTGCAATACAGGTCCTTTTCGCCGGGAGCGAATCCCAATGCGCGTTGGTGCCGGACAAGCTCCATGATTTGATCGGTGGTTACCAAGTCCGACCATCCGCTGCCGGAGAGAACCAGCGCAGGGCCCCAATCGCGCAGACCGCTGCTGTGAGAAAGTAAATGCCGGATCCTGATCGGCTCACCAAAATCGGGCACGTCCGGTAAATACTTTCGTATGTCATCGTCGGGCGCGAGCGTTCCCTCCTTCATTAACATCGCAATCGCAAGTCCGGTAAATTGTTTCGCGACTGACGCCGCATCAAAGACCGTCCGCGCCGAAATGGCAACGTCATGCTCCAGGCTCGCGCAGCCAAATTCGCGCTGATAAACAACGCGCCCGTCTTTTACTACAATGACAGCCGCGCCAGGCGAATGCGGTTTGTTCCAGGCGCTGAACAATCGATCCACCTCCTGCTCCAACTCAGCGGTTCCCGCCGACGCGAAGCCGGCAAACGATAGCAAGACTGTCAGCGCAATTAAGCGGTTACGGCATGTGAAATGAATGTTCATCAAGAGTACGACACCGCGGGCGCGCCATTTGTATGAAGAAAGTGGAGCGCAGGCGGAAGTTTTTCGCTCCCGCCTGCGTTGTTACTTGGCGTCCTTGAACCGTTCGCTACTCGCGAACAAAGTTCGCAATCACTGCCGGCACAGACGTGTCGAAACCAACTACGTCGAGCATGCCGCGGTCGTTCGGATCAGCGAGGGTGAAGCCGTTGGAGGTCATGCCCACAACGACTGCCTTCGCGTTACCGACGAACTCACTGCGATACTGACGCAGCGCTTGCGCCGGATGAATGTTGCCAGCCCAAGTTTCGCTGTCCGTGTAGGTCACGAAACCCGACACGTTCAGCTTGTTGCGAGCAGCCCACAGCATCGGCAGGGCGCAGTCCGTGCCGCCCATCGGGATCTTTTCGATCACCTTGATGACTTCGGCCAGTCGCATACGTGGCGAGATGGTCACGCGCGTAATGCCCGGTTCACCACCGCCATGCATGCCTCCGTAACAGCCGCGTGTCGGAGCAGAGAACCCGATGATTTCGTGTTCCGGCTCCGTCGCTGCCGTGATGAGTGCCATCGCTGCGCTGCCCTCACGGGCAGTGATGCACGAACCCGCGATGTTCGACGCAGCCATTGAACCGCTCACGTCGAGCGCGAGCAGCATCGGCTTGTTGCACGGTTTCACGTTGCTGAACGTGGCGTAGAACGCTGCGTCCAGCGCGTCCACGATCGCCGAAACCGGCGACCACTTGTGCGCGCCCTTATCGCCGTGGCCCTGGGCGTAGATTTTCTGCGCCACGAGAACGGCGAGCGGGTGGATGCGCGAACGCCTGAGTGCCGTTTCATCCTTCAGCTTGAGGAGAACCAGCTTCTTCGCGTCGCTGAACGGCTTGATGAGGCCAATGGCCGTCATCTTGCCAAGGTTGCGGACCATCGCCGTCATCGGCATGCGTTGGAGCAGCGCCTCCCACACAGCGACTTCGTTGAGCCACTGCGTCGGGATCGCTTCGCGCGGCAGGTCGAAATCCGTGATGAGCTTTACGATTTCATCCCTGCTCAATGCGCGCTTCGACCGCTCGAACGCTTCGATGAACTTCGGCAGTTCACCGACCGCGTCATACTTCGCGACGCGATCTTCACCGCGAACCTTGCGCTTGACTTCGCGTTCGCCGAGCGAATCCGCGCCAGCAAGCATCCAGCGGAAGACCGCGTCATGCTGTGGCGAAGGAGCCTTCGGGTGAGCGAGGCGGAGCAGGTCGCTGTGCGACCAGCCATCGCGCTGCTGATACTTCACGGCCTGGTATGCGAGGCCGTCGGCTTCGCGTTCGACGTACCAACCTGCGACGGCGTTACGCAGACCGCGACCCCAGCCGCGCATCGCGTTCACGTATTCCGCGAAGTGGAACAGGTGCGTGCCGATGCGGCAGACCTTGCCCAGGTTCGAGAATGCGTGAGCCTTCGCCTGCGTGTCGCCGTGTGTCACGACGAGTGCGAGAGCGAAGATGGCCGGATCGTTCTTCGGCGCGCGACCGCTGCCGCTGATTTCAACGATGCGGTTCACGGCGCGAATGCCATCGGCCTTGATGCAACGCACGATGGCGTCGTGGTTCTGCTTCACCAGATCGCGTTCGGTAATGTAATACGTCCCGCCTTCGGCGCCGAGGATGAGAAAGCGGTCGAGTCGCGTCCAGTCATCGACCTGCCACGAATAGCCGCTGCCTGAGTTGCGAACCTGGTTCGAACCCGGAATCGGCTGCGACTGCGGCGTATTGCGGTGGTTGAAGATCTTTGCGTAGTTGATAGCCATGATGGCCTCCGTTCAGCTGATGCGCCGCCAACTCTCGGCACGGATTGCGTTGATTGCACTGCGGACAAGTTGGTGAACGTGGGGTTCATTCGTTTCAAGCGATAACCCATGCTCTTCGGCCCGCAGGAAATTCGACCTTTGAAATGTGCGGCCGCCAGCGCTGACGGAGTGGCTCCCGACGGACGGTCGGTTCAGAAGCCCTATTCTGGAGAGTCGTCAGCCGGTTCAGCAGCCAGCAGTTCCCTCACACTTGAAGCGGAGATAAGCTTCGGACTCAGCCAGTCGCTATCGGGACGACACACGAGTCGGGCGTTGTTGTAAGCCCACATGAGCGGAAGAAGCGTGTGCCCAAGGTAGTTCCCAGAGGCGGTGCGCTCAACCACCATCGCTATGTCTGGCTGCTCGTCGGAAGCAAGGGCGAGCGGTAGGAGCAGGCTCATCTGCCGCCGAGTTGGATAATATTGAGGGATCGCGGTTTTGAAATTCCACCGCACGCGTTTCAGCGCGAGCTCCAGGCTATCGCTCATTCGGTTTTTTATCGTGCGGTAAGAGCGCGCGTCGCCGCGGATCGCTTGAGCCAGTTGGTCAAAATAGCCATGGTCGCGCTCTGCGGAGCTCTCGCGCCAAACAAACGTCTTCGGAGCGTTCTCCTTCAGAAACTCCAACGGAAGCCTACTTACATTCTCGATGATCACATGCTCCCAATCTACGCTAGGTGTTCCACCTCGGAGGTCGTAGAACATGCTACGCGGATCCTCGAAATAAACAGCGGGTTGGCGCAGTGGATTGAAATGCGAGACAAGGAGCTTTCCCGGGGCGTCTTCGCCCGCGAAGCAAAATGCAGAAAAACACCATGGCTGCCGATCGATATTCCTGTTCTTTACGAAGAACGCGAAAATTGGCTCGTAGCGGCTGTCAACCAACCCGGTATTGAACGAAGCGTAACGCCCCTGCGCTAGCACATCACCCTGCAGCCACAGCTTGAAGAATGTATAGTTCAGATAGTTCCTCAAAATTGGGTGCGGCCGCTCGCAATCCTCGCTTCCCCCAAAATCCCAAAGCTCCTCAAGCGCTAGGCCCCTCAGGTGCCGGATTGCGATTGTGAAACCAGTCTCAGCCGACAGGTCGCCTCCTTTTGGAAAGTAAGCCCAATCGCAAAGTTTTGGCGGTGAGTCTGGCCTAAGTTGTCGCGGTACCGAAACCGTTGCCCGACCGAGGATCGGCCGTACGTCCCGAATTGCGGCCCCTTCTCCGTCCGGTTGGCCCGGAATGTTTACCAGCTTTGCGAAAACGACAAGACCCTCCCGGCGGATCTCGCACAAGCCGGATCCTGTGAGGAACTCAGCAAGCTTTTGAAAGCCGTATGCCGTTGGCTGGAAATTTGGATCAAGTGTTTTGATAACACTGCCGAGATGCGCAGCATTGACCCATCCATCCTCAAGCTGGCACTCGGCGAATGCGTCAGTCACGAGCTTAGTCGCTTGCTCATCGATCTTCTGGAGTCCCCCCCGGACCATTTGTGTGTCGTTATTTGGCATACGGTTGTTTTCTTAAGGTTGGTTGGTCAAGGCTGCCACAGCGCCGGAGCAGGTCAAGAACCGATCCGGTCGCTCGCGGTTGGCCTTGTGTTTTTCATGTTTCTGCAGATTGTGCGCTACACGTCGGCCCTTGTTTATGGTGGAGAACACAAGCAGGATGACTGGGCAATCATGTTCGAAAACCTTTTCGCTCATTCTGGACTTTCGTTGGAACGGTTGAAGACGTTCCGGGAAATTGTCGCCGCCGGAGGCATCACCGCAGCGGCACAAGACGACTCGAATCGCCAAAGCCATTACAGCCGACAACTCAGGGAGCTCGAAAAGTATTTCGGAGTAGAGTTGCTCAAACACGGCCATGGGCCAGCGGAACTGACCGCCGCCGGCCAGCGCCTTTATGAAATCATCGGACACACGCTCTCAGCACTGGATGAATTCCGACTCCCCTGTGCAGGGCAACCGATGCAGCTGAAGGTTGGGGCTGGCGAGAGCCTGATCCAGTGGCTGTTGCTTCCGCGTTTGTCAGGGCTTTCAGCGGCTCACACGCGACTCACGGTGACGTTTCAGAATCTCAAGACTGACGAGACCCTGAAGCAAGTAGTGGATGCTATCCTCGATTTCGGGGTCGTCAGCCGGTTTGAGGCCCACCGGATGTTGGTCTCGGCACCCTTGGGGAAACTCGAGTTTCGCCTGTTCGCGCCCGCCCAACTGCTGCCCGGCAACGAAGGATAGAAGCTTTCCTCGGAAATCCTGGGTCAAATGCCGCTGGCCATGCTGGACGGCAGCGCGGGTATCCGCCAAGCGATTGAATTGGAAGCGCAGCGGGTGGATGCCAAATTGAATGTGCGCCTGCGTTTTAGCTCGTATCCCCAACTGGCTCAGGCTGTTTCCAGCCTCGAGGTCGCCGCGGTCCTGCCGCGGTTAGCCGAGTCCGCGTTCGAGGGCAAAGCAGTGCGTAGCTTGTCGTTGCCATTTTTGAGCCCGCTTTCGCGACAGGTCTGCTTGGTTTGGAATCGTCGGGTGGCGGAAGTTCGTTCGGCCATCGCCAAATACTCCCGGTTGCTGCCTTCAATCTTCCGCATGTCAGCGTGGTGACCAAAAACGATGCGGCCGCAAACGTTGAGGTTTATCGACTGGCGGCGCGCACATTTTGTTTGCCCATTCAAGGGCTTCGGTTCGACAGAACCTTTTCGTAGCGTTTAATGATCAGATAACCCACAACACACGGCCCAGCGAACGACTTCCGGCGGTGTTCGCCATCCGTCCTTGTCGGACTTTATCGGCGTGGGATGAATCACGCCTGCTGACACCGCCCGCAGCCGGTCAATGGACAAGAACGACCGTGGGAATGGTTGCCCGTGAGGCAACCGCCCCCACCCGCGCTACGGCGGCTTATCCGACCTCCCGGGTCGGACCGGTTTTTCAGTTTTCATGAATCAGAGCGGCAACCAACCGTAACACGCTACTCGGGCGGTGTGCCTTGTTGTATGGTTCAGATCACAACCCGCTTGACTCGGCAGTCATATTGCGAGAAGTGCGTCGAGAAATTGGATGGGCAAGGGCGGCCGTGGAATTACCCCGCGAAAAATGCGGGGGCTGCTCAACCATTGAGCTAGGCCGGCGTATTGAGCCGGCCACTGGACTCGAACCAATAACATGCGATGACCCACAACTTCGGCCCGTCAAAGGCGATGAGCGGGCAAGAAGGCGACTGTGGAATAATTTCCGGGAGTGCTACCGTTACACCACCGCCGATTGTTCCGCGGAGCGGAATTGAACCGCTACTACCGAGTTGACGATAACCCACAATCTACGGCCCGCTGAAATGACCGACGGATAAAGGACGAACCGGGAAGTGAACGCGCTCTACCACTGAGCTACTTCGGCGTATGGAGCCGAAGGCCGGACTCGAACCGGCGGGAATGCGCCAATAGATCAATTTGGATAGCTGACGACGAGCTATCCGGTCGGTTCCACGAGGTGTCTGCCTTCAACTTCCTTCTGACCGAGGCGCGTTATGAGGTAACGACTTCCGTCGAAGTGGACCAGGTCTTTACGTTCGGCCAACCCGTTCAAGGTTCTGCCCAAATTCGCACGCATCGCTGGACGCACCCAAGCCTCCAGTTCCTTAAAAACAGCTCCCTTATCCCCTCGATGGTACAAAAGAACTAGGCAGTGATCGCTGACAGCAAGGTTAGGCTTCAGAATCTTAAGGTAGCCGTTGAAGTCTTGAACCACCGGGACAGCACGAGTCACTATTTGATTTACCAATCCTTGAGCAACATCCGCGGCAACGTTGTGGTAAAGACGGATGAACTCAGCAAGGACCCAATCAAGTATCGAGGTGACAACTGTTGCGTCCTGCAAATTGGGATCAAGACCATCGCCGAGGTGGGCGGCGTCACGTTTATTGCGGATGTCATAAACCAACCGGAGGGCTCGGGGAATATGGATCCGCACGGATTCCTGATGCGATCCTTTCGGCAAGTTCTCCAGCGCTTTAATGGTCTGCTCGGTGTTGATCTGCGTTCCGAGGGGAGTGAAATTCCCCTTAGTGATTTGCTCAAGCAACCGGAATGCAGCCTCGCAAAACCTACCACCCTCCACCTCGCCAAGGCGGAGCCCTCCAAGGTAAACATTCCTTTTGGCCTCGGCGTGGGCTTCAAGCAACTCGTCGACCAGCTTGGCTGGGAGCGCTGCTGCGAGCTGGGATTGGATTATTGAGCGCACGCCTCAACTATTTTGCTTTAGCAGTAGTCTTTTTGGTTCTCTTCTTTCGGGGCTTTTTGTGGTTGGCCACCGCAGCCTTCACGGCTTCGGCGTCGGGCAGAGCCACCACAACGTCCTCTCCAAGGGCCGTGATCTGCTTCTTGGCCTGGCCGATGGCTGCCAGGAAGTGGCTTTGCTTCGCGGCATTTGCGACAGCCATCGAGGGGTTTGACAGCGGGACGCCTCCCGCTTCTGTATTGAGCTTCGTCAGATCTTCTGTCTTGAAGTGGGCCTGTTTCCGGGCGTGAGTTAGGTAATAAGCAAGGCAGGCGATGCGCTGCACGTCCGTCTTTGGCAGTTTGGCCTTCAGGAATGCCTTGGGAGTTTGACCGGCGAGGAGATCGCCATTTCCAGTCGCCGGAGCTGTAGCCTTCGATCCATTTCCAGCGGGAGATGATAAATCATCCGACCCCTGTTCATGGCGCGCGCTCGAATCAGGACTGGAAGGGCCGGCGACCAAAATGGCCATGCGCTCCGCCACCGTTTTCCAAACAAAACGGCGCTGGCCCTCGTCAAGCGGTTCAAGGGCGTGAAGGGTTGTTTTCAGAGCTTCCAATTCCTGATCAAGCGATGCCGATTTCATAATTGGTTTCGAGTTTAGTCTTTTGGTTTCGAGCCGCAAGCACAATTATGGCGACAAGGGTCATGACGGTCATGACGCGTCCGGCGTTGTCATTCTGCCCAGGACACACCCCGAGCATCACATTGGCACGCCTTGGTTGTTGCATTTGAACCCACCCGCCCCGATAGAACTAACCGTACCCGATAACCCACGCTCAACGGCCTGCCTAATTTTACTGGTCGCTAGAAATTGAAGCCATATCTCCAGAACCGAATCCCAGCGTTTTCTGGCAGTTGAACAACTGGCATCTCCGGCACTCGCGCTGGATGGCCAGCGCAGGCACCAGATGCGGTTTGGTCCGAAGGCAACATGTAGTTGCGCTTTCGGTAAGTCAGATGGGCAAGTGGCGTCGCAGATACGGGGCTTCGCAAGCGAGACTCGAACCCGCGACACCAGATTTGCATCCGGCGGCTCTCTCAGGGTGAGCAACCACCCCGTCGATTTGGAGCGATAATCTGCGAACTTCGGCCCATCGAAAATTGGGGTGACCAACCGGATTCGCACCGGCACAAACGCCTTCACGGGGCGTGATGCTGCTGTTACATTATGATCACCATGAAATGGCCTGCCGAGCCGTGGCCAGCAGGCGAAGGCTGGAGCCTCTGGTCGGGCTCGCACCGACGATTACGAGTTTACAAAACTCGTCCTGTGGCTTCTGAGGCACAGAGGCAAAATGGCGTCCACGGCAGGAGTTGCACCTGCGACCTCCACCATCGCACGGTGGCGCTCTAATTTAACTGAGCTACGCGGACGTATCGAATGCAGAATTCAGAGTGCAGAATGCAGAATGGCCGCGCGCTCTGAATTCTGAATTCTGCATTCAGCACTCTGCATTTAAGAATGGTCCCCGAGGTTGGTAGCGCGCCAACGTCTCCTCGTCTTCAGCGAGGCGCTAATCTGCCTCAGCTACTCGGGGAAATGGCTCACCGAACCGAAGCTCGGAGAGCCGAGGCTGGTCGTCCCGGCAGGTAACGCTCCTGCGTCGCCCGGTTATCGACCGGGTGCTCTGCTATTGAGCTACGAGACGAGTTCCAGTTGCCGCTTTGAACCAAAGCGTCGCATCCGACGAAAAACGAAGTTCGGCTTCACAGGCGGTCGGAATCGAATGACGCGATTCGGTTTATAGCTCTTGCGAAAGAGCAATTGGCTTTGATAGCCGATTACGGGCTTCATAGAATTTGCTTTGGCTGAGGGTTAATGATTGGCGGAAGGCGTCGGTAACGCTCCGACCTCGGCTCGCGCCGATCCTGTTTTCAAGACAGGTGCAGCCAGCTTATATCTGCCTGCCTTCCTTAAAGTCAGAATGCAGAATTCAAAATGCAGAATTTCTGCGCCGATTTCATTCTGCACTCTGCATTATAACTTCTGCATTTAAATTGGCTGTCAGACTTGGACTCGCACCAAGACAAGCGGCTTAATCCCGATTCCGAATCGGGACTACTTTGACACCACCTGGCGATGGCGCTGCCGGCAGGATTCCCACCTGCATCGTTCCGTTTAGAAGACGGATGCCTCATGTGTTCGGCTACGACAGCAATTCAAATTGGTCGGAATGGCAGGATTTCTACCTGCGGCCTCCTGGTCCCAAGCCGGGCGCTCTGAAGACTGAGCTACGCTCCGAGAAAATTGGCGGACCCGAAGGGAATTGCACCCTCAGCGCCGAGATGAAAGCAGAGCGGCTCATTGCCGAAGAACTGCGGCGTCTGGGCTAGTCCAACCTCTTCTGACTCGCGGCACGGTCGAATCAGCAGCAAAGTATTTCGCGTCTGCGTCCGTTTAAACTCTGGAAAGCAGCAAACGGATTTGAAAGGATTTTGACGGAGAACCGAGCGCCGAGAAGGCCAGAGAGGCAATGGATCCGTTTCGAATCAGCGGCTGCTTACGGTTCAATTTAACACACACTTTAAAGCACAACTCCGGAGAAGCGATCTCATCATCGGCATCAGCAGCCCCGACTCGACCGAATCGGATTGATCCCGTGCCAAACGTTGCTGGAGCAACCGAGGAACTGCATCTGCCTGGCTCGGAGATGCGCCCTTCACCTGGGCGTCCCCGGTTTTCTTCTTGCCCGTATTCCAGTTCGGCGGCACTATTCTGCCGCTGGCCGGAAGCATCCCGTCCGCGGAAATGGGCACAGCCCACCGGATTGTGTAAAAAAGTTATTAACCTAACTTTCTTGCCCGAAAGTGGCGGACCAACGGGCGCAACAGAAAGAAAGTTATGGCAACAGTATCACGGGACCTGCCTCAAAGGCCGCACCTCGATGTTCCTAAACGCGAAGCCCGAGAATTGCTCACGCAATTGAGGGCGCAGCATTCCGAAGCTCTCGACCGCATTCGTCGGCGGCATCCGAAATTCCGCTCCGCGGACAATCCGGCTATTCTCGCGGCGCCGTTTCGGTTGAGCGATGCGCAACTAGTGATCGCGCGAGAGTATGGATTTTCTCATTGGGCCGAACTTAAGGAGCGCATCGCCTCGCATACACTCGCGGGAACGCTCGATCGCGCCATTCGGGCCGACGACCGGGAGGCGGTTGTCGGATTGTTGAGAGCAAATCCGCAGCTTCTGCGCATCCCGGTCCGGAGCGGGAATTGGGGCCCGCCGATGAGCCATGCCGCCAATCTGGGCAAGCTCGAAATGATTCAGGAGATCGCTCCGCTTGGAGCGCGCGATTTCCAGCACGCGTTCGACCGCGCGTTGCTGCAAGGAGAATTGGACTGCGCGCGCTGGTTGCACGCGCATGGGGCAAAACTGCTTCCGGGCATAGTGATGGGTGCTTGCGAAACCTTGAACCCCGCCGGGTTGTCTTTTTTGGTGGAATTGGAAGCGCCTTTCACGGACAAAAAAGGAGATCGCCTCGCCCCGTTAGCTCTCGCTCTGGAGACCTATGGCCGAAATCCCGCAGGTAAGCACGCCGTTCTCGAAATTTTTGCGCGGCAGGGATATCAATTGCCCGACACACCGATCATGGCATTTCATCGCGGGCAGGCTGACCGGCTTAAGAAACATCTGCGCCGCGATCCACCACTACTTGATCGGCGCTTCAGTTGCCGTGAGATCTACCCGCCAGAACTGGGCTGCTCGCCGGATGGCCGCTCGGGACTGCACGGCACACCGCTGGAGGGAACGACTCTGTTACACATGGCCATTGACTTTGAGGAGCACGAGATTTTCGATCTACTGCTGGAGCAAGGAGCTGACCCCAACGTCCGAGCCAGCATTGATGCGGCGGGTTTCGGCGGCCACACCCCATTATTTAACGCGGTCGTGAACTGCGGATGCGTCCGGCCCGACGCGGTCCGCTTTGCGCAAACACTCCTGGCCAAGGGGGCTTCCCCGCACATTCGTGCGACCGTGCGCAAATTCTTGGACTGGTGTGAAAAACCGGACTGGCATGAAGCTCGCGAAGTCACTCCGGCCGAATGGGCGCGAACATTTCCAGAAAAAGGCTGGGTCAATGAGCAAGTGCTTGAGCTGATTGAAGCGCGATAACCCTGCGCCATTTTTGCTTTCGCAATTTAGTTAGAGCGATTGAACGGGATGAGCTACGAGTCCAAAATGATGGGAAGCGCTGGTAACGCTCCAGTTCGTCGCTTCCGACTTTGTTTTCTGACACCCGATTTACAGTCGGGCAGCCGGATCACTTCCCTGAGAAATTGGCTCGCCGGGCCGAAGCCCGCGCGTCCAATGCGATTTGGTCCGTCTACATGCTCCGCGCTTCGACGACAGCCTTCACCTCCTTTGTCGGCGAAGGCTGGTAGCGGGAGTGGGAGTGGGAGTCACACCCACCTGAAGAAGTTTATGAGGCTTCTCTCTGTGCATTGGTCGAGTTTCCCGCAGTTGAAATTGGCCCGCCGAGCCGAAGCCCGCTGCTTTGGGGGACGTAATGCCCGCCTCCGCTCTCCGAGCTACGGCGCGGCAGCCTTCGCCCGCCGCACCGCAGCGGGCGAAGGCTGGTGGAGTCGGTGGGTAACGCTCCTACATAAGCTTGCTTGCAGGGCAAGTGCATTGCTTGTCTGCCACGACCCCAAATGAAAATGGCAGGCTGCCTCCGTGCCGCCCGGAGTGAGCTGAGTTTTGGAGACCCTTTTGAATGGAGAATTAAGAATGTAGAATGCAGAATGCCGCCATGCAAAGAACCAATGATTTGTTGGATCGCACGAAACAATTTGCACTGGCCACAATCAAATTTTGTGAGGGCCTGCCCAAAGACGAAACATGCCGAATTCTCAGCAGGCAACTGCTGCGCGCAGGAACATCGGTTGGGGCAAACTACCGAGCAGCACATCGAGCAAAGTCCAAGGCGGACTTCATCTCTAAAATGGGGACCGTGCTGGAGGAGGCTGACGAATCCGCTTACTGGATCGAACTCCTCTCCGACGCTGGAAAAGTTGATTCCAATACCTCCGTCCCTGTGCATCGTGAGGCAAACGAGCTCGTAGCGATTTGCGTCTCCTCAATCAACACGGCGCGGCGGAACTCGGATATGCAGGAGTAACGCTCCGGAAAAATATTAGGGCCGGAGGGTTCCGCATTCTGCGTTCTGCATTCTGCATTTCCCTCCCGGCCCGCGCCATTTCAACAAAGAACAAACACCTCTTGCTATCTTGCGATACCAACCCACGGTTTCACGGTGGTTCTTTCGGTGCTTTGGGGCACACCTCCTGCCAAGCCCTTAGATTGTAAAATCCGGCCTAACTCATCCGGCGCGCTTAGTTGCGACCTGTGGGCAGACCCCACCGGCGGAGAACCTCGGCTCTCCCGCGCCTGCTTTTGTTTTGTGCCAGGTGACATCATCAAGACGTCGGTTTCTTTCTATTCACAGTGCTTTGTCTTTCGTTATCGAGTTCGCTTGAGTCGTTTGCGGGCAATAAAAAACCCTGCTTCCATTCCGATAAGCAGGGTGTAGAAATCCGTTGTCTGGTTCGTTTACCTGCTCACCTTCAATCTATCCAAACCGGTTCCGGGCTCTTGCCCGCTATACGCCCTGGATAGGCCGAGGCTAAACACATTACCCCGGCTGGTCCGACTATGACGTGTCGCTTCCGCGACCGACGTCGTCGGCCAAATCGAGACTAATATGTTCATGCAAGTTTTCATTGAACGTGCGCAAATACTACTCCACACCACCTAATCTTGTCCACTTATACTTTTAGGGGGCGTATATCTTAAATTCAAATATCTGGATGAGCTGATACGTGCGCTGACTCAGATTGAATGTTTGAAAACGCTCAAGAGCTGCACCGCACTCCATTTCTTCCCACGCGGTGTCCACTGGCCTATAATTGGACTACAAAATGGACTACAGGCCGCTTTTTGAGCAGAGGAGGACGCGCGAAAAACCAAAAAGTATCAAATTTCCCAGGAAATTTGGCGCGCCCGCCGCGACTCGAACGCGGGACCCTCTGCTTAGAAGGCAGATGCTCTATCCAACTGAGCTACGGGCGCCTGGCAATGACCTTAGCACAGTCGCCTCCCCGCGCAAGTTCGCTCAGCGGGCTTAGCGGGCTGCTTACGAGCCAGTCAGAACCTGGCACAGCCACGCCGCGCCAGCGCAAGCCTCAGGCTTGGGACTCTCCCTGGAAACCCCCGGCTTGCCGAACAAACCCCTGGTCGCAAACGCTCTGCAAGCTGCAGACAGGCCAAGCCGCAGGACTACATCTCTATACGCTGGCGGCTACGGTCAAGGGCCGCGCCGCATTGGCCGCAGGCGCCTCGACCTTTGCCGCGGCAGGAATGGGAAAGAGTGGAATCGGACTGGTGCAAGCCGGTGTTGTCGCTGCCGCAGCCGCAGGCGAGACGGTAGCTGGAACAGCTTTGAGCAACGGGGGGATCTCTGGTCGGTTCACTAGCCCAAATACGCGCATTTCAAGAACCGAGGGCCAACGCTCAAGCCAAAGACCGTCCGCGATTTCCTCAAAACGACCCAACCGGAGACAAGACTGTCGAGGAGCTTCTCCGCAAAACTCGAAACCCATATTCTTCGTGAAAGGGTGGGTGCATTTTTCGTAAATTGTGGTAGATTCTGGCATTGGAATTTCTGACGATCGTGTTCGTAGGAACGCTCATCGCAATATGGGCTGTTGCTGGCACGCGTCCAACAAGGCGAGGCGGCGTTTCCTATTTGCCTCCAGTCATCCCGGGGAAATGAATCCGTCCCGGCCGCCAGAGATTTGGCAATACCGACCGATGGACCTAACCGAACGCGCCGAAGCAGTAAATCGGCACGATTCAGACCCGCCTCACAACCCATCCCCACTGCCGGTTCCTCGTCAGGAACCATAAAACCCACTCAGTTTTGAGGTCCGTGCAGGCTCAGAGGCGGGAATAATGTTCTCAGATGAAACTGGCTAAGCTGCAAGAAACCAAGTCAACGATTCGCTTCAGCGCCAGGTTGTTTCGGCCCAAGGCAACCGAAAAGATTGGATCGTGGACCCTGCTAACCCTGCCCAAGAACGCGAGTGCGAAGCTTCCATCACGAGGCATGACGATGGTTGAGGGAGTTATCAATAGCCTCCCTTTTCGAGCCGCTCTCGAACCAAACGGCAAAGGAAGTCACTGGCTCAGGCTTAACCAAGCCATGCACGATGCCGCAGGCGCAGACGCTGGAGACACGGTAAAGGTGGAGATTACGCGGGCCGAAGAAGAACCGGAGACCAGGGTACCAATGGATCTACGCAAAGCCCTTGCAGCCGCCCCGCCGGCGCAGGCATCGTGGGCGGATATTACACCGATGGCGCGCCGGGACTGGATTTTCTCGATAACCTCAGCCAAGCAACCTGAAACGCGCAGGCGCCGGATCGAGAAAGCTTGCGACATGCTTGCGTCGGGAAAGCGACGATTATGTTGTTTTCCCGGTATAAAGTGGCTTATGAAAGAAAACGCAAAATCCTGCGGAATGTGGCTTCCGTTGCCGAACTCAAAAGATCGTCTTTCGCCGGGAACGACAAAGTAGAAAGCCGCGAAGATTTGGAGAAACTGTGCGTGAAATATTTGGCCAGCGAGAAGAGGATGCTCACGGCAGTTTTGCGTTCGCTTGGCGGTATGCCGCTCGCGAAGAGGAAGGAGTCCGGGTTCTTAGCCTGGGTAGGAGCACCGAAAAGTGATGTCCGGATACCATGTGAGATGAACAGCGACGAGAGGTTTCTGCGTCCCAAGCCTGCAAAACTTCCCTGGCAATTCTCAAGCAGCGTGACTCCACCGGGGCGCACGACAAAATTCTTCGCTGCCGCATAAATGCGCATAAATGCGGCAGCGGGCGGCGCTTTCGAAGAAATCTGTCGTGCGCCCCTCCCGCCGATCTCCCCGCCACGGGGCAACCGCGACGGGGGCCGACGAGCGTTGTCGGGATCCCGATTTCCTTTCCCCGTTGATTTGCCGTCCCCTTTGATTTCCCAGTCCCCGGTTCCCGCTCCACTGCCTCGTCCCCGTTTCACTCCCTTACCGAATACATGCCCTCACCCCCAACTCTCTCCCGGAGGGAGAGGGGCAAGAGCTCACTTCCGCATCGACGGCGTATGGGTTATGCCCACCAGCAGACATTCCGGTCCCAGCAGCCGCGTGACGACTTGGCCCCAAGGTTCCTTTTGCATCGCAACCAACAGCTTGTAGCCCTGCGACTTCAGCTCCGCGGTGGCTTTTTCGATATTCCCTACGTCAAATTCGATCCACGCTTGTGGCACGGGAACATTGCCAGGCCATTGATCCGTGCCAAAGCAGGACTCAGCCGCCTGCGCCAACGGCCACAGGGCAAAATGTTTCACGCCATCCAGCCCGCCCGTATGCAGATAGCCGTTGGTATCTTCTTTGAACGGCAATCCCAATGCGTCGGAATAGAACTTGCGGCTTGCAACCGGGTCGCGAACGATCGGGCCAAAACCGGCGACGAATAGCACATCGAGGTTTTTCGGCGTTTTCATAGGCAGATCTCCATGATCCTTTATCTAAGGCGGCGCGCACGCAATTTTCCTGGTCAGTTGAAATCGAATAATTCTATTCGGGGACAATCAAAGGGGACGGGGGAAACCAAAGATTCGCGTCCCATTCGCGTCCTTTTTGATTTCCCCCGACGAGCGCTGTCGCGGTCGCGCGTCGCTCTCTGCCAGCAGTGGCGAATGTTCACGCGTGTCCCTCCGCTGCGTGGCAACACGAGCCGGCGTTTTGAGGAAGCGGCTCGTATTCGTCGTGGCGGCGCCACCAGATGCCCGCCTCCGTCTCGTTGCGGCCCTTGGGGGCGCGGTCGAGCCACTGGTACATGCCCCAGAGGCCGTCCAGTCCGCGCGCATAGGTGGAATAGGTGTGGTAAACGACGCCGTCCTCGAGCACGAACGCGCTCATGCCCGGCCTCTCGCGCGTGTAGGTGGCCACGTCGGTTCCGGCCATGGCCGCGTTGTCGGCAACCGGCGGCGGGACCTGCGTCATGTCCATCGCGTGGCCGCCGCGCTCGTAGTTGTATTCAATGGCCCCCTCGCGCTGTTGCTCCTCGGTGAACGAGACGTTGAAGTCGAAGTTGAAGTCGCTGCCGAGCGAGGACGCCCAGGGGAAGCTCCAGCCCATCCGGCGCTTGTACGCCTTCAGTTTCGCGAGCGGCACCCGCGACACAGCCGAAAGCGTGACGTCGTGGTTGGCCAGGTGGACCACGAACCCGTTGAAGCCGTCCGCGATCGTCGAGCAGGTCGCACACCCGGCGGTGTAGTCAGGCCCGAACATATAGTGGTAGATGAGGAGCTGCGAGCGCCCTCTGAAGAGGTCTGCCAGCGAGGCGTTCCCCTCGTCGGTCTCGAAGCGGTACTCCTTGTCAATCCGAACCCACGGCAGCTCCTGCCGCCGCCGCGCCAGCTCGTCGCTGCGCCGCGTGAGCTCCTTCTCCGCCTTGAGCAGCCCGAGCCGGGCTGCAAGCCACTCATCGCGCGAAACCATCTTGTGTTCTCGCCTCAGATTTTGCGGTTCAGACATTTTTGCATTTGTGCTCATAATTACCTTTCGTTATTGGGCTGATTCCGCGCCTGCGCGCGCTTGCGGGACCAACCGTTGTCAGTTTTATTCAGTTTCAGTGATACGACGAATGTGTAGTCGTTTTTCGGACATACGGGGCTAAAAAAATCCCGCATTAAATTATGACGCATCATTCTCTCTCCAGCAAATGGTCTGATTTTTTCGACACCAATGGACGAGGCCGATATGCTACTTTCGAACGGGGCCGAATTCGGCACGGAAGAAGTGTTGAAAATAATTCCAGTCCGGAGTCCTAATAATGGCCGCTGGTTCGTCTTACTGATGGACGGAAACCTGTTGAGACAGATGATCAACCCGAATGAAAGGAACAATTAAAAGATATGAGCGCGAAGCGCAGCAAATCAATTCCTCAAATCGTTTCACCGGCCGAGTGGGAAGCTGCCCGGAAAAAATTACTCGCGCAAGAGAAAGCGATGACCCGCGCTCTCAGCACGCTTGCCGCGGAGCGCCGCCGGTTGCCGATGGTCCTGATCGACAAGAAATATGTATTCGACGGCCCCAATGGCAAGGTGAGCCTGCTGGATCTGTTCGAGGGGCGGCGTCAGCTTATCCTTTACCATTTCATGTTCTCCCCGGCGGTTTCAGGCTGGCCGTCGGCAGGGTGTCCTGGCTGCTCACTGGTTATCGACCAGATCGGCCACCTTGCCCATCTTCATGCCCGTGATACGTCGTTTGTTGTGGTCTCGATTGCGCCCCTGGCGAATATCCAGAAATATAAGAAACGCATGGGCTGGACCGTGCCGTGGTTCTCATCCTCTGGAACCGATTTCAATAAGGACTTCGGACGCACCACTCCTGAAGAGGAAATATTCGGCCTCAGTGTTTTCTTCCGCGACGGCAAACATATTTACCGTTCTTACTTCACGGATGGCCGCGGCGTTGAGGCGCTTGGCAACGTCTGGTCATTGCTCGACTTGACACCGTTGGGCCGGCAGGAAACCTGGGAGGACTCGCCTGCCGGGTGGCCGCAAACCCCGCCATTTGAGTGGTGGGAACGTCATGACGAGTATTCCAAATAAAGGCCGGTTCAGCCGCGACCGGTGGCTCGTCGGAGCGACGCTCGCAGCGGTGGTTGCTCTCTGCTGGGGTTGGATCGCGCCGATGGCGTTGGACATGTACGGCCCGATGACTGGTTGTTCAGCGTGGATGATGACACGAACGTGGGACTTCACCCATCAGGGGCTGCTCTTCGCAATGTGGGCCGTGATGATGATTGGCATGATGCTGCCCTCGGCCGTGCCTGCCGTATTTCTTTACGCTTCCGTTGTGCGGAGGAACGCGGAAGGCGAACGCGTTCTGGCCCACGTGTTTGCCTTCGCGGCGGGATACCTGGTTGTATGGACAATATTTAGTTTGATTGCGACGGCTTTGCAGTTAGGACTGACCAAGGCGTCGCTACTCTCACCGATGATGGAATTGCGCAGCCGCTGGTTCGGTGCGGGGCTTGTGCTCATTGCGGGCGCGTACCAGTTGACCCCGTGGAAACGGAAGTGCCTGGAGTGTTGCCGATGCCCGGTTGATCATACTGGCGCGTTCCAGAGTGGCATGCGGAATGGCATATCATGTCTCGGCTGTTGTTGGGCGTTGATGTTGCTGCTCTTCGTCGGTGGAGTGATGAATTTGTGGTGGCTCTCCGCGCTCACGATTTTCGTGGTGCTGGAGAAACTAACAGCCCATTGGAGCCAAGGCACCCGCCTCTCCGGAGTGTTGGTCCTTGCCGCGGGAGTTTGGTCTCTACGCTAAGGAATGATAGCGTAAAATGCCGGCTTGGCCGAAGGATTGAATTCCTGCCCAATGCCGCTTTGCCAGATTGAGGCAGCTCGGCAGTTTTGTTTCCCGACTTGCGTTTTTCTGCTATCGGGATAGAATTGATTTGAAGCACAATTGATTTGGAACTGACATTGCCTTTGTTTTGGTTTATGAATGCTCAGCACAAGCAGAACGGCTCGCCAAACGCTTTCACGTTGATTGAACTGCTGGTGGTCATCGCCATCATCGCCATCCTGGCAAGCCTGCTGCTGCCGGCGTTGTCCAGAGCCAAAGCCACGGCCCAGCGAGTCACCTGCACCAACAACCAGAAGCAACTCTTGCTCGGCTGCCATTTATATGCTGGAGACAACAAGGAATTTTGGCCTTTTCCAAACTGGGAGTCTGCTCCCTACTCGGGCCTTGCAGGATGGCTGACCACCGCGCCGTATGATCCCAACGATCTGCACACCAACATCCAGAAGGGCGTGCTTTGGCAATATCTGAAGAGTTATTCGATCTATCGTTGTCCGACCGTGAACACTAATGCGCCTACCTTTAAACTGCGCGCCAATAAGTTGAGCGATTACATCGTGAACGGGGCCGCGTGTAATTACAAAGACCCGCCTGGAACCTATTGGTACAAACTCAGCCAGTTCCGCCAGGATGCGATTCTGCTGTGGATGGGTCCGGACAGCGTCAATTTCAACGACGGATCCAATTCACCCGATGAATTTATCTCCAGGCTCCACAATGACGGCACACCTTTCGGTGTTGTTGAAGGCCATGTCGAGTTCATGAAATACGCGGTTTACCGTACCCTGGAGCTCAATGAACGGACCCCCTGGCAAACCAAGAAGCAAAGGGGGCGCTTCTATTGCACTCCTTTATGAGCGACAGGCCCTCTGTGGACTGAACGCCTAAATTGAACAACTGGTCACCACCATGAATCGCACGACTGCCATAAGGAACTGCCTCAGAATTTGCCTGATCGTCGGGTGCGCGGCGTTTCTGACGAGTTGCGCCAAGAAAGAAGAATCCTCGCGCGCCGCGGCGGCAGAACTGGAAAGGGTTTTTCAGGCGAAAACTCCGGAGCCCGAGCCGGCAACCCTGCCGAGTTCGCCATCCTCCACGCCCGCGGCCCGGGGCGATCAAGTCAAGGAAGCTGTCGCCCATGCGGTCACGGCCATTCGGACCAACGGCTATGCCGAGGCGTTCTTTACCTTGCACGCAATCCAGGCTGCGCCGAGTCTGACCTTGAACCAATACTCGGCCATCGAGAACGCCAGGCTGGCGCTCGAACGCGACATGGCCGCCAAGGCCGCCGGGGGCGATCCGGTTGCACTCAAAGCCCTGCACCAGATCAACCAAGCCGGCCATTGAACTTAGTGATGGGTCATTGGTGATTGGTGATTGATGAGCTGGGTGACCGCAGCGGCGAGTCTTGCCGAAACCGTTCACCATCCACCCTTTACTGATTGCCGATCATTGTTCACCAACCACTAGCGCGCATTGAGCGTTTCATTCTGGGCAGGCGAGAGCTATGAAGCCATGAGCCGGCAAGCCGCCCAACGCATCCTGTCTGCGTTGGCTGGAAAAGCCGATCTGCTGCTGTGCGCGGCTGGCGGTTCAACGCCCACTCGGACTTACCAGTTGCTGGCGGAGTCGCTTGCGCAAAATCCCGGCGCATTTCATTCATTGCGGGTGCTGAAGCTCGACGAATGGGGCGGCATCGAGATGGACGACCCTGGCTCGTGCGAGACGAACCTCCGGACGTATTTGGTTGGTCCACTGGGAGTGCAGGATCATCGCTACGTCGGGTTCAGCAGCAATCCCGCCGAGCCAGACCTGGAGTGCCAGAGAATGCGCCGCTGGGTGGCGGCAGAGGGTCCGATTGACCTGTGCGTGCTCGGTTTGGGTGTCAACGGACATCTCGCTCTGAACGAGCCCGCCGCCTGCTTGCTGCCAACGGCACACGTCGCGCGTCTAAGCCAGGCTTCCTTGCGGCATCCCATGCTGGCGAATTCGCCTAAGTTGCCGGTGTATGGCCTGACACTGGGCATGGCGGAGATTCTGGTCTCCCGCGACATTCTCCTGCTTGTCAGCGGCGTCAATAAACGCGAGCCTCTGAAACGACTGCTGAGGCGCGAGATTACCACAGAATTTCCCGCCTCATTCCTGTGGCTGCACCCGAACTGGACGTTGCTGTGCGACCAGGAGGCGGCGGAGGGCCTGGACTTGAAACCGTGAGCAGGCCAAACAAAGCCATTGGCATTGACCTCGGCGGGACCAAAACAGTCGTGGCCGCCGTGGATGCCTCCGGGCGTGTCCACGCTCGGTCCGGTTTCAAGACGCTGCCCGACCGGGGTTTTGCCGCCGGATTAGCTGAACTACTAGGGTCGGTTCGCCGCGTCTTGAACGAGGCGAGCTGGACAACGGAAGCGCTCGACGGCATCGGTGTTGGCTGCACCGGGCCTGTGAACCCGCGAGCCGGCACGATCCACAATCCCTACACGCTGCCTGGGTGGGACGGAAGCGACATCGTGGCGCTCATGCGGGAGGCGCTTGGCGTTCGCGTCTTCCTCGAGAACGACGCTGACGCCGCGGCCGTCGGCGAGTTTCATTTCGGCGCTGGCCGCCAGACGAGTCCGCTCGTGATGGTAACACTGGGCACTGGCGTCGGCGGTGCGGTCCTGGTAAACGGGGAGATTTATCGCGGAGTGAATGGTGAACACCCGGAACTGGGGCACATCCCTGTGCTGTCCGACGGCCCGGCCTGTTACTGCGGAACGCGCGGCTGCTGGGAATCGTTCGCGTCCGGCACCGCGATCGCATTGGCGGGAAAGGCGTGTGGGTTCGAGGACAGCCGCGCGGTGTTTGCGGCGACGCCGGGTGATAAGCGAGCGGCGGCGATCGTGGACCGAGCGGTCTGCGCGACGGCCACAGCAACGTGGACGTTGCTCCATACGACCCTGCCGCACCGCATCATCCTGGGCGGTAGCATCGGCGAGGCGCAGTTTGATCGTTTCGCCGCCGCCATGAGCCAGCAGATCTTGCGCGCGACCCAAATTCCTAAAGGCCGGGTTGAGATCGTGAGGGCGCAGCTCGGCAACGACGCCGGCGTCATCGGCGCCGCCTGTCTTGCATTTCAGGCAACTAACCCCGCCCGAACTGTTCAGTAATACCGGCATGAACAAAAAGATCAAAGTTGGCATCATCGGCTCGCAGTTCATTTCCCACATCCACGCCATTTCGCTCAAGCGCTGTGCTGAAGCTGAGGCCTTTGCGGTGGCTTCACCCACCCCAGGCCACGCCCGTGACTTCGCAGCGAAGCAGGGCATCCCGCACCATTTCACGGACTACAAGAAGCTGCTGGCGATGCCGGAGCTCGACATGGTCGTTGTCGGCGCGCCCAACGACGTTCACTGTCCGATCGCCCTGGAGGCCGCAGCAGCGGGCAAGCACATCATCATCGAGAAACCGCTGTGTCTGAATCTGGCTGAAGCGGACCGGATGATCGAAGCGTGCCGGAAAGCCAAGGTGAAGCTGATGTACGCCGAGGAGCTTTGTTTCACGCCCAAGTATGTGCGGTTGAAACAGCTTTTGGATTCCGGCGCGTTAGGCGCGCCGACGCTGGTGAAGCAATGCGAAAAGCACGACGGCCCGCACGCGCCGCATTTTTGGGACGTCAACCGCTCGGGTGGCGGAGTGACAATGGACATGGGCTGCCATGGGATCGAGTTCTTCCGCTGGATGCTGGGTCGTCCGCCGATCAAATCGGTCTATGCGCAGATGGGCACCTATGTTCACAGCGACAAGACCGAGGGCGACGATAACGCGCTCATCATCGTCGAGTTTGCCAATGGCGTGCTCGGATTGGCTGAAGAAAGCTGGACGAAGCTGGGCGGCATGGACGACCGGGCCGAGGTCCACGGCTCAAAGGGGGTCGCCTACGCCGATCTCCACCACGGCAACGCCATCGAGACCTACAGCTCCGTGGGCTACGACTATGCAGTCGAGAAGGCCGGCTCCACCAAGGGCTGGTCATTCACGGTTTACGAAGAGGAATGGAACTACGGCTTCCCGCAGGAGTTGGCGCATTTTGTTGATTGCGTCCAAAACGACAAA
>WNGL01000800.1_pt1 | contig 38422 bp, 41 predicted proteins | sample 5400591 | NCBI WGS metagenome assembly WNGL01 (sample SAMN13153377, study PRJNA577476) | soil metagenome | isolation source: 80 cm soil or saprolite under Garry oak tree replicate 1 | place: USA:California | collected 2016-06-15
CGCAGAAGTAATCGCGTTTGGCCTGTTCGTGCTCGAAATAGGAGTCCTTGGAGTGGGCAAGAATGAAATCCAGACCGAGAAGTCTAGCTCGAACATAAGCCGCTTGGTGTGTCCTCCGGTGGCGAAGATCATCCTTGCCAATGGAGGCGTAGAGTTGTCGCGAACAGAGGTGGTACACGCGGTGGTTGGCAGAATGACGCTGCATGGAAGCATGACCCAGGGCCAAGAGCTTGTTCGTGAAGTTCTGGCTGCGGTTGCCGCGGTGGGCCTGGATGTAGGCAAGAAACTGCCGAACGGTGAAGTACCCCGAATGGGTGGCTGCGATGTAGAGAAAAACCGCTTCGTCTTCGGTGTAGCCGAAAGCTTGAAGCCGTTCGACGTAGTGTATGGGCAGGATCATAGGCTGAAGATCGCAGCGCTGAGTTCGCGGTCGTCCCGAATGCGGCGCAACCGGTCCACATCCGCGCGCCGGGCGTAGATCTGGAAGCCGGCGCGGGCCTTCGCGGCAAGGCCGCGCGGCCGATAGTGGTCGGTGGCCAGTTCCAGGTCTCGCCGCTGAATCATCATGTCGTCCTGCACGTACTCGATGCGCACGTCGGGGACGGCGATCTTGCCGTGGACAGTTTTGAGATGGTGACGCTCGGCCACTTCGTTCTTCGCCGTTTCCATATCCGTGTCGCGGGCGGTGCGTTCCAGGTCGTGGTAGAGCTTGCGCTTGAGTTCGTAATCCAGCTTGACGTGGACCACGCGGCCACCTTTGCTCTCAATCTCCCTGGCAACTTTGTAGTAGAGACGGTAGAGGTCGGCATCGTGCCGAGCCTCCTTGGGCTTGGCGAAGCCGTGGTAGGTCGATTGATCCCGGGGAAGCAAGTTGCCGCGCGACAGCAACCGATGGCCTTGCTTGGTCAGGGCCAATACGCGAGTCGTCGGGTAGTCGGTCTCTTCGATGGTTCGTTGTTGGACTAGGCCCTGCGTTCCGAGTTCCATGAGGGTGTGAATCTCGGAGTCGCGGAGCGAGTAGGTCTTGTTGCGGTCCACGTATTTCGTGCGGACCCGCTCGGAAGGAATCCTTTGTCGGTCTTCTCGGGGGAGAGAGGGACGATCCGTGTTATGGCGTTCCTGCTGTTCACGCTCGAGTCGGTCGGCTCGATCTTCCTCGCGGTGAATCCGGTTCAGGCTTTCGATGGACTTCCAGTCGCGCTGTGGAGAGCGCTCAGAGCCCCGATCCGCATCAAGGTCCGGGCTTCGGAAATCGTCAATCTCGAACCCGTCAAAGCCTCGGGACATGGTTTTTCTCCTGGCAGTTCCACGAGCAGCGGTGGAGCGATCGGCAAGCCGGTAAGCAACGAAGGCCCTCCGGAGGCGTGCCGTTTGTTGCAGGGATGAAAGGCGATGGCGTGGGATGTGACGCTGGCGGGGAGCAAGGACGAGAATCGAAAAGAGATGTGGCACGCCGAGGTTGGGCCGAGATTGCCCGGCGCCGCAGCGGGACGTGTCTGAACGCAGTTGTTCCTTGCACCCGCATTAAAGTCCCTTCGTCCTCTCAGGAGTTGGGTTTAGGAAGAGCCGCTGCCATGGTTCGGGGCGCTCGAACCAAGTTCATCCGCAGACGGCTCTTGCCTTCGCGCGCCGCTCGGGATCTTCAAGAAGCGCGCTACTACGCCGGGCGGCTCACCGCGGATCCTGCGGCTTCCGCCAGGCTTTGGGGAGCAATATGGCGAGGGCTCCCCTCATATATATAGAGGCCTTATTTTGAGAAAATGTATCAGATTTTTCTTAAGTGGTGGTTTTAGAACGGAAGGCCCTCAAAACACGGGACTTCTAGGAAAACATGTTATCCACATCGGCGAGCATGGCTTCCCGTTCGTGGTAGGTAATGCGGAACCTGACTCCGAAAATGTGCTTTGCGCCAAGCGCCCGGGAGAGCAGTAACGCGAAGAGCGTTTTGAACCAATTGATTGGGCGCGCTTTCCGCTGCCGCTCATGCTCCTCTTTCCGGAGGTTGTCCACGTACGCTCGCGGGTTGGTCTCGAACGCTTCCCGTATCTCGCGCAAGGCCCTGCTGTAATGCAATCTGGCGGCACGATTCGACATCGCCATGTCGTAGGCGATCTCGTCCCAGGAGCGACCTTCGATTCGCTCCCAGATAATCCACATAGTCTTCCGATCACACGTGCAGAGAATCTGTTTGAGCAGAAGCCGCGCCGCCAACTTTTCCTCAAAGCTCATCCCTTTGTTCAGCCGGAAGTGGGTCTCAAAGGCTTCATCCAACCGAATCTCCGCCTGCCGCTTCGCAGCTACTTTTCTCAGGAATGCACGATACAGATAAGCGCGCAAGTCCCGGATTGGAGGGAGGAGGGCATCCTGCTTCACTCGGACAGCTTCCGAGACCGTTGCAGCAGCCTCTTCCAAGAGGTTCATGGCAACGCAGGGGTCGGCAAGTAACTTTTCGGCATGAGAAACGGCTCGCGGTGCGATCTCTTGCGCAGCAGTGAAGACGCACGATGCGATGACCCTGCCCAGGGGATCAACGGCATTCACAAGGTGCCGGAGAGGGTAGACAGGTTCTTCGCGTGGCCGGATCTTGAATGTCACGTTTGCCCGCCTTGGACTTTGCGCCAGAATGGATGCAGCGAAGGACTTGCGTTACATCTTGGTTTCATAGGATCCAGCGCATGATACGTCCATCACCGGCTAACCGTCCAGCTCGGATTGAAAATGCGCGTTGGCGAAGAAGTTTCGAGATGGTATCGCCCGACGACTCTTACGGTTTTTGCGTCTAGCATGTCACTTCCTGAAGTATTCAGGGCCTCGCTCGGCGAAGCACGTATGATTCACAGAAACAATAAAGCCGCCGTCACCCCGGCAATCAACACCAATGCAAGAAGCCCCACGATAATATCTGCGCGGTGGCCAAGATTATACCAGTTAGGACCAATGCTCCCGTTTGCCCAAACTTGCTTAGTCGTCATCTGTTGACTCCTTCTGGTCAGAAATCCGGCCTAGCTATCGCAATTCGTTGGGCACTCCGGCACGTGGTGTAAGACCTGCTTCCCTCTCAAGAAAATAGGTGGGACACTAACCGGTGCCCACTGCGCTGCATATACATGTTCCAGTAGTCCCGAGTCAAGGTGTTTTTTAGGCAATCTACTGTTGCAATAGCCTAAACTTTCGGTTAACCTCTGCGGGCTCTTAACCGGGTACCAGAGCGCCCATGTCCCCTTCCGACGCTCCCATGACGGTTTCGCGTGAAGAACTGTCCGCGCTTGAAGACCTAACGCACCACCTGTGTGACCTCATGACCGCGTTGCTCTACCAGATTGATTTGCTCCCGGCGAATCGGGCCGCCCCTGAGTTCGAGCGCCTGATGATTATTTCGGGGATCGTGGCAAAGACCGAGCACAGCCTGAAAGAGCTATTGGTGATCTTCGGGCGCATTCAAGATTTGGCAGCAAAACACACTTCGGCATAAAAACGACGTATCAAACGTGCCGAGCGGTATGCGAGATATTCTCAAGGAGGCGATTATGTCAGCAAAAATCAAGTGGGGAACGACCGTTATTCTTGTACTGGCAACGGCTCTAGCCGCAGAAGGGGTCCAAAGAACCGGCTCCACGTCGAAACGTAGTTCCACGGGGACGCATACGAAGAAGGCGGGGATGGACCCTGCCTTGGCTGCTGCCGCCAAGCCCTTCGTTGCAACGGGATGCGATCCTTTGTTGTGGGAACACGTCTACCACCTTCAGCGCCTGCAAGTGGTTGAGAAGTGCATAAGCGTGAGCGGGACCATCCATCACGTGAAGAAAGAAGCCGATGGCGACGACCATATCCAACTAACACTTGATTCCCAGTTCGCAGGACTGCTCAACGCCAGGAACAAGACCGCGCAGGCGAACTCCTTGGTTGTGGAGCCGGTTTGCCAGGGCACGGTGACACAAGCAGATGCGCAGGCAGCTTGCCGAGATTTCCATTCAACAGTTGAGGTCCCGAAACAAGGGAGTCACGTTCGGGTGCTTGGTTCCTATGTATTTGACTCCGAACCAAACCACGGATGGAGATTCATCCTGTGACAAGCATCGAGGTTATCCAATAGCGAAGGATCAGCCCCTGGTCCTAGAAATGACTGAGGCGCAGCGGCCTCCCGCGAGGATACTAAGCCGCTGAGACGTATTGACGACGCCATTCCGCACCGAATTCGGCCAATTTATTTTTCGGCAAGCGCCCCAAAGCCGCTCGGCAAGATCGCGAGTAGGCTTCAATGTGTCGCCGCGCCAGGGACGCTGTCTGTCGGAAGGCAAACGGGCCAAAAAGGAAAACGCAGACTCGCAGAATCGAGAGGAAGACCAGGATGGAAACGATGCTGGCCGTAGTCGCTGTCTCTTCCCCAAGCCCTTGCGAAATACCATAAGCGGTGAGGAGCCGCCTCAGGCGCCACAGCAAGAGAACATCCGAGCGCACTGCCCCAAGCCACGTCAGGGCCATTCTCCGGCGGTCCATCCGCAAGCGCCTTGCGATTCGAACGAATCTCGGTTCCGCGCGAAGAATGCGGCAATCGGAATCCGAGAAAAGAACAGAAAAGTTCCGGAAGCTCAAGGCCCGCAATTCAACAAAGTCCTTCAGTTGCATCTCGGGAAATTGCCAGCTCCCCGCGTCTCTGTTCGTCATCCGAAACAAGGCGGACAGACCGATAAGGACGATGACACAGCCAACAAAGAAAAGGGCGAGCAACTCGATCATGGTTTCACCATTCGCCGGAGGACGTTGGAAACTTGCGCCCAGCGATCCTGCCACGCGGACAGGAATTCCCGCGTCAAGGCATGGTCCGTGGCGGGGCTTGGCGGGTTCGGGGCATGGCGCCAGAGGGCAAAAGTCCAGACGATCAACATGAAAACGAATGCGAGTGGATGAACAAAGCGCCAGACCGGCCACAAGCCTGGGGCCAAATCGAACGCAGACAAATAAACGAGTTCACTTCCCGTGTAGATCAAGAGGCCCACGGCCATGCCCCACAGGTTTCGCCCGATTCCAACGCCGTAATAACGAGCAAGCCCCAAAACAACCAAGACCCAAGCCGCGACAGCAAGGCTTATCTTCCGTATCACATCGGGAAAGACAGACGTTCCTGGAATTGCACCGCCCATCCAAAACACAAACGCTACAAGCAGCAGCGCAAGCAGAACGACGATGCCGGCCCGGCGGCGGAGCGGAGAATTGGGCGGGAAAACATAACGCTGTATTTCGGCCCCCATGCCGAACCTTAGAATCGCTGCTCCAAGATAACTCCACCAATATGCTTTGGCGTAGACGGAAGACCGGACGACTATTGGAAAACTGAAAACCAGATCCCACAGCACCGTATAAGTGAGATACGCATAAAAAAAAGGGTAGTGCCGCCACAGGCGGCACCGAAACGCTCGCCAGAACAACAAGCTCCGAAGCAGGACACACAATACGAAATTGATGTACCAGGCTGGATGCATGTGGGTGACTTAAGATAATGAATAACGTGGCTTTTGTCCAGCCTGCCTTCGGTCGAAGGGGTTCGCGTCCACGTCCCGAAACTCAGAGACGCACTTGGACCGACGAACCCCTTCGGCCTATTCTACGTTGCGTGGTCAATCCCCAGGCGGAAGTGGAGGCGGCCAGCTTCCGTCCAACATGCAGAAGCGGTTCCATGCGTTTTTCATAGTGGTTCCTCCTTGTGAGAACCGAACGCACGGTAACCGAGAGATTTTGTTGTTGAGCAGGGAAAGCGTTTTTGTTCAGCGCACTGAATTCCTGTTGCGGCAGTTCAACCAGTGGGATATAAGAAGACCCGGCATGAATCCGAAAACCCTGAAACAACATCTTCAACTCATTTTTGAGCATCTTGCGACGGCGTTTGCGAAGTTAGCATTCCTGACCGCCGTGCGAGACTCTTACACGGGCAAGTACCTTCATGAGGGGTGGTCATCAATGGGGTCTTCCGAGGAAATACATGAGCTTCTACGAAGCGCCCATCATGAGATTTTCGAAGATGTATCTGGTCTCCCAATAGCGCAGCTATGCGCCGAACTGGAAAGGTATTTCCATTCTCTTGCCACACCGTTGCAACCCACGGCTTGCCTGTGGAATGAATTGGAATCCTATCGTGAAATGGTCCCCGAAGGAATTTGCCCGGAGGAAAGAGAACTTTTTGTATCGCAAATGCGGGCGGCACTGGCTATTTTGATTAGTGCTCCTGACTGGCCTCCGATGCAGGGACTACTCTCATGGCGAGTCCCACAACCTGACCAACAAGTTCCGCATCACTTGGAAAATTGAAGGATTCGGCGAGAACGCCCGATAGCGGATGGGGAATCAAGGTGAGTAGGCCGTCTTCGAGTTGGCACCAGGCACAACGGTATCCCTCGCGCAATTCAACGAAGTAGATTGGCCTTTCATGTTCGTTCGGCCACTCTTTGTTGATTACGTGGCGACGATTGCCGTCTAGCAAGAGCAAAGCTCCGGGCCTTACCAGTGGAGACATGGTTTGATCTTCCAGTCCTACTAAGCCCACTATATGGTGACGGGGATTGAAATTCATCAAAAGGCAGGCGGGAATTTCTCCCCAGACGGCTACCATGCGATTCACAAGTTGCGTTGTCTCCCACCGAAACCCTGGGTCCATGTGGATCGGAAGCGTCACAGTTGTTTCGAGGTTGTGTAACTCCGTTGAAAGAGGTTGAGTTGCCTTTTGCCGCAAAAACTTCCGATACTTATGGACGTGATCAGGTCTCACGCCATATCTCGCCAGTAAATCGAGGAAATCTACCCCATAGATGGCGCTGAGGCTCAGAAGTTTGTGGATGCTCGGTGCTGAGGGTTCGTTCTCGATCTGATCCAGGCGAGCGGCTGAGATGTACATCTCCTCATTGCTTTCCTCCTCGGCCAGGAGCGCACTTGTGTCTTGGACTTCGCGAAGGGCCATTCCAAGGTGCTGACGTAGTTCCTTTAGGTATTTCCCGGGGGAGAGATCAAGTTGGGTAAGCGACTTGGGACGCGAATTGGGCACAGCGCCCGATTATACGTTCGCCCGTCCAAATCGCAAAGCTGCGCTCGCTTGGCCGACTCGTTCAGTTCGCTGAACACCGGATCAGGAACGTTGCATCGGGTTCTCGCGCCAATTTATCCGGACGGTTCCGTATAGAATGATTACTCGGCAACTCAGGCGTTCTTCCAGGGTCAGGGGACGCGGGCCGGGGGAGTCGACTCTGGAGCATTACGACGACCCGCAGTTGGGTGAGATTTACGACCACGCGACGCGCTAGCTATCGTTACCCGCGGCGTAATACGGTAAGCCCCTTTGGCCTGCTGGACCCGAAGGTTGTGCAATTCTCAGTCGAATGAGCGGCCAGTCAGAGGTGCTTGCCTGGGGCTGAGATCTTCCTCAGTCTTGGAGCGCCAGATGTCGCGGAACATCTCGACCGTTACGCGGTCAGGCCGGGTCTGGCGAGTCCGCGCAGGCCGGTGGAGACGGTGGTCCGCTAGCAGTGGCAGGATGCGTCATTGCACAAGTTTTGGCCACACTGTTGCTGCAAAATCTTCAATTTCAACGACTGCTTGATAGGGCGTTTGTCTGACGGCTTAATTGGGCGATGTGCTGTCGATCCTATCCATCAAATTCTCCGAACGAAGCGAGGTGTTTCGTTCGAACCCCGTCTATCAATCGGGCCGCGCGTATAAGACGACGGACTCATTTGCTTGTTGCCCTGCGCGCTCGCATGTCCGAAAATCATTGAGTAGACTCAAATGACCCAAGTCTCCACTCGCCGCCTATCCGCCGAAGAACTTGCCAACAGCCTGACGCACGGCGTTGGCTTGGCGTTGAGCATCGCTGGCTTCATGGTGTTGGTGGTCCTCGCAGCGATGCGTGGCAGCGCGTGGCGAATCGTAAGTTGCGCGGTCTACGGCAGCACCCTCATCTGCCTCTATACGGCCTCGACGCTCTACCACGGCATTCGCTCCCGGCGGCTGAAGCGAATTCTCAGAGTCTGCGACCATTCTGCCATCTATCTACTCATCGCCGGGACGTACACCCCATTCTTGCTCGTCAACCTGCGCGGAAGTTGGGGTTGGTCTTTGTTCGCGGTCATCTGGGGACTGGCGATGGCGGGAATTCTGTTCAAAGTCTGGTTTGTGGAGCATTTTTCGGTCCTGTCCACGGTAGTGTACCTCCTCATGGGTTGGCTCGCGCTTCTTGCGATCAAGCCGATGCTTCACTCGGTTCCGCCCAGGGGACTGCTCTGGCTGCTGGCTGGCGGACTGCTGTACACGGTGGGCGTCGTGTTCTACGCCTGGAAGAAGGTCCCGTACAACCACGCCATCTGGCACGGCTTTGTTCTGGCGGGAAGCACCTGCCACTATTTCGCGGTGCTCTGCTCGGTAATCCTTCCGGTGAAAGCCTTATAGAAATCCTGATTACCAGCTAGCGGATTCCCGCTGCAGTTGACCAGCGTACCAGCCCTGAACAGTCGTCGGGATCTCTCTTTTTTGCCAAAACTCAGAAGATGTAGCTTCAGCTCCCGACCGTATTATGCATGAGCTACAGTCGCGGCCCAAAGCTTGATACGCTCACTCGTGAGGCCCCGTAGTTAAGGGAAACTCGCGACCCACTCCGTGTGCGAACTCGAACCTGCGCTCGTATTATGCATTGCCCGTAGCGATGCTCCAAACAGTCCCGGACCAGTCTGCTAGACACCTCCGAATCAAGCTATACCCTGGCTTTGGCTACTCTAAATCAGGGTATACACTGTTTTATCTGAATCGATGACAGGTTATAATCGTATTTGGGAGGTTTTGATTATGAACTCCGAGTTTCGCGAATTGCGGCTCAATCAAATCGATCGCAGCCTAGAACCATTTTCCGGAACCCAAGCCGTCAGCCGACCGCGGCGCGGTTGGCTCCGCTCCCTTCGGGAAGCTCTTGGAATCAGCATGCGCGAAGTCGCGCGGAAGATGCGCAAGACTCCGCAGACGGTAGCTTCGTTCGAAAAGTCCGAGGCCGCGGATCGGATCACCCTGCAAACTCTACGGCACTATGCCGAAGCGATGGACTGCGAACTCGTGTACGCCATCGTGCCCAAGACCGGTTCGCTCAAACAACTCGGGGAAAAGCGCGCCCGGCAAAAGGCCGAGAGGGATGTGCGAGCGGTCGAACATACCATGGCGCTGGAAGATCAGGCCACCGCTGGGGTCCAGGACAAGATCGAGCGCGAGACCAAACGCCTGTTGAAGAAGCACTAAGAAGATACCTGGATGCCGAACGGTCCCATCCCGGATGCCAATACGCCTCTCAGTCCCGAGGAGCAGGACGACCTCATTCCCAATCTGGCCACTCGCGAAGAGTTGAACGAATGGGAGCGCGATAACATCCTCCGAGCCCGCCAATGGGCGCTCGGAGACCGCCAGCTGGGTCGGTTGGACCCAATCAGAGAGGACTACGTTCGGGAACTCCATCGACGGATGTTCGACCAAACCTGGAAGTGGGCAGGGACCTATCGAAAGACGGAAAAGAATCTCGGTGTTCCCGTCGCTGACATTCACGAGCGACTTGCGCAGCTCCTGGGGAATGCCGCGTATTGGCTGGAGAACAAGACATACGACGTGGACGAGTGCGCCATCCGCTTTCACTATGAGCTTGTGGCGATTCACGCGTTTCCGAACGGGAACGGCAGACATGCCCGCCTGATCGCCGACATCGTCGCGGCGAAATGGGGACGCCCGGTCTTCCCGTGGGGCAGCAAGGACCTCATTCCCCCTGGCGAAGCACGGGAAGCGTATCTCACAGCTCTACGCGCCGCCGACCAAGGAGACATCCAAGGGCTTCTCAAATTCGCCCGTTCATGAGCCCGAATGGTCCCATTCGTTTCCAATCCCCGAAGAGACGCATCCGACGTGATCGCCGGATTTGTCTATCAAGTTGATCGCACAATACTGCGTTGGCTTGAACTCAAAGCCGATGAAGTTTTGGAGCCGGAACGGGGTGAGGACCTCGACGTAGTTCAGATCGGCTCTACGGAAGTGCCGGACCCTCGGACACTTGAACAAATCAAGAGGCGCTCGTCGCCATTGAGTTTGAGAGCACCAGATGCTCTCGCAGCTGTAGCTCACTTTTGTGAACATCGAAAGGTTAATCCCTCCACCCGTCTCCGTTTTCGCTTCATTACTACCGGAACGCTACAATGAAGCAGTTTCCACTCCTTCTCCTCTGCGTTTGAACAGCCTGTTCCGTTCGATGGTTTTCTGCTTGGGACTTTCTCTGCCCCCCGACCTCAAAACCTGGGTCGAGACAGATCTATAGCCTGAACCACAACGCCTGGTACACCTCGAAGATATTCGCACGCTCCGGACAAAAATTATCTACCAATTCAGTGTGAACCTTCCCTTTGCCCTTCCTGCTGAAAACCTGCGCCCCGACCGGGTCGGGGTGCCTCTAAGAAGCAAAAAACAAAACTAACGAAAGGAGCTTTTCCAATGCAGCAACTCAGCAAACAATCTGCTTTCGAACTCGGCCAGATTGTCGCAACACCGGGCGCTCTGGCCGCGCTTCGGAAGGCGGGACAGCAGCCGGGCGAGTTCCTCACGCGCCATGTCAACCGCGAGTGGGGCGATTTGTCCGACGAAGACCGCAAGGAAAACGACTACAGCCTAGAGCACGGGTTCCGGCTCTTGAGCAGTTACCGCACAAACGCAGGCGACAAGCTCTGGATTATCACGGAATCAGACCGCTCCGTGACCACGATCTTGCTGCCCGAAGAGTATTAAACCGAAAGACTTGAGAAAAGGAGAAGAAAAGAAATGAGCGCAACCAACATGTTTCTTGTCGATGCGCGCCCGGACGAAATCAATAATCGCGATGTGGTGTCCTAGCTGGCTCCTGGCGCGGAAGCCGTAGCTGAACATGAAACCGAGCGAAGATTTTAACATTGCTTCGTAGGCTTGTTGGAGGCACGCTTCCTCATCGAAAGCAAGAATCTTTTGGGCCGAGGCGAGTTTCTTGTCGGGCTTGCAAGGAAGCGCTCGATTTGCACCCAGTCAACTTTGTGCGGCTTGAGTTTCTTCATGCGGCACCGACAAGCGAGATGCGCCTATTGTGCCAGACGTTTTCGAGGAAGGCATCTTTACGGGCGCGGCGTGACTCCAATTCCTTCCGGCTGAGGACCGTGTAATTGATTTCTCGTCCGAGTTCCCGTTCGAGTTTCTGCACTGCTTCCGCCAGAGCGTCACTTTTCGGCTTGCCGATCACGAGAACATCAATGTCGCTTGCGGCGTCCTGTTGGTTTCGCGCAAACGAACCATATAAATACGCCTCTTCTATTCCTTCAATTTTCTTGAAGGATTGTGTGAGCAGTGGAACCGCACCGATGGTCTTCGCGACGATGCTGCGCACCTCATCGAAAAGGGCATACTCGCGGTTGAGTTGAAAATACTTCTGTCGGCCACTCACTTCCGAGCGAAACAAACCCTCGCGTTCCAGACGCCCCAAATCTTTCGACAGGTTAGACGGATCGATGCTGAGCCGCTCCGCGAGGTTCCGTAGGTGGTGCCGGGCTGAGGGATTAGTGAAATAATAAGCCAAGAGCCGTTGGCGCGCCTTGGAGCGAAGGTCAAGCATTAGGTATGAGTTTACCACAAATGTGGTCAACTATTACAACTGCCCGGACTGCGGCGATAATCTCCGCGGAGGACGCATCCTTCAGAACGTAGCCGCGAACACCCAAATGCACCGCATTGAGAAAGCTGTCAGGGGCTTCATCCATCCCGAACAGGCCTATTTGGGCCTGTGGAGCCTTCACGCACAGCTCGTCCACCAAGACCTGGGCCAAGGTCGCCCGAGGAGAGTCCAACAGCAAGACATCGCATTGAGACGCGACAATCCGTTCTGGCACCGATTCGGAGTAGCGACTCTCACCGGCAATGGATACTCCCGCGCACTTGTGAAGGAGACGCACGAGAGTCTCGCGAAGCAGACGGTGGCGGGCATCTCAGGCTTCAACTAAGTGCTCTTGCCATGCCGACTCACCACTGAGGAGGAAGATCCTACCTGAGTAAACCATACGCCCGGACAGTCTCCACGGCTTCGTAGCGGTTCCCGGCGTGCACTTGCCGGAGGATCCGATGCATGTGGTTCTTGACGGTTTGTTCGGAAAGATTCAATTCGCTGGCGATCTCTTTGTTTGTCCGGCCCTTCGCGACGAGGGTTACGAGTTGCTGCTGCCTGCGTGTCAATCCGAGCTCTACTCTTGCCCGGTAAATCGGGACTACCTCTGATTGCTTGGAGATGTATTGAAACAGCGAGGCACAAAGCTTCCGAGGGCACACCGCCTCTCCTTGGGCCACGGCTCGCACGGCCGCCATGACATTCAACGCAGACGCTTCTTTGAGAAGGTAGCCCATGACGCCAGACCGCACGGCCCTCAATAAGCTGTCCTCGTCCTCCTCCATACCGAGTAGAAGGACTTTCACACCGGGAACAGCTTTCAGGATTTCTCCGATCAGATCTGGATTCGAAACGGTTGTCGCGGGGTAATCCAAAAGCAAGACGTCGCAGCCGGAGTCGGCGATTCGTTCGATTGCAGAATCGCTGAACTGGCATTCACCCACTACGCAGATTCCGGATTTCTTTTGCAAGAGGCGAGATAACGTCTCGCGAAGCAGACGGTTTTCTGCCAGAAGGAAAACCGTACTCTTTTCCCTGGCCCTGAGACTACTAGAGCCGCCCATTTTCCCCCCTCACCAATCACGACGCTGCCCTCCGTCACGGGCAGCCCCCCGATGGGATTCCCTGTCTGAAATTGCCAAAGCCGGCCACCGGAGAACAAATCAAATGTTGTGAACCGCTTGAGAGGAAGGCGTAAAAGGAATTTCGCGGTTAAAGCCCGTGTGGTGCAAATCTTGGAAGGGTGACGAGCCCCGCGAACTTGACATTGTTCACGCCATAATGCAATTGCCGCATCAGGTCAAGAACTTGTTCGTAACACCCCCTAAGACTCATGTCCGTTTCAAGTACCAAGGCGAGTTAGGGCTGCCTTTCTATATAACTCGAGGCAGAATGTCAATAGGGTGACTACTATTCCGTAGGTGGTACCAAAAAAGTACCATCACCGGTCTAAGCGTCTAGGTACTACCGCTGGGACAACGTTAGGCAACCGTTTGGGACCCGATTTAGGCCTTCCCTTTCTTCTTGATTTACAAATACTTGGGGGCCCACAGGAGCGCAGCCATGGAGAAGACCATCCGGGTGCTTGTGGCAAATCGTCCGCGATTGATGCGTGAACTCATTCTCGCCGTGTTCGCTGACCAGCCAGACATCGAAATTGTGGGAGAAGCTACCCACGATTCGGAAATTCCTGCGACGGTTGAACGGACCAAGCCAGACTTCTTGGTCATCGCCCTGGACGATCCATCAGAACGACCTGCGGTCTGCGATGCAGTGCTGCAGCTCTACCCGGAGATGCGAATTATTGCAGTGGCGCCGAATCAGAACTACTCCGTGCATTATTGGGCGTCCCTCGATATCCATTCGAATGAAATCGAGGCTTCCGAGGAGGGAATCCTCAGTGCCGTGCGGTGTGGAACCAGAGTCTTGCGTAGGAGGCAATCCGGCGATGTTCACGAAACTGTACAAAAGCAGCCCGGTACCTAGTCCCCGAAGCGTAGGAAAAACAGGTCTTGCGGTGTTTCTTTTTTTCTTTCTGGGTGCACCTGCATATGCACAGCAGGATGAAAGGCGCTCCTCTGCGCAGGATCAGGATTCGTTACGCCGCCAGGCAGGTCTACCGGAACTGGCAATCCAAAACCTGGATCGTGTTGCCGCATCGGCCGCACAGATCGAAGAGGTCCTTCGAAAGGATCCAGGTTTGATGGTCGAGCTGAAGCGTTGGGTGGCGAAAGAAGCAACCGACAATGGACAAGTTGTCGAGGATTCGGACATCACCGATCAGGCTATCTTCGATCGTCTTGCGCGCGACGTTCCGTTTCGCTCGGTAGCCACGAGGCTTTTGCAGCGGTACGGCTTCCTGATACCGGTAGTCAATCCGGAATCTGAGTACGCCAAAGAGCAGGGTTTGATCTTGAAAGAGCGCGCGCGACGCCTCGTACAGATTGAAGAGCAGGAAGACACGGCTTCACTGCGGAAACAAAAAAATGGTGAAGGTGAGATTCAGCGGACCGATGCATGTGACCCCCGCCGCGACCCGGATTGCTCAGTGCGGCGGCGCAGACCAGTGGTCCCAAACGAGGCACCCGAAAATCCCGACGCCATTCCTCCTTCCATCCCAGACCTGCCGGCTGGGAGGACTCCGAGAACGCTGCGAGCTGGCGGGGTTTCGCAAGATGAATCAGACCAAAGTCAGAGAGCCTCGATGCAACAGGGACCGGAACTGACTCCGAGTTCCCTTAAACGTCCCCCGCAAGATTCAACGGAGGCGGCCACCATGCCAGGGCCCGATGCTGCACTGACCTCCGGCGATTATTCCGAGTGGGCAAGTGCCAGCGCAGCATTTCAACCCAAAACTGATATGAAACCCGGAACTCGGCCGAAGACGGGCGGCCGCGAAGGGCAATTCGAAGAAGAAGCAATCAACCCGGCTTCGATGGTTCATCGTCCGAATCCATATGCGGATATACCTTCCCTCTACGACATGTATGTCCAAGCCCCTTCCCGCCAGCGGCCGCTGGAACGGTTTGGTTTAGACGTTTTTCGCAACGGGACGACGGATACCAATGCGATTCCCATGGATCTTCCCGTCGGTCCAGACTATGTCGTTGGGCCGGGCGATGGCTTAGCGATCGATCTGTGGGGCGCGGTGTCACGCAGGCTGTTCCGCATCGTGGACCGAGAGGGCCGGGTTTCTTTGCCCGAGGCGGGCCCGCTGCTGGTAAGCGGGCGGTCGTTGGGCGAGGTGCAGGAGACCGTTCAGCGGACGCTGCGCACGCAGTTCCGAGACATCTCCGCGGACGTGTCGCTGTCGCGCCTCAGGACGATTCGCGTGTATGTAGTGGGTGACGTCGCCGAGCCCGGAGCATATGACATCAGCTCGCTCTCAACACCGCTGAACGCCTTGTTCGAGGCGGGTGGGATCACAGCGAGAGGTTCGCTGCGAGCGCTCAAACATTACCGCGGCAAACAGCTCGTTCAAGAAGTGGACGCCTACGATCTGCTCCTCCACGGCGTGCATTCCGACCTGATGCGCCTGGACAACGGTGACACTCTCCTCGTGCCTCCGATTGGACCGCAAGTCACCGTGGACGGCATGGTACGGCGGCCGGCGATTTATGAACTCCACGGAGAAAAGTCTCTAGCAGAGGTGCTCGATCTGGCCGGCGGGATCTTGCCTGCTGCTGCTCTGCGGCACATTGAGTTGCAACGCTTGGAGGCGCATGAAAAGCGCACGATGCTGAGTCTGGATCTTTCTCCAACGAGCGATCCGGATGCCATCACGAAGCAATTGGGTGCGGTTGCGATTCGTGACGGCGATGAAATTCACATCTTCCCGATCGCGCCATCCAACGAGGACACGGTTTACTTGCAGGGTCACGTCCTTCGTCCCGGACGCTATTCCTACAAGCCCGGCATGAAGCTTACGGATTTGATTGCAGCCTACAGTGACCTTCTGCCGGAGCCTGCGCCTCACTATGCGGAAATTGTGCGGCTCAACCCGCCGGACTTTCATCCGAGTGTGGAGAGCTTCGACCTCTCTGCGGCGCTGGCGAATTCGGCGGCGGCTCCCAAGATTGAACCGCGCGACACCGTCCGCATTTTCAGCCGCTATGACTTCGAACCTGCGCCTTTGGTTTGGGTGGGAGGAGCAGTGCGCGCTCCCGGCCGCTATCGGACATCAGGGCAAGCCCATTTCCGGGACGCTATTTATTTGGCCGGTGGCCTGACTCCGGGAGCGTCTCTCGATTCGGGACAACTCTTTCGGTCGATGCCAGACGGTACGATGAGGATATTGAGCGTAAACCTGCGCGATGCCCTAGCAGGTAATCCGGTGGATAACGTCCTGCTTCAACCGCGGGATCGAATCCTGGTGCACATGAAACCGAAGGAGGTTGATCCACCGAGCGTGTCCATTAAGGGTGAGGTAGCCAAGCCAGGCCGCTACCCTCTTGCTGACAACATGCACGTCTCGGACTTGATTCGGGCGGCAGGAGGGTTCAAGCGCAGTGCTGCCGCGGAAACAGCGGACCTTACGCGGTATCCCGCGTCTGAATCCGGTCAACCTGAAGGAAAACACTATCCGCTGAATCTGGCTGCGGCACTAACAGGGGATGTGAACCAGGATCTGCCGCTCCACGATGGCGATGTTCTAACAATTCCTCAGGTTCCTGGATGGAACGACATCGGCGCGGTCATCACCGTGCGTGGGGAAGTCAAGAACCCCGGGGTCTACGGCATCCGGCAAGGAGAGCGGCTCAGCTCGGTGCTGGAGCGTGCCGGAGGCTTCCTGCCCACCGCGTATCCACAGGCGGCCGTACTGGAGCGGGTTGATGTCCGTCAATTGCAAGAAAAGGCTCGGCAGGAGTTGATCCAGCGTCTCGAGCAGGAAACCGCAAGCGTTAAGGTTTCCGGCACGGCCTCAGCGAGTGAGCAGGCCACCCTGCAACAGGCAGCTCTGCAGCAGCGCCAGCGGGCGCTCGAAGGAGTGCGCAAAGCGGCGGTCACGGGCCGCCTGGTCGTAAATCTCTCAAGTAACCTGCAGAACTTCGCGAAGTCTCCTTACGACGTCGAAGTGCGCGCAGGAGACGTCATCGAGATTCCCAAACGGCCTGGGTTCGTTCTGGTAGTCGGGCAAGTCTACAACTCAAACGCGATCACATATCAGCCAGGCAAGAGCGCTGGCTGGTACCTCAGCCGGGCGGGGGGTCCAACCAAGTTGGGCGATAAGGGCGCAATCTTCGTCATCCGCGCGAATGGTTTGGTAGAAAGCGGGAAAAGCAGTCTGTGGACCGGCGTCGGTGGGGGCGTGGGCGTGCTGTCTCGTCCTATTGGGCCGGGAGACATGATCGTCGTGCCCGAGAAGGCCATTGGCGGCGGTGTGGCCTGGAAGAACGTCCTCGCCATTGCGCAGATTGCACAGAGCGCCGCTCTGTCAGCGGCCGTGGCAGGTCTGTAGGAACCATCAAGAAAAGCACAACGCGCTGACCTAGAAGAGTCAGCCGTACTGAAACGAAGAGGAACATGGCGCAGGCAGGCACAAAACAGCAGCCGGAAACAGTGCCTCAACAAGTCCAAAGAGAGGTGTTGGAGCCTGAAGTGTCCGTCGGCGGGATGTGGGAGAACTCGATTCAGAGGCTCCGGCTTCTGTGGAATGAGCGGAGGTTCATAAGCCGAGCGGCGGTCGCGGGCCTGCTTTTCGGCACTCTGGTGGCATTTCTGTTGCCCAAGAGGTTCGAGTCCACGACGCAATTGATGCCACCAGACGCTCAATCCACTTCCGGAATGGCCATGCTGGCAGCGCTGACAGCGAAAACTGGCAGCGGCGTGGGCGCTGTTGCCAGCGACCTCTTGGGGATGAAGAGTTCGGGGGCTTTGTTCATCGGCATTCTCCGCAGCAGCACAGTGGAAGATCGGTTGGTCCAAAGATTCGATCTCAAGAAAGTATATTGGAAGCGACTCGAAACTGACGCTCGCAAGAAACTGGCAGAGAACACCGCGATCTCGGAGGATCGTAAGAGCGGGATTCTCACGATCAGTGTCACAGACGGCGACCGTCTGCGTGCCGCCGCAATGGCCCGAGCGTATGTCGAAGAATTAGATCGCCTTGTCGCTCAGCTTTCCACATCTTCGGCCCACCGAGAACGCGTCTTTCTTGAAGAGAGACTCACTGCCGTCAAGCAGGAGTTGGACCAGGCTTCGAAAGAATTCAGCCAGTTTGCAAGCAAAAACACAGCGATCGACATCAAAGAACAAGGCAAGGCGATGGTGGACGCAGCTGCCACGCTCATGGGTGAATTGATTGCCGCCGAGTCGGAACTAAAAGGGCTGGAACAAATCTACACGCCGAACAATGTCCGCGTTCGCTCCGTCCAAGCGCGCATTTCGGAGCTTCGCAAGCAACTTGAGAAGATGGGCGGCAAAGAAGGAATGGAAACGAGCAGCGCGGCCGCAGGCGGCGATTCAATGTATCCCTCGATCCGGAAGCTCCCCCTGCTTGGAGTGACCTACGCGGATTTGTATCGCCGCACAAGAATTCAGGAGGCCGTTTACGAGACGCTGACTCAAGAGTACGAATTGGCGAAAGTTCAGGAAGCAAAGGAAACGCCTAGCGTCAAAGTCCTCGATGCAGCGCGCATCCCAGAGAGGAAATCCTTTCCTCCACGCCTTCTGATTATGTTTCTTTGCACTTTCCTGGGGCTGGCCGGAGCAGCGGTATTGGTCTTAGGTAAAGCGCGTTGGGAGCAGGTGGACGTACAAGATCCCGGGAAAGTTCTCGCGCAGGAAGTTTTCCAGAGCATGAATGCGCGCATGCCGTGGGCGCCGCCCAATGGCTCACGCCTACAGGCAATGACGCATCGGGTCTGGATGCGGCTGGCTCGGCGAGATGATTCCGCCAAAGAGGCAGAAGATCCGCAAAGTGAGCGGTAAGTTGTTGACCTAGAACTGGTTAAGTTGACTTTGGCCCTGTGGGTGACGGGGCGAAGCTGTATCCGGACTGAAACGGGAGGCATTCAGAAGTGACGCTCGCCACGGCATTACAATCGAACGCGTCCAACGCACTCGCGCTTCCCGCTTGCTGCCTCAAGCAGCACTGGTATGCAGCCTACACCTGCGCGAACCATGAGAAGCGCGTCGCTCAGCAACTCATCGAACGCCAAGTGGAGCATTTTCTGCCGCTCTATCGTTCCGTACGCCGGTGGAGCGACCGGCGCATGCAGATCGACCTGCCTCTGTTCCCAGGATACGTGTTCGTCCGCCTGGCGCTGCGCGATCGGGTTCGCGTGCTGCAGATTCCCAGCGTTGTGCGCCTGGTCGGATTCGGTGGATTGCCCACGGCGCTCCCGGACCAGGAAATGGAAGCTATGCGCAACGGCCTGCTGAGGCAGTTGCGTCTCGAGCCGCATCCTTACTTGACGATCGGACGCCGCGTCCGCCTCACGAGCGGACCTCTCATGGGGCTCGAAGGCATCTTGGTCCGCAGGAAGGGCCTGCTTCGCCTGATTCTCTCGCTCGACCTGATTCAGCGGTCCATTGCCGTTGAGGTGGACTCGGCCGACGTGGAACCAATCCGCTAGTCCGTGCTTGCCGGATGTTCCGCGCCGGAATGCTTTCTCGCGAAGCATGCAGAGTTTAAGTGAATTTCAGTGAACGCCATGTCCGCACTCTACCCAAGTAGCAGCGAGGCCATCGCAGCGCCCGCCGCGCCGGTGTCAGCCGCCCCCGCCAAACGGTTTTCCAACCGGCGGGCCTATGCGCAAACGTTCGCGGCAATGGCGGCGACCCGTTGCATGGGCGTGGTTTCCGGCATCCTGGCGGCACGTTTGCTGGGACCGGCGGGCCGCGGAGAGCTCGCCGTCATCATCTTTCTGCCAATGCTACTGGTGCCCATCGGGGAACTGGAACTTCCCCGGAGTGTCGCCTTCGAGGCGAGCCAGCCGGGAGAACTTTCCGGGAAGCTCATCGCAACCAGTTTTTGGCTCGCGGTATTGCTCGGGACGATCCAGGCGATCGTTCTCGCGGCGGTCCTTCCTTTATATCTGCCGCCAGACAAGCTGCACCTGCTGGGGGATTCACGGTGGTTCATGGTTTATCTACCCGCAACGCTGATTACTACCACGCTGCTGGGGAGCGACCAGGGGCGAGGGCGGTTTGGCCGGTTCAGCGTGGTGCTGGCGCTGCCGGGAGTTCTTTACACGGTGGCCATTCTGGCGGCGTGGGGCAGTGGGAGGGTCTCGCCGGGGGCGTTTGCCGGGGGGCTGCTGGCGGCCACGTTGCTTGTCACCGGAGTGCGCACGCAGATGGATTGGGGGGCCATTTCGCCGCGGCTGGCGGACTGGACGACGGCGCGGAGGCTATTGAAGCGCGGGCTAAGTTTTTATCTGCCGACGGTGGCCAGCATCGCGCTGTACCGCGCGGATATGTTCATCCTGGTGCGGCTGGCGCCCAGCGAGGCCATTGGGCTGTACGCGGTGGCGCAGGCGATCGCGCTGGGGCAGATTGGGGCGGTCCATCCGTTTATTCAAGTGGGTTTTTCGGCGGTGGCGGGGGAAACGGACCCGGGGAAGGCTTTGCAGACGCTGGGGCGGCATTTCCGTCTGGCGCAACTGGCAGTGATGGGCGTGGGGCTGGTGGCCGCGGCGGCGACTCCGTGGCTCGTGCGGCTGATGTTTGGCGCGCAGTTTAGCGGCGCGGTGACCACGGCGTATCTGTTGATTGGCGCGGCTGTGGTGTGGGGCATGGAGCAGGTGCTGGAGCAGGGGTTGCGAGCGGCGGGGCATCCCCGGCCGGGGATTGTTTCGAATTTGCTGGGGCTGGGCGTGCTGGTTGGGCTGGGTATTCCGGCGTGCATTCATTACGGGATTGCCGGGCTTGCGGCGGCGGCGCTGGGGGCGCAGATCCTAAATCTAAGTATCCTGATGGGCTTCTGCCTCGCCCGGTTGAAGATGCCGGTGCGAAGTTTCTGGGCCTTTGAGACATCTACTTTCGACAAACTGCGCGCACTCGCAAGATCTCTGATCAAGCGAATGTTTCAAGTATGAATCGGAAATTGAACGGCAGCTTGAATCCCGTGCAGGTGGAGTGTGATCATGACAAAAACTGAATCAAAGCCACTTTTTACCGTGATCATTCCTACGAAAGACCGGGCGGAATACCTTCACCATACACTCCGAACCTGCTCAAATCAGGAGTATGAAAACCTGGAGATCATCGTTTCTGATGATGGCGGTTCCGACAACACGGAAGCGGTCGTGCTGGAGGCTGCCCGGAAGGACGCGAGAATCAAATACATCACACCAGGTTCCGTGGGAATGCGAGACAATTTCGAGTTCGCTCTTGATCATGTGAAGCCAGGGTATGTAATCGCACTGGGAGGTGACGATGGCATCCTCCCCTATGGCATCAGCCAGATGTGGAGGGTATTGGAAGAGACAGGGATGGATATCCTGACCTGGCGCCCGCTGATGTTCACCTATCCCGCGGTGCGATCGGGGAAGGGGCAGTTGGGCTTGTACCGACCGAGCAAATTAAAGATCCTGCGCTCCAGCGATTATTTGGAGAGGCAGGTTGAAAATTTGAATTACCTCTATGATTTCGAATCCCCCATGTTCTATGTCAAGGGGGTGGTTGCGACGAAGCTCGTCGAACTGGTTCGAAGCCGCACCACTGATGGCCGATTCTATGTCTGCCCCACGCCAGATGGATTCTCCGGGGTCGTCCTTGCGGGAGAGGTCGGGCAATATGCCTTTTCGGGCGTGCCGCTCACAATCTGGGGGAACTCCCCAACCTCGCAGGGCATGGCCTACCTGTCGGAGGGGAATGAGGCTAAGAAACTCTCGGATTCCTTCTATCGCGCGGTTGCCGATGTGCCAATGCACCATGATCTCGCCTCGCAGCCATATTCCCCGTTGATCTCCCTGATGACTGCGGATTACCTGCTTACAGCCAAGGACCTGCCGGGGTGGCCGGGGCATGTCCCTGCGATCGACTATAAGAACCTGTTGATGAAAGGGCTGAGGGAATTGACGCATGGGTTGTATGCGGAAGACCGAATCAACCGGGAGCTCACCATCCTTCACAAGATAGCCCAGTACCATGGGCTTGAGGCATTCTTCCGGGGGAAGGTCAAGGAAATGAGGCGCTATCAATCCCGAAAGCCCTTTGTCGGAAATGGGATCACACCCAGTCAGGTTCTGCTGGATTGTGACATGTTCCAGATCCACAACATCTTCGATGCTGCCTATGTTTCCTATTTTGTTTGCCAGCTTCTATCAAAGATCAATTTTGTTACGATAAAAAAACTTGTGGCTGATTCATTGAAATATAAAATACAACAATTACGAAAGGGCAATAGCTTCCCCCCAGAGTCTGAGTGGATTCTACAAGGCTGATATAAACGGATTTTGCTTAGCGGAGATTGTATATGCCCTTCGGTTCCAGACAGGGTCTGTCCGCAAAAGATCGGAGGCTCATTGCGAAGGGGATTGGTATCTATGTTTTAATTTGGTTTATTGCATTTCTCTTCAGGCCGACCTTCTTCATTCGAAACGTTCAGATTTTGCTGCCGTCTTTTGCTGTTATGTTTGTATTTTTATCTTTTTCTTTGTGGCTTAGGCTCCAGGTTCAAGACAATGTTTTTGGAGAAATTGGTTTCATTTATTTGGCTTTTGCCGTCGCATATACGGTGTTTCCGGCCTATGGATTCCTGACTCTGGACTCTCTTTCGTCCGGGGTCGGATTTCAGAATCTGGCAGCGCTCGGCCCGGATCAAGGCGAGCTCGGTCTGCATCTTTGGCGTCATGTTCTATTTATAGCCGCTATAGGGTTTGGATATCTGTTTTTTCGTGGCAGGCGTGCACCGAAATTTAATTCATTAGACAATTTAGGTGATGCAGAAAAGCCAATCATCCGCATCTTGTTTGTAATCATACTGTTCAGTGTTATTGCGCTCTGGAGTCTTTCGGCTCCCGTGAGTACATATATTGACAATTACACGAGGTACAACAATCTCTCCTGGATCGGCAGGCGCGTAGTAACAATTTGCGTTGTTCTTAAAACGGGTGGCACTTTTGTATTGTTGACGGCAATGTTCAGAAACTATGAACGATATCGCTCGTATATTTGGGCTTTTGTTCTTCTGTGGGCTGTCTATGAGGTCCAGAATTCACTTGGTTCCAGAATCGATGCATTTACCATCCTAATCGCCGGGGCAGCTTTATATCATTATTGTGTCAAACGAATAACCTTAAAAAAGGGATTCCTGGTCATGCTGGCATTCGGACTGGTTTTTTCAGTCATTGAGATGGTTCGATCCGCCGATCTTGATTTTTCAGTGTTCAAAGAAACTATATCTCAGGAACAGGGAATGCCAGCGGGGGAACTGGGGGCCGTCTATGTAACGGGATTTCATTTGTACTCTGAACGCTCCAAGGGCACCCTGCCGCCAATTGACTGGCAAGTTTTTTTCAATGATTTTATTTCCATTGTACCGCTGGTGGATCACACGAAATGGCACCCAATGTACTGGTACGCAAAAAATTATTTTCCTGATGCAGTGGTGCCACCCCAAACATTAGGTCCAATTGCTGAGAGTGCTTTGTGGGGAGGGGAAATTGATTTGATTATTCGAGGTTTTATTAACGGCACTTTATTCGCATTCCTGATGCGATGGTTCGCAAGAGAGGGCGGGAAATGGCAAGTAATGGCAATTTATGTTTTTTGTTATTCAACGTGCATAATGTGCCAAAAATATTCGATATTTTATCACTTTACGCCTCTTGTGAAGATCATCTTACCCCTTCTACTTATTGTCTCGGTTTTCGTGAAAGACATTCAAAGAAGCACTAAGCTGCGCGGAAACAGTCGCTGTCAACGGATTGCTCCTGGAATTACTCCTGAAAGCTTGCGAACAAGTTAAAGACCTTGCAGTCCGCGGCTCGGCAATCGAACACGACAAATGAAACCGCGAATTCTTATGTTCGCTGACTGACCTTCCAGCGTTTCGTCGGGCAACGCTCTCATTAGCACTGCACCATAACGGGGAACCCTGCAGCTTTTCCAGCACGCCCTGAACCGTAATTCAGCCTGGAAGCACCCGTTGGAAAAATCGGCTGAACATCAAGGGATAGGAACACAGTGAGCCGAGAGTCGCTGATAGACATCCTGGTACTTGGCGGAACGGGTATGCTCGGCCACAAAATGTTCCAACTTCTTCGACAGCAATTCCCAAGAACCTTCTGCACCATTCGCGGCTCAATCGAGGATGAACCGGTTCGGCAGATTGGCCTTTTCCAGAACGGCCAAGTCGTTGAGCGCTTCGACGCAACCGACTTTGCCCGCGTCGAGCACCTCCTGTTGGAAAACAGACCAAGCGTCGTAGTCAACTGTATCGGCCTAATAAAACACAGACCTGAGTCCACAGAAGCTATACCCAGCATCACCGTGAACTCAATTCTACCCCATAAGCTCGCCGAATTCTGCCAGCGCTGGGGTGGAAGGCTCATTCACTTCAGCACCGATTGTGTTTTCAGCGGCAAGAAAGGGAATTATCGAGAGGACGATCTACGCGACGCGGAAGACCTGTACGGACGGACAAAGTTTCTAGGCGAGGTGACGAGTGACAGCGCGCTGACACTTCGTACATCCATCATTGGCAGGGAGTTACTTCATTCCGAGTCTTTGTTGGAGTGGTTCCTGAGCCAAAGCCATAAGCGCGTTCCCGGTTATAAGCGCGCGCTATTCTCAGGCGTCACGACCAATCACTTGGCAAAGGTAGTAGGTGATCTGATTAGAGATCATCCGAAGCTTTCTGGACTGTACAACGTCGCAAGTCGGACGATTTCGAAATTTGATCTTCTTTGTCTACTCCGCGAAGCTTATCACCTGGACATTGAGATTCTCCCGAAGGACGAGTTCTCTTGCGATCGGAGCCTGAGCGGAGAGAAGTTCGCGGCTACGGCGGGTTACGTCTGCGCGCCGTGGCCGGAGATGGTCGCTCAGCTTGCGAGCGACGACACTCCTTACGACGAATGGAGGGCAGTCAAAAATGAAGTGCTTTGACGAAAAAAGAATCCTGATCCTTGGCGGAACCGGGTCACTCGGCAAGACCCTCGTTCGCCGATTTCTCTCGGGCCGCGCGGGAGACCCTGCGAAAATTATCATTTTTTCGCGCGATGAGGCAAAGCAGCACTTCATGCGGATGGAGTACCAACACAAGGTTGCCGCCACCGATGAGATCATCTATCGCAATTTTCAACAGAAGCTTGAGTTCCGCATCGGCGATGTGCGCGATTTCCACTCGGTGGCGTCTGTCTTGCGCGACGTTGACATTGTCTTTAATGCTGCAGCCCTGAAGCAGGTCCCCACCTGCGAATACTTTCCCTACGAAGCGGTGCGCACGAATGTCGGAGGTCCCGAGAACATCAGTCTGGCGATCCAGCAATATAACCTTCCCGTCGAGACGGTGGTCGGCGTCTCCACCGACAAAGCATGCATGCCGATTAACACGATGGGCATGACCAAGGCCATCCAGGAGCGCGTGTTTATACAAGCCAATATTCGGTGCCCCAGTACCCGCTTCATCTGCGTACGTTACGGCAACGTTCTCGCCTCACGAGGTTCAGTTATCCCCTTATTCCTAGACCAAATCCAGAATGGGGGACCCGTCACGATCACGACGCCGAAGATGACGCGGTTTTTGCTGAGCTTGGACGAAGCTGTGGACGTAATTTTCGCGGCAGTACAGTGGGGCTTGCCCGGTGAGACATACGTCCCGCGTATCCCCTCGGCACGGCTTACTGACGTCGCCAGAGCCCTGATAGGAGGCCGCATCATCGAAACGAAGATCGTTGGGATTCGGCCCGGAGAAAAAGTCCACGAGATCTTGGTTAGCGAAGAGGAAGCCGACCGCACCATTGAACGTAACGGCTACTTTGTGATCGAACCGATGTTACCAGAGCTGCGTGTCAATCAGAAAGTATCTGCGTGCCTTTCGAAGGAATTCAGCTCCGCGGACAATACGATGTCGCTCGAAGAGACTTCCTGCCTGTTGCGGCGGGAGGGTTTGATGCCGGAGGACGCGCATCGAGACTCGGTCGAGGTACTGCGTTGAAGGTGATGACCATACTCGGGACGCGTCCCGAGATTATCCGCCTTTGCTTGATCATTCGGCTGCTTGATCAGCACACCGAACACGTTCTCGTACACACCGGTCAGAACTACGACGATCGCCTTAGCGGCAATTTTTTTCGGGAACTCAATGTCCGCCGTCCGGACATATTCTTGGAAGTCGACAGCTCCAGCTTCGGCGTTCAGGTGGGGCAGATCTTGTCCCGAATCGAGCCATTCCTTCTCGAACACCGGCCAGACCGTGTGCTCATTCTGGGGGACACGAACAGTGGGCTGACCGCCATCGTAGCTCGCAGACTTCAAATTCCCGTGTACCACATGGAGGCGGGTAATCGGTGCTATGACTTCCGAGTGCCAGAGGAGAGTAATCGCCGCATTATCGACCACCTCAGCTCAATCTTGATGCCCTATACCAACCGGAGTCGTGAAAACCTTTTGCGCGAGGGCATCTGCGCCGAGAACATCTATGTGACAGGTAATCCGATTTGGGAAGTGATCCAGCACTTCACTGATCGCATCGCCGCGAGCACTGTGCTGTCAGACTTTCAGCTGATGGAGCGGAAGTTTTTCCTAGTTACCGCGCACAGGGCCGAAAATGTCGATGTTGAGTATCGGCTGCGCAGTCTTGTCGACGCCATGAGCTCGCTACATGAGCGGTACGGTTTCCCCGTACTTTGCTCCTTCCATCCTCGGACCCGCTCCAAGGTAGAGGAGTTTGGGATCAACTTAGACCGCCCGGATCTTAGGTTCGTTGAACCCTTCGGGTTCTTCGACTTTCTTCGATTGGAGCAAAGCGCATTTTGCTTGGTCTCTGACAGCGGAACCGTACAGGAGGAAGCCTGCATTCTCAATGTGCCAAATGTCACCATACGCGATGTCACGGAAAGGCCAGAAACGATCGAGTGTGGCTCGAATGTACTTGCAGGCTGCGACGCACAAAGAATCGTCAAAACGGTCGAGATGGTAACTCGAGAGCCGCGGAACTGGCGTCCTCCTGGCGAGTATCTGACGCCTAACGTGGCGAACACTGTGGCCCGAATTGTGCTCGGGTTTTCGAGCCAGAGCTCAATTAAATCCGCGCCAGGAGCAAACGCGGCGACGTCTAATGTGATTTCCGCTGTCCGTTGATTTGGCAGCGTCTATCTCGCCCGAACCGTAGCGATTTCGAAGCGGCGCGCAAGCAGGACAATCTGTGCAGCTTTCGCAGCTTAGATGAAAGCACTGGTAACTGGCGGAGCAGGGTTTATTGGGTCAAATATTATCAAGCTCTTGATAGAGCAAGGCCATCAGGTGGCCGTGCTCGATAACCTGTCCACCGGCTTGAGCCATTGCCAGACGGTCGATTTCATCAAGGGCGATGTTCGCGATCTCTCGGCGGTTTCTAGAGCGGCGGAAAAGGCGGGGGTCATATTTCACCTGGCGGCTTCGGTCGGCAATGCACGCTCGCTTTCCGACCCGCTCGCGGATTCCGAAACGAACTTCCTGGGGACTTTGCGGATTCTCGAGGCCGCGCGTCGCAACGGCGTTCGCAAGGTTGTTGTATCGTCCTCCGCGGCGATCTTCGGCGAATTGAAGACGCTCCCGATCCGTGAAGATCATCCGCACTACCTTCCTTGTCGGAATAATGTGTAAACTCCGACGGAAACTCCTTATGGCGCAGCTCCTGTTGGATTGGGAGACCGCCATCCGAATGAGCAACGAACCGACTATCAGAGTAAGACTTAAGTCTTTGGTTGGTGAGTTCCTCTCGCGCACTATAGTCCGGCAGGGGTTGGCGTGGGACATCTACGTGCGGCGCTCGAGGCGAAAACAGAAGCTGTCGGTGTTCACGATCGGGTATCGTTCTTTGGTTATGTTCCTCTCGGGCCTGAATTCTTCCGCATCTACCGCGAAGCCGACATATTTGTTCTCCCATCTGTATCCGAAGGCCTGCCTTACTTGATGTTGGAGGCGATGGCCAACTCATTACCAGTTGTGGTGACAGCCGTGGGAGGCATCCCTGCAGTCATTACTCATGAGCGCGACGGGCTCATTGTAAAGCCTGGTGATTGCGAAGAATTTGGTTAACAGTGTCTGCCGCATCGTGAACGATCTGGTTCTTCTAAGCCGCCTCAGACGGTGGTTTCCGCAGAGCTGAGAACTTCCAGCGGCAAGGCATACTGGCGAAATAGAAAGAAGCTCATAAAAGACGTGTTTGGACCCTTTAGTCCGGGCGACTCCGTTGCCGGCTAGCCGCTGCGGAGTTTGACATGGCACGCCAGGTTGCAGCCTAGGAGTGACGCAACTACGGACCGGAATGCATGCGCATTCTCTACGACCATCAAGCCTTTTCGTTGCAGAGTACAGGTGGTGTCTCGCGCTATTACTACGAATTGGTGAGGCACCTCAGTCAAATAGATTCCTGTCGGCCGGAAATAGTCATAGGAGTTCAGCGAAATGGATTTGATTTTCGCAGCCTGCCCGGCGTGAAAGCATGGGGGGTTCATGGGCTGGGCTCGCTCCATTCCGGCAAAACTCGCTACATACTCAACGAACTGCTTTCAACTGCGTTGCTCTCGTTCCGCGGTGAATTCGACGTTTACCACCCAACGCTCTATCGGCATGTGCGGGCCGCAAGATGGAAGAAGATGGTGATTACGCACCACGATTGCGCCTACGAACGATATCCCGCCCTGTTTAACCGAGTGGAAATGATAAAGCGCCTGCGAGCGCAGCAGTTTCAGATCGCGGACGCGATCATCTGCCCGTCAGAATCGACGCGGCGAGACTTGCACGAGTTTTACGACGTGCCAGAGAGCAAGACATTTGTCGTTCACCATGGCGTGACTCAGATGCGAAACCAGTTGGATGCACGAGACGAATCCATTTCTGACCGTCCCTTCCTCCTGTACGTTGGGTCTCGAGCCTCCTATAAGAACTTCCCCGCCCTGTTGCGAGGCTTTGCCGCCGCTGGGCTCAAGAGTGAGTTCGACATTGTAGTGGTAGGTGGAGGCGGAACAACGGACGTCGAGCGTGCTCTGATCCGTGAAACCGATCTTGTTGGGCGTGTGCAATTTGTTACCCACGCGTCAGACGCCTTGCTCAGCCAACTTTATACTCGGGCCCGTCTATTGGTTTATCCGTCGTTGTATGAAGGTTTTGGTTTCCCTCCGTTGGAGGCGATGTCGTTTGGGTGCCCGGTAATCGCGGCACGTAATTCGTGCTTGCCCGAAATTTGTGGCAACGCTGTGTTCTATTTTGAGGCAGACAACCAAGAGTCTTTCGTCTCATCCTTACGAGTTGCCTGTTTTGACGAATCACGGCGTGCAGCAAAGATACGGAATGGCATGAGCCTAATCCCGTTATATAGCTGGGAGAAATGCGTTGCGAACACGCTCGCGATCTACAAGCAGTAAACGGCTGATCCGAATCGGTTTTGCCATCAGTTAATCCTCACCGGGGGTGTATCTATGAAACGTATCCTAGTTGCCGGGGCCGGCGGCTTCATCGGAAGCCATCTGGTCCGGCGCCTGAAGAATGAAGGTTTCTGGGTGCGCGGTGTTGACCTAAAGTACCCCGAATTTTCCGAGAGTGTAGCGGATGAGTTCATCATCGGAGACCTGCGTGACAACGCTGTTGTCACCAGGGTCGTTGACCGTATCGACGATGTCTATCAGTTGGCAGCCGATATGGGAGGAGCCGGTTACATTTTCACTGGCGAGCACGATGCTTGCGTAATGCACAATTCGGCGACCATCAACCTCAACGTCGTCGAAGCCGGGCGCAAAGCGGACGTTGAGCGGTTCTTCTACTCTTCCTCGGCCTGCATCTACCCTGAGTACAACCAAAAGGATCCCGACAATCCCGTCTGTTCCGAAGGGTCGGCCTACCCTGCAGCCCCTGACAGCGAGTACGGGTGGGAAAAACTGTTCAGTGAAAGACTCTACCGAGCGTACTCGCGGAATTATGGTCTTGAAGTTCATGTCGCTCGCTTGCACAACGTTTTTGGTCCAGAAGGCACATGGCAGGGTGGGCGCGAAAAGGCACCGGCCGCCATCTGCCGCAAGATTGCCGAGGCGCCAGATGGCGGTGAAATCGAGATTTGGGGAGACGGGAAACAGACCCGATCCTTCCTTTATATCGACGAGTGCGTCGAAGGGGTGCGCCGCTTGATGGAGTCGAGTTTCGCCGGCCCGGTAAACATTGGCTCACGGGAGATGGTGACCATCAACCGCTTAGCCGACATGGCCATTAAGGTTGCCAACAAGAAGCTTCGCGTCAAGCACATCCCTGGGCCGCTGGGCGTAAGAGGTAGAAACTCAGACAATCGCCTCATCGCTGAAAAACTCGGATGGGCGCCTTCCCGTCCATTGGAAGAAGGGCTCGCGACCACCTACAAATGGATAGAGTGCGAGGTCAAGAAGTGCTTGAAGGTCGGGGCTTGCGCCTGAGGGCAGTAGCGATATGCGAATTCTCCTCTTGAGTACTTACTTTCGGCCTGACGTCGCCTCCACAGGTGTGATCATGACGAAGCTGGCCGAAGAGTTCGTCGCGAAGGGACACAAAGTGACGGTCGTTACCTCGGTCCCTCACTACGACCCACATCAGGTTTGGCCCGAGTACTCGAAGAAGCTCGTGTACAGTGAGCGGCGAGACGGAATGCAGATTTATCGTGTCCGCGTTTATGCGGCAGATGACAGATCGAGTGTCGCAAAGCGCATTCTGGCCTATGGAAGCTTCAGCCTATTCTCGGCTTTCAGAGGAGTGACCCTTCCAAAGCACGACGTGATATTCGTGCCATCTCCTCCGCTCAGTAATGGAGTGGTTGGGGATTTTCTCAGCCGGCTCCGGGGGACGCCCTTCATTTACAACGTGCAGGACATCTGGCCCGACGTGGCGGTTAGGGCGGGAGTGCTAAAGAACGAGAAAGCAATCAAGCGCCTCAAGAAAATGGAGAGTTACGTTTATCGGAGGGCTGCGAAGATTAGTGTCATCTCGGAGGGCTTTCGCCGCAATTTGTTGGCCAAGGGGGTTCCGGATGACAAGATTTCGGTCATCCCGAACTTTATCGATACGGAGTTTGTGACTCCGCTACCGAAGCAGAATTATTTCTCCAGGAAGCACGCCTTGGAAAACAAGTTCGTCGCTCTGTTTGCCGGGAACATGGGCTTTTCCCAAGGACTCGACGTTGTCCTAGACGCCGCGAAGCTGCTGAAGGGCAACGAAGAAATCAAGTTCTTGATTGTGGGAAACGGCGCCGCCAAAAAAGAAGCCCAGAGCTATTGCGAATCGGCGAAGTTGTGCAATGTCGAGTTTTTGCCATTCCAAGCGCACGAAGATGTGCCGGCAATATACGGGGCTGCAGACGTTTGTCTTATCCCGTTGAAGCGCGGCTTTACCATGGAGTCCGTGCCCTGCAAGCTTTTTACGATCATGGCCGCGGGCAAGCCTGCGATTGCTTCTGTGGACCATCACAGCGATACTTGGGAGTTAATCCAAGATGCCAGATGCGGGATCTGCGTTGAGCCGGAGAACCCGAGGGCTCTCGCGGACACTATAAATAGGTATTATTTCGAGTCGAGCGCACGGAGCGAATCAGGGCGGAATGCGCGCCACTATATCGAACGTCACTTCCGACCAAGCAGCATAGCTCAAGACTACCTCGAAATGATGGAGGCCGCGCTCGGGCTTCGAGTGCCGAGCAGTGCGGGAGTTGACAGCGAAGGGCGGCCGGCAGTGGCGGCGAAGGCCGCCGGGCACTCATGAAGACTCGCATCACTAATCAGAACTTTCCCAAGACCAAACATTAACGCGGCTTGGAGTCCACCCTTTCAAGGGGCACTTCTAGGAGGAGAGCGCCGCTGCGGGTGGCAATGGAGATTCACTGCGGTGAATTGGCCCGATGAGTTGGACGAACCCAATCCGGACAAAGTTGAACCTGTTTATCGGAGACCTCCTGCTCGCCGCCCTGGTGAATTTTGTGCCTCCGCCCTTGAGGCTGCTGGTCCCGGCTGTGGAAGCAAGCCTGGCGAGCGCTCCCGCTCAGTTGGCCGCAGGCTCCGCTTAGTTGGTTACACGGATGCGTCGCAGGAGTATATGGCTGCGGCCGATGTGCTGTGTCTCCCAAGCTACCGGGAAGGCTTTGGCAGCGTGATCATAGAGGCGGCATCGGCGGGTATTCCGGCGGTGGCGTCCAATATCTACGGCATCATCGACGCGATTGAGCCGAGTGCAGTCAGGCTCCTGCACGCCCCAGGCGACATCGACGCTCTACGATCCAAGATGAAACAGATGATCGACGACCCTCAACTACGCGAGGCCCTGGGAAGAAAGGCAAGGTCGCGGGCACATCAGCTTTTCGCCAAGGGCTTGGTAACGTCAGCATTGGTCGACTTTTATGACTCTGTGCTCGGGTGATTCCGCTCCGAGTGTTGATTTCGCCCGGCCATTACCTGGTACTCGTGAAGAATGCACAGGCATTGGCGCGGCAGATGGCCGCGACCGAACGCCTCGCAAAGTTGGACACTCCGTTCCGGATAATCGAGGTGCATCCCCAATGTGCGACTTCGAGCCCACGAAGAAGCGACGTACCTGAAATGATGGTGGCAGCAACTCAAGGAAATGAACTCGTGGGTGCACCTCAAAGGAGTGGATCACCAACGCCCTCCACCTCTTACGACAAAACAGGAACCTGGACTGGCGGCATTCTCGGTCCGGAAATCCTGCGCCGGGCAGTATGAACTATAGGAAGGTCCTGCAGTGACATGTGTCCTGATAACGGGTGCCAGCGGGTTTGTTGGGCGAGCTGTCTGCGAAAGGGTCTTGAGTTTCGGGATGAAAGTTAGAGGCTCGCATCGGTCGCTGAGTTCGCAGGCGTTGGTGCCACCAGGTGTTGAGAAGATTCAGATCCCATCCGTCGGCCACGACACCGATTGGTCGCACGCTCTCGATGCAGTGAGCGTGGTGATGCATTTTGCGGGGCGGGTACACATCACGAAGGACACTGCTAAGGATCAGCTGGCGATTTACAGAGAGGTGAATACAGCCGGGACGGAGCAATTGGCCAGGGCCGCCGTAAAGGCCGGGGTAAAACGGTTTATTTACCTGAGTTCTGTGGGAGTTAATGGAAGAAGTACGAATGGTCACCCGTTCGCGGAAAGCGACGCGCCGCATCCTTATGATGCTTACAGCATCTCCAAGTGGGAGGCAGAACAGCAGCTGTGGAAAATAGCCAAAGACTCGGACCTGGAGATCGTGATAATTCGTCCGCCGCTGGTCTATGGCCCGGGCGGTCCGGGAAATTTCATGCGGCTTGTTCGGCTCATTGAGAGCGGGCTACCGCTTCCCTTCGCATCGATACATGGGCGCCGCAGCTTCATTTACGTGCGTAACTTGGTGAATGCGATCGTTACTTGTGCCACGCACTCGGACGCCGCAGGGCAGACATTCCTGGTGAGTGATGGTGAGGACGTTTCCTTGGCCGAGCTCGTGCGTCGTATTGCGCGTGAAATGGGCAGGAAAGCACGTTTATACACCTTTCCCCCCAGGCTGCTGCGGACGCTTGGGCAAGCTCTCGGAAAATCCATGGACATCGATCGCCTGACGTCGCCTTTGCTTGTTGACATTTCAAAGATTCGTCGAACGTTGAGTTGGGTGCCTCCATATTCCATGGAGGACGGCTTAAGGACCACCCTCTCCTGGTACCTCAACCGCCTCCACGAACCAGCCTAACCGGCCGTGTATTTTTGCATTCGAATGGCTCGTCTGCAATGTTGCTCTGATTACTTCACGCTGGAGAACTGCTGATTGATGAAAACAGGCACTGTGATGTCGCGCAAGCGGTTCGCTGACCTGGTGCTGATCGTTTTCGCACTGCCATTCATTGTGATTCCCATTCTGCTGATCGCCGTGGCAGTGAAAGTGACCTCGAAAGGCCCAGTCTTGTACTGGTCGGATCGGGTGGGACGTAATAACCAGATTTTTAGGATGCCGAAGTTCCGGACGATGAGGAGCGACGCTCCGCAGCTCGCAACCCATCTTCTTAGGGACGCCAACGCTTATCTGACAATCATCGGCCCATTTTTGCGAAGACTGAGTCTTGACGAGTTACCGCAGATCTACAGCATTTTCAAGGGAGACATGAGCCTGGTCGGCCCTCGTCCCGCCCTCCATAACCAGGATGACCTGGTGGCCTTAAGGACTGAACGTGGAGTCCATGAACTTATTCCCGGACTTACGGGTTGGGCCCAAGTCAACGGTCGAGACGACCTGCCCATTCCTGTAAAGGTGGAGTTCGACTACGAGTATCTCCGAAAGAGGAACTTTCTCTTCGATCTAAAGATCCTTTTTCTGACATTCCTAAAAGTAATCGCTCAAGACGGAGTGGCACACTGATCGGGGAGTCATCAGTGGAGCGGCGACCAACCCCGATGAAGATCTTCACTGTAGTCGCAGGACAGTCTGGATAGTTTCGACTCACTCTGCTTGTCCTCAGAGTTCCGGACAGGAGTCCAGCTCAAACAAAGACATAGAAATCTCACGGAAGGCGCTCAATCTCTCCCAGCGCACTAAAACTCGGCGCTGCGAATAAACCAATTTCTTTATGTCTGCCCTCAAGAATTCAGGAATGCCGGATCTGCTCCTGCTACATCGAAAATCTTTTATTGCTCTATTTCAAATCAGCCTGGTTTGCTTTTCGATGCTCTTGGCGTGGCTCCTGCGATTTGATTTCTCTCTGCCTTACCGTTCACTCCTCTTTACGGCGGCGCCGATTCTGATCGTCATTCGCCTTGGAACTATGGCCTATTTCGGATTACTCCGCGGCTGGTGGAAATATGTCGGCCTTAGGGACGGAATCGACATCCTGAAAGGAGTCGGGACAGGATCGGTCCTGTTTTGGGTCGTCATGCGGTTCGCGCTGAGAGCCACGGCTTTCCCCCGTACCATCTATGTATTGGAGGCGCTGCTTACAGCGGGCTTGTTGGTTGGTGTGCGTCTACTCTCGCGGGTGGTTGCAGAATCAGCCCGCGAAAACAGTTCGCCATGCAAGAGAGTGATTCTCATTGGCGCAGGATCTGCGGCACAGACGATCCTTCGCGAAATCCGTCAGCCGGGGAGCGCCTATGTTGCCGTGGGCTGCCTAGACGACGATCAGTCTAAGCTAGGTATCCGGATCGACAATGTTCGTGTGCTCGGTACCGTCAGTCAACTCCCAGAGTTGCTCTCTTCCGGCCCCGCGGATGAAGTACTCATTGCCGTGCCTTCCGCCACTGGGGCACAGATGCGCAGGTTCGTTGAGATCTGCAATCGCGCGAAAATTAGCTTCCGCACGGTCCCCGCGCTAAAGGACATTATTGCAGGCCAGGTTGCCGTAAGCCAGCTTCGTGAGGTGAGTTTGGAGGATCTGCTCGGGCGAGAACCCGTTCACATAGACCTTGCGGCCGTCCGGAGAGAGATTGAGGGCCGAACCGTTCTTGTAACAGGAGCCGCCGGCTCAATCGGGTCGGAGCTGAGTCGCCAGTTGCTCGATTACAGTCCTGCTCAACTTATTTGTCTGGATCAAAGCGAAACGGGACTCTTCTTTCTCCGCTTGCGCCTCGTCGAGTATAAGAATGACGCCGAGCTTATCTTTCGTGTTGCCGATGTTTGCGATGCTGAGCGCGTGCAGAGCCTGCTATCAGAATTTGGACCGGAAATTATCTTCCATGCGGCAGCATACAAACATGTTCCGATGATGGAGTCCAACGTGCCGGAAGCAGTTAAGAACAACGTGCTTGCCTTGAGGGGCTTGCTGGACCTAGCTTCAGACGCCGCTTGCAAAAGCTTTGTCTTGATTTCTTCCGATAAAGCAGTGAATCCAACTAACGTCATGGGTGCAACCAAACGAATCTGCGAATTGATCCTCTCGTCTCGTCCGGCCGATGGCATGCGGTGTGTTTCTGTGCGGTTTGGAAACGTGCTGGGTTCCAGCGGCAGCGTGATCCCGGTGCTAAAGCAGCAGCTTCGCAACCGTCAACCGTTGACAATTACTCATCCGGATATCAAGCGCTTCTTTATGATTACTTCCGAAGCTGTGGCCTTGGTTTTACAGGCCTTCGCGATTGGAAACCACGGCGACATTCTTGTCTTGGACATGGGAGAGCCAGTGCGAATTCTGGACCTGGCTCACAGCCTCATTCGTCTTTCAGGTAAATCCGAGGGCAGTGTGGAAATCCGGTTTACGGGCTTGCGCGAAGGAGAAAAGCTCAAGGAAGAGCTTTTCTATGAGCATGAAGTAATAACCGCTACCACTTGCGAAAAGATCAAGCGAACAAACGGGGCGCATAGAGACTGGCCCGAGTTGTGCCACCAACTGGAGGAACTTCGTTCATCGATGTTCATCAACGGGGCTGAGCCGATTCGTGCCAAGATCAAGGAAATTGTGCCTCAGTATTCCTTCCAACGACCTCCGCGAAAGCAGGAAATTAGCACGGCGCGAGCTGAAGGTTACTTCCAAAAAGCTGCTGGCCACAAATAGCTGTCTCTCACTTCTCGCAGTATCCCCGTTCGTTTCTCCGTCCGTCTCCCTGCAAGATTCGGTTGGAGTTCGGTCTCTTATCTGACCTTCTCTAAGAGCCGCCGCCATCCGTCTTGTTCGAGCTGCTCGCTTTCGTAGGGCTTCGTTTTTCCACAATCCTTTCCCCAGCCGAGCTTGGCAGGATCGGGTTTTGTTCTGAGAAATCTGCAAAAAATCTACAGTCAAGATCTGAGAACAGCTTGAGAGCAGAACGTCTTCAATTGCCGTAACTGCGTGAAAGACCCACAGTCGAAAAATCCTCCGCCGCTTAGTCTTGCTCTCAGGAATCTTCAAAGAATCTACGGGTTCAAACCGTAAGATCTGAGAACAGTTTGAGAGCAGAACGTTTTTCAGTCGCCGTAACTGCGTGAAAAATCCACAGTCGAAAGTCCCCCGCCGCTTAGTTTTGTTCTCAGAAATCTACAGAAAATCTACAGGTTCAATCTGAGAACAACCTGATAACAGAACCCCCCAAATACCCTCCAAAACGGTCATGCATGACGCAGCTAGAGGCTAGACGAATCAGCTACTTAGCGTTTCCCTGGTTCTCCGTGGTCCCAGGTTCAAATCCTAGCGGGCCCGCCAACCAAATTCACGCAACTCAGAGGCCACATCCCTCGTGCTGACGCCGGTGACAGCCAACACATAGCGTGATTGGATTCCCAGCGCGTCGTGGCCGAGCTGACTGCGCGGTTTTACATGATGGACCTGCAGGTCGCTCTGAGAACCACAGCTCTGACAACGCCAGCAGTCTCGTTCCAGCACTCGCCTTCGTACCGCTTCGTATTCCGCCAAGCTCAGCCTTAACCGCGGTTGTTTCTGCCGCAACACCTTCACGAGCCATCTCTCAACCTGCTCAGTAGTTCAGCGCGTTGTGCCTCCGGAAGTGTTTGATAGAGTCGCTCCAGGGAAAGCGTAAAGGTGTCAGGCTGACCTTCATAGAGATTCGCTCCCGCCAGAAAATCCGCGCAGATCATCTCCAGGCAATAGCCACGCGACTTGTCTGAGCCGAGCATCAACGCGGCAGTTTCGAGCGCCTGTTCGATCACCGGCAACTGGCTCTTGTACATCTTGAAGTAGATGATTTCCCAAGGCTCCGTCTCCTGACCTGTCAGGTGCTGCTCTACCTCACGCTTGAAGGTTTCTTCGGGTAGTTCCTTGGCCTTGTGCAACCAGGTTGCACAGTCGAACTTCTCCTCATCCCTCCGTGCTACCTTGACCAGCTCAATGGCTTTGCTCCAGCTCACCTCTCGAAGCGCCTGTTTCGGCACCTGGGTCAATTTCTCGTGAATGGCCATTAGGTGGTAAGCCTTGCGCCGCGAATCGGGGAAGCGCTTCTCGAGAAATTCATCGAGAGCTTCAAGTTCTCTAAACGAACCAGTCATTTAACACAATCTAGTGGAATTGATATTCGGAGAACGAATCCCCGTTCAGCGGGCCAAAACGGTCAAGGAAGCGTCTGGAAGAGCCAAGGAGCTCCATCGCTTCAACGGTCGAGAGCAGGCTAGGCGCGATCGTCCACATGCTATCGCCTGGCGGCAAAGAGTTCGGTCAGTATGGCGTCCGCTGCCGCCAAGCTGGGACGCCAGACCGCAATCGTCTGAAGAGTGTCGAGCGAAACAGCTCCGCCAACGCCTTGGGCCCGTGCTTCACCAGCAAACGGAAGGGCCGAAACACGTAGTAGAAGGAGGGGGGCATTTGAGGCAGGTCGAACAACTGCAGGTCGCCGGGCGTCGGAACCGCCAGTCGAGAAACGTAGCGGACTCTGTCCGCGGAGCGATTTGTCACGCGAAGATTGAAGGTCGTTCTCTCCCGGAGCCCGAGATGGCTGGTCGTGTCACTCGCCAGCCATTCTCGCACCTGGGCGGCTAGCCCACCCACGGCCGGGTCAGCCCGCATCCTTCCCGAGACTTCCGAGGGAAGCTCTGCACCCGCTAGGTCGCGCGCGAGAGCCAAACCCAGGAAGAGCATCCGGCTGCGTCCTTGCGCCTCGGCCTGTTCCAGGACTTGCGCCCAATTGATCAGCGGATGAGAGCCGACCAATCCGGCGATGTCGCAGATCCAACCCAACCGTTCCCAGA
>WNGL01001950.1_pt1 | contig 38421 bp, 33 predicted proteins | sample 5400591 | NCBI WGS metagenome assembly WNGL01 (sample SAMN13153377, study PRJNA577476) | soil metagenome | isolation source: 80 cm soil or saprolite under Garry oak tree replicate 1 | place: USA:California | collected 2016-06-15
GAAAAGGCTGTCGCAGGCCGATGTCCGCTCTCTTGCGGAGGAGGTGCTCGGGCCAGAACACGCTCAACTCGCGCCATACTTGGTTTCGGTATCGAGAGACACACCTCTAGTCACAGTCATAGGAGGACGCCTACTCCGCAGAAACCCATCTCTGGCCGCGGAATTGCCTGGGGTGGAGGATTTTAGGCGATCGGTCTTTGACAAATTCTTGGACGACTTTGAAACCGTCGCGAAACGCAGTGCGCAGAACATTCGCCCGCTCCTGCATCTGATCTCTGCCCTTCAACCCCTAGCCTGGATTATTCACGAAGTCTCTAGCAAAAAAGGAAAGGATGCTCTAAAAGGAATGATGAACACTGGGTTTGCAGACCCAGCATTCCCTTTCGGAGCATCCATCGCTTGATACAAAGTGTTTTACCACAGCTGACCTTCTCCTTCTACCGTCATCAACCCATCCGCGCCGATTTTTCCGGCGGCCAGATCACCAGCGATGCAGGGCTGCTGCCGCTGCGAACGTTCGATCAGCGTCATCATCTAACCCGCGAGATGGCCGCTGGTCTCAGCGATCCGCGGCACCACGACCGCGTACGCCACGACACGCTGGCGTTGCTGAGGCAGCGCATCTATCAGATTGTCGCCGGCTACGAAGATGCCAACGACGCCGACCGCCTGCGCCACGATCCCATGTTGCAGATCGTCGCCGATCAAAAGCTCGGCGACGCGCTGGGTTCGCAACCCACACTCAGCCGCTGGGAAAACGCGCCTTCCGCCCGCGAACTGGTGCACTTCAACGACCTGCTGTGCGAGCAGTTCATCCGCCTCTGCGCCGACCAAGTCCGCCAACGCGGCGAGATTCTACTCGATCTCGATTCCACCGACGATCCGACCCACGGCCAGCAGCAGCTCAGCTTCTTCAACGGCGCGTACGGCCAGCATATGTATCACCCCATGCTGATCTTCGAGCGCCACACCGGATCCCTGCTGGCGGCGCGCCTGCGTCCGGGAAACGCCTCCAGTCATGCTCGCATCGTGCCCATGCTTCTGCGTCTGCTGCCGCGTTTGCAGTCCGCTTTCCCCGGGGTGCCAGTCAAACTGCGCGGCGATGCCGGTTTCGCTCTGCCCCTGCTCTACCAGTTCTGCGAGTTCTTCGGCATCCAGTACACCCTCGGCATTCCCGCCAACTGCGTTTTCAAGCGTCGAGCCGAGCCCCGGCAGAAGTGGTTAAAACGTCGCTATCGTCGTACCCAACTCCCGCAGCGCAGCTTTTCTAGCTTTCGCCACCGGGCCCGCAGTTGGCCGCGCCAGCGCCGCATCTGCTACAAGGCCGAGCACACCGCCACCGGAACCAACCTGCGCTTCGTGGTTACTAACTGCGCCGGTCGCGCCGCACAAGTCTTCGCTTTCTACAACGATCGCGGCGAGTGCGAGAATCGCATCGAGGAGTTCAAGAACGGCTTCCGCGCCGACCGCTTGAGCTGTCACCGCTTCTTAGCCAACGCTTTTCGCCTGCTCCTGCACGCCGCCGCCTACAACCTAGTCAACCTGTTCCGCCTTCAGTTGCCCCAGCCCTGGCGCTCGGCCCAGATCGAAACCCTGCGCGCACGTCTGTTCAAACTAGGCGCTCGCGTCCGCCAAACCGCCCGCTGTATCCGATTCCATCTGGCTACCGGCTGGCCCTTTCAGAATCTGTTCCGCGACATCGCCCTCGCCGTCAACAGCAGTTGATCTGATTCCTTCCTTCCCAGCTCAACTCCTACTCGCTGTTCCTGGCGCAGCCGTGTTCAAAATCCTCTCCCTCAGTAGCGACCTCGAACTGTCCCTAACAAACCTCATGAACCTGGCCGATCTGCCCTTCATCAAACGCCTGATCGCACATCCTCGCAAACAAATCTCAGCTGTGGTGAATTAAGCAGGCTAGGGGGTTAGATCGGACTGGATTGCCGTCTAGATCAGGACACGGAAGGGCGGGTGATACGAAAGAAAAACAAGCGAGGGTCAATACAGGAAAAGTGCAGTCTTGGGAGTGACCGCCCTGAATCCGGCACAGAACCAGCCTCATCCGTTATCCTAGTACTGGACCATGGCAACTCGACAGACTACTGCTGGAGCTACGTCGACGGCGCTTCTCGATACCGCCAACGGAGACCGTGAGCGCGTGTTCGATGCATTCCGCCAATGGGGATATCTCGAGGCCGATCTCGACCCACTCGGCTTCTTGCCTAAATCGCCGCATCCCGAGTTGCAGATCGCGGGCGAAACCGCTCGCGAAGCGCGGCAAGTTTATTGTGGCACGGTCGGCGTTGAATTCATGCACATCGCCGAACCTGAGCGTCGCAAGTGGATACAGGAACGCATGGAAGGTCCTCAGCCTGCCGTGGATCAGGAACGCATACTCGACCAACTCATCCGCGCCGACCTGTTCGAGCAGGTCCTGCAACAGCGCTATCTGGGAACCAAGCGTTTTTCTCTGGAAGGCGTGACTGCGCTGCTCCCATTAGTGGATGAAATCCTGGACGCTGCCGGACAACGCGGCGCAGTCGAACTCGTCATGGGGATGTCTCATCGTGGCCGGTTGAATGTGATCGTCCATGTCGCAAAGCGAGCGCCGGAAGAGGTTTTCGCGGGCTTTGAAGACGTGGATCCGCGGAGTGTGCTGGGCGGCGGTGATGTGAAATATCACATGGGTGCGACTGGAGAATACGTCACCAGGTCGGGCGCCCGAATCCACATCCACCTCGTCTCTAATCCCAGCCATTTAGAAGCCGTGGATCCAGTCACCGTGGGCCGTACCCGTGCCAAGCAAGATCGCATCGGCGCCGGTGGTACGGAAAAGTACCTTCCACTTCTAGTTCATGGCGACGGCGCATTCGCGGGCCAAGGTATCTTCGCCGAAACCCTGAACTACTCTGACCTGAAAGGCTACACCGTGGGCGGTACGGTGCACGTGATTGTCAATAACCTGCTCGGTTTTACAACGCTTCCTACTGAACTACATTCGTCGCGCTTTGCCGCACAGATCGCGCGGCGCCAATCCGTTCCGATCTTCCACGTCAATGGTGAAGATGTGGATGCGGTAGTACGCGTGGGTCGCATAGCCCTCGAATATCGCTACACCTTTGGCAGTGACGTAGTTGTGGACCTGATCGGATATCGCCGTCACGGCCACAGCGAGGTAGACGATCCCACCGTTACCCAGCCGCTGATGTATCAAGCGATCAAAGATCATCCGGCATTGTCGGAAATTTATGCGGAGGACGTTGGTGCGCCGGACGCGCAAGCCAGAGTCACAGCGATCCGCTCTGAATATGAAGCCGCACAAAAAAACGCGGCTTCCATTACCAAGAAGCCGACTTTTCGCGATCTTCCTAAATATTGGGACCACTATAAAGGTGGACGCTACAAGCCTGAGTATGAAGTCGAAACTGCCGTCCCGGCGGAACAACTGCGCGAGATTACGCAGCGGCTCACCACGTATCCCGAGGACTTCCATGTCCACCCCAAGGTGAAAAAACTGCTCGCGCAGCGCGCCGAGATGGGTACAGGCCGGCGCCCCATGGACTATGGCATGGCGGAAGCGTTGGCCTTCGGCAGCCTGGTGAAGGCCGGAGTACCCGTCCGCCTCAGTGGGCAGGATACGCGCCGGGGCACCTTCAACCAGCGGCACTCAGTGCTTCTGGACATTGAAAACGAACACGAATACGTGCCATTGGAGCAGATTGCGCCTGGCCAGGCGCGATGCGAAGTCTACAACTCGACGTTATCCGAAGCCGGTGTCCTGGGCTTCGAATACGGCTACAGCCGCGATTATCCAGAAGCCCTGGTGCTGTGGGAAGCGCAGTTCGGCGACTTCGTCAACGTCGCGCAGGCGGTAATCGATCAATTCATCAGCGCCGGAGAAGATAAGTGGGGACTGCTCTCTGGTGTCGTTCTTCTCCTCCCACACGGCTATGAAGGGCAGGGGCCGGAGCACTCCAGCGCCCGCATCGAACGTTTCCTGCAATTAGCCGCGCGCGACAATTTCCAGATATGCCAGCCCTCAACCGCAGCGCAATATTTTCACTTACTTCGACGGCAAGCGTTGCGGCCCTGGCGCAAGCCTCTCGTGGTCTTTACTCCAAAGAGCATGCTCCGCCACCCTGAAGCTTCTTCTTCGATCAGTGACTTGAGCAATAAGCGGTTTATGACTGTTCGTCCTGACACCGAAGTGACCGACGCGAAGCGCATTTTAGTCTGCACCGGAAAAATCGGACATGAGTTAAAAGTCGAGCGCAAAAAGAGAAAAAATGCGTCAACCGCGATCGTCTTCGTAGAACAACTCTATCCTTTTCCTGAGGCCGAGCTGTCCAAAGAGCTGGAGCGTCATACTGCGGCGCGGGAGATCGTCTGGGTGCAGGAAGAACCGTCCAATATGGGCGCGCTGTCCTTCGTGCTCCCCCGTTTGCGGCGAATCGCCGGCAAGCACCCTGTGCTCTCAGTGAAGCGCTCGGCCAGCGCCAGCCCCGCGACCGGCTCTCCCAAGGCGCATGAAGTAGAACAAAAGACGCTGCTCACCCTGGCATTCACGACTGAGGATCAATAGGTCGGTGTGGCGCGGGCGCGCCCTCGCCCGCGTGTGTGATGAGGCACAACTCATCTTAGAAAGCCAAGCCCCTTGCACTAAGTGCTAGAGTACCTTTCTCCACCGGAATGCCGCGCCCTTCTCAAACTTCGCATCTTCGTATCGCCCTCGATACTGGCGGTACGTTTACCGACTGTGTTTGGATCGAACGCAGACGAGTCCGGATGTTGAAAGTCTTCTCCACCCCCGCCAACCCCTCGCAAGCCATTGTCGAGGTTCTGAAAAAAGTTGGTTTTCCAAGTTCGCTCACCCTGCTGCACGGCACCACCGTGGGCACGAACACATTGTTGCAGCGCAAGGGCGCTCGAGTGGCGTTATTGGCTACTGCCGGATTCGAAGATGCCATCGAGATCGGACGTCAAGCCCGACCCAGACTTTACGACTTATTTTTCGATCGCGTGCAGCCGCTTGTGCGTGCAGATCTGCGCTTCGGCGTACATGAACGCACCAGCAGCGACGGCGAAATCCTTGAGGCCCCCTCACGCGACGAGCTCGCTTCACTAGCAAATGAACTTCGAAAAAAATCTGTGGAGGCGGTTGCGGTCTCGTTACTCTTTTCGTTCGCCAATTCGAAGAATGAAATTGCGATCATAACCGCGCTGGAGGCTTTGGCCGTCCCACTCTCTGTCTCCCACCAGATCCTCCCTGAGTTCCGCGAATACGAGCGCACCAGCACGGTAGTGGTAAATGCTTATCTACAGCCAGTCATGCAGCACTACCTTGAGAATCTTGATCAGCGTGTACGGCCGCTCGGCGCCGGGGCAAAAGTCTTCGTCATGCAATCCAGCGGCGGGATTACTACCCTCAGCGCCGCAGCCCGAGAACCGGTGCGCACCATTCTTTCCGGGCCTGCGGGGGGAGTGGTGGGTGCCGCCGCAGTAGCTCGCCGCAGCGGGTACAAACGAATCATTTCCTTCGACATGGGCGGCACTTCCACTGATGTCGCTCTCGTAGACGGTGAGGCCCGCGCCAGCAGTCAGTCCGAGATTGCCGGTCTATCCGTCGGTGTCCCAATGCTCGACATTCACACCGTCGGCGCGGGCGGAGGCTCCATCACCCGCTTCGACTCTGCTGGCGCCCTGCGGGTCGGGCCAGAGTCCGCGGGCGCTGATCCAGGTCCTATTTGTTATGGCCGGGGCAGCGAGCCCACGGTCACCGACGCTAACTTGATTCTCGGACGTCTCCAGCCATACCGGTTCCTCGGCGGCCAGTTCACCCTTGACCTCGAGCGCACGCAAGGTCTCATCGCCAACTGGCTGACGAAAAATGCCCCCTCACTGACGGTTCAGGAGTTTGCCGCAGGCATGATTCGAGTAGTGAACGCCACTATGGAAAAAGCAATCCGGGTGGTCTCCGTCGAACGAGGTTTCGACCCCCGTGAATTTACCCTCGTCTCCTTCGGCGGGGCTGGCGGTTTGCACGCTTGCGAGTTGGCCAAATCGCTAAGTGTCCCGCGCGTGATCGTGCCCCCACTCCCAGGCGCGCTTTCGGCTCTCGGAATTTTGGTTAGTGACGTAGTCAAGGATTATTCCCGGACGGTCCTGTGGCTTATTTCCGGAAAACTGCCCTTCGACAAGCTCAAGAGCGAGTTCACTTTCTTAAACCGCAATGCAGAAACGACCCTGCGCGAAGAAGGCTGGAAGAGCGCCATTCGATATCAGCACAGCGTGGATATCCGATATCGTGGACAAGGACACGAACTCAACATCCCGTATTCCCGCCGCATGGTGGATGACTTCCGCCGCGAACATCAGCGCCGCTACGGGTACAGCTATCCCGACCGAGGCGTTGAATTGGTAACATTGCGTCTAAGAGCGAGGTTAAAGTCTGAGTCCTCGCGTCGCGTACGTTTTGAGCAGCCCCCGTTCCGGACGGAAAGGAGTCGGCGGATTGAAACTGCATCAGTTTACTTTCATGGCGTAAAACTGAAGACTGCCGTCCATGCTCGTGAAGAATTGCAACCCGGCAAAAAGTACTACGGACCAGCAGTCATTACCGAGTACAGTGCGACCACAGTAGTCCCCCCGGGCCTGCCTTTCTTCTTAGACAAGGCAGGGAGCCTGATGATCCAGATCAAATAGCTGACTTCGGAAGGCGTCCAGAGCGCCCGAAACTTTCCGATTTGTCCTTAAGACCCCGCACCCTATTTACCCAGAAATCCACAATTCACGAGCTTTTAACCAAACCGGCACGCAAACGCCTTATCCTTCCGGCATGACCATGACCAAAAAGTGGCGGCGAAATCACCAAGAGATAACGCCGCGCGTAAGTCCGCGGAGGAGTCGCCGTATGAGTACCGTCGCAAAAAGTTCCCCACCAGAGCGTTCCTATTCTCACCTTGTCAGCCGCACCATTGAGGCCTTCCATGTGGCCCAGAACGCTGCTGCAACCGCCGCCGAGGGCATCGCGACCGCTTCTTCGCCGCTGCTCAATACTCTCCGCGAGCGTGAAAGAGAACTGGACTGCCTCGACAGAGAAATTGACGCCGGCGTTACCCTGATGATCGCCCATGTTACCGAGTCCGAAGCGCGCGAGTTGCTGGCCTGCATGAAGTTCATGATCAGCCTGGAGCGCATCGGGGACCTTCTGCTCAGCTTTGCCAGCAGTGCCCAGGCAGCCGGCGGCCGTCTCGATCCGCAGGACACTCGTGATCTGACGCGGATGGCGACTGTGCTGGAGAAAATGCTTAGCGATGCTGGGACTGCTTTCTCAACCAGGGACCTCAAAAAAGCTGTTGACGTGCTGCGAGCCGACGCCGAAGTCGACCGCTTGCGCAATTTGATTTTTCTTCGCCACATCGAAAACCCCGAAAATGTCACGCGCCATGCCAGCCTGGAAGTCATATTCATGACTCAATCTCTGGAACGAGCTGGCGACCACGCCAAGAACTTGGCCGAAGAAGTCTGCCATTTTGTTAGCGGACACACCGTCCGGCATGTTCTGATGACTTACGACAAGCCTATAGAACAGATGTTCCTGGATTGGTTGCGTGATCGGGAGCCGCAGCACTAGTGGAGTGAATCTAACGCTTGGTTCCCCCGCGGCAGGCTCGATCTGGCCCAGGCTTCGCGTACCTGCGAATCCGACTCAAACCCCAAAGCCGGGTAGACTAGCCCTCAGTCTCGGCCCTCATCCGAGGCGTACGACTGACGGATCGAACGATTATCGACAATCGATATGGCCAAAACCAGAAACGTAACCAAGCAATCGCTCGAAGATGAGGTTCAGTCGGCGCTCAAGTGGCTGAAAAGCCATAGCACCAAGTCCACTCTGGAGGGCATGGCGCGCTATGCCATTCCTTCCGACAAGGCATTCGGCGTTGCGTACAAGGATATGAAGGTGTTGGGCAGGCTCCTGGGGCGAGATCATGAACTCGCCGCCGCCCTTTGGGACACCGGCGTGTACGAGGCGCGCATGGTGGCCTCGTTCGTCGCTGATCCGTCACAGGTAACGCCGGCGCAGATGGACCGCTGGTGTAAGGACTTCGACAACTGGGCCATCTGCGACACCATGTGTTTTAACCTGTTCGACCGCACGCCCCACGCCTGGGCCAAAGTCACGCAGTGGAGCAGTAGCAAAGACGAATTCGTCAAGCGCACGGCGTTTGCGCTGCTTTGGAGTCTCAGCGTGCATGACAAGCGCGCAGGCAACGAACCGTTCGTCCAGGGCCTGGTTCTCGTCGAGCGCGCCGCCGACGACGAACGAAACTTCGTCAAGAAGGCCGTGAACATGGCCCTGCGCGCAATCGGCAAACGTAATCGCGCTCTCAATACCGCCGCAGTATCGGTCGCCCGTCGCCTCGCGGGCTCACGCAACGCCACGGAGCGTTGGGTAGGGAAAGATGCGCTAAGGGAGCTCACGAGTCCAACGGTGATCCGGCGGCTCGCGCGGCGACTTGGTGTTTAGACAGGGCGAATTCAGCAGACCGCAACCGTCGGCCGCTCAGAAGAAACCATTAAGCGACCGCTGACCTTTTCTGCGATGTGCTGTCCGTCACAGACAGCGCCTCCCACGCCGTGACAGCCTAGCGCAACTCCTTCTTGATGGGAGACTGTGCACTCATGTCTTCGGGATTCCTCACCCACGCCATCATCCGCTTACTAGATGCTCTTACCCCACAGGTTCTTGCTGCCGCAAGCGGCCCCGAGCATCAACGCACCGGCAGACGTGGCGAGGAAGATGCCTACTTTTATTTGCGAAGACTTGGGTACGTGATGGTGGCCCGCAATTATCGTTCGCATCGCCGTCACGGAGAGATCGACCTCATCGGCTGGCATAAAAATATCCTATGCTTTATCGAAGTGAAGACCCGCACCACGCATGACGTCAAACCTGCTGAAGCTGCGGTTGGCCCGGAAAAGCAAAGAGATCTCCTCTACGTGGCTCGCGAATATCTCCGCCGTCTACCACCTTCGTGCCAGTGGCGTTTTGATGTGCTGACCGTGTACTATGATCGTCATTCCCGCCAGCCACAGTTCGAGTTGTTCCAGAATGCCTTCCAGGTGTCGTAAAATAACGATTTAGCATAACGTCTGTTGAAAGGAATTAGTGCTTGCCCGAACTTAGAAAAGATCCAATTGTAGGCCGGTGGGTAATCATTTCAACCGACCGCGCCAAGCGGCCAACCGACTTCGCGCGCGAGGGAGTCAAACTGAAGGGCGGCTTTTGCCCTTTCTGCTACGGAAACGAAAACAAGACTCCGCCTGAAATTCAGGCTTATCGCCCTAATCCGAATGGCGGACCTCCGCCGCAACGCGACACTCCTGGCTGGACAGTGCGCGTAGTTCCCAATAAATTTCCCGCACTTGGCATCGAGGGGAATTTAAGCCGCCAAGCCGAAGGCATGTTCGACAAAATGAACGGTATCGGCGCTCACGAGGTCATCGTTGAGACTCCGGATCACAATGCCAGCTTGGCGACACTACCTCCCAAGCGCATTGAAGATGTGCTCTGGACTTTCCGCGATCGCATCCTCGACCTAAAGAAAGACCGGCGCTTCAAGTACATCCTGATTTTCAAAAACCACGGAGAAGCCGCCGGAGCCTCGCTCGAGCATGCGCACTCGCAGCTCATTGCGTTACCCATTCTTCCTATCTACGTGGTGGAGGAACTGGAAGGCGCCAAGCAGTATTACATCTACAAGGAGCGCTGCGTTTTCTGCGACATCATTCGTCAGGAGACCGAAACTGGTACACGTGTGGTGGCCGAGAACGAAGACTTTCTCACCATCGCGCCCTACGCTCCGCGATTCCCCTTCGAGACCTGGATCCTGCCGAGGCGCCATGAATCGGCCTTTGAAAACTCTTCCTCGCACATGTTTGAGAACCTGGCCAAGGCGTTGAAGGCTTTGCTTACCAAGGCCGATCGAGTGCTCGACAATCCACCCTACAACCTAGTCATACATACCTCGCCAGTGCAAGATCCGACCAACGATCACTATCACTGGCACATTGAGTTCATGCCCAAGTTGACCAAGACGGCAGGATTTGAGTGGGGCACCGGTTTCTACATCAATCCGACGCCTCCCGAAGAAGCTGCTCGTTTCCTGCGTGAGGCCAGCGTAGAAGAGCCAGTGCCGGCTGCGGTCGGATAGCACTTGGCTCTTGCTGGGACCTCACTGACCTTCACTTCGTCGTCACCGGGACTCTTACGCGCAGACCGCGCCCGTGTTATGTTCGGTTTCCCTGCAAATGATTCGTTCTTATAAAGCCATTTCGCCCACTATTCCCGCGTCTTGCTATGTGGACGAGTCGGCGCAGCTCATTGGGGACGTGGTTCTCGGTGAAAACGCCAGTGTGTGGATGAACGCGGTGCTGCGCGGCGATGTGCATTCGATCCGCGTAGGCGCACATTCCAACGTGCAGGATTGCAGCGTGCTACACGGAATGAAAGAAAAGTATGGTGTGTTCGTAGGTGAGTACGTGACCGTTGGGCATTCGGTCACGCTGCATGGATGCATCGTGGAAGACCGATGTCTCATCGGTATGGGAGCGATTATTTTGAATGGAGCTCGCATCGGAGCGGGTTCGATCATTGCGGCAGGAACACTGATTCCGGAGCAAACGGTAGTTGAGCCGGGATCGCTGTGGATGGGATCTCCGGGGAAGTTTCGTCGCAAATTGGAGGATAAGGATCGGGAAAGCATCCAGCGCTATGCCAACAACTATTTGGGATACAAAGAATCGTATTTGCGGGAGAGGAAATAGCACTGGGCTGAGTGCTGACTGCTCCTGGCCAAGACATAATGATCAAAGCTATCCGAGGCACGCGCGATCTGCTTCCGCCGGATACGGCGTTGTGGAATTTTGTGGAGGCGGCCGTGCGTGATGTCTTCCACGCATACAATTTTCAGGAGATCCGCACTCCCATCTTCGAGGAAACGCAGTTGTTTGCCCGGTCCGTGGGCGAAGAGACCGACATCGTTTCGAAGGAGATGTACACATGGGAGGACCGCGGGCGTGGGCAAAGCGAGAAAGGGCAGTCGCTTACTCTGCGGCCGGAAAATACCGCGGGAGTGGTGCGGGCCTACGTTGAGCACAAACTTTGGGATCGCGGACTTAACAAGCTCTACTACATTGGGCCACAGTTCCGACGCGAGCGTCCCCAAAAAGGGCGGTACCGGCAGTTTTATCAGATTGGCGCGGAGACTATCGGCCCATCGAGCGCCGGCAGCGAGTCTCCGTCGCGCGATGCGGAGATGCTGGAAATGCTGGCGACGTTTCTCAACCGGCTCGGCATCAATGATTGGACTTTAGAGTTGAACTCGGTCGGATGTCCCAATGATCGCGCGGCTTACAACGAAGCCTTGCGAAAGGCACTGGAGCCGGTGGTGGACAAAATGTGTGGCGACTGCCAGCGGCGGGCAGTCACCAATCCTTTGCGTGTTTTTGATTGCAAAGTACCCGAGGACCAGCCCATCATCGAGAAGCTGCCGCGCATCAGCCAGTTTCTCGACGAAGGTTGCCGCAAGCATTTTCAGGAAGTGCAGGAAATCCTGAAGGCAGTGGAAGTGCCCTTCACGCTGAATGATCGTCTTGTTCGCGGCCTGGACTATTACACCCGAACTGCATTCGAATTCACTCACGGAGCGCTGGGCGCGCAGAACGCTATTCTCGGCGGCGGCCGTTATGACGGGCTTTCTGAGGCCTTGGGAGGGCCCAGTGCACCCGGGATCGGATTCGCCATCGGCGAGGATCGCCTGGTGCTCGCGCTGAAGGAATCGGCGGAAGCGGTGGCGCGAAAGCCTGATGTTTATATCGCCCCTTTTGGTCCGGGAATGGATCGGGAGGCTGCGAAAATCGCGCACGAGCTGCGGCGTCATGATGTGGTAGCGGAATTGGGCGACGAGAGCTTTCGTCTGAAGAAGTCGCTGGAGACCGCCAGCAACATGGGAGCACGCTTCGCTCTGATTGTGGGCGGGAATGAAGTCAAGGCGGGCGCTTTCGCTCTTAAGAAAATGGAAACCGGAGAGCAGGTTTCCGTCCCGCGCGCGGAACTGGCGCGCAAGATTCAATCTAGCAAGTAGGAGTCTGAATGAACCGTTGCTTCGCTGTTCTCGTTCTGTGTTCAGCTGCGATCTTCCCGGCGCCCGCGCAACAAAATGCCGGAGCCAACAATGCAACATCGTCCATGGACACTTTGCCGCTGACGAACCGCAAAAATTTGACTCCACTGGAGCAGACTCTTATCGCCAATACCAAAGCAGTACCGGCAGCGTGGAAAAAGAAAGACGCCGAATTCTTCAAAACCACCCTCACCGACGATTTTCTTGAAGTGGCGATCGATGGCAAGGTGTATGCCAAGAACGATGTGCTGGAAGGCGTGCACATGGCGGATGTCCAGGAATACAGCCCCTACGATGTCCATGTATTGCCGATCAACGATTCCGCGGCGATCGTGACCTACGATTGCATCGTGCGTATGAGGTTAGGTGAAGGCCCAGTGCCTCGCTATCAACACATCACCGACATTTGGGTAAAGCAGGGCGAGCAGTGGCGTCTCAAGTTTCAGCAGGCCACCGCGGCGCAGTAGGCCGCTGATCGCACGTTGACTTGCATCGGGAGCGGGCCTAGTATTTTTCGAACTTACTGATCATCGTCATGGTTTACCGAGGATTCTCAAAAAGCACTCGATATACGGAGGATGTGCGCATGAAACGACCATCAATAATCATCGTATTCCTGACTCTGCTGTTTGCTTTCACCGTCGCGGCCAGGGCCCAGATGCAAATGCCGAAGCCGGGCCCCGAACACAAGAAATTGGACTATTTCGTGGGCACATGGGCCACAGACGGGGACATGAAGCCGGGTCCGATGGGTCCGGGCGGCAAGTTTACCGGCACTTCACACGACGAATGGATGGACGGCGGTTTTTTCATGGTCATACACTCCAACATGAAAATGCCACTGGGTACGGGCACCGGACTTGCCGTAATGGGCTATAACGCCGACCAGAAGAAATACACCTACCATGAGTTCAACAGTATGGGCGAAGCGGAAGCGGCCACAGGTACGGTGGACGGTGACACCTGGGCCTGGACTGACGAAAATATGATGAACGGGAACGTCGTGCACGGGCGTTACACGATGAAAATCCTGTCCCCGACGTCCTATACCTTCAAGTATGAAGTCTCGCAAGACGGCAACTGGACCACCGTGATGGACGGGAAGACCACCAAGACGAAGTGAGCCCTCGGGTCCTGATTCCGGGGGAAAAGTGGGGCGGGGCGGCGTCAGTCTGCTCCGCCCAAAACAAGCCTCCGACGTGCCTTCGATTCAGAGTCTAACGGCGCGAGATGCGACTGGCGGGCTCCCGCTCAACTCGCGACCCTCAACCATTTATAATCCCTGATTCGGCTTTGAGCCGTATTCCCCACTGGAAGGCGTAACTTGCTCGATTTCTTAGGCGATCTAAGACGAACCCACATGTGCGGCGCGCTGCGCGCGTCTGATGCCGGCAACGACTTCGGATGCCGGCAAGAAAGCCGTGCTCATGGGCTGGGTGAATCGCCGCCGCGATCTGGGGAACCTGATCTTCGTCGACGTGCGCGACCGTACGGGAGTTACCCAGGTTGTATGTAACAAGGAGAACAATCCCGCGCTGCACGAAAAAGCCAGCCAACTGCGCAATGAATACGTGATTGCCGTAATTGGCACAGTGAAGCTGCGCGACTCCAATACCATCAACAAAAACATTCCCAGCGGCGAGGTTGAACTGGTCGCGGAAGAGCTGCGCATCCTGAACGAGTCGAAGCAGCCTCAGTTCCTGCCGGGCGACACTGTTCTGGCCAACGAAGAGCTGCGCCTCAAGTATCGCTACATTGATCTGCGGCGCGACGCCATGCAGCACAACATTGAATTGCGGCACAACGTGGCGATCGCTATCCGCGACTATCTGTCAGCGCAGGGATTCTTCGAGATTGAAACGCCTTTCATGACGAGATCGACACCGGAAGGCGCGCGCGATTATCTCGTCCCTAGCCGCGTGCAGCCAGGGAGTTTCTATGCACTGCCACAATCTCCACAACTGTTCAAACAGATCCTAATGATCTCGGGATTCGACAAATATTTTCAAATCGTCCGCTGCTTTCGCGATGAAGATTTACGCGCCGACCGGCAGCCCGAGTTTACTCAGATCGATCTGGAGATGTCCTATCCCCAGCAGGAGCGCGTGTGGGAAGTGGTCGAAGGATTTCTGACTGCGGCGTTCAAAGCTGGTGGATACAACATCAAGACGCCATTTCCACGGATGAGTTACGACGAAGCTATCCGGCAGTATGGCAGCGACAAGCCGGATATGCGGTTGCCGGCGATGACCGATGTGCGGGAGGCGTTCACGGCGGAAAATCTTCAGGCTCTGGGAGTGAGCCCGAATTTGCCAGTGGTGGCAGTTCGCATCCCGAAAGTTGCCGAGCTTTCGCGAAAGGAGCGCGATGACGTCAAGCCGCTATTTTCTGCGAAGGGTGATGCGAAGTTGTTCGAAGACTTTAAACGGGTGGAAAAGAATTTCCCAGATGCCGCTGCAAAAGTTATGGAAGCGACAGCCGCTGAGGCTGGCGATCTGATCGTCATCATTGCCGGAGGCGAAAAGCCCGGAGAGCACAAGTCTGCGGGAGGAGTGAAGCCTGAAGTCAAACAGCACGACCATGCGGTTTACAACGCGGCCGGCCAATTGCGCGTTGCTCTGGGACAAAAGTATGCGCCTAAACATGGCGCGTTTGCCCGCGGTGAATTTCGATTCCTGTGGGTCACAGATTTCCCCATGTTCGAGCGGGATGAAGAAGGAAAGCGCTGGGCGGCCGCGCATCATCCATTCACTTCGCCGCATGAGCGCGATATGGATATACTCGAGTCCGATCCAGGCGCGGTGCGAGCATTGGCCTACGACGTGGTGCTGAACGGCACTGAGCTGGGATCAGGATCGATCCGTATTCATCGTCAGGACATTCAGCGTAAGATTTTCCGAGCTCTCGGAATGACCGAAGAAGAGGCCCGCTCTCGCTTCGGCTTCTTCCTGGAGGCGCTGGAGTATGGCACGCCTCCGCATGGCGGAATCGCCTTGGGACTTGACCGCTTAGTGATGATCCTGGCTGGAGCCGACAGCTTGCGAGAAGTGATTCCCTTCCCCAAGACGGCACGGGCCGTGGACCTGATGGTGGATGCGCCTACGCCAGTGAGCGAGGCGCAATTGCGGGAGTTGGGGATCCAGGTGAAGAAATAATTTGCCGGCTTATTTTGGTATCTTCTCTCGTAGCTTGTAGCGTTGCAGCTTTCCAGTAGCGGTCTTGGGCAGCTCGGGGAAGAATTCCACCCACCGAGGGCGTTTGAAAACGGGCAAGCGGCTCACCACAAACTCTTGCAGTTCGCGCGCCAGTTCTGATGTGCCAGCTGTGCCATTTTTCAAGACCACACAGGCTACCGGTTTCATCAGATCGTCCTGATCTTTGTGGCCCACTACTGCTGCTTCCTGCACGGCAGGATGTTCAATCAACACGCTTTCGATTTCCACTGGGCTAACCCAAACGCCGCTACATTTGAGCATGTCATCGGAGCGGCCGGCGTACCAGAAATAGCCGTCGGCGTCCTGAGAGTATTTGTCGCCGGTGCGGATCCAGTGGCCTTCGATGGTGTCCTTGGATTTCTCGTGCTGGTTCCAGTAGTGGGAGCAGGTGGAATCGGCTTTGACCAGGAGGTTGCCGATCTCTTCAGTCTTCACCGGTTGGTTATTTTCATCCACTATTTTCACCTCGTATCCAGGAATGATCTGGCCGCTGGAACCGGGGCGGACTGCCCCGGGCCGGTTGGCGATGAACATATGCAGGACTTCGGTGGAACCGATGGCATCGAGGATCTCGACGTCAAAGCGTTCTTTGAAGCGATGGTAGATGGCGGCGGGCAGGGCTTCCCCGGCAGAGACAGCACAGCGAACGGAAGAAAGGTTGAACTCACGGCCATCATCGCGGTGGTAGGCGACCAAAGCGGCAAAATTCGATGGGACGGAAAAGAACAACGTCGGCTGATGACGCTCGATGGTTTCAAAAACATGCTGCGGCTTGGGCGGACCGGGACACAGAATACTGGTGGCGCCGACGGCAAGCGGGAAGTAGAGCGCATTGCCGAGTCCATAGGCGAAGAATAGTTTGGCCACGCTGAAGCAGCGATCCGAGTCGGTGATATTTAGGATTCCTTTGGCGTAACGCTCGGAGCACACTACCATGTCGTGCTGCAGGTGGACGCAGGCTTTGGGAAATCCGGTCGAACCGGAGGAGTAAAGCCAGAAAGCGGCGTCATCTTTGTTTGTCGGTTCGGAGTCAAGCTCGCTCGAGTTCTGTTCAAGTAGCTGATTGAACCTCAAAGTGTCTGCGGGCGGGTCTTCACCGACCACTATGATGCGTTTCAGATAGCGCAGCTGCCCTTTGGGGATGGCGTGAATCTGGGAACAGAGTGATTCGCTGATAATTGCCACACAGGCTCGCGAATTGTTGAGCATGTACTGGTAGTCGCTGGGTTTTAGGAGAGTGTTGACCGGAACCGGGACGGCTCCGATTTTGATGGCGCCAAAGAAGCTGACGGCGAATTCCGGAGTGTCCAGCAGGAGCAGCAGAACTCTTTCTTCAACCCGAACACCAAGCTGTCGTAGGCCATTGCCTAATTGATTTACGCGCTCCGCGAGTTGCTGGTAAGTGAGAGCTGCGGCTTCGCATTCGATAGCTACTTTCTGGCTCTTTCCCTCTCGCAGATGACGATCGATGAAGTATGTGGCGGCGTTGAATTCGTCAGGAAGGGAAATGGACGCGACCGGGGTCATTTAGGGACGGCACGATGCTTGCGGAGGGTTTCGAGAATAATCACGCTGCTGATGGAAAAGCACCCCACGGCGGCCAGGGCCGCCACTTGAAATAGACCCGAGCTGAGATGGAGAACGTCGGCGAAGAGCGCAGTCACCGCCAGCAAGATTCCCAGAAGGTTGAGCAAGACGGGCCCGCGCACACGGCGATCCCCGTCACGCCGAACACGGAGTTGCAGCAGAACCGCGGCCAACCCGATCGCAGCCACCACCACCAGCGCCAGCGGACTGAAAAAGGCACGTGGGCTCGTGTAAAGAACCACCACTGCAAAGGCGGTGCAGAGTAAGCCGGAGCCGATTACATTCCAGCGGCGCGTGCGATGCTGAGACCTATCCAATTTCACCTCGGACGTGAAGACCCATTGTAGACAGAGTTCCGCCCAATGCACAGGCCTGCCTCAGCTTTCAGTCCGATGAAATGCCAGGCCGCTCTGAGGGGAATGATTCATCGAGGCTGGCCAGAATCCAGTCCAGCCTTTTCCGTTCCAGTGAGGGCGTTCGGAGGAAGGTAATACAGGCGAATTGTCTTACCGATTTGCTCGACCGGCTTTCTCCCGTCGAGCCAGGCAAAAGCTCCGGGAGGGTAAGTAGTGTGGAGGACGTCGCCCATGCGCAGAGATCGCAGGCTGATCGCAACCCAGCCCGTGACCGGCTGAAACGGTGGAGGAGTCTGGAAAACGGGAAGGTTCATTCGAGACATATCGGCGCTGCTCCAGACTGCAAGGTTCAGTTGGGAAATGTTTCTTTCGTGCAGCGCCCGAGATAAGCGAAATAAGTCCTGTCCGCAGTCCAGATCGCAACCTGTCACCAGCACCCGGCTGGGATCCCGGCCTGCGAGTTCATTGAAATAAGCAATGTAGTCGGGATGAGCATTCAGGCTTGAGATGCACTGCCAGAGCAGCAGCACAAGAAGCGCTGACCGTCCCCAAGGATGCCAGCGTCTAGGCGACTGCCACAGAAAGCTGCAAGCACAACCCGCAACTACCGCCAACAATGGAAAGACGACCATCACATGCCGGACGCCGGCGTTATATTTCACAAACAGAGTGACGCAAAAGACAGCGAGGACAGCCGCCGCGGGAGCCACAGTGGTCCACCGCAGGGGCCGGGAAAGGCGTACACAAAGTCCAACGAGACAGAGCAAAAGGAACGGGAGCGGCGTCTTTGCCGCTACAGTGACGAGAAAGAAATACCACCATCCTCCATTCTTTTCTTTTCCCAGCAGATATGCCAGCGAAGGAGTCTTATTCAGCGCCCAGGCACTGGCTAGGCCCTTCAGCAAGGCGGGAGCCGGCAGCCAGGAATCTCTCAGCACCAGGGTGCGAGCTATCTTGCGTGCGGGTCCTGGAAAATGCTGGAAAGACGGCATCGACTCAGGAGAGAGCTGCATACTTTCTCTGACGTGCCCAGCCGAGAAGCCATAGCCTGCCCAAACCACGATAACGGCGACTGCCAACACCAGCGCGAGTCTTATCAACCACCCGCCTTTGAGATCGTTACGTGCGGGTTCAGAGCGACGTTCGACCAGCCACTTAGCCAGCAATATCGCTGCCGCTCCAGCTGGTAAGAACAAAAGCGTCGTGAATTTTGCAAGCAAGGCAAGCCCTGTGGTAACCCCCAATACTAGGCTCGATCGCATGGTTGGCTTTTCCAGCCAGCGGGTAAACGCGAACAGCGCTGCACACTGCATGCAGCCCGTGGCTATATCTGTGTTAAGCCAGACCGGAGAATGCCAAAACAACGGGCAGGGTTGAGAATAGAAGAGCTGCCATTGCCCCAGCAAATTCTCCGAACTCCTGGCGGGTCCAGAAAAACACTAGCCCCACGGCCAACACAAAAAATGGAAGTACGGCCGCGCGCGCGAGTGACAGCTTTCGCAAATAATGCCGATCGTCATAGAGGACGCTGTTTCCCGCGTCATGATAGTTGTGAATACGTGGGTTATTTGTGGGCCAATTGGGGAATCGTTCCCCGGCCAGGTAAAGTGGGATTCCAATTGCGATGCGGGTGAGCGGGGGATGTAAAGGGTCCAGCGTGTAAGTGCCGTGGTCCAGTAATTCGATCGCGGCGGCCACGTGACCGGGCTCGTCGAATCCCTGTGCCGTGACTTTGTAGGTTAGAAGAACGCGTGTGACGGCGATCAAAACCAGAAGCACGATAACCACAGCGACGAAACGCTTGCGACCCACTCAGCTATCTTCCCTTGGCCGCTTCTTCCAGAGCACGCCGGGTCATCACGGTGACCAGGTGCTGGCGGTACTCGGCAGAGGCGTAAGTGTCGCCAATGAACTCCACATCGGAACCAGCCTGAGCCGCCGCGCCAGCGATTTCGGCTGCAGATTTGCCGCGTAGAGCCTTTTCCACGGCGGTGGCGCGGTAGGCGATGGCGGAGACTCCAGTGATCCCTATCGCAGCGCTATCGATTTTGGCCCCCGACATTTTCAGAAGAACGGCGATTCCGACGACGGCGTATCCAGAGGCGGGGTGATGGTGCTTCTTATACGCTGCCCGCTGGCCCTCGGTGCGCGGTACCCGTACCTCGATGAGGATTTCGTCATTGCGCAACGCGGTGGAAAACATTCCGCTGAAAAAACTTGTGGCTGGAATGACTCGCACGCCAGACCGGCTTTGGGCGACGATCTCGGCTTCAAGCGCCAGAACCGCAGCAGGATAATCCGCTGAGGGGTGGGCCTGGGCAAGCGAGCCTCCGACGGTGCCACGGTTGCGGACCTGCGTATCGCCGATCTGCGAAGCGGCCAGGGCCAAAAGCGGCGAAGACTTGCGAAGAAGCTGCGATCCCGCGATATCGGCGTGGGTGGTCATCGCGCCGATGGCGATGCGGTCGCCGGCCTCACGAATGTAGCTGAGGTCCTTGATGCGTCCGATATCTACGAGCAGCGTGGGCTGTGCCAGCCGTAGTTTCATTGCGGGCAGAAGACTGTGGCCGCCGGCAAGAATTTTGGCGTCTTCACGCGATTGCAGCAAAGTCAAAGCTTCATTTAGATTGCGAGGCGCTTCGTAATCAAAGTTTGCCGGAATCATACGCGTGGCCTCCTTGCACTGGTTGTAGCCCTGGCGGGTGGTTTCGATTGCGTCGCTTGAGATTTCGGAGTTGAAGATTGGGCCTGCCGAATGGCGCGCCATACCCGTTCCGGCTTCAGTGGCATTTCGATGTGACGGACCCCGAGATGCGCCAGCGCATCGCAAACTGCATTCACGGCGCAAGGGGTGGAAGCAATTGTGCCTGCTTCGCCTACGCCTTTCACGCCCATGGGATTTACCGGCGAAGGCGTGACCGTGCTGCCTAGAGTGAACTCGGGCAGGCAGTGAGCTTTGGGCAGGGCGTAATCCATCAGGGTGCCCGTGAGCAGTTGGCCGTCGTCGTTGTAGATTAATTCTTCCCACATAGCCTGGCCGAGGCCTTGGGCAATGCCTCCGTGAATTTGTCCGTTCACCAACATGGGATTGATTACGTTGCCGCAATCGTCCACAGCGACGTACTTATCGATCTTCACCTCACCGGTTTCGGCGTCCACTTCGACGGAACAAATGTGACATCCGAAGGGGAAGGTGAAATTCGAAGGCTCGAAGAAATGGGTGGCTTCCATGCCGGGCTCGAAGCCCGGAGGAATGTTGCGCGCCGTATAGGCAGAGAGAACAAGGTCTCCGAATGAAATGGATTTCTTGCCACCGTCGGCAGTGAGGCGGCCGCGCCCAATGGTGATGTCAGCAGGCTTCACGCCCAGCAGGTGGGCAGCAAGCGTCGACATTTTGGCTTTGAGCTTTTGCGCGGCCATGTAAGCAGCAGTTCCACCGACAGCGGTAGCACGGCTGCCGAATGTCCCAATGCCATATGGGACTGCCATCGTATCGCCGTGAACGACATTGACATCCTGAGGATCGATTCCCAGTTCGTCGGCAATAAGCTGCGCGAAGGTAGTTTCCTCGCCCTGGCCATGCGGCGAGGCGCCGGTTAGCAGAGTAACTTTGCCGGTGGGCTCGATGCGCACTGTGCCGCTTTCCCAACCTCCGGCGGGTGTAGCCGCGGAGGGGCCGATGGCGCAAATCTCCACATAGGTGGAGACCCCGACTCCGTAGTATTTGCCCTCCGTTAATCCAGTCTTCTGACGGCGGCGGAGATTGTCGTATTCCGCGAGTTTCAGCGCTTTCTTTAGGCTCTCCTGATATTTTGCCGAGTCATAAGTAAGGCCGGTAATCGTGGTATAGGGAAATTCATTGGGCTGAGGAAAGTTCTTCAGGCGAAACTCGGCGGCGTCCATGCCAAGCTCGTGTGCGGCGATGTCCATAATGCGCTCCACGTTGTAAGTGGCCTCGGGACGGCCAGCGCCGCGGTAGGCGTCGGTGGACATCTTGTTGGTGAAGACGCCTACGATGTCAATCTGGATGGCAGGAATCTTGTAGCAACCAGCGTGCATGAGCGCGGTAAGCTGGGGGATCAGCGGGGTGAGAAGTTGATGGTACGCGCCTACGTCCGCGAGTATGCGGGCGCGAAGGCCAAGAATCGTGCCGTTCTTCTTTAGTGCCAGTTCGACATAATTAATGGTGTCGCGACCGTGGATGGTGGCGAGGAAGTTTTCACGGCGAGTCTCGGCCCACTTCACGGGACGTCCCAACTTCATCGCCAGCCAGGGCACAATTCCCTCTTCGCCGTAAACGTTGAGCTTGCTGCCGAATCCTCCGCCGACTTCCGGAGCAATCACGCGCACTGCAGTTTCAGGCAGACCGACAAGCAGTGAGATCTGAGTCTTCAGCAGGTGAGGGATTTGCGTGGAGGACCAAACGGTCAGGCGATTTTCGCCAGGGAGGTATTCGGCAAGAACACCGCGCGTCTCCATGGCGATGGGAGCGAGGCGCTGATTGATCATGCGCTGCTTTACGATCCGATCGGCTTTCTTGAAGGCAGCGTCCACGTCGCCATTTTTTAGGCTGTGGGTAAAGGCCTGATTGCTTTTGAACTCCTCATGGACGTAAGGAGTGTCTTTACCCAGAGCCTTCTCCATGTCCGTGACCATAGGCAGCGGTTCGTAATCCACTTCCACGAGTTCAGCGGCGTCGCGAGCGGTATACAGGTCCTCGGCAACGATCACAGCCACAGGCTCGCCCACGTAACGCACTCGACCGGTGGCTAGTACGGGATGCCTGGGTACCTTGAGGTCTGGCATCTGAATGGCGCAGGGAACCGGCCCTATGCCCCTCGTATCTTCCGCGGTAAAAACGGCTACTACGCCCGGCAACGCTCGGGCAGCGTCGATGCGAATGGACTTGATCTGGGCGTGAGCGTGTGGCGACCGGCTGAAGGCGCAATGAAGCATACCCGCAGGCTTGAAGTCGTCGGTGTAGTGGCTGATGCCCTTGATAAGCCGCGGGTCTTCCTTACGCTTGAGTTTCTGGCCGAACCAGCGAACGTCGCTGTTGCCCTTGCCTCCGTTACGCGATGCGCCGTTAGATTTTCCGTTACGCGTCATAGGTCACCTCGCTCCCGCGCGCGCTGCGACTGGCTTGGACATTTTGCGAGAGGCGTTTCTGACGGCTGCAACAATGTTCTGGTAGCCGGTGCACCGGCATACATTGCCGCTGAGAGCCTCGCGAATGTCGGAGTCCGAAGGGTTGGGTTGGCGATCAAGGAGGTCATGCGAGCACATGATCATGCCGGGGGTACAGAAGCCGCATTGCAGGCCGTGCTCCTCCCAGAACCCGTCCTGAAGGGGATGCAACTGGTCACCTGTGGCCAGACCCTCTACGGTAGTGACGCTGCGACCGTCGGCTTGAACCGCCAGTACGGTACAGGATTTGACGGCACGGCCGTCCATCAACACGGTACAAGCGCCGCATAGTGAAGTTTCGCAGCCTATGTGAGTACCCGTGAGGCCGGCATTTTCCCGAAGAAAGTGGACCAGCAACAAGCGCGGCTCCACTTCGGCGCTACGCTGAACCCCGTTGATATTGATCGTGATTTTCTTCGTCATAGGTCCCCGCGGTATAGGCAAGAATCGGGCAGGAATCAGTCGAGGGGGGCAACGATATCAAAAGCATGGGCGGGATGACAAGGGGTCACGACTGCAGAAATCAGCTCAGTTGGAAGCAGGACTCGGAGGGGCGGAAAGCGGAGTCACAGCCTTCAATTGGTCCAACGCGGTCAGGACGCTCTGCCACTCATCTTTATCTTTCTTGGTGTTGATTGGAGCAGAGAGATCGGAATAGAAGTGCAGAATGTTGTCGCGCAAATCAGGCGTGACCCCATTGAATTTGTGCTCGGATAATCTACTCAGCAACTTGGCATAGGTATCATCGGTCAGCGAATATTCGGCCGCCTTGGTCTCTTGGCCAGTATCGAAATCAACATTGGGCAGTTGCAGAGAGTTGGCACGAGCCTGTTCCAGAAAAGCCCGGTATCGGTCGACTGTGACATTAATGCTCTTGATATACATGTCTTCGGTCTGCGGGGTTGGAACCTTGAACGCCAGGGCTTTAAACGGCCCAATTTTGGGCATAAGTCGCAATATGGTTGCCAGAATTCGGGTTCCGAGGCCGGGCTTGATGTAATCCTTTCCCCATTCCTTCTCGTAATCGGTGCGCTTAAGCCGGTACAGGAACTTTTTCTTGGCGACACTATGCTTCTCGCTCATCAGTTCCTTCTTATGAGTTTGCAGCGCAACCTTGGTCATTTGCGGGATTAACCGGCTGATTGAGAAACGGTAAGTACCCACTGCCAGGTCCTCATGCGCGAGTATGTCTTTCACTTCCACACCGTAGATGACCGGGAACGCACGCTCCAGCAAAGGCTTGGACACTTTGAAACCGATGAAATCGTGGTACTGCTCCGATGCATAACGATTCTTCGCGACTTGCACCATGTCGAAACCGAATTCGGTTTTAATGTGAGCCGTTTTGTTCTGAGCGTATCTCACGGAATTCCCAAATTTCTTCTGGAGCTTGGGATATTCGATTGCCACCGCTTGGTTCACCGTCGGATGCCCGGAAATATCTGCCGCATAGTGCGCAAGAGCACCCAGCGAGAAGGCGTATTCATTGACGTCCTGGCTCTGGCGCAACATCTCGAGAACGAAGTCTCCACTGCGCACGTAGTGCACCAGGTTGCTGAAGTCGGCGCTGCCGAGGGGGTAGTAACCCAGATCCTGAATGACGGCGCCACCATATGCGTAGGCATGGGCTTCTTTGAGTTGTTCGTCAGTCAGACCCGGATACCGGGTTTTTAGCAGAGGTTCAATCACGTCGCCCCAGACCATGTCCACGACCTGCTCATGGGTGAGAACCGAATATGCCGAGGACCCATTGCAGCACAGCAGCAAAATGGCGAGAAGGGTAAATGCACGGAATTGCCGACAGAGCATGATTGCGCAACCAGCTTGAATTGTATCCCAGACTATTGGAGACAGCATGACAGCAATTCGCACTTTAGGGAGGATGTAAATTGCGTAATCCCGCGTTGTAAATGGCTGGCAGAGGATCATTAGCAGAATGTCCGCGCAAACCCTATCACCCTACGCGCTTGCGCCCGCCACCCACTCCGCCTCTCTGGCGCCGCCATGACTGAAGGCGTAGAGCACCAGTTCCACGCGGCAAAAAAGTGGGGGCCATTCGCTTCCCTTGTGCTGAGGCTCGGAGAGCAGGCTTCCGTGCGCTTGCCGAGCACTACGATGGTCGTGTCGAAAAACCTGCAAAAGCGTTACCAGTCACGATACTTCAATCGGGTTACGTATGTGCCGAACGGGACCATCATCCGACAGCAGCGTTCGACGTCCAGGCTCGCAGGATGGGGTCTCACAGCACGCAACTACATTCTTTTTCTCGGCCGTTTTTCGCGAAAAGAATTGTCACCTGCTGATTCAGGCTTATGAAAAGCTCCAGACTCCCGTAAAGCTTGTATTTGCAGGCGGCTCCAGTCACTCCGATGCGTACGCCGGTGAACTGCGCAATCGTCAAAACGAGAATATCCGCTTCCTTGACTGGGTTTCTGGCGATGCCTTGGACGAATTGCTCACTAACGCCATGCTCTTTGTTTTGCCTTCCGACATTGAAGGGCTTTCATTGGCCCTGCTGGACGCACTGGGAGCGGGAGTATGCGTCTTGACCAGCGACATCGCGGAGAATTGCGAACTGGTTGAAGGCGCAGGCTTCACCTTCAAACGAGGGGATGTGAATGATTTGGAGCGAACGCTGCGCTGGCTCATCGCTGACTCGTCGGCCCGATTGATGGCGGCTGAAAAGGCGCAACAGCGTGTTCGCGAGAATTATTTGTGGCCGGTAATCGCGAAAGAAGTGGAGCGTTCTTATTGGCGGACAATGGGAAGGCAAGGTGTTAGTGTGGCGCTGCCGGAATCACCAAGCTCAGCTGAGGTTGGCCGCCTAGACCTGACCATGCGGCATAGAACCAAAAAGATTGGTATGTAAGAAATCGCCACAATTTTCAAAGAGTTCAGGGTTGGAATCAGCTTCCAGCCCTTTTTTTATTACAATCCGTGAGAATATGTAAGCATGTCAGTCGCTAGTCGTGGCAAGTGCGCACTATAACGCGGCGTGCTGACTACTGAACACTGACCACTTCTTAGGATCAAGTAACTCAGCAAGCATGGAAAGTACAATTTTGATCACCGGCGGCTCCGGCTTCATTGGATCGAATTTCATTCTGCAATGGATAGCCTCGGAAAGAACGCCGGTGGTCAATCTTGATAAGCTGACTTATGCTGGCAACCCGCGCAATCTGGATCGTGTTTCCTCGGATTCGGGATATTGCTTCGTGCACGGCGACATCTGTGATCGCGATCTGGTGCATAGCATTCTGGAACGCCATCGGCCCAGAGCTGTAGTCCATTTTGCTGCAGAAAGCCACGTCGATCGCTCCATCCGAGGTCCCGATGACTTTATCCGCACCAATGTGAATGGAACATTCTGTTTGCTCGAGGAAGCACGGGCATATTGGATGGCATTGGCAAAGGAGAATCGCGAATCGTTTCGCTTTCTCCATGTCTCTACCGACGAGGTTTACGGATCGCTGGATCCCAACGATCCACCTTTTTGCGAGACCACGCGCTACGCTCCCAATAGTCCGTATTCCGCTTCAAAGGCGGCAGCAGATCACCTGGTGCGCGCCTATTTTCACACGTATGACGTGCCCACGCTGACTACGAACTGTTCCAATAACTATGGTCCTTATCAGTTTCCGGAGAAACTGATCCCTCTGATTATTTTGAACGCGCGCAATGGCAAGTCGCTGCCGCTGTATGGAGATGGGCAGAATGTTCGGGATTGGCTCTATGTCGAAGATCACTGCGAAGCTGTACGTATGGTGCTGGCTCGTGGCCGAATCGGCGAAACCTACAACATCGGCGGCTGGAACGAAAAACGGAATGTTGAAGTTGTGAATACGATCTGCTCGATTCTTGATGAATTGTGTGGCAACGATCCGGTGTTGCCACATCGAACGTTGATCTCATTTGTGAAGGATCGTCCGGGCCACGATCGCCGCTACGCTATGGACGCGCGTAAGATCGAACGCGAGTTGGGATGGAAACCGCGAGAGACCTTCGAAAGCGGTATTCGCAAAACCATTGCCTGGTACTTGCAGAATGAGGCTTGGGTGAACGAGGTGACTGCGGGCAACTATCGCCAATGGATCGCAACACATTATTCTTAACCGTTTGTTTGCGGTCGAACTCTTACCCAGAGTGAATAAACCACGAATGGCAAAAAAGAAAGAACATCAAGCCCAGCCTTATAAGGGCATAATCCTTGCGGGAGGATCTGGAACGCGGCTATATCCTGCCACGCACGCTGTGGGCAAAAGCTTGTTGCCGGTCTATGACAAACCTCTTATCTATTACCCCCTTTCTACCCTTATGTTGGGAGGGATCCGAGACATCTTGGTGATTTCTACTCCGGAGGACACTCCTCGATTCGAACAATTGCTTGGAGACGGCTCGCGTTTCGGACTGAATCTTGATTATGCGGTACAGAGCAAGCCGCAGGGTATCGCACAAGCATTTCTGGTCGGACAAACGTTTATTGGATCGAGTTGCTGTGCGCTAGTGCTGGGCGACAATATTTTTTACGGCCATGATTTCGCAAAGGATGTTCGCCACGCCACAGAAAAGTCACATGGAGCGCGAATCTTCGCCTATCCCGTACATGACCCGGAACGTTACGGCGTTGTGGAATTCGATACCGCCGGGAAAGCGCTTCGCCTGGAAGAAAAGCCTGAACATCCCAAATCGCGATATGCGGTCACCGGCCTTTATTTCTACGACAGTGATGTGGTGGCAATCGCGAAATCCCTGAAACCATCCGCTCGCGGCGAGTTAGAGATCACAGACGTTAACAAGATTTATCTGGAACGCGGAGAGTTGGAAGTTGTGGTAATGGGCCGTGGCATGGCTTGGCTGGATACCGGAACGCACGAGGCGATGATGGAAGCTTCATTATTCATTCAGACTATCGAACGGCGTCAGGGATTGATGGTCGCGTGCCCGGAGGAAATCGCCTATCGTTACGGCTACATAAGCGCCGATCAATTGGAAGAAATCGGAAACTCGATGAAGAACAATGGTTACGGAGCCTACTTGCTGCAACTACTACGAGAGAAAGTCTTTTGACGTGGCCGTGGGACAAGCAGGCACCACAATCATGAAGGCGATCCCAGCGTCATTAAATGGAGTCTTAATTCTCGAGCCACGAATCTTTAGCGACGAGCGCGGTTATTTCCTGGAAAGCTACAACGAACGCGTCATGGGCGAGGCGGGCATCCATGAGCATTTTGTTCAGGATAATCACTCGTTCTCCGCGCACAACGTGGTGCGCGGGATGCATTACCAGATACAACGTCCGCAAGGGAAACTAGTACGCGTTGTAGCCGGAGAAATTCTGGATGTCGCGGTAGATCTGCGCCGCAATTCTCCCACCTTCGGCCGATGGGAAGCAGTTCGACTCTCCGGAAAAAACAATCGCATGATGTGGATACCTGCGGGATTGGCACATGGGTTTCGGGTTGTTTCGAACGATGCGCACGTACTTTATAAGGCGACCGACTTTTATTTTCCGGAATTTGACCGTACGCTGGCGTGGAATGATCCCGATCTGAAGATTGACTGGCAGCTCGATGGTGAAGCGATTATTTCCGCCAAGGACAGTCTCGGCATTCCGTTTCGTCAGGTGGAAGTTTACGAATAGAAAGACAGGATCGAAGCATGCGAGTGACCGTCTTCGGCGCAACTGGTCTGCTCGGCAAACCGCTCGTGCGCCAATGGACCGATGATGATGTCAGCGGGCTGAGCTCTAGAGACGCCGACATTCGGGATCCAAAGCAGATTTCGAATGTCCTTGAGAAGACTCGACCGGATTGGATCGTACTCGCCGCTGCATACACAGACGTAGACGGCTGTGAAGGAAATCCGGAGCATGCCTTTGATGTCAACTGCCATGGAGCGATTAACGTGGCGCACGCGGCCAAGCAGTTCGCTTCCCGTCTTCTGTTTCTCAGTACGGATTACGTGTTCGACGGGGCCAATAATCGTCCTTACGAGACCAACGATCCTCGCGCACCACTCAACGTATATGGACGTTCAAAGGCCGAGGCAGAAGTGCAAATCAGCCAAGTGTTGCCGGAATGCTGCATTTTGCGCACGTCCTGGCTATTTGGAAAGGATGGAAAATGTTTTCCAGAGACAATTCTGAAATTGGCTGCAAGCCAACCCGCAATTGACGTGGTTGACGACCAGCGGGGATCTCCCACCTACACAGTCGACCTGGCCCGAACGATCATCCAGCTTTGCCGGTCTGACGCTAAAGGAATTGTGCACGCAACCAACCGTGGGGACTGTTCGTGGTTCGAGTTTGCCCGTGAGATTGTTGCCGACACCAGATTAAACACGATGGTGCGTCCCAGTACGAGTGAACATTTCGTCCGGCCCGCACGACGGCCAACATATTCCGTGCTTTCCGGTAAGAGTCTGGAGAAGCAAGGAATTGAAATGCCGCACTGGCGAGACGCGCTGCGAAGATACCTGCTGGAGAGAAATTCAGTTTCGTAGAGGGAACCAAGCCTTGCACTTCCCTGGGGACACCGTTGATACCATAATGCGGCGGTTTTCAGTTGTTGCGGTCTTTCTCTAGACTATGCCTTCAGGGGAGAGTATGGGCGACTCGCAAAAATCGGCCGTTCCCATAACACGTCCGGAACAATACCACCCGAAGAAAGATGAGCGTCGCTCACAATCAAGGAAAGATGGAGTGCTTTCCAAGATTGAAGACGCCACCTACGAGGTTCTTCGCAAGCACGACAAAAAGTCGGCGTAATCACGGCTCGTCGTCTCCGGCTCTATTGTGGTTGCTAGACAAGTCTCCTGCCGCAGTTACTAATTCCGGATTCAGTCGTGGCAAACCGAACCGTTTGAGCTTCAGATTCAGTTCCGGTACATCCTTACTCTTGATCACGTCCCAGCGCGCTAACTGCTGATCAAGAGCGTTGTTTAGGTCACCGAACGTGCTCACAGCTTGCGTGGTCGGCGCTGCATCAGCATTGTCGACAGCGGCTAGCAAAGTGTTCAACCCGGCATTCAACCTCGCCAGGCTTCTCCCTTCCGCCGTGCTCAAGAAAGTTCTGCCGTATCCTCCGTCATTCCCTTCCAGCTCAGCCGCCTTGCTTTCAAGCGCTGAGACCGTTTCCTTGAGCTGACCCTGCCGAACTTTTTCGATCAGATTCTTGAGCTGCCGGCGCAAGCTGCGCACCTGCTGTAGTGTTTCGTAATCGCGACGCATGGCTTCGTTGATTTTCGTCTCAAGTTCAAACTGCTGACGCAGACCGCCCTGAGTTGTCATTACACGTGGATCCATCTTGATCATCAGCGGTTGCGTGTAGGTGGTTCCATTCACTGTCAGCTTCACACTGTATTTCCCAGGCATGACCGTAGGTCCAAGCGGCGTGCGTGGCGTATCGTGATAAATCGCAGAGATCGGATATTCGTGCTCCAGCGAATCCGGCGGAGGATAATGCAAATCCCAAACGAAGCGATGCATACCGGGCCGTGTTGACAGCACTCGAGCTGGACGGATCCAGTACGTCGGGATATTCAGCTCTTTCTCGTTCATCGGCTCTGGTTTGTCTGTGCTGGAAAAACGATGGACCAGTTTCCCCGATTCATCTGAAATCTCGATTGTCACCGGGCCGATCGCGGCTGATTTCAAAACATAATCGAGCATGGCGCCGTCCGGCGGATTCTGGCCAGCGGGTTCTTCCGGTGGCAAAGGCGTGTCAGTGTTGTTATTGCGGCGAACTCGGTAAGTCAGCTGCGGAGCGAAAAGATATGCATCAGATGCGGCTACCTTTGCGTCCATTTGCCGTAGCGGAGTGATGTTATCCAGGATCCAGAAAGAACGTCCATGTGTACCAACGACGATGTCATCCTGATGCACTACCAAATCACGTATCGATGTCGCCGGCAAATTGAGGCGTAGAGACTGCCAATGATCTCCATCGTCGAATGAGACGTAGACGGTGCGCTCGGTGCCGGCAAACAGTAGTCCTTTGCGCTCAGGATCCTCGCGAACCGTGTTCGCCGGTTCGTTATCGGGGATGCCGTTCACAATCTTCTGCCAGGTTTTTCCGCTATCGTGAGTGCGGTAGATGTAGGGATGCAGGTTATCGAGCCGAAAGCGGTTCACCGCGGCATAGACAGTCGCAATGTCGAAGTGCGATGCATCTATCTGTGCGATTTTGCTCCATGGGGTTAGCTCTGGAGGCGTGACGTTCGCCCAGTTTGTACCGCCATCCCGTGTGACATGAATCAGCCCATCGTCCGTTCCCGCCCACATCAGATTCACGTCCTTGGGCGACGGAGCGAGCGAATAGATCACTCCACGGTGCTTGCCCTTGGCAGAATCAGATTCGACGAATACACCCAGATTCGGCGGCACGCCCGGATCCTGGCGCGTCAGATCAGGGCTGATGATTTGCCACCTGTTACCGCCGTCGGTGGTCTTGAACAGCACGTTGGACGCGAGATATAGGATGTGCGGGTCGGCAGGGGAGAACATCAGCGGCGCCGTGCGATTGAAACGATATTGCCCCGTGCGCAATATAACTGGCGAAATATCTTGGGTCTGGCCGGTGAGGCGATTGAACTTCGTCGCTTTGCCACCGTAAATAAGATTTGGGTTGAGTGGATCGGGCGCGACATAGCCGTATTCTTCGACGCCCACCGGATACCAATCTCGGAACGTGATTTCACCAAAATCACTTCGGCTGGCGGTCCCAACACTGCCGCTTTCCTGTTGCCCTCCGTAAACCCAATAGGGAAACTGATTGTCGGTGATGACGTGATAGAATTGCGAGGTTGGCTGGTTGTACCACGAGCTCCAGGTTTGTCCACCATTCACGCTGATGGTGACTCCCTGATCCACGGCGAGCGCAATAATTTGCGGGTTGCCAGGATTGATCCAGACGGTGTGATAATCGTCGCCTCCCGGCGCTCCTTTGATGGCGGTGAAATTATGACCGCCGTCGGTGGAACGATAGGTGGAAATGTTGGCGATATAAATCGTGTCCTTGTTTTTGGGATCGACACGCACACAGGCAAAGTCGTCGCCGCGTCCCCAGAGACGATCATCTGAATTTATGCGCTGCCAAGTTTCGCCTGCATCATCGGAACGATAGAGACCACCGAGTTTGGGAGAATCCACCAGAGCGTAGATCCGGCTGGAATCATTCGGCGCAATCCCTAATCCGATACGCCCCAATCCTTCAGCCCACGTCGGCAACCCTTTCGCCAATTGACGCCACGTTGTGCCACCGTCGGTAGACTTATAGAGTCCGCTTCCCGGCCCGTTATAACCGCCGCCCGTCGTCCAAGGCGGACGCCGCGATGCCCACATATCGGCGTAAACAATTTGGGGGTTCGAGGGATCGAAAGCTAGATCAACCGCGCCCGTATTTTCGTCTTTGTACAAGACTTTTTGCCAGGTGAGTCCCCCATCGGTGGAGCGAAAAACTCCTCGCTCAGCATTCGGACCGTATGGATGGCCGAGAACCGCTACCAGCACGCGGTTCGGATCATGTGGATCGACGACGATGGCGGCGATCTGCTGCCCATCGCGCAAACCAAGATGCTGCCACGAACGACCACCATCGCTGGACTTGTAAATCCCGTCGCCGGTGGAGAGATCCGGACGTCGCAGGCCTTCCCCGCTGCCCACGTAAATAATTTCAGGATTGGACGGGGCAATGGCCAGCGCTCCTACCGAGCCGGTCGGCTGATCATCGAAGATAGGGTTCCAGGTGCGTCCGTAATCGGTGGTCTTCCACACTCCGCCGTTGTTCGGAGCCATGTAGAAAACGTTGGGCTGTCCTGGCACACCGCTGATCGCAACCCCGCGCCCTCCACGAAAAGGTCCGATCAATCGCCAATGCAATTCCTGAAATAACTTGGCATCAAACTGTTGGCAGAAACCGAATGCGACAAACGCGATTACGAGTAATAGATTGCAGAACGCGAAACGGCGAATGGAGATCACCTGCGCCTCCTCAGGAGCAGGTAAGGATAAATCAAGAATGTGGCTCTGAGCAGTTTGGCTTGAAGAGCTACTTAGTCGCCTAGCCTTGAGTCCGGTCCAGAAATTCCTGTTGCCAGGCCATCTGGATTGCTTCCAGTTTGCCCTCACTGGACTTTTTGGGATCGTCCTTGAACTCGAGCAACTCGGTGACGTAGCGATGCAAATCGGTGAAGCGTACGTTCAGCGGATCGAGTTCGGAATGCTTCTCGGAAAGAAGAATTCCAATGTCTTCGGCATCATCCCACGTCAGTTCTTTCGGCATAGGTTTGCGTTTAATGCTCCTCGGACACGTAGTTGCGGTTCCATGCCGGGATTTCAACCACAACCTTTCCCGGCTTTTTGATTGTTGCCTGACATCCCAGGCGAGAATTCAATTGCAAATCAGCGGCCATGTCAAGACGGTCGGCCTCGTCGTCGTCCATCTCCGAAAGATTTTCCGCTCCTTCTTTCACCCAGATGTGACACGTGGTACACGCACAATTGCCGCCGCAAGCGTGATCCAGCGTGACACCATAATTGAGCGCGACATCCAGGAGGGACTGCTCTTTCCCATGATCTTTGTAAGGCAGTCTGCCGTTTTCAAATTCGACGGTCTTCCCTTCGGGAAGGAATGTCACCTGAACCATATTTTCTCCCGGGGGTTCCACAGTTGCGGTGCCGCTGCCTTGAGATTTCTCGTCTGCCATGACTGCTCCTATGTAAGCTGCTACTCGAAGTCTGCCTTCGCCACCGGATGGCCGGTCTCCGGCGACTCACCCATATCCGCCTGCTCCATGGTTTTTCCCTTAAGAGCGGTAGTCACTGCGGTATCCATCATCAATTCCGCCAGTCGCATGGTGCCCTGATTGAGAGCATCAATCGCCTTTCGGATCTTCTCGTAATCGTCTTGCTGCTTCACCTCTTGCAGAGCCTTTTCCAGTTTGGCGATCTGTTTTCTCTCACCATTCGCGAGTTGGCCCCAAGCCGGGCTCTTCTTACTTTTTTCCAGAGCGGACAGGATTGTTTCCGCCTCGTTGCGGGCCTCAATCACCTGGCGTTGCCTAAAGTCTTCTTCGGCGGAGTCGAAAGACTCGAGAATCATGCTCTCGACCTGCTCGTCCGTGAGTCCATAGCTGGGCTGCACTTCGATCTCAGCTTCTTTACCGCTCCGCTGCTCACGCGCGGAAACGTGCAGAATGCCATTGGCGTCGATCAGGAACTTCACTTCGATGCGAGGCAATCCCGCCGGCATGGGAGGAATCCCCTTCAGATCAAAACGCGCCAGTGAACGGCAATCCTTTGCCAGTTCCCGTTCCCCTTGCAAGACATGAACAGCGACATTGGCCTGCCCATCAATTTGCGTGGTGTAGTGTTGCGTTGCGGAAGCCGGAACGGTCGAGTTACGCAGGATGATCTTATCGGTTACTCCACCTGCGACCTCGATGCCCAAGGACAACGGAGTAACGTCCAGAAGCAACATGTTCTGCGTAACCTCGGAACCACCAGACAGAATATTCGCTTGAACCGCCGCTCCAAGAGCCACCACTTCATCCGGATTCAAATCCGTGTGCGGTTCACGCCGGAACATCTCCTTCACTAGCGAACGCACAGTGGGAATACGAGTGGAACCGCCGACAAGCACCACTTCTTCAATCTGTTCCGGTGTCATCCTTGCATCCTTCATCGCCTGCTTACAGGGCCCGATGGTCCGATCGAGAATCGGCCGAATCAAGTCCTCGAACTGTTGGCGCGTAATCTCGCGCTGATAACGCTTCCCGGCCGGCAGCTCGATATCCAGCTTGGCTGCGGGCTGAGATGACAGCGCAATCTTGGTCTCGATTACAGCCTTGCGGATTGTCTGCACAATCTCGCCGTTTCGCCGAACGTCGAGACCCAGATCACCCTGGATGTCGTCGAGTGCAATCGTGATCAGCAAGTTGTCGATGTCATCGCCGCCCAGATGCGTATCGCCGTTCGTGGCCATCACTTCGAAGATCCCGTCGTGCAGTTTAAGAATCGAGATATCGAAGGTGCCTCCGCCCAGGTCATACACGGCTACGATGCCGTTCTGTTTCTGGTCAAGGCCATAGGCCAGAGAAGCCGCGGTTGGTTCGTTCAGCAGACGCAATACTTCCAGTCCGGCGATGCGCCCTGCATCCTTCGTGGCCTGTCGTTGCGCGTCGTTGAAGTAGGCAGGTACGGTAATCACCGCCTGGGGGACAGGCGCACCAAAAAACCTTTCAGCATTGCGTTTAAGCTGGCGCAGGATGAAGGCCGAAATCTCAGGAGGAGTAAAAGTCTTGTCACCAAGTTTGATGCGAAGAACTTCCCCCGGCTGGAGATCTTCTGCCAAACGAAAAGGAAACAGCTTCAGCTCTTCCCGGATGTCTTCAATACCGCGCCCCACCAAGCGTTTGATCGAATAGACCGCTCGCTCGGGTGTCTCGATCAGATACTTTCGCGCCGCATTGCCTACGATAATCTGGTCGTTCTCATTCAGAGCGACAACTGAAGGGACGAGATTCAGTCCATCATCGCCGGGAATGACGACGGGGACGTCCCCTTGCATGAAGGCCACCAACGAGTTCGTGGTCCCCAGATCGATCCCGACAATGCGCTGGTTAGACATGGAAAGCCAGTTTTCTACGCCGAAATCTGTAATCTAAAATCGCCTTTCAGCTTCCAAGTGCTTCGTTCACGTCCCGAACCAAATTCCTGATGTAATTCCGCCGATTTAGCACATCCACCATTTTGTCCCGAATCTGATGCCGTTTTTCTTCCTGGTCGACGTCAGCAACCCGGTCCCATTGGTCCCAATATTGCTTCAACTCCTGGGTAAGCACCTCGAACTTCTTCTCAAATTCTGTTTTGTGGGCCTGGAGTTCACGTATCAGTGCTAGATCATCCTCTCCCATTTTCCGGCTCATGCGCAGTTCTTCCAGCTGCATGTTGAGTTCGAACACTTCTTCCAGCAGATCTGGAGGCACAACTTGTTTCTTAATCTCACCTGAGACGCGGGCGGTTTCAGTAGCGCTCTTTGATTGCTCTTCCAGCTCAACTCCCTCCAAGCGCAGCAAATATTCCGTCCGCTTGATCGGGTCTTTCAAAGTGCGGTAGGCGTCATTCAACAGGGAACTCTGCTCCAAACTCCATTCTTGCTCCTGCTTGCTGGTCTGCCCGTATAAGTCTGGATGGAGTTTTCGGCTGAGTTCATAAAATTCACGCTGCAAACGAGTGACATCAATGTTCAACTTCCGCGGCAGCCCAAAGAATGTGAAGTAATCAACTGATTGTGATGGCTGTACCTTGCCACAGCTGGTACAGAACTGAGCTGCCTGCGGCGCGCTGCAGGACCAGCACACCCTCTCGCCAGTTTCAGCCAGCGGACTTGCGGTTTTCGATTCAGTCGCCATAAACACATTTCGCGCGCACTGCTGCGTCAAACGCGGGAAAGAAAAGGGATGCGGTGGTGGACCCGGTGAGCGAACACCTAACCGGAGAACGAGGTGCCGCACCCGCAGGACTTCGATGCGTTCGGATTTACAAATACGAAGCCCTGTTGCATGAGGGTCTCCTGATAATCCAGGGTCATGCCGTGCAGGTAAATAAATGATTTGGGATCGACAAACACCCTAACATCCGAAAACTGAAAGATGCGGTCACGCTCGCGCGGCTGAGTGTCAAAGCGAATGTTGTAGCTCAGACCTGAGCACCCGCCGCCCTGCACTCCCAGCCGCAACCCGCCCTGTTCGGGCGAAATGCCTTCCTTGGCCATCGCCGAACGAATCCGGGTTAAGGCTTTGTCCGTAACTAAAACACCTTTCGCCGGAGCCGGAGATGAAACCGGTTTCTTCGCCTGTTCCGTCATCGTGACCATAAGGGGACGCCTTCAGCTTCGCGCTTCCACAGTTTCCGGCTTGGCAGTCTCACGCTTTTTCTTCCAATCGTGAATGGCCGCCCGGATCGCGTCTTCCGCCAGCACTGAGCAGTGAATCTTGACCGGAGGCAAAGACAGTTCCTTCACGATGTCGGTGTTTTTAATCTGCAACGCCTCATCGACGGTCTTGCCCTTTACCCATTCGGTGGCCAACGAAGACGACGCGATGGCGGAACCGCAGCCGAAAGTCTTGAACTTCGCGTCTTCAATGACGCTGGTCTCCGGGTTGACTTTGATCTGCAGCTTCATCACGTCGCCGCACTCCGGAGCGCCGACCAGGCCGGTGCCCACGTCCGTGCTGCCCTTGTCCATCGAGCCCACGTTGCGCGGGTGGGAATAATGATCCAGAACCTTGTCGCTATATGACATTTTTTCTCTCCAATTAAAACGAAATGATCTCGCCCTACTCTGCTGCCCACTTCACTTGCTTCAAATCCACGCCTTCTTTTGCCATCTCATACAGCGGTGAAAGCTCACGCAGTCGCTGAACTGTTTCGACGACGCGGTCAGCCACATAGTCGATCTCAGTCTCGGTATTGAACCGGCCAATTCCGAATCGTATGGAGCTATGCGCTAAGTCGTCGCCAGTGCCCAGAGCCTTTAGCACATAAGATGGTTCCAACGTTGCCGATGTGCATGCGGAACCACTCGAGACCGCCACGTCGTTGATACCCATCAGCAGCGACTCGCCTTCCACGTAGGCGAAACTGATATTCAGGTTCCCGGGCAGCCGATGCTCCATCGACCCATTGATATAAACCTCATCCAGGCGGCCCATGATGTTGTCTCGCAGCCGATTGCGCATTCCCGCAAGGTGGCAGCTTTCCTTCGGCATATCTTCCATACAAATCAAGCATGCTTTGCCAAGACCCACAATTCCGGGGACATTCAATGTTCCAGAGCGCATGCCTCGCTCGTGGCCGCCGCCATCAATGATGGCGGAAATCTGAACTCGCGGATTCTTGCGACGCACATAGAGCGCGCCCACGCCTTTTGGACCGTACATCTTATGAGCTGAGATCGACATAACATCGATATTCTGCTTGTTCACGTCCACCGGAACCTTGCCGACCGCTTGGGTAGCATCGCTGTGGAAGATCACGCCGCGCTCGCGACACAGTTTGCCGATTTCGGCGACCGGCTGTAAAACGCCAATCTCATTATTGGCCGCCATGATGGTCACTAAGATTGTTTTGTCGTCGATAGCACGCTTCAAGTCGTCGAGATCAACCAGCCCATCTTTTTGCACCGGCAGATAAGCGACGCGATAGCCATATTTTTCCAGTCGCTTACAGGTATCGAGGACGGCCTTGTGCTCGGTAACAGCGGTGATGATGTGATTGCCTTTTTCCTTGTACATCTCGGCCACGCCCTTGATGGCCAAGTTGTCGCTCTCAGTCGCGCCCGAAGTGAAGATGATTTCCTTGGTCGTGGCGCCGACCAGTTTTGCGACGCGTTCGCGGGCTGTTTCCACACCTTCCTCGCCGGCCCAGCCAAATGAGTGATTGCGGCTGGCCGCGTTGCCAAACTTTTCCATGAAATACGGGAGCATCTCCTCCAAGACCCGAGGATCCAGGGGCGTGGTGGCGTGGTTATCCATATAAATGGGCAGCTTGACCCCGTTGGCGGCAACCTGCTGCTCTGGCGGCATCGTCTTTACATCCGTGCTCATAATTGCTCTCCTACCTCGTAATCAGCCCTGGCTTGTTTATCTAATCGTCACCAGTTCTACCTGGGTCTTGGCCTGAACATCTTCGGGCGAGGCCGGATCTTCTTTCATCTCTGAGATCTTGATGCGCCGCAGTACGCCCTCGATGCTGTCATTCACCCGGCGCAGCGGCTCCCGAATCGTGCAACGATCAGTTTGGTCGCACTCACCGCGAACTGTAACGCAAGAAGTAATGAACAATGGGCCATCGATGGCCCTGATCACCTCGAACGCGGTGATGTTTGCCGCTTC
>WNGL01000751.1_pt1 | contig 38408 bp, 33 predicted proteins | sample 5400591 | NCBI WGS metagenome assembly WNGL01 (sample SAMN13153377, study PRJNA577476) | soil metagenome | isolation source: 80 cm soil or saprolite under Garry oak tree replicate 1 | place: USA:California | collected 2016-06-15
TCCGCCGCGCGAGTCGTGCCCGCCGCAGGCGGGGCGACGAGCGCACCCCCCCGCTTCGGGGGGATGGGGGGGCGGGCGGAGGCGCCCGAGCGAGGTGGCGCGCGAGGCGAGGAGGTTGAGCGGACGACGGCACCCGGCCCACTCCCACCGGGGTAGATCGCACGACACTACACGCGGAAGACTAGGAGGGATCGGGGCGCTGCTGACGCAGGAACTGCTCGATCTCCGCGACGAGGTCCGCCGACGGCGGAAGCTCGTCGCTCGCGGAAAGTGGCTCCGCGGCCTCGTCCTCGTCGGGCGCCTTCCGCTCGAGCTTGCGGACGTACTCGGAGATCTTCGCGTTCTGGCCGACGACCTCGTTCAGGTTCTGGTCGAATTGCCGCGAGGCCTCGACGAGGTCGGAGAGATCGGCCTCGGCTCCCAGAAGCATCAAGACCCGCCGCACGAGAGCCATGGCCGCCTTGGGGTTCTCGACGCCCGAGACATAGTGAGGGACATTGGCCCAGAGGCTTGCCTGGGGTATGCCCTCCTCCCGGCACATCGTGTTGAGCACTCCGACGATCCCCGTCGGTCCCTCGTAGCGCGAGGCGCGCAGGCCGAGACGCGCGGCGAGCTCCGGATCGTAGGCCCCACCCACCAGCTTCACGGGGCGCGTATGCGCCACCTCGGCGAGGAGCGCCCCCAGCGTGAGCACGAGCGACGCGCCCACCCGTCGCGCGAGATCGAGCACGGCGCCGCAGTACGTCCGCCACTTGAGATGCGGCTCGATGGCGACACCGACGATGATGTCCCGGTCGAGCGCCGATGGCGTGGCCAGGGAGAAGTCGGTCGACGGCCAGACGATCTCGCGCTCGTTCGGGGAGTCGGTCTTGAAGCGTGCATAGGGCCGGGAGAGGCCGAAGTGGTAGAACTCTTCCGGATCTATGCTCGCGAGCGGCCGGGAAGGCCAGAGCTGACCGAGGTATCGAGCGGCCGTGGTCGCCGATTCTGCCGCGTCGTTCCAGCCGGAGAACGCCATGACCAGGACGGGCTGGCGGAGCCCGTCCGGCTCTTCGAAAAGCACCAGGGCGTCGGTCGGAGACATGGTCGCTTCGTCCTGCTCGCAGGATGCCCGACGGCGCGCATCCCCGCAAGGGCAAAAGCGTAGAAGCCGAAATGAAGTTGACTCGCCGCGCCACCCGCCCGTATCATGGGCGGCGCTGGTGCGATCGGCATACACCTCATATAGGAGGCTACGGTTATGCGCTCCAAGATCACGTTGGCTGCGGCGCTTCTCGGGGTCGCTTTCCTGGCCGGCGCCTGCGCCTCGTCGGAGCAATGGGCCGATTGGCGCAGCCACACGACCCATTTCGCATCGGGCGAGCACGGCATGTTCTCGCTGCGGAACAACCTCGAAGGGACCAACCCGAAGGTAACGCGGCTCGACATCGAGGCCTCGCGCACCCAGAACTGGTGGGGCAAGCAGATCAGCGTCGAGCCCGGTCAGATCATCCAGAACTAGTTCATGATTCGTCGGGCTTTGGTCGCGGCCCTCGTCGCGGTTCTCGCGGCGGGCGCCGCGGCATCCGTCCAGGCTGCTCCGGCAGACTACCTCCTTCCCGTCGAGAAGCACACGACGCCGAAGGCCCGGGCCCTCGCCGTGAAATACCGGCCGCAGCTCCTGCAGTTCTCCGAGTACGTCTACCACTGCTTACCCTACGTGGAGATCAAGAACGGCCTGGGCTTCAAGAAGAACGCCAAGGACCCGGCGACCGACGACCGCTTCGCCTCCCTGTGGCTCTACGTCGAGCAGGGGGACGACAAGAGCTTTGCCGCCCTGTCTCCCGCACGTCAGGCCTCGGCCATCTTTTCGAGATACGGCGTCCCCATGATCCGACGACTGTCTGCCATGCAGGGCCTGGCCTCCGATCCTGACGTGTACGGGTTCTCGGTGGCCCTGGCCTGGGTCAAGCCCGGGAGCGATCCGAACAAGCCTACTCTCGAGACGCTCGCCACTTTCATGGACCAGGCGACCACGCTGGCCTTCCTCAGCAAGACCCTGCCGGCCAGCGAGTGGGTGGACAAGATGAAGATCTACTTCTACGACGGCGAAAAGGAGGTGGGCCGTCCCCCCCTCGAGGTCTGGGAGGACAACTTCATCGCCACCTACAAGGTTCCAAATTACGAGGTACAAAAAGGCGTCACCTGCCCGTAGGCTGCTGAAAAGGGCCCATCTGCTTCGTTGGCGCCCTCGACTGCAGGCTCAACGTACAGAGAGTACGCCTCGCCTGCAGTCTTCGGGCGCCGCCTCGCATCTGGACCCTTTTGAGCAGCCTACAGAATCCACCGACGAAGACTTGGCTCGCGTGCATGTTTGACAGGTTCGGGGCCCTCCGATAGCATGACGACAAGGCCTTTCTATGAAACTTCCCGTACGGCAGAAGACCCAGTTTTCGCTGGTCTATCTGCTCATCGCGGTGGTCGTCCTGTCGCTGGTCCAGAGCTGGCTGCTGGCTCCGCGGACGGTCGAGATCCCGATGAGCAAGTTCCTGCAGCTCGTCCGCGAGGGCAAGGTCGAGAAGGTCTCGCTCACTGACCGGGAGATCCGCGGCACCCTCAAGCCCGGCGCGCTGCCCCCCCCGCAGCCCGGGCCGGGCGACAAGGTGCGCAGCTTGGTCGGCGTCGACCAGCCCCTCACCACCTTCACCACCACCCGCATCCCGGGGATCGACGACGGCTCGCTCGTCAAGGAGCTCGAGCAGCACAAGATAGAGTTCTCGGGGCGCGTCGAGAGCACCTTCTGGCGCGACTTCCTCTTCGGCTGGATCGTTCCCCTCGGGCTCATGGTGGGCATCTGGCTCTTCCTCATGCGCCGGATGAGCGGAGGGCCGACGCAGGCCCTGTCCTTCGGGCGCTCCAAGGCCAAGATCTACGACCGCAAAGAGCTGAAGACGACTTTCGCGGACGTGGCCGGCGTCGACGAAGCCAAGGCCGAGCTCATAGAGATCGTGGACTTCCTCAAGAACCCCAAGAAGTACCAGCGGCTGGGCGGCCGCATCCCCAAGGGCGTGCTGCTCGTGGGGCCGCCCGGCACGGGCAAGACGCTTCTCGCCCGCGCCGTGGCCGGCGAGGCCGACGTCCCGTTCTTCTTCCTCTCCGGCTCGGAGTTCGTCGAGATGTTCGTGGGAGTGGGAGCCTCGCGGGTGCGCGACCTCTTCGAGCAGGCCAAGGAGAAGGCCCCCTGCATCGTCTTCATCGACGAGCTGGACGCCATCGGCAAGACCCGCGCGGGAGCCACGGGCTTCGTGGGCGGTCACGACGAGCGCGAGCAGACCCTCAACCAGCTCCTGGCCGAGATGGACGGCTTCGACTCTTCCAAGGGCGTCATCATCATGGCCGCGACCAACCGCCCCGAGGTGCTCGATGCCGCCCTGCTGCGCGCGGGCCGCTTCGACCGCCAGGTCGTGGTGGACAAGCCAGACGTCAAGGGGCGCGAGGCCATCCTGCAGGTCCACGCGCGCAACGTCATCCTCGCGCCCAGCGTGGACCTCCGCGTGCTCGCCGCGCGCACCCCGGGCATGGCGGGCGCCGACCTCGCCAACCTGATGAACGAGGCCGCCCTGCTCGCGGCCCGCAAGGGCAAGGACGCGGTGGACATGGCCGACCTCGACGAGGCGGTCGATCGCGTGATCGGGGGTCTGGAGCGCAAGAGCCGCGTGCTGTCCGAGAAGGAGCGCGACATCGTCGCCCACCACGAGATCGGCCATGCCCTGATCGCCTCCTCCCTCCCCCAGGCCGACCCCGTCCACAAGGTGACGATCATCCCGCGCGGGGTGGGCGCCCTCGGCGCCACGTACCAGCTCCCCCTCGAGGACCGCTACCTGCTCACGCGCAGCGAGCTCGAAGACCGCATCGCGGTCCTGCTCGGGGGGCGCGCGGCGGAAGAGGTCGTGTACGGCGAGATCTCGACGGGCGCCCACAATGACCTCGAGCGCGCCACCGAGATGGCGCGCCTCATGGTCACGCAGTACGGCATGTCGGAGCATCTCGGCCCCATGACCTTCGGAGGCGGGCAACAGGCCCTCTTCCTCAAAGGCGCGGGCATCGCCGCGGAGCGGGAGTACAGCGAAGACACCGCGCGGACGATTGACAGCGAGACGCGCGCCATCATCGACCGGATCTATGACCGCGTGCGAGGATTGATCACGGACCGCAAGCTCGTGCTGCTGGCGGCAGCGGCGGAATTGAAGGCGAAAGAAACACTGGAAGGCGACCGCCTGCGGCACCTGCTGGCCGGCGAGCCCCTGGAGGAGAAGCGATGATCGTGGTCAAACGTGGGACGCTCGTCGTCATGCTCGTGATCGCCGCCGCCCTCGGCGTGGGCCTGGGCTCGTGGGGCGCGAGCGCAGTCGACCTCGCCCGGCCGCCCGCTCACGAGCCCACCCCCGCGCGCGACACGCCGACGCCGTCGCAGCTGACGGGTCCCGTGGTGCCCGCCGCCCTCCCCGTGCCCTCGGGCAGCTTCTCCCGGATCGCGGAGGCCGTGAGCCCGGCCGTGGTCAACATCAACACGGTCACCCGCGGCACGGCCGGCCGGACGCCCATCGAGGAGTTCTTCGGCGACGAGTTCTTCCGCCGATTCTTCGGCGACGCTCCCGAGCGCCAGCAGCAGCAGCGCAGCCTCGGCTCGGGCGTCATCGTGGATTCCTCGGGCATCTGCCTCACCAACGCCCACGTCGTCGAGCGGGCCACGGAGATCGAGGTCGTCACCGCCGAGGGCAAGAAGCACAAGGCCAAGGTGGTGGGGCTCGACAGGCGGACGGACCTCGCCGTGCTGCGCCTCCAGGGCGGCGGGCCTTATCCCTCCGCCGTGCTCGGCGATTCCGACAAGGTCAAGGTCGGCGACTGGGTGCTCGCCATCGGCTCGCCCTTCGGACTCCAGCAGACGGTGACGGCCGGCATCATCAGCGCCAAGGGTCGCTCCATCGAGCCGGGCAACCCGTTCAGCGACTTCTTCCAGACGGACGCCGCCATCAATCCGGGCAATTCCGGCGGACCGCTCGTCAACATGTCGGGCGAAGTGATCGGCATCAACAGCGCCATCCTCTCCCGTTCCGGGGGCAATGTCGGCATCGGCTTCTCCATCCCGTCCAACATGGCCAAGCGCATCTACACGGAGCTGGCGGCCAAGGGCAAGATCACGCGGGGCTGGCTGGGCGTCTCCATCCAGCCCCTCACCCCCGAGCTGGCCAAGAGCTTCGGGCTCAAGGAGCCCAAGGGCGTGCTCGTGGCTGATGTCATCAAGGACAGCCCGGCCGACAAGGCCGGCCTGACCTCGGGCGACATCCTGACCGAGTTCGACGGCAAGAAGGTGGACGCCCCTCAGGATCTGCAGAAGATCGTGGCGGTGACCACCCCCGGGAGGGGCGTGCCCGTCAAGGTGTGGCGCGACAAGGGCGAGAAATCCCTCGAGATCAAGATCGGCGAGACACCCGAGGAGACCGCGCAGGCGACCGAGCCGGGCGGCAAGGGCAAGAGCCTCCTGGGTCTCGACGCGCGGCCCCTGACTCCGGAGATCGCCCGCCAGCTCAACCTGCGCACGACCGAAGGCGTGGTGGTGGCGCGGGTGGACGAGGACAGCCCGGCCGCCGAGGCGGGTCTGCAGCGGGGCGACGTGATCCGCGAGATCAACCGCCAGCGTGTCCGCTCCATGCAGGACTTCGAGAGGGCGACGCAGGGGCTCAAGGGCGGCGACCGCGTGACCGTGCTCCTCCAACGCGGGCCGCAGTCCCTCTACGTGGCGTTCTCGGTCGCCAAGGGTTGACCGCCTAGGCAACGGACTCTGGCTGTACTCCGGCAAGTCGTGATCCGTCTGCTACACTTCTAGAGGATTGGGGGCGCTGACAGAGGCCCCCCTTCGCGTTCAAAAGCCATGGAATACAAGGACTACTACAAGATTCTCGGGGTGGCGAAGAGCGCCGACGACAAGGCCATCAAGACGGCCTATCGGAGGCTGGCGCGCAAGCACCATCCCGACGTCTCCAAGGGCAAGGACTCGGCCAGCCGATTCCAGGAAGTCTCCGAGGCCTACGAGGTGCTGGGCGATCCGGAGAAACGGAAGCGCTACGACACTCTCGGCCCCGACTGGCAGCGCTTCGCTCAGGCGGGGGCGGGAGCTCGGTCGCCGTACGAGGGCTCGCCTTTCGGACAGGGCGAAGTCCATTTCGGAAGCGGCGGCGCCGGCGCGGGGTTCTCTGACTTTTTCCGCACGATCTTCGGCGACCTGGGCGGCGGCGGCGGATTCCGGCGGGGCGGGCGCGTCACCCACGTGGATTTCGAGGACTTGGGCAACCTCGGGGGCAATTTCGGCGGAGACTACGGCGGCGGGCCCGACCGCGGCGGCGACGTGGAGACCGGTATCGAGCTCTCACTCGAGGAAGCCTTCCGCGGCACGAGCCGGACGATCTCGCTGGAGCTCGAGGAGCCCTGCGCGGCCTGCGGCGGCGCGGGCCACGTCAACCGCAAGCCCTGCCCCCAGTGCCACGGCACGGGCTGGGCGCGCGGGCGGCGCAACCTCGAGGTCAAGGTCCCCGCGGGCGTGGCCACGGGCTCACGCGTGCGCGTGGCGGGGGAGGGGCCGGCGGGAGCGGCGGGAGGCGGGCGCGGTGACCTCTACCTGAAGGTGACCGTGCGACCCGATCCTCGCTTCGAGCGGATCGACGACAACCTGCACGTGAAGCTCGAAGTGTCAGCGTACGACGCCGCCCTCGGCACCGAGCTCTCGGTTCCGACCATGAAGGGGCAGGTGTCGATGAAGGTCCCGCCCGAGACGTCGAGCGGCCGGACCTTCCGGCTGCCTGGCTACGGCATGCCGCATCTCAAGGGCGGGGGCGCGGGCGATCAGTTCGTGCAGGTGCAGGTGACCATCCCCCCGGGGCTGTCCCCGCGGGAACGCGAGCTCTATCAGGAGCTCAAGAATCTACGGACCGAGGGAAAAAGATGAAGTTCGACAAGTTCACCGTGAAGGCACAGGAAGCCGTCCAGGCGGCGCAGTCCCTGGCGGATCAAGGCAACCATCAGGCCATCGTGCCCGAGCATCTCCTGTTGGCATTGCTCCAGCAGCAGGAAGGCGTGGTCGGGCCGCTCCTCGCCAAGCTGGGCGCGCGGCCTGAGGTCATTGCCCGCGAGATCCAGTCGGAGCTCGACAAGCTGCCCCGAGTGCAGGGCGGCGGACGCCAGTACGCCTCCGAGCGACTCGAGGCCGCCCTGAACCGCGCCTGGGAAGAAGCCCAGCGCCTGAAGGACGAGTACTGCTCGACCGAGCACCTCCTCATCGGCATCGCCCAGGACAAGTCGGGCGCGGCCGGCCGCATCCTCGCCAAGGCCGGCGTCACCCCTGAGGCGATCTACAAGGCCCTCGTGGAGGTGCGCGGCTCCCAGCGCGTGACCGATGCCAATCCCGAGGAGAAGTACCAGGCGCTCCAGCGCTATGCCAAGGACCTGACGGAGCTGGCGCGCAAGGGCAAGCTCGATCCCGTCATCGGCCGCGACGAGGAGATCCGCCGCGTCGTCCAGGTGCTTTCCCGGCGCACGAAGAACAACCCGGTCCTCATCGGCGAGCCCGGCGTGGGCAAGACGGCCATCGTGGAGGGCCTCGCCCAGCGCATCGTGGCCGGCGACGTGCCCGAAGGCCTCAAGGGCAAGCGGCTCCTCGGCATCGACATCGGGGCCATGGTCGCGGGCTCGAAGTATCGCGGCGAGTTCGAGGATCGCCTGAAGGCCGTCCTTCGCGAGATCACGGAGAGCGAGGGCGAGATCATCTGCTTCATCGACGAGCTGCACACGCTGGTGGGGGCGGGCGCGGCGGAAGGGGCGGTGGACGCGGCGAACATGCTCAAGCCGGCCCTGGCCCGCGGCGAGCTCCGCTGCGTGGGCGCCACCACCCTCGACGAGTACCGCAAGCACATCGAGAAGGACCCCGCCCTCGAGCGCCGCTTCCAGCCCGTCATGGTCAAGGAGCCCTCGGTGGAGGACACCATCGCCATCCTCCGGGGTCTCAAGGAGAAGTACGAGGTCCACCACAAGGTCAAGATCAAGGACTCGGCCCTCGTGGCCGCGGCCGTGCTCTCGCATCGCTACATCTCCGACCGCTTCCTCCCCGACAAGGCCATCGACCTCATCGACGAGGCCGCCTCGCGCCTGCGCATCGAGATCGATTCGCTGCCGCACGAGATCGACGAGATCGAGCGGCGCATCATGCAGATCGGCATCGAGCGGGTGTCCGTGGCACGCGAATCGGACCCCGTCTCCAAGGAGCGTCTGGCCCGCCTCGACGCGGAGCTGGCCGAGCTCAGGGAGAAGTCCGCCGCTCTCAAGGCGCACTGGCAGGCGGAGAAGGCCGCCATCACGGCCATCGGCAAGATCACGGAAGAGACGGAGGCGGCCCGCATGGCCATCGAAGAGGCCAAGCGGCGCGGCGACCTCGAGCGCGCCTCGCGCCTGCAGTACGGCACGCTGGCCGAGCTGGACGCGCGGCTCAAGGTGGAGAACGAGCGCCTGGCCGAGCTGCAGAAGAGCCAGCGCATGCTCAAGGAAGAGGTCGACGAGGAGGACGTGGCGGAGACGGTGGCCAAGTGGACGGGCATTCCCGTGACACGGCTCCTCGAGGCCGAGGTCCAGAAGCTCGTCCAGATGGAAGAGCGCCTGGGCCGCCGCGTGGTGGGGCAGAGCGAAGCCATCGTGGCCGTGGCCAATGCCGTCCGCCGCGCGCGCTCCGGGCTCTCCGATCCCCAGCGGCCCATCGGCTCCTTCCTGTTCCTGGGGCCGACGGGCGTGGGCAAGACGGAGCTGGCGCGGGCCCTCGCGGAGTTCCTCTTCGACGACGAGCGGGCCATGATCCGCATCGACATGTCCGAATACATGGAGAAGCACGCGGTGTCGCGGCTCATCGGCGCTCCCCCCGGCTATGTCGGCTACGACGAGGGCGGTCAGCTGACCGAGGCCGTCCGCCGGCGCCCGTACTCCGTCATCCTCTTCGACGAGATCGAGAAGGCCCACGGTGACGTCTTCAACGTGCTCCTCCAGCTCCTCGACGACGGGCGGCTCACCGACGGCCACGGCCGGACGGTGGACTTCCGGAACACCGTGGTCATCATGACCTCGAACCTCGGCAGCCATCTCTTCCGCGAGGAGGAGGAGCCCAAACGGCTGCGCGCCCAGATCATGGAGACACTGCGCCAGTCGCTGCGGCCGGAGTTCCTGAACCGCATCGACGAGGTCGTGGTCTTCAAGGCGCTGGGCCGCGAGGAGATCGGCCGCATCGTCAAGATCCAGATGACCTTCCTCCTGAAGCGCCTGGCCGACAAGCGGATCACCCTCGCCCTGACGCCCGCGGCCGAGGAGCTGCTCGCGCGCGAGGGCTACGATCCCGTCTACGGCGCCCGGCCCCTCAAGCGGGCCATCCAGCGCCTGATCCAGGACCCGCTCGCCCTCAAGATCCTGAGCGGCGAGTTCGCGGAGGGCGATGCCGTGGTGGCCGACGCCCAGGGCGGCGAGATCGTCTTCGGCAAGCAGGTCGACGCCAAGCCCGCGTGACGGGCGCTCGGCTTCGCCGCACTTCGGCCCCCGGCGAGATTCCTCGCCGGGGGCTCGTCAGGCTCGCGCGATGAATCTCTCGGGGTCCGGGAGACATCTCAAGCGAAAAATTCCCGGAGAGACCTCGTGACCGACTCGCGGAAGACGCTGTACTTCGGCTGGATAGTCATCGCGGCCGTCGTCGTCGTGATGCTGGCAGGCTCCGGCGTGCGCGCCATGTTCGGCGTCTTCATCAAGCCGATCGAGGCCGACATGGGCTGGAGCCGCCAGCAGCTTTCCGGAGCCGCCGCGCTCTCCCTCTTCGTCCTCGGCGCTGTCGGACCGACCGTCGGCTGGCTCGCCGACGTGTGGGGGCCTCGCCGCGTGATGCTGCTCGCCACGATCACCCTCGGGCTCGGCACCGTGCTTTCCGCGTTCATCGGCCATCTGTGGCAGATGTACCTCTTCGCCGGCCTGCTCATGGCCGGCGGGGCCGGCGGCCTCGGGCTCGCCACGGCGGCCACCGTGGCCGCGCGCTGGTTCGTCGCGCGGCGGGGGCTGATTCTCGGCATCCTGGGCGGCGCCATGTCGGCCGGCCAGATGCTGATCGTGCCGCTGGCCATGCTACTGATCCGGTACTACGGCTGGCGCTCGTCCTTTCTCTGGCTCGGTGTGGGCATCCTCGTGGTGGCTCTCCCCGTGATTCTGTGGCTCGTGCGCGACGATCCCGCCGACAAGGGGCTCAAGCCCTACGGCGCGAGCACGGCCAGTGACGCGGCCTTCGGCTCCACGCTCGATACCCGCCGCGTGTCCGTCGGCGAGGCGATGCAGGTGCCGGCCTTCTGGCTCCTCGCCGCTACTTTCTTCGTCTGTGGATATACGTCCAATGGCCTCGTGCTCACCCACCTCGTGCCCCACGCGACCGAGCACGGCTTCTCGGAGATGCACGCGGCCCAGGCCCTCGGCCTCATGGGGGCCATGAACATCGTGGGCACCGTCGCCTCAGGCTGGATCTGCGATCGCTTCGGGCGCAAGGTCCCCCTCGCCATCTACTACGGACTGCGGGGCCTGTCGCTCATCTTCTTGCTCTACGTTTGGAACGTGCCCTCGCTACACATCTTTGCCGCCATCTTCGGCCTCAACTACATCTCGACGATTCCGCCCACCACCACGCTCACCGCGAACATCTTCGGTCGGCTCTCGGTGGGCGCCCTCTCAGGCTGGATCTACTTCTCTCACCAGGTGGGCTCGGCCCTCGGCGCGTGGGCGGGCGGCGCCATCTTCGACGCTACCGGCTCCTATGCCTGGGCCTTTCTCTCCGCCGCCGTCCTCGCCCTCATCGCCTCCGGCCTCTCCCTCCTCATCAAGGAAGAGCCCATCAGCGCTCGCCCCACGCCCGCCCGCCAAGCTCCCTCCGCCGCTCCCGCCGTCGCCAGCTAGCCAACTCTCAAACCCTCGCCTTCTAATCTCGACGGGCTGGCTTGCGCGGCGGCGGGTGCCGTCGGGAGCGAATCCGACGAGCCGTAGCGCGCCCCGAAGCGCAGGGCGCCGCCGCCGCGCGAGCCGTCCCCGCCGCAGGCGGGGCGGTGAGCGACCCCCGTCTCGGGGGATGGGGGGCCAGGCGGCGGCGCCCGAGCGAGGTGGCGCGCGAGGCGAGGAGGTATGAGCGGACGACGGCACCCGCCGCCGCACAAGCCAGCCCGTCGAGGCGCGCCGAAGGCGCGCGTGACAAACCGCCGCGCTACGCCTTCAGATGCTTGTCGAAGAAGGCCACGCAGCGCTTCCAGGCATCCTCGGAGGCCTCCTTCTTGTAGATCTGCGGCCGATCGTCCGAGAAGAACGCGTGCGGCGCCCCCGGATAGGTCACGAACTCGACGCTGGGATTCGTCTTCTTCAGCTCGGCCTCGAAGCGCCTCACGTCCTCCACCGGAATGCCCGTGTCCGCCTCGCCGTAGAACCCGAGCACCGGCGCCTTGATCTTGCCCGCGAGACTGAAAGCATCCACCCCGGGCGCGTCGGGATACATCCGCTTGACCTGGCCGTACCAGGGCGCGGCCGCCGCCACGCCGGGATACTCCGCGGCGAAGTGCAGAGTCAGCGCGCCCCCGCCGCAGAAGCCCGTGACCCCGATGCGATCCGCACGCGCCCACGACTGCCCCTTGGCATAGTCGACCGCTTTGCTCAGGTCGCCCAGATACTGGGCGCGGGTGACCTTGCCCGAGATCTGGCTCATCTGCTGGAAGTCCTTCCCCTGCATCCCCCCCTCGCGGAAATAGAGCTCGGGGGCGATGGCGTAGAAGCCGGCCTGAGCGAAGCGCCGGACCACGTCCTTGTTCTGCTCGCTGTTGCCGGTAAAACCCGAGATGACGAGAACGATCGGATAGCGCCCGGCCTTCTCCGGCCGCGCGTCGTAGGCGGGAATGGCCGTGCCGCCCACGGAGAGCTGGACGTCGCGGGCCAAGATGCCCTTGGTGTCGGTGACGACGGCCTGGGCCAGCGAGACGCCAGGGGTCAGGACACCACCCACGGTCGTAAAGGCGCCATACTTCAGGACCTGCCTGCGGCTGAGCGGATTGGCCATGTCTCCCTCCCTGGGGTCCGGCGGTTTAGCTTGGAGAATGAACGCCCGGGATTTTACAGTAGTTCCAACCACCCATGAGGCTCCGGGGTTTCGTGTCCAAAGCCATGAGCCTGCGCGAAGCGGCCGCCGTCATCTTCGTCCTCGTCGCCGTGCTGCCCCTCATGCTGTTCGTCGCCTTCCTGTCCGTCTCCGACCTCATCACGAAGACCGAGGCGCAGTTCGCAGCCTTCATGGCCGTCATCATCGCCTGCCTGGGCTTCGTGGTGTTCAGGCGACTGGTGGACCAGATCGCCCGGCTGGCCCGAGAGGTCAACCTCCCCCTCCTGCCGGACGAACCCCTGCCCGACGCCACGCAGCCCGGCCGGGTCCCCGCGCTGGGGCAGGTCGCGGAGATCGGCCAGCTCGCCGGGGCCTTCCACCAGATGCTCGAGGACCTCCGGTCCTCGACGCAGCGGCTCGAGGACCTCGTCTTCAAGCTGGGCACCCTCAACGAGGTCGTGGAGCTCTCCGCCCGCATTCCAAAGATCCAGGACCTGCTCGCCTCCGTGCTCCAGAGCACCATGCGCGCCGTCCGGGCCAATATCGGCTCCATCATGCTGCTCAACCAGGAGGAGCTGACCCTGCGCATCGCCGCCTCGCGCGGGCTCCCGGAGGGCCTCCAGGACGAGGCCGAGATCCGGGTCGGCGAGGGCATCGCGGGCAAGGTGGCGCAGGTAGGCGAGCCGATCATCGTGGACGACATCGAGACCGATCCCCGCTTCGCCAAGCTCAACGATCCCCGCTACGGCACCGGCTCCTTCATGTGCATGCCCGTGCGCGTGGGCGACCGCGTCATCGGCGTGCTCAACCTGGCCAAGAAAGAAGACCAGAGCGGCGGCTCCGTCATCCGCGCCTTCACGCCGACCGATCTGCAGTTCCTCAATGCCCTCATGACGTACATCGGTTACGCGGTGGACAATGCCCGCCTCCTCGACGAGGCGCAGGACGCGGCGCGGAAGCTGCAGAGCGTGGTGGACGACCTCAAGGCGACCCAGGCCCACCTCGTCCGCGGCGAGACGCTCTCGGCCATCGGCAAGCTCGCCTCGGGCATGGCCCACCACCTGAACAATCTCTTCGCGGTCATCCTGGGGCGGCTCGAGACGCTCCTCGTCAAGGTGCCCGATCAGGAAGCGCGCCGATACCTCGAGATCGTCCAGCGGGCGGCCCAGGACGGGGCGGAGGTGGTGCGGCGCGTGCAGCGCTTCGGCCGTGTGCAGCCCGTCTCGCGCACGGTGCCCGTGGATCTCAACCAGCTCGCGCAGGAGGTGCTCGAGCTCACGCGGCCGCGCTGGCACAACGAGGCCTTGCTCCGGCAGATCCGCGTCGACACCGCGCTCGACCTGGGCGCTATCCGGCCCGTGGCGGGCGAGCTCGCGCCCCTGCGCGAGGTCTTGATGAACCTCTTGCTGAACGGGATCGACGCCATGCCGGGCGGCGGCCGTCTGATCCTCAAGACGTGGATGACGGGTCCGGACGTGCATTGCTCGGTCAGCGACACGGGAGCGGGCATGTCCGAAGAGGTCCGCCACCGCGCCCTCGATCCCTTCTTCACCACCAAGGGCCCGAAGAGCACCGGGCTGGGCCTCTCGGTCACCTACGGCATCGTGCAGCGTCACAACGGCAAGCTCGAGATCGAGAGTACCCCGGGGCGGGGCACCACCGTGACCATCACGCTGCCCGCCATGGGCACCACGATGCCGGCGCCCGCCGCCTCACCCGCCCTGGCGACGCCGAGCCAGCTGCGAGTGCTGATCGTGGACGATGAGCCCGAGGTGCGCTCGGCCCTCGCCGACATGCTCGGAATCGCGGGGCACACGGCCTTTCAGGCGGCGGGCGGGCGAGAGGCGCTGGCGTGGCTCGAGGCGGGGCAGCCGGTCGATCTGGTGCTGACCGACATGGGCATGCCAGGGATGATGGGCTCGGAAGTCGCGCGCGCCATCCGGGGCCGGTGGCCGCACCTCAAGATCGGACTCATGACGGGCTGGGACGAGACGGAGGGGCTGGTCGCCGACGCGACCTCGATCGTGGACTTCACGCTCGCCAAGCCCTTCGAGCTGAAGGCGCTCACCCGCGCCTACGTCGCGACCGCCGCTCCCGTCTGAATCCCCGGCCGCCGCCCAGCGGCCCCCACTACCAGCCTATCGCCAGCGCTCCCCGGCGCGGATCCGCGCCGCCCATGAGCACGCCGTCCGGCCTGGCGACGATGGCGCAGACACCGCCCGCGCGCCAATCCCACTCCGGCCACTCGGCAACCTTGTGGCCGAGGGCCGAGAGCGCGGCGCGGGTCTCCGGAGCGAGACGCCGCTCCGCCTCGAGCACGCCGGGCGCGTGCGCGTGCGGCCAGAAGGAATCGGGGAAGCTCCGGGTCGCCACGCGCGGGGCCTCCACGGCCTGCTGAGGCGTCATCCCGTGCGCGGTGACGTTGAGGAAGACCTGGAGCATGGCCTGCTGCTGGACATCGCCACCCGGCGTGCCGAAGGGCATGAAGGCGCGCCCCCCGCGCAGCACGAGCGAGGGCGCCGGCGTGAGTCGCGGCCGCTTGCCGGGGGCGACCTCGCTCGCGTGTCCCGGCGTGAGCCAACCCTGAGAGCCGCGCGGGGAGACCACGCAGCCCACGCCGGGGATCACGGGCGAATCCACGCCCGGATCGCTCGGCGTCGCCGAGAAGGCGTTGCCCTCCGCATCCACCACGCAGAGATAGGAGGTGTCGAGCGAGCCTCCGGGCTCGATGGCCGCGTGGCCTGACACGCCATGCCCGCCATTGGCGACGGCGCGGAGCCCGAGGGGATCTCCCGCGGGCGGCAGGTCCGGCCACGCCTGGTCCTCGCGGATCAGCGCGCGGCGGGCGCGCGCATATTCCTTGGAGAGGAGCCCATCCGCCGGCACCTTCACGTGCAGCGGATCGCCGTAGTAGGCCTCGCGATCGGCGAAGGCCAGCTTCATCGCCTCCGTCATGATGTGGAGCGCGCGCGGTGTGTTGTGACCGAGGGCACGCATGTCGTAGCCCTCGATCAGGTTGAGCATCTGGATGAGCACGGGGCCCTGACACCAGAATCCACAAGTGGCGACCTCGTAGTCTCCAAACGTCGTCTTGAGGGCGGGGGCGACCTCGACGGAGAACTCGGCGAGGTCTTCGCGAGTGAGGAGCCCGCCCTCCTTGGCGTGGAAGTCCGCGATGCGCGCCGCGATGTCACCCTTGTAGAAGGCATCCCGCGCGGCGTGGATGGCCCCCGCGCGTCCCCGCGAGCGCGCCTTGAGCTCGGCGGTGGCCATGGTCTTGATGGTCTGCGCGAGCTCCGTCTCGACGAGCAGGTGTCCGGCCGGCGGCGCCTGGCCGTCCTTCAGATAGATCGCGGCCGACGTCGGGTAGCGGCGGATCTTGTCCGCGGCCCGTCCGAACTGATACGCGGAGAAGAGGGAGAGCGGGAAGCCGTGCTCGGCGCACTCCATGGCGGGCGCGGCGACTTCGGCGAAGGTCTTGGTGCCCCAGCGCTCGAGCGCGGCGCACCAGGCATCCGGCGAGGCGGGCACCACCGTGCGCAGCAGTCCCGAGGGAATCTGGCCGCCGTGGCGCTCGCGGTAGAACTCGGCCGTCGCGCGCTTGGGATAGGGTCCCACGCCCGAGACCTCGAAGGTCTCCCCGCTCTTCGCCAGGTGCACGAGGATGGGCGCCACGCCGGCGAAGCTGACCATGTCCGGATGGACGACCCCGAGCATCATGCCTGCGGCGCACCCCGCGTCGATGGCATTGCCGCCCGCTTCGAGGATGCGCGCGGCCGCCTGCGCGGCGAGCGGATGACCGGCCACCACCATCCATCGCCGGCCCATGACCTGCAGCATCGGACCCGTGGCGGGCGCGGCGCCCGCTTCCTTCTGCGAGGTGAGGGAGTCTAGGCTCATGGCGCGTATGGTAGCATAGCGAAATGAATCGTGGGCCGCTGGTCGGCGTCACCATGTCCATGACGATCGACGCCACCCCCGAGCGGGCCTACGTCAATTCCGCGTACCTGCACGCCGTGCAGCAGGCGGGTGGCGTGCCGGTTCTCCTGCCCCCTCAGCTCTCGGCCGCTTCGCTCGAGCGACTCGGCCGCGGCCTCGACGCCCTGCTCCTGACGGGCGGCGGCGACATGGACCCGTCGCACTTCGGGGAGAGCCCGCATCCGACCCTCTACGAGGTGGCGCCGGCTCGCGACATGCTGGAGCTCGGGGTGATCCAGAGCGCCCTCGATCGGAAGCGGCCCATCCTCGCCATCTGCCGCGGCATCCAGGTGCTCAACGTGGCCCTCGGCGGCAGCCTCCATCAGGACGTGGGCACGGATCCCGGCACCGAGGTGGCGCACAGCCAGAAGGAAGCCCGAGACCAGCCCACCCACAAGGTGACCGTGACGCCGGGCAGCAGGCTCGGCCGCGTGATGGGAGCCGACGAGGTCGAGGTCAATAGCTTCCACCACCAGGTCATCAAGTCCCTGGGGCGGGGGCTGACGGCCGTCGCCTGGGCGCCGGATCATCTGATCGAAGGCGTGGAGCTCGAGGACGACACGCGCTGGGTGCTCGGCGTGCAGTGGCACCCCGAGCACCTCACGAAGGATTCCGAGCCCGCCCGCCGTCTCTTCGCCGCCCTCGTTACCGCCGCCCGTACGTAGTCCCACCCCACCGCCGCGCGGTCGCCTTGGATTCCTCTTTTCGTGTTCGATTCTCGCGACGCGGCTATTTGCCCTTGAGCCTCAAGTCCTCGTACGGCGCGGAGTACGGGTGCCCCGCGATGAGCGTGAGGCCGGACTCCGCCACGCGCGGCCCGTGGCCGTTGAGGAAGGCCAGCTCCCAGATGGGCGCGAACATCGCCTTGTCGTGGATGAGCTGCTGGATGCGATGGAGGGTCGCCTCCCGCCTCTTCGGGTCGATCTCGCTCGCCTGCTCCTGGACGAGCCCCTCGATGTCGGGATAGGTGCCGTAGGTAAAGGTGCCGCCTGCGGCCACGAAGGCGTCGATGCGCGTGGCGGCGTTGCCCGCCGCCCCGGACGCCGTCTGGATTATGTTCTTCAGCTTCTTCTCGCGGTTGTTCGCGATGAACGCCACCCGCTCGAGGGGACGGAGCTGCGTGCGAATGCCCGCGGCCTTGAGATAGTTGACGACCGCCTCACCGAGGTTGGCGTAGGAAGCATCACAGTAGTAGTCGCCCGCGTCGAAGCCGTTGGGGTAGCCCGCCTCCGCGAGGAGCCGCTTCGTGCGCGCCAGATCGTAGGCATGAACGGGCGGCGACCAGAAAAACTCGAAGGTGGCCGGGATGATGCTGCCGGTGATCTTGGAGAACCCCAGCGTCTCCGCCTTGTTGATGGCCGGCCGGTCGATGGCATGGTTGGCAGCCAGCCGCACACGCCGGTCGGCCCACGGCGATTTGGCGTCTGTCCACTGCTCGGGGAAGACGAGCCAGAAGGTGCCGGGCGGATAGTTGGGCTTGAGGGTGAGCCCCGGCGTCCGCTGCAGCTCCTCGGCCAGGGCGCCGCGGATCGAGTAGGCGATGTCCGCCTCGCCGCGCTTGAGCATGACCAGCCGCGTCTCCTCCTCCGTCACCGACTTGAACACCAGCCGCTTCACGCTCGGCGTCTTGCGCCAGTAGCCCTCGAAGGCCTCGAGCACCAGCTCCACGCCCGGATTGAAGGAGACGAACCGGTAGGGCCCCGCGCCCACGGGCGCCCTCTTGAAGCCGTCGTCGCCGACCTTCTCCACGTACTTCTTCGGCACGATCCACCCCGCGCCCGTGGCCGGCGTGCCGTAGAAGGTCATGAAGTCGGGCCACGGCTGCTTGAAGCGGAAACGGACCCGGTGCGGATCCACCACGTCGATGCTCGTGATCCGCGCCTTGAAGATCCCTCCCCCCGCGCCCCGGTAGCGCTCCATCGAGAACTTGACGTCCTCGGCCGTCACCGGGTCGCCGTTGTGGAACTTCACCCCCTTGCGCAGCACGAACTCGTAGACGAGGTAGTCCGGGGAGACGGTCCAGGACTCCGCCAGGCTCGGGGCGAGGGCGTTCCCCGGCATGGACTTCACGAGCGCATCGTGCATGGCGTAGAGGAACATGAAGGGCGTGATGATCCCGGCCGTCTCCGCCGGGTCGAACCACGCCGGGGCGAGGGAGACGTGGACGGCCCAGGTCAGCTGGCCCTCGGGGGCGGCGGCGACGGATGTGACGGCGCACAGCGTGAGGAGCAGGGTGGCGAGTAGGGCCCGTCGGGTCATGGTGTAGCCTCCTCTGCGTCGCGGACTGGGGCGGAACGAGAGGGCCGTGAAGGTGAGGGGATTATCGGGGAAAGCGGGAGATTGTCAATCCCCGGCACGCGCGATGGAGAGCGCGTACGGGCACCGGCGCTACGAGATGAGGCTCCAGCGCGACGGGGCGCCGGAGATCCGCTCCTCGGCCACGCGCCCTTCCTTCGCGAGCTTTTTCAGATGCGAGTGCACGGACATGCCGGCGGCCGTGTGGAGCTTGGCGGGAATCTCCGTGTAGATCGCCTTGACCATGTCGGGGATGGTGCGGGCGCCGTTGCCGAGGGCGGCCAGGATCTGCCGCTCGCGCTCGAGGCGATGGTCGATGTACTCCTGGATCTTGGCCGCGGCATTGTCGATCACCGGCCCGTGGGCGGAGTAGATCCGCTCGGCGCCCAGGGCCTGCACGCGGCGCAGCGAGTCCATGTAATCGCCCAGATCCCCGTCCTGATCGGGGATGACGCTGGTGGAGCCGCTCAGGATGAGATCGCCGGTGAAGAGGGCGCGCTCCTCCTCGAGGAAGTAGCACAGGTGATCGGAGGCGTGGCCGGGCGTGTGGATGGCCCGGAGCCGGACGCCATCGCCTTCGATGACCTGCCCGTCCTGCAGGTTCGTGGTCCCTTCGGGCAGCCCGGCGTCCTTGAAGATCAGCTTGGAGACGGACAGGCCCGGGAAGCGCTCGCGGAGATGCGGCACGCCGCCCAGATGGTCCACGTGCCGGTGGGTGAGGATCACCCGCGAGGGCTGGCGCCAGCCGCGCTCGCGCAGGTAGCTCGCGAACACGTCCATGTACTCGGGCACGCCCGCGCCCGTGTCGATCAGGATGGGATCGCGGCGGCCGACGAGATACGTGTTGGTGCCGGGCCCCGTCATCATGCCGGGATTGAGGCCCAGGACGCGGCCGACCCGGTCGCTCGGTGTGGCCTGCCGGGGAAAATCCGGATCGATCCAGCTCACGTGTCTCCTCCCGCCTCCGCGACTCCGAGGAACCGGCGCTTGATCTCCTCGGCGGCCTCGAGGCCCGCGGGCGTTCCCTCCCAGACGATCTGCCCTTTGTTCATGACGTAGACCCGATCGGCCACCCGCAGAGCCAGGTGATAGTTCTGCTCCACGAGGAGAATCGACAGCCGCCCGCCCTTGAGCCCCTGCACCACGCGCCCGATCTCGCGCACGACGATCGGCGCCAGCCCTTCCGACGGCTCGTCGAGGACGAGCATGCGCCCGTTCGTCAGGAGCGCCCGGCCGATGGCCAGCATCTGCTGCTCGCCGCCCGACAGCGTGCCCCCGGACTGTCCCTCGCGCTCGCGAAGCCGCGGGAAGAGATCGTACACCTTCTCGAGCCGCCACTCCCCGGAGCGGGCCCCCAGCAGGAGATTCTCCCGGACCGAGAGGGGCGCGAAGATGCGGCGCCCCTGCGGCACGAGGGCGAGGCCCCGCCGCGCGATTCGATACGCCGGCCAGTGCTCGACCGCCTGGCCATCGAACACGACCCGGCCGTCGCGTGGCGGCGTCATCCCGGCCACGCTCCGGATCAGCGTGGTCTTGCCCGCGCCGTTCCGTCCGAGGAGCGCCACCGCCTCGCCCGGCCCCACCCTGACGGAAACTCCGTGCAGCACGTGACTCTCGCCGTAGTACGTCTGGATCCCCTCCACCTCAAGCATTAGAACCTTGGTCTCCGATGCCGGGTCGAGTCGCGAGCCAGACGAGGCCCGAGGGAGCCGCCGGCCCGAGGCGTACCTGTATGTACGTTGAGGGTCGGCGGCGACCGAGAACGAAGTATGGCGAAGTGAATCGGCCCGGCATCACGCGCTCCCCAGGTAGACTTCATACACACGTGGATCGCGCTTGACGTGGTCGAAGGTGCCTTCGGTCAGGACCTCACCGTAGTGCAGCACGGTGACGCGATCGGCGAGCGAGCCGACCACGTCCATGTCGTGCTCGATGATGAGCAGCGTCACCTCGCGCGGCAGCCCCTCGAGCATGCGGGTCATCCGTTGGGTCTCCTCCGGCGACATGCCCGCGGTCGGCTCGTCGAGGAGGAGGAGTTTGGGACGCGTGGCCAGGGCCACGCCGACCTCGAGCTGACGCTGCTCGCCGTAGGAGAGCGCGCCCGCCGTCGCCGGGAGCCGGTCCCGCAGGCCGATCGCCTCCGCCGTCTCCGTCGCGCGCTCGAAGGGCGCGCGCAATCGATCCACCCGCCCGAAGAGGCTCCAGCTTCCCCGCCCGTCTGCGGCCGCGGCGAGGCGCAGATTCTCGAGCACCGTCAGCTTGGGAAAGAGGTTGGTGCGCTGGAAGGAGCGGGAGATGCCGCGCCGGGCGACCGCGTGAGGCGACAAGCCTGTGACGAGCCGGCCCTCGAAGAGCACGTGCCCGGCGCTGGGCGGCACCTGGCCTGTGATGACGTTGAAGAGCGTGGTCTTGCCGGCGCCGTTGGGGCCGATGACGGCGTGCCGCGTCTTCGGCGTCACGCTGAGCGACACGCCGGCGAGGGCCGACAACGCGCCGAAGGTGCGCGTGAGCGCCGTGATGGCGAGGAGCGGCGGCGGGGTCACGAGCGTATTCCCACGCGCCCCCGAAGGGCGCCCACGACACCTCCGGGGGCGAAGAGCACGAGCAGGATGAAGGTCAGGCCGAGGATCAGCATCCAGCGCTCCGTGTAGGAGCTGACGAGGCTCTGGAGCAGGATGAAGGCGGCCGCGCCCAGCATGGAGCCCGCGAGCGTCCCCGTGCCTCCGATGATGACCATGAGGAGAGCCTCGCCGGAGGTGGTCCAGAGAAAGGCGTCCGGGGTGATGGAGCCCACGAACTGAGTGTAGAGCGACCCGGCCACGCCCGCCACGGTGCCCGCGATGACGAAGGCCAGGAGCTTGTAGCGGTCGACCGCGTAGCCCACCGCTTCCATGCGCGCCTCGTTCTCGTGGATGCCACGCAGGACGCGGCCGAAGGGCGAGCGCACGATGCGAAAAAGGGCCAGCGCTCCCACGGCGATCAGCACCACGAGATAGAGGTGAAACGCGAGCGGCTTCGCTGTGTCCAGCCCGAGCGCGTTCAGCCGCGGCACGCCCACGATCCCGTCCTCGGCCCCCAGCCATGCCGCCTGAAAGGTGACCGCGTAGAACATCTGGGAGAACGCGAGCGTCAGCATGATGAAGTAGACGCCGCTCACGCGGATCGAGAAGTATCCGATGACGAGGGCGGCCAGCGCGGCCGCAGCCGCGGGCAGCAGCAGCCCCGAGACGACCCCGGGTGACTTCAGCAGCGCGAGGGCGGCGACATAGCCACCCACCCCGAAGAACGCGGAGTGGCCGAGCGACACCATCCCCGCGTAGCCCATCAGGAGATCCAGGCTCATGGCGAAGATCCCCCAGATGAGGATCTCCTGGAGGAGCTTGACCGGGTACTTGCCCGCGAAGGCCGGAAAGACAGCCGCCCCCACGATCAGCGCCGCCACGGCAACCCAGCGCACGATCATTTCAGGGCGCGCCCGAACAGCCCCTGCGGGCGGAGGAGCAGCACGAGGGCCATGACCAGGTAGATGATGAGCATGGAAGCGCCGGGCAGCCAGGCTTTTCCGAACGTCTCGGCCTGGCCGATGATCAGGCTGCCCACCAGCGAGCCCTTGAGGCTGCCCAGCCCGCCCACCACGACGACGATGAGGGCGGGGACGAGGATGGTGGCGCCCATCGGCGGCTGAGCGGACTGGATCGGCCCCGCGATGACCCCCGACAGCCCGGCCAGCCCCGCGCCGAAAGCGAAGACGCCCGTGAACACGCGGTCGACGTTGATGCCCATGCCCGCGGCCATCTCGGAGTCGAACACGCCGGCGCGGATGATGGCTCCGAGCCGCGTCCGCTCGATGAGGAGCCAGAGGACCACGGCCATCACGAGCCCGAAGGCGATCACGAACATCCGATATGACGGCACCGTGGCGCCCCAGAGCGTCACCGATCCCGAGAACAGGTCGGGAGGCGGGATCGACCGGATCCGGCCACCCCAGATCCACTTGACCAGGTCCTCGAACAGGTAGATCAGGCCGAAGGTCAGCAGGACCTGGTCCAGCGGGCCACGCCAGTAGAGGGGACGGAGACAGCTGCGCTCGATCAGCACGCCAATGACGCCCACCACCAGCGGCGCCACCGCCAGGGCCAGCCAGAAGCTGCCCGAGGCCGCGATGAGCGTCAGGCCGGCGTAGGCGCCCAGCATGTAGAAGGAGCCGTGGGCGAGGTTGACCACGTCCAGCATGCCGAAGATCAGGGTCAGCCCCACCGAGAGGAGGAAGAGGAGGACGCCGTAGGACAGGCCGTTGAGGGCCTGGGCGAAGAAGTCGAGGAGAAAAGGCACGGGCAGGCGGGCGTTGAGGGCCGGGCTCTCGCCCGGCCCTCGGTCGCTCGATCAGGCAGGCAAGGCGCAACCGGTGCCGGGATCGCGCACGTCGGCGACTTTGTCGATCGGCACATTGTTGAGGCCGCCCGCCACTTCCTTGACCTCGCGAATGTAGATGAACGGTTGGATCACGTTGTGACTCTTCGGGTCGAAGCGGAAGCGCCCCCGCGGGCTGTCGAACTCGGTCTTCTCGAGCACGGCGACGAGCTTCTCCTTGTCCTGCGTATTGCCGTTCACGGCCTTGAGCGCGCGGACGATCGTCTCGGCTGTGTCATAGCCCTGACACGCGAATCCATCCGGCATCTTGTTGCCGAACTTCTCGCGGAATTCCTTGACGAACCGCTGGTTCGTCGGGTTGTCCAGGACCGGCGTGTAAAAGTGCCCCGTGATGACGCCGAGCGCGGACCTTCCCTGGGCCGGCAGCACGTCGGGCTCGGTCAGGAACCCCGCGCCCGTGAGCTTGGTCGTCTGCTTCAGACCGAACTGATCGTACTGCTTCACGAAGTTGACGGCATCGGTGCCGGAGAAGAAGCAGTACACCGCCTTGGCTCCCGATTGCCGGATCTTGGTCAGGTAGGGCGCGTAGTCGGTCTCGCCGAGCTTGGGGTAGTCCTCGGCCACCACCTTTCCGCCCGCGGGCACAAAGGTCTCCTTGAACGCCTCCATCATGTCCTTCCCGGCCTGGTAGTTCGGCGCGGTGAGGAAGACCTCCTTCGAGACGTTCTTCGCCACCCAGCCACCCATGGGCTGGTTAGGCTGCCAGTTCGAGAAGGAGGTGCGGAAGATCCACTTCGAGCAGCGCTCCCGGCTGATGGCGTCGGCGCCCGCGTTCGAGACGATCAGGATGGTCTTGGAGCTGTGGACCTTGTCCCGCATGCCCATGAGGATGCCGCTGTGCACGGGCCCCGTGAGGATGTCCACCTTGTCGGAGTCGATGAGCTTCTCCGTCTTGCGGATGCCCACGGGCGGCTTCATCTCGTCGTCTTCCTTGATCATCTCGATCTTGCGGCCCGCCACCGTCCAGTTCTCGCGCGCGAAGACGAGCTCCATGGCCTGCGTGATGCTCTCGCCCAGGACGGCGTAGACGCCCGTGTACGGCAACACCACGCCGATCTTGACCGGCCCCGACTGGGCATGGGCGCGGAGCACCCACGGGCCGGCCGCGACACCCGCCGCCGTCGCCGCGGCTCCGCCCAGGAATGTGCGCCGTGTGACCTTTGCCATCGAGCTTCCTCCTTGCTTGGGATCAGTTAAGGAAAAGGCCGGGAAAACCTCACAAGGGTACACCGAGCGGCCCTGCCCACAAAACCTCCGAAACGGTCTGCCGGCTCCCGGTCAGCAGTTACGGGATCCAGGCGATGCAATCAATCTCGACATTCACGCCCTTCCGGGGCGCCGAGGCCTCGACGGTGGTGCGGGCGGGCTGCACGCCCTTGAAGTACTCCTTGAACACGCGGTTGAAGACGGGGAAATCGTCCATGCTGCGCAGGAAGACGCCCACCTTGACCACGTGCTCGATGGCCGTCCCTCCCGCCTCCAGCACGGCCTTGACGTTGTCGAGGGTCACGCGGGTCTGCTCGGCGAGGTCCGGCGAGACGATCTCCTTGGTCGCGGGGTCGAGCGGACCCTGCCCCGAAACGAAGAGGAACTGCCCGCACTTGACGCCCTGGGCGATGGGCGACTCCGTCCCTTCGGAGAAGCCGGTCTTGGGCGCCGACTTGGTGTAGACGACTTCGGGTTTCATGCGTACGTGCCTCCCTGTCCCTTCAGGCGAACCGCGATGTCCTCCGGGAACGGCGCGGCGGCCAGCGCTCCGCCCGGCTCCTCATGGCGAGGCACCCAGGCGCGGACCTCGAAGCCCCTCGCGCACGGGCGCTCCCCCACCGATACCTCGTGCTCCACGCGGAACGTCTTGTCCTTGACCTCGGTCACCGTCGAGCGGATACGCACGTGGTCGCCATAGCGCACGGGCGAGGTGAAGCGCGCCCCCGACTCCACGATGGGCACGCCGACGACGCGATACTTGGGGAAGATCTCCACCCACGGCAGTCCCAGCGAGTCGAACAGCGCTTCCGTGGCCAGATCGAACCATTCGAAGAAGCGCGGATAGAACACGATGCCTGCGGGGTCGACCTCGGACCAGCGCACCTTGTGCTCGATCGCGTGATGAACCACGGGGCTAGATCTTCTCCTTGAGCTTGAAGCGCTGCAGCTTGCCCGTGGTCGTGCGCGGCAGCTCTTCGACGATGCGGATCTCGCGGGGCCGCTGGTGACTGGGGAGCGTGCGCTCGGCCAGCCGCATCAGCTCGGCGGCGAGGGCGACCGCCTCGGCGCCGGGATCGCGGGGCACCACGAAGACGAACGGCTTGACGAGGCCCGAGGCCTCCTCGGCGCCGACCACACCCGCCTCGAGCACCGCGGGGTGTCGCATCAGCGCGGCCTCGACATCGGCCGGCACCACCCACTGTCCGGCGACCTTGAAGAAGTCGTCCTCGCGCCCGCAGTGCGTGTAGAAGCCGTCGGCGTCGCGCGTGTAGACATCGCCGGTCCGGAACCAGTCGCCCACGAACGTCCGCCTCGAGTGATCGAGCCGCTTCCAGTAGGCGGCCGCCGTCGAGGGCGTCTTGGCCCACAGCACGCCCTGGGCGCCATCGGCCACCGGCTCGCCGGCCACATCGAGGAGCTTGACCTCGGTGCCATCGACGGGAGTCCCCGTCGAGCCCGCGCGGCTCCGGCCGGCCCGGTTCGAGATGAACATGAAGATCGTCTCCGTGGCGCCGATGCCGTCCAGGATCTCGACGCCGAAGCGCTCGCGCCACGCCTGGTACACCTCGGCGGGGAGGCGCTCTCCCGCCGAGACGCAGAGCCTCGTCGACCGAAAGGCGTCGGCGGGCAGCTCCGCGCGCAAGAGCCGGGCGTAGACCGTGGGCACGGAGAAGAAGAGGGTGGGGCGGTAGTCGCGCAGCACCTGGAGCACGACGGGGGCTTCGGCCCAGGCGGGATGGAGATAGCAGCTCCCGCGGGCGAAGAGCGGCAGGGCGAGCGCGTTGCCGAGGGCATAGGCGAAGAAGAGCTTGGAGGTCGCGAAGACGCGGTCGTGGGGCCCGATGGCCAGCACATCATGGCCGTAGTGGTGACAGTTGAGGAGGGTGCGGTGGCAGTGGACGACCGCCTTCGGCGTGCCCGTCGTTCCCGAGGTGTAGAGCCAGAACGCCATGGCGTCGGTGCCCACCGCCTCGGGCGCGACGCGGCCCTGATGAGCGCCCCGCACCAGCGTCTCGAAATCGACCACGGCCGCCCCGCGGGCGGGAGCGAGCGCAGGGGACAGCTCGCGGTCGGCGACCACGACCCTGGCGCGACAGTCGTCGAGGATCACCCCGAGCTCGGGGGCACCCAGGCGGGTATTGAGCGGGACGGCCACCGCGCCCAGCTTCAGCGCGCCGAAGAAGGTGGTGGCGAAGCCGATGCCATCGGCCATCAGGAGTCCCACGCGCTGCTCGGGCTCGATGCCAAGGCGCCGCAGTCCATGCGCGGCCCGGTCCACCAGCGCCGCCAGCTCGGCGTACGTGTAGGCCCGCTCCGGCGTCGCCACCGCCGTGCGCGAGCCCAGTCCCTCGGCGAGGGGCTGGTCGATGAAGAGGGAGGCGGCGTTGTCCACGGCGAAGTCGGCCATGCGCGTCGTCAGAGTAGGCGGGGGGAACCCGGGTGTGTCAAGACGCCGTGGGCGTGCGGCCGTCGGAGCCGCGGCGGATGTTCACGCCGGCCGCCTCCACGCGATCGAGGATGCCGTGGAACTTGTGCCGGCCGTCCTCGTGGGCGGCCCACACGGACTCGAGATCGTCGAATTGCGCGAGGTAGCCGAGGCCACAGTCGGCCGGCTCCGCCATGGCCCACTCTCCGTTGCGATGCCGGCGGAAGCCCTCGGAGGGCTCGACCCAGAAGCCTTCCGAGGCCTCCTCGGCAAAGAGGCGCGGGCTTTGCCCCGGCGGCACCGGCGCCAGGAAGAAGCGCGCGGTGAATCGAATGGGGCTCGAGGGCGGGGTGATGAAGTGCGAGAGGTAGCGGAACGACCCCAGGTCGAGATGCCATCCCTCGGCCGCGAGCAGGGCCGGCAGCGGCGCGCGCTTCGCCATGTGAGCCGCCCGCAGCGCCTCGATGCGCCCCGCCGCCCCCGGATCGGCCTCCACCACGGGGCGCCCGGAGGCGTCGCAGGCGGGCAGGACTCCGGTCTCCTCGAGCAGCTCGCGCGCGGCCGCCACCCAGAACGCGAGCGCGGGCAGATGTCCCTCCGGGGGCACGAGGCGCTCCGCGCGGGCACGCGTGATGCCGTGACAGCGGCCCAGGATCTCGGAGCCGCCGTCGTCCGGATCCACCTTGCCGCCGGGAAAGGCGTAGAAGCCGCCGAGGAAGCGCATGCTCTTCTGCCGGCGGATCATGTAGACCTCGGTGGGAGCCTGCGCGCCGCGGCGGACGAGGAGGACGGAGGCGGCGGGCCTGGGCGTGACGGGCGCGGCCGACGTCACGGGGCCGGAGCGCGCGAGCGGCGCAGCTCGGCCAGCTGCTCCATCAGCGCTTCGGCCGACACCGGCTTGGCCACGACCCGGTCCACGAACTGACTGCCCTCGTGGGCGGCCACGCCTTCGCCCCAGCCGGTGAGCAGGAAGACGGGCGTGTCAGGCGATACCGCCTTGACCCGCTCGGCCACCTCCCATCCATTCATCCTCGGCATGCCCAGATCGGTGATGACCACGTCGTGCTTGGAGGCGTCGAACAACTCGAGCGCTTCCTCGCCCTTCGAGGCCGTGGTGACGGCGTGCCCGCAGGCCTGGAGCGTATCGGAGAGCACGACGAGCAGCCGCGGATCGTCGTCCACGAGGAGGATGCGGGCCGCCTGCTCGGGATGCACGGGCTCCACCATGCCCACCGAGGGCGGGATGATCTGGAAGCGGCTCGCGTGCAGGCGCATGCGCACCACGGTGCCGCGCCCGGGCTCGCTCTCGATGGAGAGGCTGCCTCCGTGTCGCTCGACGATCTCGGCCACCTCGGCGAGGCCGCGGCCGCCCCGCGCGGTGGGCGTGCCCTGCAGCGCGCGGTGGGTGAGGAGGCGCGAGTGCTCCTCGGTCATGCCGATGCCCGTGTCGCGCACCTCGATGACCACCCAGCCCGACTCTTCGCTCGCCGCGCGGATCCCGAGGTTGCCGCCGTCCGGCATGGCCTGCACGGCGTTGAGGATGAGACGGACGAGGGCATCGCGCAGCTCGAAGGCGATGCCCTCGACGGGCGGCAGCGCCTCCATGTCCTGGGCGACCGTGATGGCCACGCCCCGACGCTGGGCGTCGTCCCGCCAGCGCGGAGCCGTGAGATCCAGCGCCTCCTGGATGACGGCGGGGAGCCCGACGGGACCGAAGGCGACCTCGGGCTGGCGCGAGACGAAATCCTGGAGCCGGCGCACGGTCGCCGAGGCCTCGAGGGCGACGTCACGCACGACGAGAAGCCGGCGGTGCGCCTGCGAGTCCTTCTGGGCGTCGCGCAGGAGAAGCTCGGTATAGGCGAGGATGGCGGCGAGCGAGTTGTTGAAGTTGTGCGCGAGCCCACCCACCGTCTCGCCAAGGGAGCGCAGGTCATGGCCCTGGTCGAGCCTTCCCCCTCCCTCCGTCACGCGCCGCGAGAGATCGCGGGCCCAGCTCCTGAGCGTCAGGATGGAGCGGTCGAGCTCGACCTTGGTGCGCGACATCTGTCGCGCGATGTCCTGGATCTCTTCGTGGTCCGCGAACAGGAGAGGATTCTTGGGGGGCGCGGGCTCGGTTCCCCCGCTGATCCAGCGCCCCAGCTTCTCTCGGACCCTTCCCACTAGAAGCTCTTCAGCACGATGCTAGAGGTTCACCAGCTGGGCCACCCGCTCGCGATGCCAGGTGGCATCACCAAAGGTGAACTCCGACCCCTTGGCCCGCTTGAAGTAGAGGTGCAGGTCGTGCTCCCAGGTGAAGCCGATGCCGCCGTGGAGCTGGATGCCCGCCCCGGACACGCGCCGGTAGGCGTCGGAGACGTAGGCCTTGGCCATGCTCACGGCCAGCGGCCCCTCGGGCACGCCCTCGTCCATGGCCCATGCCGCGTAGTAGGTGATGGACTTGCTGTTCTCGACGTCCACCAGCATGTCGGCGGCCCGGTGCTTGACGCCCTGGTACGAGCCGATGGGTCGCCCGAAGGCCTGGCGGATCTTGGCGTACTCGACGGTCATGTCGAGCACCTTCTGCGCGCCACCGCACATCTCGGCGCAGAGCCCGACGGTGGCGCGGTCGATCACGCGCGCGAGCGGCTTCCAGCCCGCGCCGGGCGCGCCCATGATCGCGTCGCCGGCGAGGGAGACATTGGTGAGGGTGACCTCGCACAGCTTGCGCGTCTGGTCCATGGTCGGCAGGAGCGTGACGGTCAGCCCCGGCGTGCCCGTGGGCACGAGGAAGAGCGAGATCCCCTCCTCCGGATTTTGTCCGGAGGCCGTGCGGGCCGCCACGACGATGACGTCGGCAGTATGCGCGTCGTGCACGAAGAGCTTGGTGCCGCTCAGGGTGAACCCGGGCCCCTTGGCCGCGGCCTGCAGCGTGATGCCGGCTGCGCCCATCTCGGCCGAGGGCTCCATCCAGGCCAGGGTGGCCCGCGCCTCGCCGGAGCAGATCTTCGGCAGCCAGGTCTTCTTCTGCGCGTCGCTGCCCGCCTCCAGGAGGGCGAGAGCGCCCAGGAGCACCGTCGAGAAGAAGGGGCCCGGCACCACCGCCCGCCCCATCTCTTCCAGGAGGACCACGAGGTCGACGATGCCGAGGGCCATGCCGCCGTGCTCCTCGGGCGCGATGAGGCCCAGCCACCCTTGCTCGGCGAGCTTCTTCCACAGCTCGGGCGTCATGCCTGAGGAATCCTCCATCAGCGCGCGCACCGTGGTCGAGGGGCACTCGTTGTCGAAGAACTTGCGCGCCGTGCTCCGCAGCAACTCCTGCTCGTCGTTGAAGCCGAAGTTCATGGTCTAGCCTTTCGGGAGGCCGAGCACGCGCTCGCCGATGATGTTCTTCTGGATCTCCGTGGTGCCGCCCTCGATCGAGTTGGCGCGCGAGCGCAGGAAGCTGTGCTGCCAGACGCCGCCGTCCACGGCCCACGTGCTGCCCCGCCCGAGCTGGGCGTAGGGACCCTGGAGCTCCATGGCGAGCTCCTGGAGTCGCTGGTGGCCTTCCACCCACATCATCTTGCCCGCGGAGGCCTCGGGGCCGGGCAGCTCGCCCTTGAGCAGCTTGGTGATGGCGCGCGCGCCCGTGTACTTGAAGACCTCGGTGTCGATCCAGAGCTGCGCGAGCTTCTGGCGCATGGTCGGGTCCTTCGTGGCGGGCGCCCCGCCCTTCTTGGACCGCCGCGCGAGATCGACGAGCCCGTCGAGCGCGATGCGCAGGCGAACCTGGAGGCCGAAGCCGAGGGCGAGGCGCTCGTACATGAGGGTGGTCATGCCCACGGCCCAGCCGTTGTTCAGCCCGCCCAGGATGTTGGCCTCGGGCACCTTGACGTTGTCGAAGTAGACCTCGTTGAACTCGGCGTCGCCCGTGATCTGCTTGAGCGGCTTCACCGTCACCCCGGGACTGTGCATGTCGAGCAGAAAATACGTGATGCCCTTGTGCTTCTCGGCCTTGGGATCGGTGCGCGCGAGCAGCATCATCCAGTCGGACTGGTGGGCGAGCGACGTCCACACCTTCTGGCCGTTGACGACGTACTGGTCACCGGCCTTTTCCGCCCGCGTCTGGAGCGAGGCGAGGTCGGATCCCGAGTTCGGCTCGGAGTATCCCTGGCACCAGATCTCCTCGCACGAGAGCATCTTGGGCGGGTAGCGGCGCTTCTGCTCCTCCGTCCCGTAGGCAATGATGGTGGGGCCCGCCATGCCGATGGCCAGGATGTTGAGGACGGGCGGCGCCTTGGTGAGCGCGATCTCTTCGTGGAGGATCATCTCCTCCACGAAGGTGAGGCCGCGCCCGCCGTACTCCTTGGGCCAGGTGACGCCGACGAAGCCGGCCTCGTACATCTGACGCTGCCACTTCCGCAGGAAGTCGTAGACCTCGGGCCGGGGCACGTCGGAGCCGATGCGCATCCGATCGCTCCAGTCCTTGGGCAGGTTCTTCTTGAGCCAGGAGCGGACCTCGTCCCGGAAGGACGTCTGTTCGGGGGTCAGCTTGAAATCCATACACCCTCCCTGGGGCGCGGGCTTCTCTGCGGAGTCATGCGGCGACTGAACGACAGTTCAGCGCCATGATACGGGGGGCCCGCGAAGAGTGTCAAGAACGCATTGCGTGTGGGGTTTTCCCTCGAAAAGCGCTGGGGTATACTGCGGGCCGCCATGCGAGGCCCTCTCGCCATCTCACTGCCCCGCCTGCGGGCGCACCTGGAGACTCTGGCCCGCTTCGGACGGAATCCCGACGGCAAAGGCATCACACGCTCCTGCTGGAGCCCCGCCCATGAAGAGGCGCGCGCGTGGCTTCTCGATCGGATGAAAGAGGCCGGGCTCAGCACCTGGGTGGACGAGGCCGGCAATACCTTCGGCCGGCTCGGCAACGGCGGGCCCGCCGTCATGACGGGCTCCCACATCGACACGGTGCCGAATGGCGGGCCCCTCGACGGCGCCCTCGGCGTCTTGGCGGGCCTCGAGTGCCTGCAGACCATCCACGAGTCGAGCACGCGCACGCGCCTGCCCCTCATGGTGGCGGCGTGGAGCGACGAGGAAGGGCGCTACGCGGGTCTCTTCGGCTCGCGCGCGTTCACGGGCAAGCTCGACGTCAAGCACATCCCCCAGCTCCGCTCGGCCGACGGCGAGCGGCTCGTCGATGCCATGGCCCGGGCCGGCTTCAACGCCTACGACGCGCCCAAGGCTCGCTGCAATCCCAAGACGCTCGCTGCCTACGTCGAGCTTCACATCGAGCAGGGACCGCACCTCGAGGCGGCCAGGATCCCCATCGGTGTCGTCGAGGGCATCGTGGGCAACCGCCGCAAGTGGGTGACCTTCACGGGCCAGGCTGACCACGCGGGCACCACGCCGATGGCGTGGCGCCGCGACGCCTTCATGGCCGGGGCAGAGTACGCCATGCGAGCGCGCCAGCTCGTCATCACCAAGGGCAGCGGCCGGAGCGTCACGAATTTCGGTCGCGTGGAAGTCGGTCCGGGCGTGGCCAACATCGTCCCCGACCGCTGCGTGCTCCTGCACGAGATGCGCGAGCTGGACCCGCGCGTGCTCGCGCGGCTCGAGCGGCAGTGCCTGGCCCTGGCCAAGCAGGTCGCCCGGAAGTGGAAGCTCAAGGTCGACGTGGAGGTGATCTCGAAGACGGAGCCCGCGCGCTGCGCGCCGCGGGTCATGCGCGCGGTGGAGGCGGCGGCGGCCGCCCTCAAGCTCAAGGTCAAGCACATGCCGTCGGGGGCCGGGCACGACGCGCAGAATCTGGCCGCGGTCACGGAGGCGGGGATGCTCTTCATTCCCTCGCAGGGGGGCAAAAGTCACCGGCCCGACGAGATGAGCGACTGGCGCGCCATCGAGCGCGGCGGCAATGCCCTGCTCCACACGCTGCTCACGCTGGCCGGCTGAAGGATCGAGCGGGAATCGTCGCGTCCGCGGGCGCAGACCGCACATTGTGAATTTCTCCACTTGGCTTTGCCAGGGCCTTCGCGTACACTCCACGCCGAGACCGCGCCACGCGGCGACGAGGGGGCCGGGACGACCATGCTTCACCTGATGCTGGCGGCCGTTTTGACGCTCTTCCTGATCTTCCAGGCGCGCTCCTTGGTCCACGTGCTGCGCGACCGGCGGGTTCACGCGCCGGAGCGCGCGCGCCGCCACTCCGACATCGTGTGGACCGTGATTCCCGTGGCCGTCGTCTTCCTCCTCGCCGCCCGCAGCTGGCTCGCCGTCGTCGACCTGCCCCATCCCGCGGCGGCCTCGGCGGGCGCCCCCGTCACCCAATCGGTCGCGCAGCCTGTCAGGTGAAGGAACCCATGCGCCGAGCTCGCCTGCCCCTCCGCGTGCCCACCGTCCTGCTCCTCGTCGCCATCGCGGTGGTCCTCTCCTCGTGCGGCTGGTCCCTGTGGGACGCGCCCATGACCACGGTCAAGCCGAAGTCGGACTTCGGGAAGGCGACGCAGGACCTCTTCATGCTGATCTCCTGGTGGACCCTCGGGATCTTCATCGTCGTCGAGGGCGCCCTCGTGTGGGCCTGCCTGCGCTTCCGGGAGAAGCCCGGGCAGCCCATCCCGAAGCAGGTGCACGGCCACACCGTGCTCGAGGTCTCGTGGACCATCGCCTTCGCCGTCATCCTGCTCATCATCGGAATCCCGACCATCCAGATGATCTTCAAGACGCAGGAGCCGGAGGCGGCCAACGCGCTCCGGGTGGACGTGGCGGGCCGGCAGTGGTGGTGGGAGTTCACGTACCCCGAGTACAAGTTCTCCACGGCCAACGAGCTGCATATCCCCGCGGGGCGTCAGGTCGCTTTCTACCTGCACGCCCCCGACGTCATCCACTCGTTCTGGATGCCCCAGCTCGGGGGCAAGCGTGACGTGGTCCCGCACCGGACGAACCGCATCACCCTGACCCCGGACGCCCCCGGCGAGTTCCCCGGGCAGTGCGCCGAGTACTGCGGCATGTCCCACGCCAACATGCGCTTCCGGGTGATCGTGCACTCGAAGGAGAACTTCGAGCAGTGGGTGGCGGAGCAGCGCAAGCCGCCCGCGGAGCCCACCGACGAGCTCGGCAAGAAGGGCCAGGAGCTCTTCGCCCAGTCGGCCTGCGTCGGGTGCCACACGATCCGCGGCGTCTCGGGCGGCGCCATGGCCCCCGACCTGACGCACTTCGGCAGCCGCAAGACCTTCGGGGCGAACCTGATGATGAACACGCCCGAGAACGTGGCGAAGTGGATCGAGAATCCGACGCACATGAAGCCGGGCGCGCTCATGCCGGACCTCGGTATGCGGGGTGAGCAGAGCAAGGCTCTCGCCGCCTATCTCACGAGCCTGAAATAAGAGGACCCCTCATGGCCACACAAGCGGCCTTCATGCCGGGAACCCAGGCCAAGCCCAAGGCCCTCGAGGTCGTCTGGTCCTGGCTCACCACCGTCGACCACAAGCGGATCGGCATCCTCTACGGCGTCTCCGCCTACGTCTTCTTCCTGGTGGGCGGCGTCGAGGCGCTCCTCATGCGGCTGCAGCTCGCCAAGCCGGACGGCACCGTGCTCTCGGCCCAGACCTTCAACGAGCTGTTCACCATGCACGGCACCACCATGATCTTCCTCGCCATCATGCCGATGGGCGCGGCCTTCTTCAATTTCATCATCCCCCTCCAGATCGGCGCGCGGGACGTCGCCTTCCCGCGGCTGAATGCGCTGTCCTACTGGGTCTTCCTCTCCGGCGCCCTCTTCCTGCACTCGAGCTTCCTCGCGGGAAGCATCCCGGACGCCGGCTGGTTCGGCTACGCCAACCTGACCACGCGCCAGTTCTCGCCCGGGAGCCACGTCGATTTCTGGATGCTGGGGCTGCAGATCCTCGGTCTCTCGTCGCTCATGGCGGGGTTCAACTTCATCGTGACCATCATCAACATGCGCGCGCCGGGCATGACCCTCATGCGCCTGCCCCTCTTCATCTGGATGAGCTTCGTCGTGCAGTTCCTCGTCGTGCTCGCCTTCCCCGCCATCACGGTGGCTCTCATCCTCCTCATGTTCGATCGCCTGTTCGGCACGCTGTTCTTCGCCCCCGCCGCGGGGGCCGATCCCCTCCTCTGGCAGCACCTCTTCTGGATCTTCGGCCACCCCGAGGTCTACATCCTGATCCTGCCCGCCATGGGCATCGTGTCCGAAGTCCTGCCGACGTTCTCGCGCAAGCCGCTCTTCGGCGCGCCCGTGGTCATCTACTCGGGGATCATGATCGGCTTCTTCGGCTTCGGCGTGTGGAGCCACCACATGTTCTCGGTGGGCATGGGGCCCGTGGCGGACTCCGCCTTCTCCATCGCCACGCTGCTCATCGCGGTGCCGACGGGCGTGAAGATCTTCAACTGGATCGGCACCCTCTGGGGCGGATCCATCCGGTTCGCCACCCCCCTGCTCTTCTCCCTGGGCTTCATCTCCATGTTCATCATGGGCGGGCTCTCGGGGGTCATGCACGCCTCTCCGCCCGTCGACCTGCAGCAGACGGACACCTACTTCATCGTGGCCCACTTCCACTACGTGCTCTTCGGCGGGTCGATCTTCGGTCTCTTCTCGGGCGTCTACTACTGGTTCCCGAAGATCTTCGGCAAGGTGCTCGACGAGCGGCTCGGCAAGCTCCACTTCTGGCTCATGCTCATCGGCTTCAACGTGACGTTCTTCCCCATGCACTTCCTGGGGCTGATCGGCATGCCGCGGCGGATCTACACCTACGCGCCGGACCTCGGCTGGAACTTCTGGAATGCCGTCGCCACCGTGGGCGCCTTCATCATCGCGCTGTCCTTCGTGGTCTTCATGGTCAACGTGGCGAAGACGACGCGCTCCGGCGCGCCCGCGCCGGCCGACCCGTGGGATGCGCGGACGCTCGAGTGGACCATCTCCTCGCCCCCGCCCGTCTACAACTTCGCGACCATCCCCACCGTGCACGACCGCGATGACTTCTGGATCGCCAAGTACGGCGACGGCCACGGGACTCCCCCGCGCAAGGCCGCCCCCGCGGCGCACGTCGATCCGAAATCGATCCACATGCCGCCGCCCTCCTACTGGCCTCTCCTGCTCGCCGCCGCCATCGCCTTCACGATCTCGGGCCTGCTCATCAGCATGTACCAGGTCATCCTCGGCGGCCTCCTCACTCTCTACTGCATGGTGAGGTTCATGCTCGAGTATCATCGGCCCGCGGCGGGAGGGCATCACTGATGGCCGAGGCGCACGCGGTCGCCCACGACGACCCGAACATCGGCGTCACCGGGCTCGACCACCGGAAGCTCGGGATGTGGGCCTTCCTGGGCTCCGAGTGCATGTTCTTCGGCTCGCTCATCGGTACCTACCTCTCGTACAAGGGCAAGAGCATCAATGGCCCCGGTCCCCACGAGATCCTGAACATCCCGCTCACCTCGGTGAGCGCCTTCGTGCTCCTGATGTCCTCGCTCCTCATGGTCCTGGCCCTCGCCGCCGTCCAGCGCAACGACATGAAGTGGGCCAAGATCTGGCTCTTCATGACGGCGCTGTTCGGCTCGGGCTTCGTGGGCTTCCAGTGCTTCGAGTTCACGCACTTCGTCCACCTGGGCTTGACCCTGCACACCAATCTCTTCGGCACGACGTTCTTCGTGCTCACGGGCTTCCACGGCGCTCACGTCACGGGCGGCGTCATCTGGCTGCTCTCGCTGTGGGTCCTCGCCTTGCGCGGCAAGCTGGGACCGCAAGACTCGCTCAAGGTGGAGATCTGCGGCCTGTACTGGCACTTCGTGGACATCGTCTGGATCGCCATCTTCACCCTCGTCTACCTGATACCGTAGGAGACTGCCGGACATGGACGCGAGCCACTCCCAGGCCCCATCGCACGGACACGAGGAAGGCCATGCCAGCGTCGGCACCTACATCAAGGTGGCGGTGGTGCTGGCCATCGTCACGGCCGTCGAGATCGGCGCCCTGTACATCCCGGGGCTGCCCCCTCATTTCCTCGTGGGATTCCTGATCGTGATGTCCATCTTGAAGTTCGCGCTCGTGGTCGCCTTCTTCATGCACCTCTACTACGACAGCAAGCTGCTGACCGCCCTCTTCGTCGGCCCCCTCACCATCGCGTGCGCCATCATCCTGGCCCTCATGGCGCTCTTCGGCTCCTACATCCTGCTCCAGCGCGGGTGAGCCATGGCCCACTGGGGACAGGGGCCCGCGGGCCCGCCGCCCCTGGGACCCGAGGGCTTCGACTGGACCGCGTGGCATCCTGACCCCACCGTCGTCATCGGACTCACCGCGCTCGCCGGGCTCTACCTGACGGCGCTCCAACGCGGCCGCCGCGACGGGAGGCGCGTGCCGCCCGCCAAGGTCGTCTCGTTCTTCGGCGGCCTCGTCCTTCTCCTGGGCGCGCTCACCGGCCCTCTGCACGACCTCTCGGACTACTATCTCTTCAGCGCGCACATGGTCCAGCACCTCCTGCTCGCTTTTGCCATGCCTCCGCTCCTGCTCTACGGGACGCCGGGATGGATGCTGCGGCCCCTCCTCGCGTTTCCGCCCCTGCTTCGGCTCGGGCGCGCGCTCACGCGCCCCGCGGGGGCGTTCGCCACCTTCAACTTCATCCTGGTCACCTGGCACCTGCCCCCGCTCTACAACCTGGCCATGAACCAGCACGCCGTCCACATCGTTCAGCACCTCATGATCATGGCGGCCGCGGTGATTCTCTGGTGGCCCATGCTCTCGCCCCTGCCCGAGCTGCCGCGCGCGCCCTATCCCGTGCAGATGCTGTACCTCTTCGTGGTGGGCCTGCCCATGGTCGTGGTGTCCATCTTCATCACCATGGCCGACGGCATTCTGTATCCGTACTACGCGGCGGCGCCGCGGGTGTGGGAGGTCCTGACGCCGCACGCCGATCAGCACCTGGGCGGACTGATCATGTGGATCCCGGGCGGGCTCGTCTTTCTCGTCGCCATCACGGTCGTCTTCTTCCGCTGGCAAGGCGCGGGCGCGCACGACGTCGACGTGGCGCCGATCGAGGCGACGCATGGCCGGTAGCCTGCCCCGCGGCTGGGCCTGGGCGACCACCGTGGCGCTCTTCCTGCTCATGACCATGGGCAACATCGTCAGCGCCACCGGCTCCGGACTCGGCTGCCCCGACTGGCCTCTGTGCCACGGGCGTTTCCTTCCCCCCGCGCAAGTCGAGGTGCTGATCGAGTTCAGTCATCGCCTCAAGGCCATCCCCTTCACCATCCTGCTCCTCATCACGGTGGCGCTGACCTGGCGCCGCACCACGGCGCGCGCCCCCCGGCGCTTGAGCCTCGTCCTCGCCGCGCTCGTCATCGCACAGATCGGCCTCGGCGCCGTCACCGTGCTCCTCAAGCTTCCCCATCTCGTGAGCACCGCGCACCTCGTCAACGCGCTGCTCATCCTGGCCGGCCTCATCGTGCTCGCGGAGGGCCCACGCCCGCCCGCGCTCGTTCCGGCCAAGGTGGGACGCCTCGCCGTGGCCGGGCTGGCCGCGCTGCTCCTCCAGCTGGCGCTTGGCGGCTACGTTCGCCACGCGGGCGCGGGCCTCGCCTGCCCCGATTTTCCGCTCTGCAGCGGCAGTCTCCTGCCCCATCACTGGGAGAGCGCCGTGCACTGGATTCACCGGTGGCTCGGCGTCCTGCTCCTCGGCGTCTTCGTGCACCTGGCCATCGCCGCGCGGCGAACGGCGCTCGGGGGCGTCGCGGCGGCCGCGGCCGCCCTCGCCTTCGTGCAGGTCGGGCTCGGGATCGCGGCCGTCCTGAGCGGCCTCGCCGGTCCCCTGCGCGCCACGCACGCCGTCGTCGCCTATCTGCTCTGGGCTACCCTGGTCTGGATCAGCGTGCGCACCGGCCGCTGGAGCGCCGTGGCCGCGGACGAGGCGCGCGCCGCTTCGAGGCCCCTGG
>WNGL01002839.1_pt1 | contig 38396 bp, 29 predicted proteins | sample 5400591 | NCBI WGS metagenome assembly WNGL01 (sample SAMN13153377, study PRJNA577476) | soil metagenome | isolation source: 80 cm soil or saprolite under Garry oak tree replicate 1 | place: USA:California | collected 2016-06-15
CGAACGTGGGCCACGGCTGGAACGAGCTATCTTTCGCAACGACCTCTCCCCTGCCGAAGCGCTGGAACTCTGCATCTCCACCGAAGGGGAGATGGATATCGTCACCGAAGTATCACCAGCAGACGCGGCCCGCGTCATTGCTTCCGAACATGCCAAGCTGGTCGTATGCGATGCCAATCGCGTGCTGGTGGGCATTATCAACCGCTATCCCTCAGATGTGCCACTTCACGATAAACGCGTGCGTAGGGCATTGAACCTCGCGGTTGATCGCAAGAAACTGATCGCCTTAGGCCTTGGAGGCTACGCCAATCCGCTCTGCGCGCTCACACCTTCCTGGTGCGGTGGCTTCCCTTCGGATCAGGAACCTTATGCCTATGATCCTGAGGAGGCCAGACGACTTTTGGATGAGGCAGGCTGGCCTTCAGGACGAAATATACGCATTGCTACTCCTGGACCATTTGAGGGCATTGCACGACTGGTGGCAGCTGATGTGCAAGCAGCATTGGGTATCGGGGTCGATGTGATGGTTGCTCCACCAGAACAACTGCTGGCCGGCACACGTATGCTGGTGGAAAAGAAGCTGGTACCACCGTGGGATATGCTCATCTTCGGTTGGTTCGACCTCACCTCAGAGGCTCCCCCGGCTGCAGTCCACCGGGAGTTCTTTGGCTCTGATGGCGCTTTCAGAGCCGGGCCAGAGCTACCGGACTTCAACAGACTTTATACAGAGATGGCCGCCCAAATTGATGGGCAGAAACTCGTCAAAGTGGCCGAGCAGATTGATCGCTATGTCTTCGATGAGGCGCTGGCCTTGTTCTTATGCGCTCCGCAGGCGCTTTATGCAGTAAATACGCATGTGGACTTCGGTCCATATCGAACGACATTTGAACTGGCTGAGACCGAGGTTGATGAGCAGCATTGGTCCAGGCGTCGTGCCCAGGGTGATTCGCAAGCTGCCCAGGCAGCACAGGCACCTGAAGCTTACAGAGAGGAGCCAGATCATGACGACAGATGCTCACTCGCTTATGACCCTGAACAAAGGGTGGGACGATTACCAGATCAGCCTGGTGCGGGCCATCGCCCCGCTTTCGCGTGAACAACTGGCCTGGCGGCCCGCGCCCCACCTGCGCTCGGGGGGCGAGATCGCGAGTCATATCATCGGCGCGGGAAGCGCAGAGTTCGCCAGTCAGGTGGCTGCCTGGCGGCCGGAGGATGCCATCGAGGAGAAGCCTGCCGAGTTGGTCAGATGGCTGGAGGCCACCTGGCAGATGATCGAGGAGGCGCTCACCAGCTGGAATGTCGCCGATCTCGCGCAGACCTACCGGCTTCCCTACCAGGGGAAAAACTACGCGCTCACGCGGCAGTGGATTATCTGGCGCGTCATCTCCCACGACCTCCATCACGGCGGCGAGCTTGCCGTTACGCTCGGCATGCAGGGCATTGCTCTCCCCGAACTGGGCGACGAGGGAGGTCATCTCGTCGAACGCGCTCCCCTGGCCGAGTAGTCGTAAGCAGCCCCCAGGGCGGGGACAAGTTCCGGCACCATCCCAGCAAGGGACAGGCCCGGCCCCTACTATGGACGAGCAGGCCTGGCCGTCGTAAGCATAGTAGGGGAATCCTGTCTGGGGGACAGGTATAGGGCAACCGGTGCATCAGTCGTACCGGCGCATGTCACCCCACCTCCCGTGGGACCCGATTTATCGGGTCCCTACGCCCATCCACCAACATAACTTGGCTCCTATGAGTGGTTATTACCAGGCATACCGTGATCGAAGCAGTAGTAGAGTGTTTGGTAGGGCTGCCTGAAGGCGATGACGTCGTCGACGATGTCTTCGGGCGCTGCCTGCTCGATGAGAAGACGGGCGATAAAAGCTGCGATGGTTTCCATTTCTGGCTCGTGCATGCCTAGACGTGTGACTTCAGTGGTTCCCAGGCGGAGGCCGCCGGGATGATCCCAGTTTTCTGGCTTGTCGGCGGGGATCAGGTTCTTGTTGGTGATGATGTTGGCGCGTGCCAGCCGCTGGGCGACTTCTAAGCCACCGCCAAACTGGCGCACATCGGCTATGACTTGGTGGGTGGTAGTATAGCCTTTGTGGGCTCCGAGGACAGGGATACCTCGACGAGCTAACGCGGCTCCCAGCGCCTGGGCATTGCGCACAATCTGGGACATGTAGGCGTTTCCATAGGCGATCATTTCGGCGGCGGATACTGCCAGGGCGGCCACCCGGTTGACCTGGTGCGTGGCTGCCAGCACGGGGAACACGGCGTGGGTCAGTGGGGTTGTCAGTTGGGAGTCGTCCCACACCATGATCCCGCTCTGCGGGCCGCTAAACGTTTTCCCGGCCGAGCCTGTCAACACCGCAGCTCCTTCGCGCAGTGGGTCTTGAAATTGACCGCCGGCAACTAAGCCCAGTTGATGGGCGCCATCGAAGAAAACGTATCCGCCCCACTCTGCGACGATGTCACGGATGGACTGGATAGGAAAGGGGAAGAGCGTCATCGAGGCGCCAAGAGCGACGACCTTGGGGCGCACGAGGGGGGCAACTTTGCGGAAGAGGTCGAGGTCCACTTCAAGTTCGACCGGATCGAAGGGAATGTCCACGATCTTCAAACCACGTACTCCCGCCGGCCCGTCGACACGGTTGCTGGAATGACCTCCGAAAGGTTGAGTGATGCTCATGATGACGTCACCGGGTTCGGTCAGCGCCGTGTAGACCGCCAGGTTGCCAAGCATACTCGCTACCAGCCGGTGGTCGGCATAGCGGGCCCGAAAGGCCTTTTTCAAGAGTTCGACACACAGCGCTTCGATCTCGTCGATGTGCCTGGTGCCTGCAAACCAGCGGTTCACCGGGCCAATATGTCCCTCGGCGGCACGAGTGCCTACCTCGGCCGAGAGGAGGGCTCTGACCGCCGGACTGGTGGGAGCTTCAGGAGCCAGGAGGTTCAGGCAGCGCTTTCCGCGCCATTCTTCATTGCGAGTGACAGCGGCAAGAACGGCTTCCTGCATCTCTTGAGGAGTGGAGCAGGCATCCAGGATGGCCTTTGCTTGGGCAAGTATGGCCGGGTCGTGGACTTCAAATTGATTGGTTGAATCATGGACTTCGAGCATTGGGTGGCCTCCTAGACCTGGCAACCACAAGGGTTGCCACTACATTTCATTCGTCATTGGGTGAACGCGGGGGGTTGTTGTCGAGGGATTGAACGATCAGGTGGCCCAGGGTCAGCCAGTTTTGCTCGGTTAATGAGGCAGCCTGGGATGCTAGCTGCTGCTCGCAGGCTGCGATGATGGCCTGGTGCTGGAGCACCGAGGTGTGACCGGCGAGTGAACCGAACTGGGCGTATTCCAGGCGTCGTACTTTAGGCATGAGACGATCCAGGGTATGCTGTACCTCGCGATTGGCGGATGCGCGAACGAGCACGTCATGAAAACGATCGTCGGCCTGGACAGCACGCGTCACATCACCTGTTTCGAGAGCAGCGACAAGGCTCTCATTGGCCTGGCGAAGTGAGGCAAGGTCGTGCTCAGTCAAGGTTTCAACGGCGAGACGAGTGGCAAGGGCATGTAAGACGGCGACCACGGGGAAGGCCTCGCGCGCCGCTCGTGTGTCCAGGGGCACGATGCGCGTCAATGCTCCTGGGAGCGTTTCTACCAGCCCCTCGTCTTCGAGGCGTTGGAGCGCTTCACGCACAGGGGTGCGGCTGACGCCGAGTTGTGCGGCGAGGTCGAGGTCGCGAACGCGCTGTCCAGGGTGTAACTCACCTGAGACGATGGCTCGCTGTACAAGGTTGTAGACGCGTTCCCGTAGTGGGATGCGGTCAATTTTCTCCAGGGTTTGTGAATTCATGTATGCAATATATCAGATGCGATATACTTTTGTCAAGATGGCTGCTCTTGATGACAGAGCTGTTGCAAGAGCGGACAGGTAACCAGGCTGGCACCCGCAAGGGCCCCACTTCCCCACATCAACACCCCGTGCCACTACATTTCAAGAGACTGTCCTATCAGGCAACGGAGCGCTGAGCAGGAGAAACGGGACAGGGGACCTTGCGATGTGTAGTGGCACGCGGTGGGAGTTGGGAGTGGATGGGCCCTTGCGGGGACCCTGTCTGGGGGACAGGTAACCAGGCCTCACCCTTTGTCTCCCCATTCTTGCAACAGCTCTGTGGTCGAGAGCAGGGCTGTTGCAAGATCGGGAATAAGCGAGGTCCAAAGGGCAGGAAATAAAATTGCTACTTTTCTCGCAGTGTTATACATTGAGGTTGTGCATAGCTGTTCCATAACAGGGAGGAGGGATAGGATGGCTACTTACAGTATCGAACCTGCGAGAGATACACTGCATGGCACCTTTTCTCGCGAATATCCGCCAATACTGACTATTGATTCTGGCGATACTGTCCTTTTCCGTACCCTCAATGCTGGCTGGGTACTGGAACCTCCCTCATTTAAAAATGCCAATGTGAAGGAATTTGAGCCACGTATCAAGGGGCGTGATGACGGTCATGCGCTGTGTGGACCAATAGCTATTCGTGGAGCGGAGCCAGGAATGACTCTTGAGATACGTATCAATGAAGTGCGACCGGAGTTGTGGGGCTGGACAGGTGGTGGAGGTTGGGAGAATGATGTAAATAAGCGATTTGGCCTTGTAGAGCAAGCGGTTGAACTCAATTGGGCGCTCGACGCTAACGCGATGATCGGCAGAGATCAGTACGGGCATACTATCGCGTTACATCCTTTCATGGGAATCATGGGGATGCCGCCCGATGAGCCGGGCATTCACCCCACGGTTCCGCCGCGCTTTTGTGGTGGCAATATCGACTGCAAAGAACTGGTGGCAGGCAGTACACTCTATCTGCCAATCACTGTACCTGAAGCTCTCTTTTCCGTGGGGGATGGACATGCTGTCCAGGGTGATGGTGAAGTAGCTGGAGTGGCTATCGAGTGCCCTATGGAGCGGGTCGACTTGACCTTTCATCTACGCAACAATATGCGCTTGACAACCCCTCGTGCCAATACCTCCAGCGGGTGGATCACACTTGGCTTTCATGAAAATCTGCACGAGGCATCGCTCATTGCCTTGGAAGCGATGCTTGACCTGATGGGCGAACGGTATCAATTGCCACGACTACAAGCACTTGCCCTGGCTAGCCTCGTCGTGGATTTACATGTGACGCAGATTGCCAATGGCGTGCTTGGCGTCCATGCTGTTTTGCCCCATGAAGCGATTAGATAATGGTATCTCTCACGCCGCATCAGCAAGCTCATGCCCGGCGGGAGAGGTGTACCGCTCCATAGGCGAGCAGGCCAATGCAGAGCCAGCCGAGACCACCCAACACGCCTGTCCATCCACTGGTCACGAGCAGCAGGAGACAGCCTGCGAAGGCGAGTGGGAGCAGGAACCGGGGAGCAGGGGTGCGAAATGCCGGCGGTGGACCGCCTCGACGGCGGAGGATTACCAGTGCCACCAGCGTGAAGAGGAAATGCAGCACGTACAAGAAGCCACCCACGGTTGCCACCAGCGCCACCGAACCGGTGAGAGCGACGAGGGCCAGCAAGATCCCGTTGAGTAACACGGCTGTCCAGGGCACACCCGTCGAGGGGTGCACGCGGGCGACCACTGTGGGGAGCAGTCGATCGCGTGCCATCGCAAAGGCCACCCGAGAGGTCACGACGAGCACCGCGTTGCCCGTGGCTGCTGTCGTCAGAAGCGCTGCTGCTGCCGCGAATTGCCGGCCGGTGGAACCGAGAAAGCGGGTTGCCGCCTCAGAGAGGGGGGCGGATGAGCTTCCCAGTTCGTTCCATGGAAGCGTCCCAAGGGCCACGAAGGTGACCAGCAGGTAGAGGCCCAGGACCAAAAACAGGGTCAGGAGGATCGCCCTGGGCAGGTTGCGCTCGGGAGAGGAGATCTCCTCTCCCGCTGCTGCCACCATGTCGAAGCCGCCGAAGGCCAGAAAGGCCAGCAGGGTTGCCGCTGCAACACCGGCGAATCCATAGGGCAGAAATGGGGTGAACTGTGCAACGTGGATGTGGGGCAATCCCAATACGCTGAAAGCAAGCAGAGCCACGATTGCAACTCCAATCACCACGCTCTGCACCAGGCCAGAGAGCCGGACGCCGGCGAGATTGATTGCGGTGCTGATGCCGATCAGAGCCAGCGCGCCAGGGACGGGGGGCAAGCCCGTCAACGCGTGGAGGTAGCCGCCAAATCCCAGGGTCACGTATCCACTGATAAAGATGTACGCTCCCCAATAGCCCCAGCCCATCAGGAAGCCCCAATGCTCACCAAGGAGCGCTCTCGCGAAGGCGTATCCACCACCGGCCAGGGGATAGCGGCAGGCAAGTTCAGCATAGGGCAGCGCAATCAGTAAGGACACGCCAAAGGCGAGCACAAAGGCCAGGAGCGCTCCTGGTCCTGCGCGTCCCGCTGCCGCGCCGACCAGCACGAAAATCCCGCCACCAATGGTGCCGCCAACGCAGAGAGCGACCGCTTCACGGAGGGTGAGCACCCGGCGAAGTTGGTGCGAGCCCTGCTGAGGGGGAACGCTTGTGCTTTTGTTTTCCATGTCAGGCATTCTTCATTCTAGCAAGGAGGAGAAAATTCGTAAAGTCGGCAGATCTGCCGATGAAGTTTCCTGAGTGGGAGATGCCTGCATCTTCTACCAGCAGTGTTTTCATTTGAAGGGCGGAGACGTGCTTTTGCAATTTCCTGAGATCGGTTCCATAGTGGAGGTCACCGAAGGCTTCAGGGGTCCAATTATGTTTGTGTGTATGCGCATCGACGATGAGCACATGGCCGCCGGGGCGCACTACGCGGCGCAGTTCACCGAGGACGGTGCGCGGACTCACTACGTGGTGCAGGAGCATATGACACATCGCGACATCCACGGAACCCGTCGCGAGAGGGAGGCGCTCGGCCATGCCTTCTCGGAAGGAGACATGTTCATATCCAGTCTGGGCCATCTTCTCCCCGGCCCGTGTGAGCATGGCGGGTGAGCAATCCACGCCGATCACGTTGCCCACGAGCGGAGCCATCATGCCTGCAAGGTAACCTGTGCCTGTTCCCACGTCGAGCACCGTCATGTCCTGGTGCCAGGGAAGGAGCCTGGTGAGCCGCTCCTGGAGTTCGACCTCGTAGGCACTTGCGACATAGGCATCCCAGGTAGGTGCCATGCGCTCAAAATAGTCTCGTTCGTGCGTTTCGATATGCTGCAACTGCTCCTCAGGCAAGGCTGTCAGGTTGAAGCGGACCAGGGCATCGAGGTGCTCAAAGATCTCTTCGTCGGAGGAAAGAAGGCCCTTGAAGCGCCGTCGCAGGTACTCCTTTTGCAGGAGCTTGCGTGCGCGCCACAACTCGGTGGAGAGTACAGGTTCCGTTGCTCCTGTACGCAGAGCGATCTCCTGGAGGGGCAAGCGCTCGATTTCCCGCCAGAAAAGCAGGCGCTGGTACTTCTCCGGCAAGGCGTGGAAGGTCTCCACGATGATTTGCAGCATATCCTGGCGTTCGAGCAGGGTCTTGAACGTTGTGGCATCGGTGGCGAGCATCGCCAACTCATGTGTATCGAAAGAAAGATTTGCCTCTGACGTTACTTGTTGATGACGATAGGTATCGATCAGCAGGTTCTTGGCAACGCGCATTAACCAGCGCTGCGGGTGTTGAAGCTGTGTGCCTGATGCGAGCGTAATGAGGAGACGCACAAACACTTCATGGCAGAGATCCCAGGACGCTTCTCGATCGGCAAGATGCTGCGCAAAGAAACGCACGATATCTTTGTGATACAGGGTATACAGCTCTTCGACAGAATTGGTGAGAGTATCCTTCATTCAGTTCACCTCCTTCATTTATACGTATTAATAGACGTTTCGGCCAGGTGCATCTCAACATCAAATCAGGTTTTTTGCGTGGGTTGCAAGGTGAGGGCAGGCAGCCGACCAGACCCGCTCCAGGGCAAGGACTGCCTTCATCGTTCCCCTATTACCTGTTCCCCAGACAGGGTGGCGGCTGCCATTGCCCCTACTATGGACGGTGGTGTGAGAAGTTCGTCCAGAGGTGTGGCAGGTGTAGAAGGGAAATAAAGTCGTTCCCTATACAGATGACCTTGGTAGCCAGCACAGCTGATAAAACTTCTCTAGCGCATTCACTGTAGATGCAGTATACTTCTTCTTAATAGGACGGAAGAAATGAGGCCGTTTGTGTGAAGGTACGTGATGTCATCAAACGTCTAGAAGCTGATGGATGGTATCTTGCGCGGATACGTGGAGATCATAGACATTATAAGCACCCGACAAAGAGGGGAATAGTAACGGTCTCTGGGCATCTTGGAAAGGACATGCCTGTTGGAACATTGCTTAGTGTCTTTAAACACGAGAGAAGAAGTAGAGCAGCTCATGAAAGAAGCCTTACAAGAACATCTTCAGATGATGCGTGAAGAAAATCTGCCTCTCCCTCAGTCTCAGACCGAGGCGGAATATATGGACATTCCGCTTTCAGCATAAAAAGCCTTGTGCTGGCTACGTGCACCGTGTCACGCACGATGAGATCGCCAACGCAGTCAGCTAGAGCTTGAGGGAGGTTCTCCTCGGCAAAGACTGCCTTCATCGTTCCCCTATTACCTGTCCCCCAGACAGGGTGGTGGCTGCCATTGCCCCTACTATGGACGATGGTGTGGCTACTTGCTTTAGTTTCTTATCGAGAGGTTAGTTCGTACACTTTTCATGCGGGTTAGAAGAACTACCTTTCAGTTGGTGCTTCGCTTCCATTGTCACTCTTTATCCTCATATAGAGGTAGTATTCTTGATCGAGAACTTTCAGGATAAAGAAGAAGCCATGCCATAGTTCGTCGTCTTCTTTCAATGTCCAGGTATTCCAGGCAAGCGGCCCATTTTGACCTTCCTCGGTGAGCATACATCCTGCCTGCTCTAGTTGTGTTTTGTAATGAGCGGCCAGCGTCGAGAGGTCAGAATTCATTTCAAGGGTAGCATCAGAGTGAGCGCTGTTAAGGCTACCACCACTTCCCCCTCCTGTTTGATTTGCCCCTTCGGGAGCCTCTAATGCTGGCATGAAGCTGAAGATATTACGTGAAGAGTGTCCTCTCCTGTGGGGCGGTGGACCTGGTGGGAATGAGCTGTTCATCTCCAGATTTAGCCGGACATCTGTGACGTTGCCCTTGCCTGGAAAAGCATGGACGGTGAATGCGGGGCCACTGCGGTTACGATTGTCGTCGTCAACCCAGGCGGAAGAACTTCCTAAGGCGTTGAGGGTGAGTGCGGGGTCGCGGAGACCCTGATAGAAGGTTTCATTTCCACCGCGACTTTGAGACCCTGAGGACATGAAGCCCCCTCGATGTGGTCGGAAAATATCGGTTGTTTGCCAGCCTGAAGCCTGCATGCGTTGTCTGTAGAAGGTGAGCGCTTGTTCTGGGGAGAGATGCGTATCGAGGAACATGGAGATGCTTTCGGGGTTGCGTATCAGGCTGCCGAGTACGCGACTGCCCTCAGGAAATGGAATATCTACTGGAAGCTGGTCGGGAATTTGGCTGGGTAGGAGTTGTGCATTTTGAGTACGCGGGTCGCCAGGATGTGTAGCCAGACGTAGTGCGAGTTCAAGCAGGTCAGTTTCGTTCAGGTTGGGATTCGGTGAGTTCTCATTCATTCATAGCCTCCAAGGTCTATTTATTGTCCTGTTGCTTTATAGGACGATGCACATGGTTGGCACTGACACCTCCTATCTTATCACGCTTTACTTCTCTCTGCCGTGATCAGTAAAACGCGCATGAGCCCAGGTTGCCCTTCGAGCCAGACCCTTCGCTGCGCTCAGGGTGACAAGTGGGATGGTCCATTTCGTCGGGGTAGACGAACGTCAGGGGGCGCAAAGATCCTTCGCTGCGGTTTGAAATTCACTACGCCACGCCACGTCTCGGCAGGTTTGGAATGCGTTACGCCACGTTCGGCTACGCACTCCTTGTGGCTAACGCAAGGAAGACGCGTCGCTTGTGGCTAATGCAAGGAAGATGCCTCGCTTGCAGACATTTGGAGATAAGGATTAGGTAGGAGCATCGGAGGATGGGCTCGTTCTCAGCACTGGCAGGAGACTTTCGCGAGGAGCCGTTCCCAGCACATCAAGCAATTCTTCCAGGGAGAAAACTCCATAGCACCCGGCAAGATAGATCACGGCTGGAGCGCTGCCCAGCTCACGTTGACGGAGCCGTCGCAGCCGACGAATGGCCACCGCAGCCAGCCTCTCTCCGGCCTGCAAGCGATAGACTTGCGCCGTATTGAAGGCCAAGCAGGTTAACGTTGTGCGCCCCAACGCCGCGGCAACATCGCGTCCCCAGCGCTGCTGCTCGAGCCCCCAGCCCTCTTTGAGTTCCCGATAGGTATCATCCTCAATGTGCCAGCGCGGACGAAACGCCTGTAAGGCAGCAAACCCATCGCTGAAGCGGCGCGTACTCACCAAAGCCCTGGGCACCTTGGCAGCCGTTTCCTCGCTCGTGACATCCCGGATGAGGCAGGCCCACAGGCTGGCATCAGCCACGCCATAGCCAGCCGCCTTCTCAATAAAGCCGTCCCAACTCGTCAGTTCACCCGCTGCCGTCACCTCCACCTGGCGCACCTGCTTGTGGCCACTAATCGTGCGCACATAGCGATGGGAGGTCCAGTCGATGAGCTGCCCAGCGGCCAGCCCTTGCAGATCCTGGTAGAGCAGACGATCCTCGGGCAAGCTGACCAGGGCATCGATCCCCTTGCTGTACTTGAGCCAGGAAAACCTCGGCCCGTCAGCGTAGAGCGCATCAGCCAGCAGCAAACTGATGGCTTGCGGCCCGGCCATCTCAAGCACTTGTTCGATCAGCGAGCGCGTCACTGCCGCTTCTTGGCCCTTTTCTGAGGCTGGCCCGCTGAGCACGCGCCAGGCGACGATGATCGGGCGGGTGGCTGAGACACACACCAGGGCCACCAGACGAAAGTCGTCGCCCAAGCCGCTGCCATCGACAGCGTAGACCTTGCCGCGCACGAACTGCCGCTCATAGAGCGCCTTGACCCCGGCGGCTTGCGCCTGCTGCCACGCTGACTCTTCTACCCGCCGCAGCGCATCGCGTAACGTATCAGGATGACAGGGCAGCGATTCCTCTTGCCGCCCCTCGGGATGCCGATGTCGTCCATTGCTCCCCGAGCGGATCTGCACCGGCGCCCAGCCCAGTTGTAAGAGTACTGCTGGCTCGCGGAACAGCACCTCGGTGGCTCCACTGAGGGAGGCCTGCTCCACAAACGGCAACGTCGCCAGCGTCCGTAGCAACAGCTCATCGGGTACACCCGCTCGTTTTCGCTGCGCTTCGACTTCCTCCAAGATCGCAAAGATCCCTAGCTCTTCATGTAAAGCGACCAACTCATCCAACCGGCCGCTGGCCATGGTCGTGGCCAAATCCGGGCGTTCGCCTCGTCTCAACGCCTCTGCCACCGTTGCTTTGTCGTTGCGATACCATGCCATCTTCTTCCTCCTCTTTTAGAACTTCCCTTCTAGTTTATCACCTCCTCCCTGTTATCTCCAAATATCTGCATCGGCGCCTACAGCGGTTTCGTTACCTGGTAAGGTCTCCCGATTAATTTGTGAAAGTTCATAATCGGGACTGGAAATGCATTACGCCACGTCTCTGCTATGCCTCGCTTGTGGCTAATGCAATGAGGCGGTGCGCGCGGTGAACTGGCGCCTACAGGTGTGCCGTTGGTTTGAGCGTGCTACAATAGCATAAAGCGGGTATTCAAGACAGAGAGGAGGAAAGGACGATGAGAAGGTATCAGCTAGCCGTCATGCCGGGGGATGGTATTGGGCCGGAGATTATTGCAGAGAGTGTGGAGACCCTGACGAGCGTCGCTGTGGTCAATGGCGGCTTTGATTTTGATGTCCAGCAATTCGACTGGGGGACTGAGCGTTACTTGCGTGAGGGGGCTATGATGCCGGCCGATGGACTTATGACGCTTGAGCGAGGGGGCTTCGATGGCATCTTGCTTGGTCCCGTAGGCGATCCACGCGTTGCGGACCACATCACGCTGTGGGGCTTGCTCTTGCCTATGCGGCAGGCGTTTGACCAGTATGTCAATTTGCGGCCGGTGCGCCTGCTGGCTGGGGTGCACAGTCCACTGGCAGATAAGGGTCCGCAAGATATCGATATCGTGTGCGTTCGTGAGAATACCGAGGGCGAGTATGCAGGTGCTGGAGGACGCGTTCACCAGGGAACAGAGGACGAAGTGGCGATCCAATCGACTATCTTTACCCGCAAGGGTACGGAGCGGATCATGCGCTACGCCTTCGAGTATGCCCGGCAGTATGGGCGCAAAAAGGTCACCAGCGCCACCAAGTCCAATAGCATGCAATACAATATGGTCTTCTGGGATGATGTCTTCCGGCAGGTGGCGGCAGAGTACCCGGACATAGCGCACGAGCAGCAACTTATCGACTCGCTGAGCGCGCGTTTTGTCTCACGGCCAGAGAGCCTGGATGTCGTTGTCGCCTCCAATCTCTTTGGCGACATCCTCACGGACCTGGGAGCAGCGATTTCTGGCAGCATGGGACTGGCTCCGAGCGCCAATCTCAACCCAGAGCGGCGCTATCCGAGTCTCTTCCAGGCCATTCACGGCTCTGCGCCTGACATTGCAGGTAAAGGAATTGCTAATCCTATCGCCTCCATCTGGTCGGGACAGCTCTTGCTTGATTTTCTTGGCGAACACGAGGCGGCTGCCCTACTCATGCGCGCCATCGAAGAGATTCTGGCAAGAGGGCAGGTGCGCACGCCCGATCTCGGAGGTACGGCAACGACGCGACAGATGGGCCAGGCCGTCCGAGAGCAGGTAGAGGGGATGGCTGCATGATAAGCCTGTAGGGGTACCCGCGGGGCATGTGAATCAATGTGGAAAAACATCTCCTGCACGTTCTACCTGGCGACCGCGAGGGTTCTTTTCTATAATGCCCATAGCTTTAGATTATTGTAGATAACTTCGGTGGGGCTCCCAATGCTTCCTGCAACGAGACCGATCTCCCCACTGCTAAAAGAGGTATCGTTCAGGTCGTAGACATACTGTGCGTTCACGTAGAAGATCAAATGAGAACCCTGCGCAATGACAGCGATCAGGTTGGTCTGATTGGGCCCCTGCTTGAAGGTAAGACTTTGACCATTTTTGTTACGAGTACTCTGCCCCTACCATGATACGGTTCCGGCCGCCAATTTGTGATGGAACCCAAATGCTGATTCTCTATACAAGTGAGGGGCTCCATGATACAATCCACCCCAGTAGCAGCAGGTCCTCGTTCCTGCACGTGAACGACAACCGCTACAATGAACTCTCATAATTATCTAGCACACCTGCACCAGGAATTGGGAAGGAGTCTGTCGTGTCACCTGTAAGTGGGTTCCCCGAATGGTTGCCCGAACAGCGCATAGTTGAACTCAAGTGGATGGATGACATCCGCCGCGTCTTTGAAAGCTATGGGTATTGCTCGATTGAAACGCCCTCGGTCGAAGAGATCGAGATCCTCCTCGCTAAAGGGGAGACGGACAAGGAAATCTACGCCGTCAAACGGCTGCATATGGATGACGAAGCAGGCGAGCCACGCCTGGGTCTCCATTACGATTTGACGGTTCCCCTGGCGCGCTACGTCGCAGAACATTTCCACGACCTCGTGTTCCCTTTCAAACGCTACCAGATGCAGCGGGTATGGCGAGGTGAGCGGCCACAAGAGGGGCGGTACCGTGAGTTCTATCAATGTGATATTGACGTCATCAATCTTGACCAGGTCCCCCTGCATTTTGATGCAGAAATGCCTGCTATTATGTACGAGATACTGTCTCGCCTTGAGGTGGGCGATTTCCAGATCCGGGTCAGCAATCGCAAAATCCTCGAAGGGTACTTCAGAGGTTTAGGTATTGAGGATACGATCTCAGCTATTCGCCTGGTAGACAAACTCGACAAAATCGGGGAGGATGGCGTGCTGTCCTTGCTCCAATCGGACCTGGCCTTGCCGCGTGAGATGGCTATGCGCTGCCTTGCACTTGCCAGCATCCGCACAAGCGATCTCTCTTTTGTTGAGCGCGTGCGAGCGCTGGGGGTGGAGTCTGACCTGCTAAACGAGGGGCTGGAAGAGCTAGCGTTCGTCATCGAGGCACTCCACACCCTGCCGAGAGGGACGCTGCTGGCCGACCTGTCCATTGCCCGTGGCTTCGACTACTACACGGGGACCGTCTATGAGACCAGGCTGCTCGAATTTCCGAACATTGGGAGTATCTGTTCGGGTGGGCGCTATGACAACCTGGCGGGCGCTTTCATCAAGCGTAAGCTGCCGGGAGTGGGGATATCTCTCGGGTTTACCCGCCTTTTCGCCAAACTCGTGGCAGAGAAGCGGTTGCAATCAGGTGCCAGGTGTCCGACGCAGGTACTGGTCATTTTCCCTCGCGCTGAGCGGCGTGAGGAAGTGGCTCGTACAGCGAACCTGCTGCGTGAACGTGGTTTGAACGTGGAGATGTATCACAGTCCTAGCAAGATTGCACAGCAGATGCGCTATGCCTCTCGTAAGGGTATTCCCTATGTCTGGTTCCCTCCTTTTGAAGAGGGCGGTGTGCATGAGGTCAAGGATATGGCCTCTGAAAAGCAAGTAGTGGCTGATCCTGCTACCTGGAGTCCGGCGTGATGAAGGCACACTCCAGCGGTATCAAATGTGAGGATGACTCCCAATCAATCTGACCCACTGGAGTAACAGGGGCTGACCTGTTCGATCTAGAGGGCAAAGTGCAATCTCTCAGTGCTGGTCCTATCGATAATCCAGACAGCCCGACCAAAACTATCCGCGATCCAGGGACTATTCAGAAACTGGTCGGCGAGATCCTGGCGGCACCTTTCATCCCCAATTGCTCCTTTGGAGGGAACGAAATTTTAAACGCGGAATGCTCGCCGCACGTTCGGGTCGAGGAGGAAGTAGAAGAAGACAATAGCAGGAATAATCATCCCGGCAATGAGGCCAGATGGACGTTGCCGGGGAGCCATAGTGTTTTGCATGGTGCCTTTACCTTTCCAAGAACAAGAAGGAACCTGGCACCCACAAGGGGTGCCACTACATTTTACGCACTACTTGTGCTTCTTCCGATCAGCCCACATTCGCCGGAGCACCAGGACGTTCACGAGAGTGTCTGGTAGAACGAATGGCTTCACTTTTTTGACCGGGTCGGTCCGGTGTACACGTATGTGGTCCCAGTATTCCGATCCTTCCACGGGGGGATCCGGGTTCTGATCGAGATGGGTCATGCTCTTCTTCCTTTCAGTGGTTGAGTGCGGCGACAATCTTTTATTAGAAGCTCCCGATATGCAAGCTTTACCAGGTATACGCCGCAATTTAGATGATGGTATACTCTCCTGAGCAAAACTCAGGGTGGAAACAAAAATGCCGTATAATTATGGGAAAATGCACTGTAGCCTATTCACAAATATGGAGAAATAAGGATAGCTATGTATCCTCCTACTCCACCGGCTAATCCGGATATCAAACGTGAACTGAAAAAGCAACTTCTCGGTATGTCAGCAAGGAGCTTCGAGTTTTTCGCTGGCGATTTTTTAGTCTACATTGGCCTTACGGGAGTATCTGTCACCAGGTTCATTGGTGATGGTGGTATTGACGCCCAGGGCGACTTGATGGCAGGCATGTTTCGTATCCCAACAGGGATACAGGTCAAACGGTACAGAAACAATGTACAACGTCCAGACATCGAGAAATTCATAGGCGCTTTATCAGGGCGTTTCTCGCAAGGCATGTTCATGACGACGGCAAACTATGCTCCCAGTGCTTTACAGAAAGCCTCAACTTCTATACCTCGTATACTGACATTGAACGGAGATCAGATAGTCTCAGTGATGATCGAACATCAGTTGGGATTAAAAACCTCATCATTTTACTCTCAGAAACTGGACATCGACCCTGATTACTTCGCAACCTTTGTTCTTTGAATGCGTTGGGTTATGCACTACGCGTAGACCCCAATACGGTTCGTCGATGGATTGAACATGAGAAGCTGCGTCCTGACGCCTCTCAAACGTTGCGCGAGCGTAGCATCTATTATTTTAGGCGTGACCGCATTGAGCAGATCAGAGAGAGTCTCGGCCTGGAAAATATTCCCACGTCGAGTGACGAATGGAAACAGGAATTTCTTGATTTCGCGAAAAGCCGCAATTTGTCGAGGTCTTACAAGCCTGTAATGGTGAAAGCCTTTTTCAAACTGGTTGATCGTGAAGGCAAAGTAAAGATTGATGATCTGGTGAGAGAGTTCAGAGACTACTACGCGCAGCGGCTCGCTGCCGGTGAACCACTGGAACGAGATGCTTCTATCATGGCGCGTCCAACCGAAGCGAGCAATGAAGAAATTAAAAGACTCCTTATCGATATGCCCGTTCAGCGTTTCCTCATCAAGAATTTCATAGAGTATTTGCCTGATGAAGGGGTCCTGCGTATTGCTCCACAACTGTGGCGAGAACTGCACTACTATGAGGTGGTAGATGTACTCAAGAGCGCAGATGAGCAGATTAGCTATTACGTTGTTCGGCATACAAAAAAGCGAGAGTGATCCTCATGACTGCAAAATTGCCCTGCTTTTTAGACAATACCACTGGCAAGGACGGGCCATTGTTACCCCTATGCATCCTCTTCGATCCTGCCTGGCAAATGCGTCATGACGATCCTGAACCCACCACGGTATGCTTTCATTTCTAGCCGTTTGTAGGAGGGATGTTCCTTCAAGAGTTCCTTTGCTTTCCGCTCCGCGTGCTCACGGTCACGAGCGTAGAACGGAAACAGGGTATCAACCTTTTCAGTTACCCGGCAAAATAATATCCATAATGTCATCACGTCGATATGTCTATCTATCCATGTGAATAGTTCACACAGGTGGTCATCATATGCTTGTTTTCCCGTTAATGTAGCATTTTTGATAACTATCATACCGGTCAGGTTCTGATGAAAGAGTTCATTTCTTTCTGCCCACCTGGCCTTCCCTGAGAGTACTTCTTGTTGATAAGCAGGGTCTAAGGCAAAGTTACGGCAGAAATCATCGATATCCCAGTGATTGGCTTCGTCAAAATAAAAAGTTCGTAAGAAGTAGTCTTCTTCGAAGAGGGGATTTTCTTCCTGAAGTACCGTGCTGTCGAAGCATTGCCTATCCAGGATGAAAAGCTCTCGCCGCGCAAAATCCTTTTCAAGGCGTTTTTCAGATTTTTTCTTCTGGTCTTGCAGCGCACGTATTTGTCGCTTGACGTTAGCCGGAATATGTTGCTCTTTGCCCTGTGTATCCCTAAAGGAGGATTTAAGGTGTTCAATTTCCTCATCAAATGGTTCCCGGCATGCGGCTTTCTCCTCCTCCAGTTGTGCATGAAGGCGTGACTTCTGGGGTTCTATCAAGGCAAGAAAAAGCTGCTCTGAAGTAAATTTTGAGAGCGGTACGGAATCAATGTTTGCCTTCTCCGCAACCCAGACCGTGAGATGATGACAACTTAGAAAATCTACACGCATAAAAAGCCGCCTTTCTTTATAACCGAATACAAGAGACGGTCTCCGGCACGAGAAAACTCCTTTGAGGAATTGACTGTCTCTTCCTTCCATTCGATGAGCGCCTCGAACAGATGAGTTCTGACGCTTTCGCTACATTCTTAAATACATCTGGTAGGACAAAAAGCGGAAAAACATAAAATTGTTTGAACAATTATTGACATTAATGCGGTAAGTGGGGGTTGCGTTGACATTGGAGATATAATCCAGGTCAGCTCACTTGGAGCGTCTCCAAAGAGAGAAACTGAAATTTTGCTGAATTCAGGCATTAGAGGAGAGCGGCGATTAGCGAAACGGAATTGGAGGATTTCCTAATAATTGGCTTGAGTTTAGGCTCTTAATACGTTACAATAGTGCCCTAATTAAAACCCGAACCCCTATAACGGTGGAGAATAGTTGATGGTAGAGTCATTGGTTGAACAGATCATTCATAAGATTGACCAGGCTGCGCAGCTTTACTATCGACTTCTTTTTGTGGTAGCTCCAAGTGGCATGGGAAAGACTATGGCTCTTCGGGAGGTTGCTAAGCGGACGAAATTCGGGTATATCAATATAAATTTAGAACTCAGCCAACGTTTACTGGGTTTAACAGAGCGACAAAGGTCTTTGCAGGTATTTCGGCTACTCAACGAGATTGTCGAAGAAAATGGCACTCAAGTGGTCCTCTTAGATAATATTGAAATTCTCTTTGATTCCTCACTGAAGCAAGACCCTTTACGCCTTCTTCAAGGAAGCTCTCGCAACAGAACTGTGGTTGCCAGTTGGAATGGCAGTATTGAACATGAGCATCTCATCTACGCGCAGCCAGACCACCCTGAGTATCGCCGTTATCCAACAACTGGCCTGTTGGTGATAGGTGTAGAGCAACGGACTTAAAGTTGGCTAGCAATAAATAACAATGAAGGTAGCGCTATGAAGTACGGAAATCTGATACAGTTTGATCCTATTGAAACTGTTATCCAGCTTCGCGATGCAGACAAAATGAGCGAGGCGAGGCAGCTTGTCAGTACCTACGTTATTTCAGAGGAGATGGCAGAAAAACTTACTACGATTGTGTTTCCCCAACTACAGTTCGAGAAGCCTGCAGACAATAAAGGCATTCTTGTGGTAGGAAACTACGGTACTGGTAAATCGCACCTGATGTCCGTTATTTCAGCAATTGCCGAACATGCTAGCCTGACCACCGCGCTTGGAAACCCAAAGGTCGCAGATAGTGCCGCCGCTATTGCAGGAAAATTCAAGGTGATCCGCACAGAAATCGGCGCCACAACGATGTCGCTCCGCGATATTTTGGTAGCTGAACTAGAAGAACACCTGGCAGACCTTGGAATTAGCTATACATTTCCTGATGCGAGCCAGCTCACGAATAATAAGCGAGCATTCCAAGAAATGATGGTGGCTTTCCACGAACACTACCCAGACCACGGTTTACTCCTCTTCGTTGATGAGCTCCTGGATTACTTGCGTTCTCGTAGAGACCAGGAATTAATCCTTGATCTTAATTTTCTCCGTGAAGTAGGAGAAGTAAGCAAGAGTCTTCGCTTTCGCTTTATCGCAGGCGTACAAGAAATGCTCTTTGATAATCCGAGGTTCTCCTTCGTTGCGGAAACCATTCGCCGAGTGAAAGATCGTTTCGAGCAGGTCTTAATAGCGCGAAATGACGTAAAGTTTGTCGTTGCTGAGCGGCTTCTCAAAAAAACTGTTGATCAGCAGACCAGGATTAGAGAGCATCTCATTCCCTTTGCCAGGTTCTATGGGAATATGAACGAGAGGATGGATGAGTTCGTACGTCTCTTCCCGGTACACCCCGACTACATCGACACCTTCGAGCGAATCACTGCAATCGAAAAGCGCGAAGTACTTAAGACGATCTCACAAACAATGAAGCGCCTGCTTAACCAGAATCTTCCTGATCAGGAACCAGGTTTAATTGCCTACGACAGCTACTGGCTCGTCCTTCGCGAAAACCCAGCATTTCGAGCAATCCCGGATATGCGAGCAGTTATTGAATGTAGTCAAATCTTAGAGTCACGTATCCAGCAGTCCTTTACTCGACCATCTTATAAACCGATGGCCCTGCGTATTAATCATGCCCTGTCGATTCACAGGCTAACTACAGGTGATATTTACTTACCCATTGGCGCAACAGCAAAAGAACTCCGCGATAGCTTATGCCTGTTCGATCCAATAGTCGCCGAACTGGGGGGAGATCCCGCCGACGATTTACTATCCCAGGTTGAAACAGTTCTGCGAGAAATTCATAGAACGGTGAGTGGTCAATTTATCTCTTCCAACCCAAATAACGGGCAATATTTTCTTGATCTGAAGAAAACCGACGATTACGATGCGCTTATCGAGAAGCGTGCGGAAAGTTTGGAGGAAGAACAGCTTAACCGTTACTACTTCAATGCTCTTAAAAGAGTGATGGAATGCACGGACCAAACGTTATTTACAGGATATCGCATCTGGCAACACGAGTTAGAATGGCGCGAGCACAAAGCTGCCCGCCTGGGTTATCTCTTCTTTGGTGCTCCCAACGAGAGAAACACGGCTCACCCCCCACGCGATTTTTACCTCTACTTCTTACAGCCATACCATCCGCCCTATTATAGGGATGAGAAAAAAGATGATGAGGTTTTTTTTCGCTTAAGCAAGCCCGATGAAACTTTCACTCAAACATTGCATAGATACGCTGCCGCATTGGAACTTGCATCCACGTCCTCCGGGCAGGCCAAAGCTACTTATGAGAGAAAAGGGGATACATTCCTGTTTAATCTGGTCAAATGGCTTCAAGAGCATATATTAACAGCTTTCGAAGTAACCTACCAGGGAAAAACGAAGTTGCCGTTGGAATGGGTAAAGGGAAAGGTTACCTCAATAAGTAGCACGCGTACCAATGTACGCGATATTGTCAACGCTATTGGTTCAGGATGCCTTTCCACGCATTTTGAAGATCAAGCGCCAGAATATCCTACTTTCTCAGTGCTTATCACAAGTGCCAATAGGACGCAGGCAGCACAGGATGCGTTGCGGTGGCTAAAAGGTACGATGAAAACACAACAGGGAACAGCAGTGCTGGATGCTCTGGAACTCCTCGACGGCAATCAACTCGTTCCCTACCACTCCAGGTACGCCAACTATATTTTAGAGCTTCTTAAGAAGAAGGGCCATGGTCAGGTACTAAACCGGGATGAACTCGTCAGGGACATACAGGGGGTTGAGTATATAGTGCCTGAGAAATACCGCCTGGAACCCGAATGGGCAGTTGTCCTCCTCGCGGCCCTGGTGTACAGCGGTGATATAGTTCTGGCTATCCCTGGGAAAAAGTTCGATGCCAATAACCTGGACCTCCTGGTAGCCACGCCGATTAATGAACTTGTTTACTTCAAACATATAGAGCAACCAAGAGAATGGAATCTGCCGGCTCTCAAAGCCCTCTTTGAACTACTTGATCTTACTCCAGGTATGGCCCAACTGGTAACCCAGGGAGAAGATGGGCCTGTACAGCAACTTCAGAAGACTATCGGCCTGACTGTTGAAAAGGTGGTCCTTGCGCAGCAGTACTTACAAAGTAAATTCCTTTTCTGGAACCATACGTTACTTACAGAGCAAGAACAGTCTGAGTATCAGGCAAAACTAAACGCACTCAAAACATTTCTTGAGTCGCTCCAGGCATATTCCTCATCCGGGAAGCTTAAGAATTTTCGCTATGAACTGACTGAGATAGCCTCGCAACGGGCACCTCTGGAAATGTTGCGTGAGCTCTTGGATCTCCAAGGGCTCATCACAGAACTGGGACCGTCGGCAAGTTATCTTTCCCAGGCAGAAATGGCTTTGCCTGCCGACCATCCTCTAACGAGAAAATTGGAGGAAAATCGTAACGAAATTCTTGCCAGGCTGAGTACTCCCACCAGACGTAGTGCAGCTACTTTCCGTCAGCAGACCATTCAATGCTTGAATGAGTTGAAGAGAGAGTATATCATTACCTATATGACCCTGCACAGCAGGGTCAGGCTGGGCATGAACGATGATAAACGCAAGGCGGTCCTTTTACGTGATGCGCGCCTCAATACCTTAAAGCAGCTGACTACCATCGATTTGATGCCGGCCAGCCAGTTGGCCGACTTTCAGAATCGTTTAGCCGGACTGAAGAGTTGCTTTGCCCTTACCGAACAAGAACTGCAGGCAGCTCCTATCTGCCCCCATTGTGGATTCAAACCAACAAATGAGGCAACGGATATCTCGGTGGAAAATCGCCTGGCAGCCCTGGATAGTGAATTAGATAGGCTACAAGAGAGCTGGACGACGACTCTATTGGAAAACTTAGAGGATCCTACTGCCCGCGATGGTCTTGAATTGCTTTCAACCGAACACAGGAGATTGATCGATACATTCCTCAAGGCTGGCAAACTTCCTGTAGATCTTAGTCAAGACTTTATATACGCGGTGCACGAGATACTCGCCGGTCTCACTAAAGTAGTTGTAAAGAAAGAGGAATTGCACCAGGCGCTTCTTGCCAATGGATCCCCCGCCACACCGGTAGAAATGGAGAAACGCTTCAGTGAATATTTGCGTAGCCTCGCAAAAGGCAAAGATCTCGACAAAGTTCGCGTTGTGCTAGAGTAGGAACAATTGACGATGGATACAAAGCACGAACAACCCTCGCTTTTAAACGAGCAGGATACGAATGTCCAAAGATCGGTTGAATGCTTAGGGCTAACTTTTGAAAGTGATGAAGCGCGCCGAGCTCATTTCTTGGAAATCCTGCGAGAGAAACTTAGGGATCCTGAGTTTCGTAAAATTGAAGGGTTCCCGATTGGCGATGATGAGGATATCCTGGCACTTTCCGATCCCCCATATTACACTGCCTGCCCGAATCCTTTCATTGATGATTTTTTTAAGTACTACGGTAAACCTTTTGACCCAGATATTCCTTACAGAAGGGAACCATTCGCGGCAGATGTTAGCGAAGGGAAAACTGATCCCATTTATAATGCTCACTCGTACCATACAAAGGTACCTCACAAGGCCATCATGCGTTATATTCTCCATTATACCGATCCAGGTGATGTCGTTTTCGATGGCTTCTGTGGTACCGGTATGACTGGAGTGGCTGCGCAAATGTGTGATGATCGTAAGGTCATCGAAACTCTCGGATACAAGGTGCGAGAAGATGGTACCATCTTAGATGAAAATGACAATCCATTTTCAAGATTGGGCTCTCGTAATGCTGTTTTGAATGATCTCTCACCTGCCGCAACATTTATTACTCACAACTATACTACCTCAGTAGATGCAAAAGAGTTTGAACAGGAAGCCTCTCAAATTCTAAAAAAGATAGAGAAAGAACTGGGTTGGATGTATGTAACTCTTCATCAACCAAGTCCTGCTCAAATCGCTGAGGCGATATCAGGGTTCAAAACCTCTGGAACATCGTTCTTTTCTCAAGAATCCAAATTGACCTGGGGACGTATTAACTATACTGTTTGGTCTGATGTTTTTGTTTGCAATGAGTGTTCAGGAGAGATAGTATTATGGGAAGTTGTAGTGGACCTTCAAAAGAAAGAGGTTCATGAAAGGTTTCCATGTCCCCACTGTCAAACCTATCTTACCAAACGCAGCATGAGCCGTGCGTGGCAAAGCACGTTTGATAAGGCCACGAATCAAATTATAAAGCAGGGTAAACAGGTGCCTATACTAATCAACTATAAGGTAGCAAACAAGCGATTTGAAAAAGTACCGGACGATTTTGACCTGTCACTTGTTCAGAGTATCGAAGATCAAGACATTCCTTTCTGGTTCCCAACAGATCGCATGCCAGAAGGTGATGAGTCAAGACGCAACGACGATGTTGGAATAACTCATATACATCAATTCTATATAAAGAGAAATTTATGGGTATTGGGAGCAGTTCGATCTCGAATAAAAGGTGATCAGTTGCTATTTTGGATGACTGCAGCAATCCGTTACTTGTCAAAACTATCTAAGCTCGGAACTACTTATTACCTTCATGGAGGAGGGGGGGCCGTCAATGCGGGTTTATTAGGCACCCTCTATATACCATCGTTCTCAGTCGAGAACTCAGTAATCGAGACTTTATCGACTCGTCTACCCAAGCTCTCCAGAGTCTTTGCTACCCTTGCAAAGCCACAAAGAACTAGTGTAGTATCCACACAATCGTCTTCCAACTTTCTGCTGCCCGATGCCTCCATGGATTATATTTTTCTGGATCCTCCATTCGGCGCTAACTTTATGTACTCTGAGTTAAATTTTCTATGGGAGACATGGCTCAAGGTGTTCACCGACAGCAAGCCAGAAGCTATTGAGAACTCCGCTCAGGGTAAGACCCTGGATGATTATCGTCGTTTGATGACGATCTGTTTGGGGGAAGCGTTCCGTATCCTTAAGCCTGGTCGTTGGATAACAGTAGAATTTTCTAATACACAAGCTAGCGTATGGAATGCTATTCAGATTGCTTTGCAAGAAGCAGGCTTTGTTGTAGCAAATGTATCAGCCCTGGACAAGCAGCAAGGAAGCTTCAAAGCAGTCACTACTACCACCGCAGTCAAGCAAGATTTGGTCATCTCGGCCTACAAACCAAATGGAGGTCTGGAAGATCGTTTTCCCACAGAGGCCTCTACAGAGAACGGTGTTTGGGATTTTGTCCGTTCCCATTTGAAATATCTCCCCAATTTTAAAATTACAAAGGGTGAGATGGAAATTATTGCAGAGCGCGACCCACGCATATTGTACGACCGCATGGTCGCTTACTTTGTGCAGCATGGTTTCCCGGTCCCTCTTTCCAGTCAAGACTTTCAAGCGGGGCTAGATCTGTATTTTCCTCAGCGCGATGGAATGTACTTTCTTCCTGAACAGGTAGCTGAATACGATAAAAAACGCATAACAGCTAAGGACATTCTACAACTCCAACTTTTGATTACGGACGAGTGGAGTGCCATTCAATGGCTTAAGCAGAAACTGAGTAAAAAACCTCAGACCTTCCAGGAGCTTCACCCTGACTTTATAAAAGAGCTAGGAGGCTGGCAAAAAAAGCATGAAAGGCAATTAGAACTTCTCGAACTCCTGGAACAAAACTTTCTCCGTTATGATGGTCTAAGTGAAGTTCCTAGCCAAATCCACAGCTATCTCTCTACGAACTTCAAAGATTTACGAAATTTGAGTAAGGATGATCCAGTACTGCGTGCTAAAGCAAAGGACCGCTGGTATTTTCCAGATCTAAACAAAAGCATCGATTTGGAAAGATTGCGAGAAAAGAGACTACTTAAAGAGTTTGAGGAATATAAGACTTCCAAAAGCAGGCAACTTAAGCTATTCCGTCTAGAAGCAATTCGCGCAGGGTTTAAGAAAGCCTGGCAGGAGCGCGATTACCAAACAGTCCTTGACGTAGCGCGCAATATTCCCGAAAATATATTGCTAGAAGATAGACAGTTGCTCATGTGGTATGACCAGGCAAAAATAAGAACAGGTGATGAATCGTGAAATTTGATAATACACCTTTCGAAAACGGCATTGCGATTTATCCACAACCTATCGCATTAAGTTGTGGCCGGATTTGTCGCGCAAGAAACTCCCAAGAGCAGCTAGATGCAATCCTAAAGTGTGCCGAGACAGTAACCCGCTATCTCGCCGCTGTCGCCATTAGCTCTTTCTCCGCCCGTGAAGATGCAAGTATTGCCGTGCCAAAAGGGCTCAGCAATTTTACTGGGAACTTAAGTTTCGGCCACTTTTTAAGCGCCGTTCAGGGAATTGCCAGTATCAATGCCGCCCATCCTTTAAAGGACGCTTTAAATGCTGCATTCAAAACTAAGAAGAGTGGCTCTGGACCAGCAGATACAAGTCTCATTGCACTCCTCAAGCTCCGCAATCAGTTGGGGCATGACCTGATGAGCATTTCCGAGGCGAAAGCTACTTCCATTTTTAAAGAACAAGCACCGGACGAAGACCTTAAAGTAGCCTTGGGAGCGCTTGATTCCATTTTTCGCCTTCCGTTGTTCGTGATTGAAGAACAGCATCTCGAGAGTGGGAAAATTATTGCACGCCGTCTTCTGCTCATGGGCGAGTCTCAAGATCCTTTGCCCGAAGAGATAGAAATCAACTCGGGTATTCTACGTAGCTGTTCGCCTTATATTGGTCTTCCAGACAGAGTGCTCTGTCTCTATCCGTTTTTGATCTGGGAACTCGTGACAGCGAAAGCCAACTATAGCATCTATTTCATCCACTCAATTCCTAAGAAGAACCTGAAGTACACTACTATCAGTAGTGATCATTGGGAACATAATAGTGAACTTCATAGCCAGATTCAGGGGTCGCTTAGTGGAGCCATCATACCCAAAGAGATAGTTCTTCTAAAGAACGGGGCAAGCTTTCTGCAAGAGTGGCAGGAAAAGAAGAGTGCTATCGAACAGTCAAGGCGCGTTATCAGCGGTCATATTCCCTGGGATGAACTTAAAAACGAGACGGTTCGTTGGTACGGACAGCAACTGGAGGTAACTGCAAGTGATACGAAGAAAAGGTTCATCAAATTATTATAAAATACCTCTTCGATGGTCGCGACCGGTTAACGCCCGAAGAGATTAGACAAGTTATTTTACTTTTCGGGCGCGAGCAAGCCATTAAGAAACTCTTGACGAGAAACATGATCGATTGCCGAGCAAAAAAAAATCCAGATGCGCGCTGGGATGAACGCCGCGAATCGGCGGAGAATGTGGTTGAATGTTTGAAACTGGCTATCGATTTCTTTGGTAGGCATGTAGGCATAGATGGAGTGACCCTGGAAGGATTAAAAGCAATCTCTGGCTCTGCCAATTACATTGCAATGCGAGAGGGATTGGTCAATCTTTGTATTCACCAGGATTATGGAGATCCAACTACAGTTGCCCAGATCGAAATTTCGCCGGACCAAACGATGTTCTTTAATGCAGGCAGGTCCCTGGTTAGCAATAGCGCACTCGTTGACGGAGGGAAAAGTCAATCGCGCAATCCCCTGATAAGTCGTGCGTTGCGATTGATCGGTTTTGCAGAACTCGCGGGCTCAGGACTGAGAGAGGTACACCGCGCCTGGCGGGAAGCAAAACGTTATCCTCCAACCATCGAGTCGAATCCCGAAGCCAATACGTTTACTCTGAAACTGAACTGGCGGGAACTCCCAGTTATTACCGATGAATTCTGGAAAAAACGTCTTGGCGTCAATTTAACCCCTCAAGAATCGGCAGCGCTGCTACTCTCTTCGGCTCCCTCCGGTACCAGTGCCGAAGAAATAGCATCTTCACAGGGGATGCATGTATCGGAAGCTGCGGAAGTCTGCAAGGCGCTCTTACGAAATGCTCTTGTGGTTGAGAAAGACAACAGAATTTATATTCAAGAACATCTGAGGCAACTGGCTGAAGAAGCAAAGACGCAAATGTGATTAATACAGTCGAGGATTGGTTCCAACTTGAACAGAGTTAACATAAAATCAGGCGACTGGGCATATAGCGTAGAACACCAGGAGCTCGGCCAGATCATTGATGTCCAGGAATTATGGGGTCAGGTTGTCTGTAAAGTCTGGCTACCTACGCAAAATAGGGTCGAACGCATTCCTTCCAATCAGCTAAGTTCCTCGATGGATTCAGGATTTTCGCACCCGGCAAAATTGACATATATAGCTGCTGCGGCTCGGATAGCCCACACATTAACCCAGAATGTAATACTTGCTCCCATAGAGGCATCTGTTATTCCATTACCCCACCAGATCTGGGCTTTATCAAGGGCCACTTCCAGCAATCACGTACGCTATCTATTAGCCGATGAAGTAGGCCTGGGTAAGACCATTGAAGCAGGTCTAATCATGCGCGAACTAAAGCTGCGTGGGCTTGCGCGGCGTTTTCTCGTAATCGCTCCCAGGGGATTAGTGATGCAATGGGTCTCCGAGATGTACACTCACTTTAAGGAGGTCTTTTATCCTCTGATACCAGGAGACTTCTTATCCTCCCCCAGAGCCATATTGAATGAGAACCGGTGGAAGGCCTACGACCAGGTTGTCTGTCCAATGGACTCGGTGAAACCTCTTGATAAACGGCGTGGATGGCTAAAAGAACAAATAGACGAATACAATCGCGAACGCTTTGAAGACCTGATTGCGGCAGGATGGGATCTAGTGATTGTAGACGAAGCCCATCGCCTCGCTGGCAGTACGGATCAGGTCGCACGATACAAACTCGGTCAAAGCCTTGCGGAAACCACTCCCTATCTTTTACTTTTATCTGCAACGCCCCATCAAGGTAAATCAGACGCTTTTCATCGACTTATTTCGCTTTTGGATCCCAAGGCTTTTCCAAATATCAGTGGCTTAACCAGGGATAAGGTACAACCTTATATCATCCGTACAGAAAAACGGCGAGCTATTGATGCACAAGGGCAACCACTTTTCAAGCCTAGACGTACACAGCTTGTTCCTATCGCCTGGAAGGAACATCATCACGAACAGCGCTTACTATACCTGGCCGTGACCGAATATGTAAAAGAGGGTTACAATCAGGCTATCAAAGAAAAGAAGAACTATATCGGTTTTTTAATGAACCTTATGCAGCGGCTGGTCACATCGTCGACCCAAGGCAATACGCATGACTCTTGAGCGAAGGCTAGAAGTACTTCGGATACCTGAAGAGCAAGTAACGCTTTTCTCAACGCTCTCCGAGGATGATTGGAGCGATCTGGATGGACAAGAGCAAGTTGATACACTTTTCAAAACATACATCTCAGCATTAAAAAATGAGCGGTTAGAAGTAGAACGCCTCTTGGAAACTGCTAAACGAGCTGAACTAACCGGACCTGATGCTAAATCAGAGGCCCTCCTCGCCTGGATCTATCGTTTGCAGAAGGAAGAGACCAACCCCAACCTTAAAATAGTCGTTTTTACAGAGTTCGTTCCTACACAGGAGATGCTGCACAAATTCCTGGATGATCGCGGTTTCCCGGTCACCGTTCTCAATGGCTCCATGGATATGGAAGAGCGCAAACGGTCACAGGAAGCCTTTGCAGCAAAAGCCCAGATCCTTATTTCAACAGAGGCCGGAGGCGAAGGACTCAATCTTCAGTTTTCTCATGTAGTTGTCAATTACGATATTCCCTGGAATCCGATGCGCCTCGAACAACGCATTGGACGCGTTGATCGTATTGGACAGTCCCATCCGGTTCAAGCCATCAACTTTGCACTTGAAGATACGGTAGAATATCGGGTTCGCGAGGTACTTGAGACCAAACTGGCTATCATTTTCAAAGAATTTGGTGTTGACAAGGCCGGAGATGTCCTCGACTCAGCGCAAGTAGGACAGGTTTTTGATGATCTCTATGTCGAAACGGTACTCCATCCTGAAAAACTCGACAGCAGTGTTGAATCACTTGTACAGCAGGTACAAGAGCAGGTAAAGGATGCGCTTGAGGCAACATCTGTTTTACAATCGGAAAAAAAGCTTGATCCGACTGAGGCTCAGCGACTGCTAGATCACCCTCTGTCGTATTGGATAGAACGAATGGTGGTCGCTTACCTCGAGGCACATGGCGGTATAGCTAAGAGACATGAGAAAACCTGGGATTTAACCTGGCCGACCGGTGAGAAAACGAAAGGTATTGTATTCTCCTCTCGCGACGTAGATACCACCCCTTCGGCATTTCACTTAACCCTTGAAGACTCGAGGCTACAGGATTTGGTAAGGCATCTACCTCACTTCGCCAAAGGACAACCTGTCCCTTGCCTCACTCTCCCCGGAATTCCCTCTGATGTGCAAGGTTTCTGGTCTCTGTGGCGCATAGCAATCGATGAATCAGGCTGGAATTGGCAGCGTATCATGCCAATCTTCCTCCATGATAATGGTCGAGTTTTATTACCTACAGCCAGGCATGTATGGGAACAACTCATTTCAGATCAAATTAAACTCCAAAACCATATAGTTGGACAGGATGCCACACTGGCTTTTGAACGCCTTCGGAACCCTGCAGAAATCCAGGGGAAACCTATTTATGAGGAACTCATTCAATCTCACCAGGAGCGACTTGCTCAGGAACGCGAAAAAGGAGAGCGTACATTTCTAGCACGCCGGCAAGCAGTAGAACGAATTGGGCTTTCTACGGCACGAACCCACCGGGCTGCACAGCTCTTGCAGGAGGAACAAAGTTGGCGCGAACATCTCGCAAGTAGAGCCAAAGTCGTACCAGAGATACATCCGCTAATTATCATCCGCATTGAAGGAGAAAGAGTTCATAATCAGGATATGTGAGTGGACCTGGATGACCTTATGATTTATCATGGTAATTGATTCAGCGTATGAGCTAAACGACCTATAGGGAACCTACCAATGCAGAATAGCTGGCAAGAACGTATTTTGAAGGAGTTTATTCCACAAGTAAACCGGCTCACGCTAGTGGCTGATCCAGACTACCTTCTTACAGAAGAAGATATTCTCCAGAGGCTTCGAGAACGAGGTTTCGATATTCTCCTGTTTGAAGATCCTGTAGCCTTTCGTTTTGCCTACGAATCTAAGTATCGCTCGAAGTGGGACAACGGAGATTCATCAATAGAATTAGTTGTCGTTGTACATGAAGAAGCTACGAATCTGCGTTCACTGCCTTATGACATTTTTCAAACGAATCGAAAGTTATCCTTCAATTTAGGTGATATATTCCCCAACTTAAGCTATTCCATGATCAAGCTTCTGGATCGCAGTGACCTGGAGCTCCTCTATCGCGCATATCTCCAGCACACACCAGGGAAATTAGGAGATAATGCCACCAAAGATTTTTTGTTATCGCGTGTGTTCGACCTTGATGTCGAATTCATCCAACAACCTGCTGATCTCCTGCGTGTTCTCTTGCGGAGGCACTACCGAGATCAGCCTATACCCAAAATCCTGGACCAACGCTTTATTCAAATTCTCCACCAATATGGAAAGTTTGAAGATTGGCCCCTGGAAACAATTATCCCGGATCGCGAGGCATTCTTTAGCTTTCTCCAGGAGCGGTGGCCGATCTTCCTCGAACATATCACCATGAATGAGGATCAAATTGTTCACGAATCCCCTACTTCCTATGTGCTGAATTATTCAGGACCACCTAATATTCCGTTTGACGATGAAGATGTCCTGGTCTATATTGACACCCTTTTCCTTGATGGCCTGCTGCAACCTGTCGCATATCCACAAGCTAGCAAGCTTTCTCAACGATGGATCACAGCAGGGGTTCGACTGGATCCTGAAGCAGACCGCATAAGGCGTTTAGAGGGACTAATCAAGTCGGTCGAGATTGCTATTCCTACAGGTGACGCCAGGTATCAGGACTGGTTCGCATTTGCGCATCGTTGGTCGGAACTTATCGTCCTATGGCATGAGGCAAATGTGCAGAAGCAAGGTACATTAGAGCAGCAATTGTATAGCGTTCAAAAGAAAGTAGACACAATCTTTCAGGCATGGGTCATGAAGCGCTATAGCTCATTACATAATCTTCCCCCAACCCCACCAGTTATGTTGCATCACATTGCTCACGATATAGCACAATACATCCAAACTGCTGCCAAAGAGAAAGTAGCCCTTATCATCATGGATGGTCTGGCTTTCGATCAATGGGTTATACTTCGTGAGGTATTTTCACAACAACGGCCGGACTTAAAGTTCCGCGAGAATATGGTATTCGCATGGCTTCCAACTATAACATCAGTGTCGCGACAGTCCATTTTTGCAGGTAAACCGCCGCTTTACTATCCTGAAAGCATCTTCAATACCAATAAAGAAGCAACGCTCTGGACGCAGTTATGGAATGATAAGGGCGTCTCCCAGATAGAGGTGGCGTACAAAAAGGGACTTGGAGAGGGAACGAGCCTCCCAGAAATTGAGGAGGTATTATCACATCCAAAGATTCGTGTGGTAGGGTTTATTATCGATATAGTTGATAAAATTGTGCATGGGATGGAGCTTGGAACAGCCGGAATACATAACCAGGTACGCCAGTGGGCTACTCAAGGTTTTATGATAGGACTACTCAATCTCCTCCTCCAGAATTACTTTGATGTCTTTATCACATCTGATCATGGTAACATCGAAGCCAGGGGATGCGGACAGGTATCAGAGGGGGCTATTGTAGATTTGCGCGGAGGACGTGCCCGCGTGTATCCTGATAAAATATTAAGAGCACAGGTCCAAAAGCGCTTTCCAGGTGCTATCGATTGGCCACCCATTGGGCTTCCAGAAAACTTTCTGCCACTTCTAGCCCCTAATCGATCAGCTTTTATAGCCGAAGGAAAACGAGTTGTTGGACATGGTGGTATTTCGATTGAGGAATTGATAGTTCCTTACATTCAAGTGAGGAGGGAAACTACATGAATAGAAGTGGGGAAGTGGGCTTCCGTCAGCGTATCCAGCTTAGCTGGTTAGATCGAACAGCTAATCTTTTTATTGCAGGGCTTACAAGGGATGAGATCAAGGAAGCACTCCAAGCCTTTCTGCAAGATCAGCTATCTATTGGCAGCGATGCAAAAAGAGGGAATCGAGCGCTTACAATCTCAATTTTATTAAAAGTTTGGGTAGTAGTGCCACACGGCCGGGAAAGCCTGAGAGATGAAGGTTTAGAACTTCTTAAAAAACTTCCTTCAAAACAGCATCTGGTTGTACATTGGGGAATGGTAATGGCGGTCTACCCTTTTTTTCAGGTACTAGCAGAAACAGTCGGACGTCTTCTTCGTCTACAAGGTTCCTTCGCCGCATCTCAGGTACAGAGGCGTATGCGAGAACAGTTTGGCGAGCGGTCAACAGTGGAGCGAGCAACCAGACGTATTCTTCGATGTTTGATAGACTGGGGAGTGCTAAAGGAAACAGAAGAGAAGGGCATATATCAAGCAACACCTACTCTATTCGTGAATGACACTAAACTCGCACAATGGCTTATCGAAGCATCTTTAATCGCAAGTGGCTCCACTTCAAGCACGCTTAGAGCGATCACTCAAAATCCCGCGCTTTTTCCGTTTACCACCGAATCAATAAACATCAGAGTATTGGAGACTCATAGCAGGCTAGAATTATTGCACCAGGGGCTGGATGAAGATGTGATAATGCTTAGAAGCGGAGTTGCAAGATAAACGTATCCCTTTGAAGAAGCTTGCCATATTACCAATCGATGCTGCACGACTTCAAAGAAGTGGTCAGGTTCAAGCCAGTAAGAAGTTGGAGCAGATAGGATAGAGAGGGAATCTTTCTGTAGAGGAGCGAGGTGATTTTTATGAGTGATGCCAATACGAGTGATGACAATACGTACGATGCAAGGGTGCGAGCTATTCGAGCCTATAACCAGCCCATCCTTGACGATTTTCGGGCGTGGCTTGAGCAAGCGGGGCTCAGCGAGAAAACTGTTAGAAACCATGTTGATAACATCGACTTTTTTACTCACTACCTGGTGTATTCTGATCCGCTGAAAAAGCTTGATGAGGCTGATGGTAGTGATGTCAGGATGTTTTTGTCAGACTGGTTTCCCCGGAAAGCGTTGTGGGCTTCCGTAAGCAGCGTCAAGTCGTATTTTGCCTCGTTCAAGAAGTTTTTCCAGTGGATGGCGGAAACAGGTCGTGTCTCTCCGGCAACTGTTGATGATGTGCTGGCGACGCTCAAAGAGGGCCGGGAGGATTTTCTCGAAAGCGTGGCTGAGTATTAGTAGGGAGTGTTGGGCAAATTGGGGGTTTTGTGAGAGAAAGCGGGGATGACTTGACGATGCGAGATCAGATCGTTGCGCAAGTGCAAGAGGAGGCAAACCCGCGGGCGGCGGAAGGGATGGGGAGGTTTGGCATTCGTGGAGACCAGGTCTTAGGCGTCTCCATCCCTACCCTGCGCAAGATGGCAAAAGCTAGCGGGAAGAACCATGCCCTGGCGTTGGAACTCTGGGCGACCGGTATTCACGAGGTGAGAATTCTGGCCTCGATGATTGATGAGCCTCAGCTGGTTTCTTCGCAGCAAATGGAGGCGTGGGTCGGTGAGTTTGACTCCTGGGATCTGTGCGACCAGGTCTGTGGGAATCTGTTTGTGAAAACACCATACGCGTATGAAAAAGCTGTGGCATGGTGTCCCCGGGAGGAAGAATTTGTCAGGCGCGCCGGTTTTGTGATGATGGCTGAGCTTGCTGTGCATGACAAACAGGTAAGCGATGAGGCGTTCGTGCCGTGCTTTGCGCTCATCAAACAATATGCCGTAGATGACCGGAATTTCGTTAAAAAAGCGGTCAATTGGGCTTTGCGACAAATCGGGAAACGGAATAGCAAGCTGCTTGCGCTGGCTCAGGAGTGTGCGTACGAGCTCCAGAAATTGGATTCAAAAGCGGCGCGCTGGGTGGCGAACGATGCTCTGCGGGAATTCCAGGCGAAGTATGCCTCTCGAGCGGAGAGATGAGGGCCGATAAATCGGCGATAATAGGCATCAACCTAAGTGACCTAACCATGTCACTCTGAGCGCAGCGAAGGGTCTGGCTCGATGGGCGGCGAGATCCTTCGCTGCGCTCAGGATGACAGCCAGGACACCTCTCAGGACCATTCACGGGCAGTCTTATCTCCAAACATCTCGGGATAAGCTTGAGTACTTGACCGCTGTTATTAACAGTTCTAGCTCTACTTTGTTAGATTCTCTCTGTGCCGCCTGCGGCGGCCGAGTGAGGAGGAGGAGAAACTGGGGACACCCCAGACCCCGGCAGGAGGGCTTGTGGCCCTCCTGCACCTCCCAAAACTATCGAAGCTGTACGACTGTACGACCGAGGGGTTGTAGGGCAGTGTCAGTATGGTAGAATAGGGTGAATGACGCTCTGATGGTTTTTGGACAACGAATAGTAACTGGTGATTGCCCAGAAGTTCGCTAGAGATCCTTCGCTGCGCTCAGGATGACAACGCCGCGCTGTCATCCTGAGCGCAGCGAAGGATCTCTGGTGTGCATTCGTCCAGCAGAACTGACTCACGTCTCCTTGCGGACTTATGGGGAATCACCAGATAGTAAAGCTAGCAAAATTATGGCAAGAAAAACAAAACAATTCAAACGGAAGAAAAAGGTAACGGCGGTTTCGTCGCAATTTGACAGATGGATGGATCTGATCGGGCATCAAATCTTTAAGGGAGACTATAGGGAGGCAGTGACTAACTGCGAACGCTTGTTGAACTCCCTTCCAATGCGTGCGTCGCAGCGTGTGGATGTGCTGGCTCAACTGGGAACTGCGCAGGGTATGCTCCAGAATTTCCCGCAAAGCTATGAAGCTTTTAGTGAGGCGCTTGCTCTCAATCCCAATGATGCCGGGCTGTGGTTCAACCGGAGCATGGCGAGCCGGTTCACTATACGCTTTGGTCGGGCTTTGCGGGACGTTGAGCGTGCGATCGAATTGAATACGAGAAGTGAACTGGCCGAGAAGTTCGCTGAGGCATTGGAGTTCAGCCGGGAGATGGCTGAGAAGTCGATGAAGTTGCGCGGGCCAGATTTCACCCTGGATCAACTTATCGAGCAGGAAGATCTCTTCCAGCAGGGTCTGAAATTGATGGAGGCCTGGAAGTGGGAGGAAGCAGGGCAGGCTTTTCAGGCCTCGATTGACCTGGGTGATTGCCTGCCGCAACCATGGGGCAACCTGGGGATCTGCTTGCTGATGCAGGAGCGCTATGACGAGGCTGAGGCGGCTTTGAAACGCGCACTGGTTATCGATCCGACGTACACGCTCGCTAAAGACAATCTGGAGTTACTTGCCGATACACGGCGGACAGGCTTGCCGGATACTGTCGCGATTAATCAGCCGTTCAAGGGCAGCAAGCTCAAGCAGACCATTACTTATATCAGAGAATAGCGAATGGAAAGTATGTGCTCCGGGTATATGTATGAGATGTGATGCTTTACACTGCGGCCGGCGAGAATATTTGCATGATGACCTGGAAGCGATCACATTGGCCCAAAGTGTGCTAGCTGAACCGCCTTTAGAGTTGTGGCCAGAGGTAATTGTCAGAGTCTCCATACCCCAGGACATAGAGCAGGGTTTGCTTATCCCTATCAAGGGTGGAAAGCCATGACAACGAAGTAGGAAGTGGGAGCCACCGCCTGGTAAGCTCATGCTCGCTTATGGAGATTAGCAAATCAATCGAGGTATGATAATGGTTGGTGAGCCCCAACCCTGCCCCGGGCGCGATAAATCGGGCCCCTACGCATCAACCTAAGTGACCTAACCATGTCACCCTGAGCGCAGCGAAGGGTCTGGCTCGATGGGCGGCGAGATCCTTCGCTGCGCTCAGGATGACAGGAAAAGCCTGTGAACAGCACAATACGGGTGTAATACCAATGCGCGTACTAAATGGTAACATTGAGATGAGGGAAGCCGGTTAACGAACGCAAGCGCTTTGTATCGTCGGCCAGTTCATTGAGACCCTGACACAGCACGTCAATTCATGACTGGAGCGAGGCAAAGACGCGGTTGTGGAAGTATTTTTCGCGCAGTTCATCCCAGATGTGTTCCACAGGGTTGACTTCGGGACTATAGGGTGGTTGCTCGATCAAGCGCACATTGGAGGGAATGACCAACTCGCGAGCGTGATGCCAGCCTGCTCCATCAACTTGCATGACGATGAAGTACTTGGAGAAGGTCTGGCTGACCTGCTCCAGGAAGAGATTCATCATGGCGGTCGAAGCCTCCGGCAAAATCAGCGAGAGCATCTTTCCTTGTGCGGGAGCCACCACGGTGTAGACGTACACATATTCTCGGACTACCTGTGCTGGGGCATGGGGGCGGATCCCTGGAGGAGCGAAACCTCGTTTGGCACGGCTAATGCGGCCAAAACAGCCTTCATCTTGGGCCATGATCAGCACTGGGCGCTGATCGGAAGCTTCCCGTGTGGCGACTGCCGCTTGAGCCTGCGCCTCAAAGTTTTTTTAAACTGCGCCTGCGCTTGCGGATCCGCTTGTGGATGCCTGGGACGCGGCATGAGCTTGCGCCAGCCGTGACGAGCCAGCAGGCGATAGATGGTGCTGTCATCGACTTCGTGTCCGACTTTGGCTTCATAGGCCCGTTGGATCTGGGCCACGGTGGCGATCTCTCCCCTGGCGGCTTGCGCGAAGAAGGGGGCCAGGAAGGCTTGCTCTTCTGGCAAGCTCAGATACTCATGCCGACGGCCTCCCTTGCCTGGCGTTTCCATGGCTGTCGGCCCCAAGCGATTGTAGGTCGCAATGACTCGATGCACCGTGGTGGCTGAGACTCCCGTATGCAGGGCAATCTCTTCGGCTTTGCGTGGGGCGACCAGGGCATTGTAGATGATCCACCAGTGTTGTCGAACCCACAGACGGGCATCCGTGTTCATGCGCTCTTTGACCTCCTCAACCGACAAGTGCGATGCTGCTCGTGTGATGCGATGACCCATACCTGATCTCCATTCCTTTCTGTCTGCTGTTTCCCTTTATTTTACCACACAGAAGGCGATTTGGTATAAGAGGGGGCTGCGAGATCCTTCGCTGCGCTCAGGATGACAGGGCTGCCCTTCCTGCCTAGCTCTGGCCTACCCGGACTCATGCGCGGCTTAGGTTGATGCGTATTGGGCGCGATAAATCGGGCCCCTACGCTCTGGACGCTTCGCGTCCCACCAATATCCTGATTATTTTGTTAAAGTTCTTTGGCGAGACGATCTTCATTTCCTCATAGGCAGTTCTCTCCTTGCGCCTCTCTACACATCAACTACAACCAATCCCTTTGTTCTTTAGGCAAGGTTCAATTTGAATGAATTGTGCTTGACAGTTTGACCAGTCACACAATGTCACCCTGAGCGCAGCGAAGGGTCTGACTCGATGGGCAGGGAGATCCTTCGCTGCGCTCAGGATGACAGGACTGGACCTTTCTGGTGCTTGAGGCACTGTCAAGTTCATTTGAACCATGCCTTAGATCTAATTGCACCTTTGTCATTGAAACTACGTGATAGCTCTTGACATTACACGAAAGAGTATGTTAATATCCCGAGTGTGCAGTATATTGCACGAAGATACTGGTTGTCAACGGATTGTAACTGTGAGGAGCGATGGATATTGGTCCTCAGTTACCGGCAACAGGGAGCCATTGATCAAGAAAATAAGAACAGACATCTCTACAAGTTCAGGAATCTCTCTCCAGTAACGGTGGTGTGTCTCGGAAATAAGGCTCAATGTCTCATTTCAATGATGAAAAATGGTGTGTGGAATGACACCCTGTAAAAGGTTTTTAGTGTTCTAAAAAAATCCTAATGGAGGATGCCATGCCAAACGTTGATCAAGAGCGACTTAACCAGATACACCAGTATTGGAACGCCGCCAACTACCTGACGATCGGTCAGATCTACTTACAGAACAACCCTTTGTTGAAAGAGCCGCTGCGCCCCGAGCATATCAAACCACGATTACTCGGGCACTGGGGTACCTCACCCGGTCTCAGTTTCATTTATGTCCACCTGAATCGACTCATCCAGGACGAGGATGTCAATATGATCTACCTGGCAGGACCAGGACATGGTGGACCTGCGATCCTTGCCAATGTGTACCTCGAAGGGACCTACACGCAGACCTATCCGGAGATCACACAGGATAGGGAGGGTGTACGTCGCCTGTTTCGCCAGTTTTCGACCCCTGGAGGGGTCCCCAGCCACGTCAGTGTGCCCACCCCAGGCTCCATTCACGAAGGAGGCGAGTTGGGCTATGTCCTTGCCCACGCCTTTGGCGCCGCTTTCGACAACCCCGATTTGATCGTCGCGGCTGTCGTTGGGGATGGAGAAGCCGAGACCGGACCGCTTGAAGGCTCCTGGAAGGGCATTGATTTTTTGAACCCGGT
>WNGL01000919.1_pt1 | contig 38357 bp, 29 predicted proteins | sample 5400591 | NCBI WGS metagenome assembly WNGL01 (sample SAMN13153377, study PRJNA577476) | soil metagenome | isolation source: 80 cm soil or saprolite under Garry oak tree replicate 1 | place: USA:California | collected 2016-06-15
ATTGGTGGCTTCATCTCCGGCGGCAACTTGAACGATCCAAAGTTCCGCGAATTGTTCGTTCGTTGGTTCCAGTTTGGCGCGTTCTCACCGATCTTCCGCGTCCATGGCACGCGTTACCCGGATGAAAACGAACTGTGGTCGTATGGTCCTGAAGCGCAGAAAATCCTCGTCGACTACGACACGCTGCGTTATCGCCTCATGCCCTACATCTACTCGCAGGCCTGGCAGATCACCAACAATCACGGCACTCTGATGCGCCCGCTCGTTATGGACTGGCGCGACGACGTCGAAGCGCAGAACATCGGAGACGAATACCTCTTCGGCCCGGCGATTCTTGTCAGCCCCGTCTACACCGAGGGCGCAACAAAGAAGACTGTCTACCTGCCTAAGGCCACTTGGTACGACTTCTGGACCGGCGACAAGGTGGAAGGTGGCAAGCGGATCGAAGCTGACGCGCCACTCAGCAAGTTGCCACTGTTCGTCCGCGCCGGTTCCATCCTTCCCATGGGTCCGGCGATGGAGTGGTCAACCGAGAAGCCGGCCGATCCGATCGAGTTGCGCATCTACCCCGGAGCGGATGGCGATTTCACTCTCTACGAAGACGAGAACGACAACTACGATTACCAGAAGGGCGCGCATGCAACCATTCAGTTGCATTGGAATGATGCGGCCAAAACGCTCACCGTCGGTGCCCGTGAAGGCAACTTCCCAGGGATGCGTTCCGAGCATACGTTCCATGTGGTGCTTGTAGCCAAAGACCACGGCGTGGGAATCGCGGAGAGCGCGTCAGCCCAGAAGTCAGTAGCCTACAAAGGCGAAAAGCTGACCATTCAACCCTAGCGCAGTCTCAAACTGCTTGCCAGTTAAGCAGTCCGGACGATTTGCTGGACCAGGCCAGCACCAAATGATTTCGGCGGAGGAATATATGTCACAGGCTGACCTACTATCGAAGTTGTGTGAATGGTATCAAGAACAGTGTAATGGGGACTGGGAGCATGGCTCAGGCGTTCTTATTAATACGCTAGATAACCCAGGCTGGATGGTAAAAATCGACCTCCGCGAGACTGCATTAGAAAACGGAGCTTTCGAAACCATTAAGATCGACGATGGTAAGGGGAATTGGCTGTGGTGCTTCAAGAAGGGCCAGGAATTCAATGGTAGTGGCGACCCATCAAAGCTGCCAGTCATCTTAGAACACTTTTTGAAGTTCGTCAGTAAACTGTAATGCCTGGGTGCCCCATCCATGGCGCAGTTTTTTCGCGACATGGGTGGGAAAGCAGAAACTCTCGACAGTGGTTGCCCCATTCATGCGCAGTTTCATCGCGCATGAATGGGAAGGCACAATTGACCGAACCTTGGGTGCCCCATCCATGGCGCAGTCTCATCGCGACATGGGTGGGAAAGCAGAAACTCTCGACCTTGGGTGCCCCATCCATGGCGCAGTTTTTTCGCGACATGGGTGGGAAAGCAGAAACTCTCGACAGTGGGTGGCCCATTCATGCGCAGTTTCATCGCGCATGAATGGGATAGCTGAAAGTCAATAGTTGACCGCCTCCAGCAGCGTCGATACCAGCGCCAGTGGCAATCCCACCACATTGAAGTAGCACCCTTCGACGCGCGGAATCCACCGTGCAGCGCGGCCCTGGATCGCGTAGGCTCCTGCCTTGTCCATCGGCTCACCCGTCGCGATGTATGCGGCGATCTCTTCATCCGACAAAGTTAGAAAGCGAACGGCGGTAACTTCCGCAGCGATCTCCGCTGCCATCGCACTTACCACCGCAACGCCGGTAATCACGCGATGCGTGCGCCCCGACAGCATGCGAAGCATGCGTGCTGCGTCAGCATTGTCGTCGGGCTTGCCCAGGATATGGTTGTCGAGCGAAACCGTCGTGTCGGCGCCGAGTATGACTGCTTCAGGGTCGCCGAGTTGTTTGTAGACAGCCTGCGCCTTCTCCCGCGCCAGCCTCGTGACGTAGGCGATTGGATCCTCGTCCAGCAGCGGGTCCTCCGGAATGTGCGCCGGGAAAACCTCAAACGAAAATCCCGCCTGCGCGAGCAGTTCGCGGCGGCGAGGCGAAGCGGAAGCGAGAATCAGTCGAGACATGCAGGTTCTAGGGTATCGCGTACCGCCCGGCCCTAAATAAAGCAGTGAGGCAAAATCATCCTCGCCCGTGTACGATCGTGGGCACGATGACATTCGCAGACCTGGCTCTCGCTCAGCGATTGGAAGGCGCGGAAGGCTACGCGTGCGCGCAATTCGCCGAGGCGCGGACGCGCCTTTTCCCCGAGTGCGGCTCCGAATGGATCGAGGCCGGCGGCGCCACTGCAGTCTTCGACGGCATCGATTCTCCAACGACGCAGAGTTTCGGACTGGGTATTTTCGAAACACTCACGGCGGCCACGCTTGAAACGATGGAGCGTTTCTTTTTTGAAAGAGGCACAGCGGCGATTCACGAAGTGTGTCCCCTTGCCGACGCACCCGCGCTGGACCTGCTCTGCGCTCGCGGCTATCGTCCCATCGAGATCAGCAACGTGCTCTATCGCGCTGTAGAAAAACCGAACGTCGATCATCCCGCCAACATTCGCGTACGCGAAGTGACAATGGATGAGGCGTCCTTGTGGGGCAGCATCAGTGCACGCGGCTGGACCCACGAGCATCCGGAGCTGGAGCAGTTCGTCAGTCAATCCGGAGTTCTCTGCGTCGCTCGCAAACAGAGCCCGTGTTTTTTGGCCGAGATCGACGGCGAGCCAGGCGCCGCCGGCGCGCTGAGCATTCATGAAGGTGTTGCGTTGTTCGGTGGTGCTGCCACGGTTCCTGAACTGCGACGTCGCGGGCTGCAGTCGGCACTTCTCCAAGAGCGCATGAATTGCGCCTTTGAACACGGCTGCGATCTGGCCATGATAGTGGCCCAGGCCGGAAGCAATTCGCAGCGCAACGCCGAGCGCAAAGGATTCCGCGTAGCCTACACGCGCATCAAATGGCGACTCGCCGCATAGTCTTCGATAATGAGGTCAACGGCTAGATTGTCAGCCCTGTTTGCAACCCCGCGGGCGTTCGAGCGCGACCGCGCCGACGGTGTCATGAGATTCCAACGCGCGCGCCAGTGCAGTCTCCGGGCCCTTGTCGTCTTCGAGGCCTGAAAAAGTAGCGTCCGCAAGGCCAGCAGCCTCACGCGCCTTTGCCTGGGCCAGCCGTTCTCGTTCGCGGTCGAGCACCAATTCCGAATTTTCAATCAGCGCCATGCCGTGCGCCAGCGCAAACTGTTCGGCACCCGCTCCGACGAAGTAAACATGCGGGCTCTCTTCAAGCACCAACCGCGCCGCTTGAATTGGATTGCGAAGCCGCTCAACGCATGCGACTCCGCCCGCCTTCATGCGTCCGCCATCCATAAGCAACGCGTCGAGTTGCACGCGCCCATCGGAGGTGAGGAAGCTTCCGCGGCCCGCGTCAAATGTGGGGTCGTCTTCGAGAACGGTAACTGCAGCTTCAACTGCGTCGAGCGCGGAGCCGCCACGCGAAAGAATGGCATGGCCTGTTTCCAGCGCGTTTCGCACTCCGTTTTCGTGAGCTGCCGCGGCGTCTTGCGGAATCGCCCAAGCTCCGCCGTGAACCAGGAGTGCCGGTACGTGGTTTGCTGACCTAATCACCCGGATATGGTAGTGCATTGGACCCATATCGGGTTCGATCGGCGGCGGCGGCGAAATTGGCGGAGGCAAAATGTTCCACGTGGAACATTTTGCAAAACAGTATTACCTTGGATTGGTTTGTCTCGCGCGGATTTGCAGAAGATTAGGGAACAGTGTGAAACGTTCTGCGAGCGAAATATTCCGAATTCGTTGGAGATCGACTGCGGAGCCGAAAAACCATGAAGCGATTTTATGCGCGGATATTTGCGAAGAATTGTGGAGTGATTGGTTAATCTAGAAACATTCAAACGCAATCATGCACTGGGAGAGCGTGAGTGCTCTCCTGTTTTTTCGGACTCCTTCCGCGGGCTCGATTCCGCAGAGAAGATTCTGAAAGCAAAAATTCCGAATGCAATTCCGTAAACGAACGCGCTGGCAAGCCAGCGGCGGCCGAGATATTACGTTCGAACCAATGCAGATAGGGCGATCCTCAGCGAGGATTGTTCCTTTCTTTCTCTGAGGGATGGAGCGCACGAATAGAAGAGGGCTGTCCGGGGATCGGTGGACAGATGACACAATCAGCAGCAAAGCGTGGAAGTAAAGGCGGCCTGGCAGGCGCACGGGCGGGAAAAGGCGCACCTGAAGGTGTTTTAAGGCTGCAAGAAGCTGCGAGCAAAGCCTTGGCGGGCGACATCGAGCCAATCGCCAGGGCATTGGTGGAAAGCTGCAAGAAAGGGCACATACAGAGCATCAAATTTGTGTATGAGCTCGCGGCGTTGGCAGAGGAACTGGGCCAAGGGGACGGAGCGGTGAAGTTTCGCAACCTAGCAAAGGAGTTGGCAGACCAACCACCGTGGTCAGGCAGGCGGTCTGAAGAAGGCGCGGAGACGACAGATGGCGTCCTGGAAGTCGAGAATTAGCCAGGACTCGAAGCATCGGTAGTCAAACAGCAGAACTGGTTGCATAAATAACGTTCAGGAAGTCGCAAAGCAGCCAGCATGGACGGGACAGGCTTCGGAAAAGGGAGCACAAAGAAGCGCCCGTCGGCGAATCCCCCACCCAAGACGCGATGAAACTGCGTCTTGAATGGGGCACCCAGCGATGGTCATTAAATGAGAGTGTAGTTTCCCACCCATGACACGATAAGGCTGTGTCATGGATGGGGCACCCATTCGGTCTTGAATGAGCGCTGGTGTGTGACGCAGCCTGACACAAGGCCGATTTATGCAACCAGTTCCAGGACGTCTAAGACATAACAGGGAAACGGGTCATGGCTTCGAGCTTGCGCGTTGGTGTTGCGCGGGGAGAGCCATGGCCCTTATTGCATCCAAGAAGAAGGAAGAGACACGCATGAAGCTCATGAAAGACAAGTGGTTTCGCGCCGCAAAGTGGATGGTAGCCGGCCTGATTGGCACAGCGATGGCGTGGATGGCTCTTGCGCAACCGATCATTACAACGACGGTTCAGGGCACGGTGTACCTTGCGGACGGAACGCCGGGTTCCGGGTCGGTGCAATTGAGCTGGCCCGCGTTTTCCACGGCTAATAACCAGGCGGTTCTGGCTGGGCGGACGACGGTCACGGTCGGTGGGGATGGCTTTTTGAGCGTAAATCTTGCGCCCAACATGGGATCTTCGCCGGCAGGTCTCTACTACACCGTTACCTACCACATGAATGACGGCACGACGAACACCGAGTACTGGGTTGTACCCGCCGCGGCACAGGCGAGCATTGCCCAAGTGCGATCACAGGTGATGCCCGCTGCTCAAGCCGTGCAGGCCGTGAGCAAGGCATACGTAGACCATGCGGTGCAATCGATCAATCAAAGCTCCCTGACGTCGTCGGGCGGATCCTTGACGGGACCGCTCTATCTCAATGGAGATCCGTCGCAGGCATTGCAGGCTGCGGACAAGCACTACGTCGATTCCACGTTTGCGCAGGCTGTTCCCATGTCGGGCGGGAACATGACCGGCCCGTTGGCGCTGCAAAATCATGCTGATGCGGAGATTGACTACGGGCTTCAACCGGGACTCACCAGCAGCCAGAATGGAGGATTCACTTACAAGGATTGGGACGGCAGCAGCCAATGGAACATGGTGAAAGACGCGAACAATGACTGGGCTCTGAACTCCGGTACAGGAGGACTCGACAGCCTCAAGGCCTATCAGAGCACTAACAGCGGGGACACTTACATCAACGCTTCCAAAGCATCGGGGGTAGTGCGCGTGAATTATGAGAGTGGGGCCGGGTCCGCGTTCAATATCTATGGCGGGAACAGCGGCACCCTATATGCAAGTCTTTCCGGGCCTACCTCCATCAAATTTCCTGGCCTCTCCGCATCCAGCGGGAATAGCTGCCTGCAGATCGATGCGGCAGGCCTGATGACCAACACGGGGACGGCCTGCGGCACGGGAAGCGGCACCGTAAATAGCGGCATTTCTGGGCAGGTAGCGTATTACGCGGGATCAGGAACGGCCATCGGGGGTTTGAATGCGGTTCCTATTTCCGCCGGAGGCACCGGGGCAGGCACAGCGGCCGGAGCTCTGCTGGCGCTGGCCGGAGCTTCCCTGGCGACGACGGATGCGCAAGACTTTCAGGGCGGCGTTGAAGCGCCAACGGTGGACGCAAGCTTGAACGGCGCGCTCTACGTGAAGGCCAGGCCGTACCTTGCCGCCTGCGATGGAGTGAAGGACGATCAAACCGCGATTCAGGCGGCTTTCAACGATGCACTGACGCAGAACAAGCCGATTCAATTCCCGGTGGGAACTTGTTTAACCAGCACGATTGTTTGGAAGGGGCAGAGCTTCTTTGGCGCGGGCCCGGCACTCTCGTTTATCAAAGGCCAGCCTGGGCAAGATGTGTTTCAGGGACCGGATACGGCGTTCAGCTACCCCACCGGCGGCAGCGTACGCGATCTGACGATCCTCATCAACACCTCCGTGGATGCTTCTTCTACAGCGGCAGGCGGAAACGGTACGTTCCCATATCGCATCAGCGGGATGAATGGAGGGACGGGAGCACTGACCAATCCTCCAACTGTGCAGGCGCAGGTAAATCCTCCAGCTCCGGGTCCGGTTTTGTACGGCTCATCGATTTCGGGTTCGTGTGCGGGATCGATCACGGCAGGTTCTTCGACCTTCACTCTGCCGTGCGCTGTTTTCACGTATGCGCCAACCTTTCTCGTAATTGGGAAGCAAATCACGATCAACGGAGCGGGCGCGAGCGGCGGCGCCCTTACAACAACGATTTCATCGGTCATCAGCAACACGCAGGTGAGTATCGCCACTCCGGCTTCAACGACCACGACCACGGCCTCGGGCTCCTGGGGAGGCTCGAATACAGCGCCGTGGTACTTTGGCAACTGCGGTTTTGTAGTCCCTAACTCGGACGGCGCAAACACCGTGAGCGGCTTCTCCAGTTACAGGTTTTCGAACCTGGTGTTTGGCTATTGGGGCAATACAAGCCAACAGGCAGGTTCCAATCATGCTTGTGGAATGTTTTTACAGGCACAGCCTTACGACATTCACTTCGACAAGGTCGATTTCGACTACTTGTGGGGCGGGTACGTTGAAGCTCTCCCTGTCGCACATGCCGGTTCCTTGTTTGCGTGGACACCCGACACGTCAATTTTCAACCACATGAACTTCAAGTTCGTGAATATCCCGATGGTCTGGTACAACGGCACGCATCGATTTGCCGACGCGCTCAATTTCTACGGAACGCAATCGAACTACCATCTCGGCCTGTTTCAGTTTGATACTCCCGGCTTGTATATGGGCGGGTTCCCCAGCGCAACGATTGAGCGCTTCTACAGCGAGTGCTCGGTAGGAGACTCGGGCGAGGCCGATAGATTCAGTGGACGCAACAACGTCATCGCCGGCGGTGAAGTGAATGAGTGTGTCAACAGTTGGGTCGGATGGTGGGCAAGCAGCAGCGTGTCTCACGCGGAGTATGCAGGGCTTCATATCGGTAGCGCGGCAACAGGCAACACTTTTCTGAACACGCAGATCGGACCGCAGAATTTAATTGACAACGGCACAGACAACTTGATTGGAACAAACACCGGCGCAGGCGCGGTGGGCGGCAGAAATTTCTACGCGAACAGGCCGCGTGACCCAGTAAACAAATTAGACGCCGGATTCTTGCTTAGTCCTAATCCTACGGTGCCGTTCACCAGCGGCAACGATCTACTGATCACATGCACAGAGTTCAATTTTGCATATACAAACAGCGGCGGCGCAGCAGGTTGCACATCCGATCCAACGGGAACAGAGGTTACACACAACTACGTTCACTTAACTAAAGCCGCTTATCCTGGTACCTCTGTGCTTGGCGGGCCAACGGCTCAGGGCGATGGGCCGCTTGGCAAAGTCTTGATTGTTGGAGACAGGCTACCTCAGAGCAAACTTCTGTTTGTTGTGCAAGGCAGATGCGATGTCTCATGCACTCAGAACTTCAGCATCAATGACACTACAACCTCGACGGCACTCGCTGCGCCTAACTTGACATTCGGAACCACATGGACCATACAAACGATCTCGGTGGATCTGAGTGCCATCGCTCTTGGCGACAAGATCAGCGTGTGGTTATCAACTGCATTCGGCGGCTCGGCTACCACAGAAGACATTTCATTCATGGCATTTTCGCCGGTCACCGCGAGCGTCACAAGCGCCTTTGCTTCACCCCCTGCGCTGGGTTCAACAACACCGGCGGCAGTCAACGGCACAACCGGGACATTCAGCGGGATCGTTCAAGGCAGCGCAGGCTTGTACTCAGTGGGCGCAGGACAGGTGCGTGCCTGGTTCAACTCGGGGCTTGCGGGCACGCCGCTGATCATTGGGCAGACGGACTCGACGGGCGACGCTCAGATTCACAATCAAGCCAATGGCTACATCAATTTCGATACGAACAACACAACACGCATGACGATTGCGGCTGGCGGGACAACAACCTTCGCTTCCCCGGTGATTGTGAATGGCGCTCTCACGGCGGCCAATAACCCGATACTTACCTATTTCGCGGGTAACTCGGGCAGTCCGTTCTACTTTAATCAGATCGACTCCACCGGCAATGCGCAGATCAACAATCTCGCCAACGGGTACATCAATTTCGGTACGAACAATACGACGCGCATGACGATTGCGGCGAATGGCACGACGACGTTCTCATACCCGGTGAATTTTTCGACGCTTACATCGTTAGGGACGATCTTCACTTACTACAACGCCGGGCTCTCCGCTACTCCGCTGGCGATTGGGCAATACGATTCAACCGGGAACGCGATTATCAACAACCAAGCCAACGGTGGACTTCAATTCAGCACGAACAACACAAACCGCTTTTCGATTTCGGCGTCGGGGTTGGGGACTTTTACGCAAACGCCGCAGGTGGGCACAACGCCAGTTGCACTCGTGCTGAGTGGGACAACCGGCAGCATTGGGGGGAGTTCACTGTCCCTGGGGGTCTGTGCAAGCGGCACCGTAAGTATTACGGGCGCGACGAGCAGCGTGGGCGTCATCGCATCTCCGACGACGTATCCGGGTGATGGGATGGTGTGGAAAGCCTACGTCTCATCGGCAGGCGTGGTCACGGTGAAGGTGTGCGCCGCGGTTGCCGGCACGCCGGCGGCAAGCACCTATAACGTTCGGGTTATCCAATAAAGGCGGGGGCTCGTGATGGAGGAGGAAGAGTGGGGGTTTTCGCCACTGGAGCTGAACCTGGAGGAGTTGAAGGACCTCGGGATGATGCTGGATCTGCGTCCGGCGGGATTGCGCGGGGACACGGTGGCGATGGCGATTGCCGCAAGACTGTTGAAAGTGCGGACGCGGACGGGCGAGCTAGAGCTGCTCAAAGCGAATGCGGCACAGCGACGATTTGAGGAGCGGCGGGGCGAGCACAACATTGTTTTGAAGGCGCGGCAGATGGGGTTGACTACGTGGGCTGCCGCGCGATTTTTTCTGAAGACGATCACACAGCCGGGAACGTTGACGCTTGAGGTGGCGCACACGCAGGAGTCCGCCGAGGAGATATTCAGGATCGTGCACCGGTTTCAAGAGAATCTGCCGGAGCATTTGCTGCGTGGAGGGCTTAGAACTTCGCGAGCGAATGTGCGGCAGATTGTGTTTCCGGAGTTGGATTCGCAGTACCGGGTGGTTTCTGCGGGGGAGAAGAGCGCGGGCCGGGGATTGACGGTGCAGAATCTGCACTGCTCTGAGTTGGCGCGCTGGCCGGGAAATCCAAAGGAGACGCTGGCGGGGTTACGTGCGGCGTTGGCGCCGGGGGGAGAGGTGATTCTGGAATCGACTCCGGATGGGATGGGCGGCTGCTTTCACGAAGAGTGGCAGAAGGCGGAAGAGACGGGGATGGTGCGGCATTTCTTTCCATGGTGGATGGAGAAGCGTTACCGGGGAAATGCCGTGGATGCCGCGACGCTGATTGACGAGGAGCGGGAGCTGATGAAGCGGCATCGGCTCGACTTGCGGCAGATCGGCTTCCGGCGCCAGGTTCGTGTGAATTTTCGCGGGCTGGCGCGGCAGGAATATGGCGAAGACGAGGAGAGCTGCTTCAGAGCGAGCGGGGATTCGGTCTTTGAGCTTTCAGCGATTGAATCGCGACTGGCAACGACGCCGACTGGGGAGATGCGCCGGAACGGGGAGTTGGAAGTGTGGCTGCCTCCGCTGAAGGACAAACAATATGTTGTGGCGGTGGATCCGGCAGGAGGAGGGAGCGAGGGCGACTATTCGGCTGCCCAGGTGCTGGAGCTTGAGACTGGTCTGCAGTGCGCGGAATTTGCGGCTCACGTGGGGGGACTTGAACTGGCGAGGGTGGTAACGGCGCTGGCGGCTGAGTACAACAATGCGTGGCTGGTCATCGAGAGGAACAATCATGGAAGCGGGGTGTTGGCGCTTGCGGAGGAGGTATGCCGCTATCCGCGGATCTACAAGCAGGGCGGACAGCCGGGGTGGTTGACGACTTCATCAAGCCGGCCGGCGATGATGGGGCTGCTGGATGTGGGGCTGGTGGAGCAACCGGAACGATTCATGAGCCGGCGGTTTCTGGGCGAGTGCAGAAGCTTCGTGCGGTTTCGGGATGGAAGCACGGGCGCGCGCGGCGGGACGCATGACGACCGCGTAATCGCGATGGCCATTGGCCTGGCAACACGTGCGGAATTGCTGGAGGGCGGACGGAGGCTCGCGAGCTGAGATCTGCTTTTCGGTGAGTTTCGGTGCGGGCGCTTAGAATTCAAGTAGAAACCAGGAACAGCGGGGATTGGGCTTGGCGGTTCTGGCAGTGCAGCATATTCGGCGGATGCGGGGCGGTGCACAAGGCCAGTTGATGCTGGGCGCGGACGGCCATGCGTACGTGGTGAAGTTCCAGAACAATCCTCAGCACATGCGGGTGCTTGCGAACGAGTTTCTGGCTTCGAGACTGGCGGTTGCGGCGGGATTGACGGCGCCGGAGACGGAGCTGGTGGAGGTTTCGAGCTGGCTGATCGAGAATACGCCGGAACTGGAGATCGATCTGGGACGGACGCGGGTGCGATGCAACGCCGGCCTGCAGTTTGGTTCGCGGTTTGTGGGCGGTCTGATGCCGGGGCACGTGGTGGATTACCTGCCCGAAGAAGAACTTGTTGAGGTGAAGAACCTGGCGGAGTTTGCCGGGATTCTGGCGCTGGACAAGTGGACCGGCAACGCCAATGGCCGGCAGGCGGTGTTCACACGCAGGGGGCGGGAGCGACGTTATCGCGCGGTCTTTATCGACTATGGATATTGCTTCCATGCCGGCGATTGGCGATTTGAAGATGCGCCGTTGCGGGGTGTCTATTACCGGAACGATGTGTATCGGGAGATTGCCGGCTGGGAATCGTTTGAGCCCTGGCTCTCGCGTCTCGAGGCGATGCCGGCGGAGACGGTGTGGGCTGCAGCCAACGGCGTTCCCCCGGAGTGGTACGGCGGCGACCTGAGCGAGATGGAAGCGCTGGTGGAGAAGCTGCTGTCGCGGAGAAGCCGGATTCGGGAACTGATCGAGGGGTTTGGGAAGTCGGATCGGGGGCCATTTCCGAAATGGGGCGGTGGGGGTACGGAAATGGGGGAAGGTGCTTGGAAGATGGAGCGGTGGGGAGCTAGGATCGGCGAAAGGATCATGTAGGAGGAAGGCAGCGCCGGATATGAAGAGCGAACTCGGGCGGCGTGCATGCGAGTTTCAACTGCTGCGGTATGTGCCGGATGTGATGCGGAACGAGTATGTCCACATCGGCGTGATTCTGCGTGAGCAAGGCAGCGCGGAGCCAGCCGAGGTTCGATTTACGCACGACTGGCGGCGCGTACGATGCCTCGATCCGGATGTCGACACGGCACTGCTGGAGAGCATGGAAGGCGAACTGCGCAGACAATTTCAGCAGGAGCCGAACGGCAAGCTGATGAAGCTGCTCGACGAATCCCTCTCGCTGAATGTGCAGATGACCGCTCCCAAAGCCTACCTGGCGGAGAGTCTGCCCGCTGGACTGGAAGAGCTGATGCGGGTTTATGTCGATCCTCCGCCTCGGGAGCGCGCGCCGCGCTTGAGTGGGCGGGCGACGATTCAGGCAAAGATGCGGACGGAGTTTGAGCAGGCCGGGGTGTGGGATCTGTTGCGCAAGCGCATTGCGGCCTCGGAATATACGCGTCCGGGAGATCCGCTTCGAATTGACGTGGGTTACAGGCCGAATGGGGTAATCCGCATGTTTCACGCGGTGAGCCTGGAGCCGGGTGTGGAGATGGCCAAGGTGTTGGCATTTTCGGCAGCGGGATTGCGGGCCGGCGTAGAACGCGTGGAAAAGGCCAGCCTGGAGTTGACGGCGGTGATTGAACCGGCAGCCAAGCTCGGCGCAACCGACCAAGACCCGGAGCGGCTGCAGGTTTATCGATTCGGCGTGGAGACGATGGAGGAACACCAGATCCGCGTGCTGACGACTTCGGATATGAATCGGGTGGCTGAGACGGCGAGGCGCGAATTGCGGGTGTGAGGAAGGCCGGGAACAGGGGTCAGGGAACAGGGAACAGGGATCAGGGTCAGGGATCAGGGGTCAGGGGTCAGATAGTCATTTTCGGGGTGGCGCGGGGTAGTTGATTCAACTTGCGGATGACTTATTCATAGGTTAATTATTTTGCGAAGTCGAAATGACCGTTTGCATATAATTTTCCCCGGACACGGTAGGATTGATTTTGTTGAGAGATAGACGAGTGATCTTCTCTGGGAAACGTCGAACTTAGAATTTTGAACCAGTACTTATAGTTTGGAACAAGGAAGTTGTAACTTTGGACTTGGAACTTAGAACAAACCACTGACACCGGTCGCTGACCACGGATCTGTGGAAACAAGAAGCATGACCCCTCACCGGGTCATGCTTTTTTGTTGCAACCGAATAAGGAAGGTGCGCGTGAAGGTACGAGATCAATTGCGGGATATCAGGCGGCAGGCAACTGGGAGCAAGGCTGGCCGGGGTGCGGATGTTGAGGCGAGTGCCGACAGTGCGGAAGCCGAACGTAAAACACTCGCGCTGCCGGCCCTTTTGAGCCCGATGCAGTTTCCGGGGCGCCTGATGCCCAAGCCGACGCCGATGAACCTGCGCCGGTTTGCGGAGACACCCGTGGTGCGCCGCGCAATCAACGTCATCAAAGACCGCATTGCGGCCATGGACTGGCAGGTGCGCGTGCGGCGAGGTGTCGAGCTGAGCGACCTCGGCGACGCGCAGAAGCAATTGCGAGCCCTGCGGCGGACGCTGGAAGAGCCGAACGCGGTGGACAGTTTCCGCACGCTGATTGAACAGGTAATCGAAGATGCCTTGACGGGCGGATATGGCGCCATTGAGATGGAGCGGACCGGCGAGGCAGATCGGCCGGCGATGCTATGGCCGGTGGATGGCGCATCGATTCGCATCAACCCTCGTTGGGACGGGCAGGTCGATTCGCCACGTTATGCGCAGGTAGCGCCGGGGCAAATGGAATCGAGCGCGGTCGAGCTTTGCGATCACCAACTGATGTATGTGCGCATGAATCCGCGCAGCTTTACTCCATTTGGGCTTGGCCCCCTGGAAGTCGCGTTTGAGACGATGAACCAGTTTCTGGCGGCGCATCGGTTTGCGGGCAAGCTGGCGGCTAACTCGGTGGCTCAATACGCGCTGTGGCTGAATGAGGCCACGCCTGCGCAACATGACCGGCTGATCCGCTGGTGGCAGGACGAGATTGAGGGAACCGGCCGGGCGCCGCTGCTTTCTTCAGAACAAAAACCTGAGGTATTGCGGTTTGCGCAGGGCACGGATGCGGACCTGCGGCTGGCCTGGCAGGAGTTTCTGATTCGCATGGTAGCCAATGCATTTGGCCTGCCTCCGATGCTGCTGGGGCTGGAGGGCGACGTGAATCGCTCGACGGCAGCGGAGTTAGGGGACGAAGCGTTTCGAGGAGCGATCTTGCCGCTGGCACAGCTGCTGGCCGGCCATCTGACTCGGGATCTCTTTGCCAAGTGCATAGGGTGGCGGGAGTTTGAGTTTGTCTTCAACGATCTGAACGCGAGAGACGAGGAGACAGAGCTGGCGGTGCAGGTGCAACTGCTGCAGGCCGGAGTGTTGACGGTAGATGAAGTGCGGGCGATGCGTGGATTGGGGCCGCTTGCAAGGTCAGAAGCCGAACAACTAGCGGCACAATCGGCCAGCGAAACCAATTGAGTTCGCTGAGTTCGGCCGGGGGATGCGACCGGGCGGCGGCGCAGATACATGAGGCAACCAGTCATGTTCAGATCGGGCGGAGAGCACATGCGACTAGAAGCAATGGCAGTAAAGATTCCTCACGTGGAAGGACATCCCAACCGGGTGCCCTTTGAAGGAGTCTTGACGGTTGTAAATACGGCGAGTGACAAGGCGCCGGCTGGGGCACGAGGACATCGAGTGATGCTGACACGCGAGGCGGCGGAGAAGGCATTGCCCTCGTTGCTGGGAATGGCGGTGGATTATCGACCCGGCTGGGACGGTCACGATGCAAGGCGCAAGATCGGGCTGCTCACCGAGGCCACCCTGGTTGGGAATCGATTAGTGGTGCGGGGATACTTATACGCAAGGGACTTTCCAGAGGTAGCCGGAGCTATAGCCGCACAAGGGTCCGAATCCATGGGCATGAGCTACGAGCTTGCCGATGCGCGCGTGGAAGACATGCGGGCCGATTTGTGGAAGCTGACGCGCGTAACGTTCACCGGGGCCGCAATTCTATTGCGGGAGAAGGCAGCCTACAGGGCAACGAGCTTCCGCATGGCAAGTTAGAGCCTGTTATTCACTTTCCTTTGGGCGAAAGTTAATAACAGGCTCTAAATACATTCCATTTCGCGACTTATTCGACGAGCTTCGCAACTTAGACCGGTGCAACTGGTATCCGGGGAAGTGCGGAGCTCACTTTGTTATTGAGTTAGGGCTGTTTCGAGAATAACGGAACAGCGATCAGGAGAGGTGGGCATGGAAAACGACGCAAGAGAAATCATGGATCGGCTGGAGGCCGCAACGGCTCTATTGGAGCGGACTCTGAGCTTGATCGAGGAGCGGAATGCCGCTGGGGAAGTCGAAAAGATTTCCGCGACGATAGAGCAGGGGCAGAGAGAGGCGGAGTTAGGCGAGAAGCTCGCCGCCGCAGAGCGGGAACTGGCCGAACTTAAGGCTGCGGGCACTCAGCCAGCTCTCAATCCCTTGCGCAAAACGGTGCCGGCGTCAACCACTGAGATGTTAGCCAAGCATGGTATCGGCGAGGGACCGGTCGATGTGCGGGCATTGGATGCGGCGCTAACGGGCTTGAGCCTGGAGCAGCGCATCGCGGTAAAGAGCCAACTGCTTCGCGCCGGAGCGATCGCCTAAGAGCAGCCTCTAGCTTTTAGCTTCTAGCTTCTAGCTGGATTTGCGCCTGGAGAACTGGGACATCCTTATCCAGGCACTTCGGGACTCACGTTTCTCGCGGAAGGACTGAACCCTGCGAGCTGGCATCCACAAGCTAGAAGCTAAAAGCTAGCGGCTAGCAGCCATTACGCCCCATGGAGGGGGCAAAGAAGCCTATGAATGCAACCTTTGCAGATATTCACGCAGCAGCCGACTTTATCGGGCCAGGCGCAATCGAAGTTCCTCTGTATCAAACTGAGATCTTCGATATCTGCCGTCGTTCGAGCCCATTTGGGCAGCGCATCAAGCAGGTTCCGGCAACCGGCCACCCGTCGCGGTTTTTTGAAGAGACGGCGATTCCGAATCCGGGCACGGCGGGTTTTGTGAATCCGCGCAGCATCGTGGCACCGGTGGTGAACCCCACGCGTGTTGAGCGCAGCGTGCCGCTGAAGGCCATCGTTTCGCAGATCAACTACAACCTGTTCGATATCGAACTCGGCCAGCAGCAACAGCAATTCGCGTATCTGCAGGCCAAGGACCTGGTGGACACTGTTAGCGGCGTAATGGTCGCGCACGATGTGGCACTTTGGAACGGCAACGACACGAGTCTCAGCACACCCACGACGACCCAATACATGGGAGCGATCGGTCAGATTGTGAGCGGCGGGCTGACAACCACCATCGGTACTTCAGCCTCCATCGTGGACGGATTGAAGTCGGCAGTTGCACAGATGGTGGCGAGCAACGGCTACCATGTGCGTCCGACGGCGATCTATGCCAATCCGGTTCTATTGGATTTGATCGACCGCGAGATGAAGACCGAGTTCAACGTGGTGCTCAATTCCGACCAGATCACGGGCGGGTTCCGAGTGAAGATGCTGTCGACGCAGGCGGGCGATCTGCCCTTGATCCCGGACTGGAGTCTGAGTTATACGGGCACTCCGGGCTCGGGTTCGGCTGTGCTGCCGGCTTACATCGTGACAGAGGACCTGATTGAGTACCACTGGCTTGGCGACCCGACGCCACGCATCTTCCAGCTTGGTCTTCCCGGCTCGCTGGCGCAACAGTATGTCGCGGTGAAGTTCGGCGCCATCGTGGTGAAGGGCGCCAACTATGCGCACTACCAGGTGCTTGTGGACCGGTAAGTAGCGGCTTAGTCAATTGGCAATCGGCGAAGAGGTCTCGCAAGAGGCCTCTTCCATTTGAAACGTCGTTTATGAGGAAGTATGCGGAAGGTTTAGGCATGGCATATCTGCAGCCAGCGGATTACGCGAATTATGGATTGCCGGACGGGACGACAGCGGATTGGATCAACGCCGTCACGGCGTTGATCAACAGTTACTGCAGGCGGCCGGACTTGAACGTTATGCAGTACACGGAACGCCGGCGGTTGACCACCGGCTCACATGCAGTGCGGCTGACCTATCTTCCGTTGGCGCCCTTGGGATCGGCAACGTCTCCAATCGTCAGCATCGAAGGACGCTATGCAACGCCGCGCCGAGGTGAGATTGTCGATGACTCACTCTTTGGAATCGCCCTGGCCTTTTCCTTGCCCGGCCAATGGACATCGATCGATCCAGGCACAGTGGACTTCGACCCCAGTAGCGGAGAACTTACTCTTCCCTGGAATGTGCTGGGATTGGCTTACAACGAGGTGGCAGTCACATACACAGCCGGGTTGGCTGTTATTGGAAACGACGTGAAGGCGGCGTGCGCCCAGCTTGTGCGCAATGCGCAGGCGACGCCCGCGCTCAATGCCAGCAAGACCAAGGTCGACACGATGCAGATGCAGTACTTTTCAAGTTCGCTGGTGGACGAAACGGTGCAGATATGGCTGCGCCCTTACATCGCGAACAGGCTGGGGTGAACGATGAGTGATACTTCGCCGCGAAACCCGGTGGGAGCTCCACAGATGCTCGCGGATGCACTGTTGCGAAGCGTGGCCGGCAGCAGTGCACTTCTTCGGGTTACCGGGACTTGCACGACCACGAATCAATCCGAGCTGGGATTAGTTGCGACCACATTCTGCGAGATCGTCGTAAGCCCGGTGGTGATGCGGAAGCTTCGGCCGGCCTTGCAAGAGAGCACCGGGACAAAATGGGAGCTTCTGGTTTCGGCAACCAGCGTTGCGAAGCAGATTAGCGCCTTCGATCTGCCTTCCGCGAAGTCTCTTTTCGCGATGACGCTGGCGGTTACAGTGGCAGGTCAGGACTATCTGATTGAAACTGTCGCTTCCAATGAGGCGTTCGGCCAGGTGTACCTATACAGACTGTTACTACGCGAAGCAGGCGAACAGTCTTTGTAACTTAGCTGGATCAAAGGCGTGCGCAGGGGGATTCAACATAATGCAAAATGCGAAAGACTCATTCTATATGGCTCTCCGAACACGGTTGGCAGCGATGAACCCGGAGCGCATCTGCCTGCTGCGAGGAACTGTTCGGCCAGGAATTCTCGTGGAGGAAGCCGAGGCTCCGTTCAGCCAATCGCCGGCAGACGTGTTTGTGCTGCGGTGGCTGGGTCTCGGTGTCGACCTGGATCTTGCCTCGACGTTAACGGCGGAGGAATGCGAGATCACATATCAGAGCTGCGGCACGCAAAGCTTTGGCGGACTCGATCGCGGCAGATGCTTGAGTGCGATGGATAAGGAACTGATCGCGATGCTTCAACCCTTCCACGCGCCGAAGGTCAATTACACTTTGGAGCCCGCCGCAACGATGCTGACGCAGGTGTTCTGGGACGAAGCTGCGTTTGCGCCGATTAATGTGCAGCGTGATCGCGTAAGCAGGTCTGCCAAGGTCATGGTCTACAGCTACGAAGAGCAGGGGGAATAATGCCGGCTAATTGGTTTTCGGCTCCCGCGCCGGTGGCGGGAAGAGTGCGCGCCTACTGTGCGCCAGTGAATCGCGCCGCACAGGCGCCAGTGCTCTTCGATGCGTCGCAGCAGGGCGGCTTTGGTTTGGATTCCCCACCCGCACCGTGGATAGACCTTGGATGGATTCAAGGATTCACGCGCAAAGCAAGCAGTAAGACAGCGCCAGTTCTGACTGGGATTCCCGCTGCAGCGCTGCAGCAAGCTCGCGAATCGCTCGATGCAGAAGTGAGTTTCGAATTCCTGCGCTGGACGAAGCTGACGATGGCGCTGGCGACAGGCTCGCAGCATATGAATTTGCTCGCCCCAGCAAGCGGCGCGACTTCAGGGGCAGATGGTGCAAAGGCTGCTCCGGCGGTCCGTGTCCTGGCCGGTTCCACGGCTTCTGTTATTGCTTTGTCCGCGAACGACGCAGCACAATTCGCGGGGGGAGCAATGATTGCAGTCGATGCAGACTACGACGGACAAACTGGCTTTGTCGGAACACCAGTGGCTGGCGCATATGTACGACATCCGCTCAGCGACGTGGATTACGTCCGGCGGATCACTTTCAATGTCGGCCTGGTTTCTCTGGCGAGTCCGACTTCGCTCACATTAGCGCAACCCTTGTCTGGCGGCGCTCCGGCGTCGAACGCCAAGCTGCAGGCGGTCACGGGCTTTGTCGACCGCGAAGGCGGAAGCTTCTACCAGGAATGGTCAGCATTGTTTGTCATCGAGGGTTTGCAGGGAGAGCGCATCTTCTTTCACTATCCACGGCTGCAGAGCATGGCCGGCGCGGCGGAAGCGGCAGTTCCTATCGACGGCAAGCATAAGGGCGGTCTCGAGCGGGTGCTTCTCAAAGGCAGATTCCTTGCGTTGCCCGTAAATGACCCATTGGATGGCGAGAGGGTACTTTGTTATCGCAGCTTCTTGCCGGCGCAGAATGCGCTGATCTAAGTCAACAAACTTCTCCGAAAGATCGGAAATTATCGCATTCCGCTCGCTCTGGGTGGGCGACAAAGCTGTCGCTCGTGTTCATACCAACATTGCGTTCAGAGAGCCAAGATGAAAATAGCAATCAACGGGCAAGATTACACATCGGCACTAGATCTGGCGCAACCGCTGACGATCGAGCGTTCGTTAAACGAGCCGTCCACCTGCCAGCTTTGGCTAAGCCTTCCGGCGAATGGCGGAATGCCCACGCCATCTTGCAACCAACCACTGTCCTTAAGTGGAGATGACGGAACCTATTACTTCACGGGCTACATTGCCACAAATCCTTTGCCCGAGTATGCCGGACTCGGGATAGCGGGACCTTGTTACCGAATTGCGATTCATGCTGTAAGCGACGAACTATTGCTGGATCAGCTCTATCTGGCTCCAGGCAAGGGAGCAACAGGGGTCACAGCTGGTCCATTGCTTGCATCCCTGGTCGCGAAGACTGGATCGTCAACCCTCTCAGCGCGGGCCCTCACGCTCAACGCGCCGATCAGCAACTTTGCTCCTGATGAAGGCGCATCGTGGAGCTCGAGCGCAGGGCAAGTGGCAAACCAGGCGCGCGCGGCGTATCGGGCGATGAATGAGGCACTCACGCTGTCTGCAATTCCAAATGTTGTACATCCTCTGAACGAGACCGACGGCAGCCTGACTTTGGCCAACCTATCGCTCACGTCGGGGGCCAAACGAACACTTGCAAACGATGTGACAGTTTGCGGAGAGCATGAGCCTGTAGCTTATGTTACCGAGTATCTCTTGGGAGATGGAGTAACGATGCAGTTCAACCTGGCTGCGGACCCTTACCGCTCTCCGTCGCTAAGGCGCGTCATTTTTCGCGAGCTCTTCAACGAGAGTCAGATCGACTTACGACTTTGGGGCAGTCCGGGCGGATGTGGATATCTCTCGCTTGGCGCCGGCGGCTTAGTAATGCAGGGCGGAAGCGGAACTGACGGAGACACTTTGCTCACCTGGCTCGATCCGGTTGAGATGGGCGGCACGCTCTTGTTGGAAGCAACTGGCGTTGCGCTCTCACCGGGAAGCACTGGGGTTCTGGCTGGGTTTTTCGTCGGCATGGAAACACAATCGGCATGTACTGCGGGATTTCAAGTCACAGCGCAACAAGGCACAGGCGCCGTCAAACTCCAGCCGATTGTTCAGGGCACGCCGACCGGCGCCATGTACTCCATCAGTCCGGCCAACCAATACGCGCTTCGGATTCGTATCCATTGTCGCGAATGCGAGCGGGCCTTATCGGTATATCGATCGTGTGGAGATAACGGTGCAATCACGTATGGGGGGCAATGGAATATTGCGCCCGGCAAGCTCCAGTTTGAGATACAGGAATATGTCAATGGTGTCGCCGGGATGCCAGTTACGCTCTATGAAGGTTCTGTCAGCAACCTACCCGGCGCATGCATGGTGGTTGCAGCCAGCAGCATCAATCTGCTTGGGCAGATGCGAGGGCTGAACCTCACTAATCTTGGCTCGGGATGGATAGTCGGCACGCCCGTGAATGGGACACCCCGCACACGTCGTGCAGGTATGACCGCTCAGGGCGCAGAGTGCCAGATCGACAACACAGGCAAGCTTGTTTTCTATAACGGATTTGCGCCCGCTGCAGGCGAGCAGATCGCCGTAAGTTATCGTACAGTGGGCAGAGCCCTGGGGCGGGCGATTAATTCAAACAGCCAGCAGGCTTTGGCCAAGGCGGGATTGCCCAGTGTGGTCACATGGATCGGCTCAGTCACACATCCACCCGCTCGGAGCTCTCAAGATTGCCGCAATGCGGCAATGGCATTGGAACAGGCGGCCGCCGGCGTTAGTGCGGCGTGGAGCGGCACTTACCGGGGTACCCGTGCAGAGTTTGCTGCGGATGTGTGGCCTGGCGACGCTTTGCAACTGAATGCGCCATCGACCAATCTGGATGCGCAGGTAGTTGTGCGCACTGTGAAGTTGACTTATCAAGCAAGTTATCCAGACTTAGTCGAGTACACAATCACTTTCGCGAATGACTGGGCGGATGACCTGGCTATCAAGACCAGGGAAACAGTGCCCTCCGATGCATGGCTGCCGTCGTTGGCCGGTCCGACGTACTTGACTAATCTCAATGCATTGGCGGTGACATCGGTGAGTGGCAGCAACGTGACAATTGACGCCGGAGCAACGGCGCCGCAAGGCGGCGGATTCGAGATTCGACGGCGCGACTTTGCTTTCATGCCAGGGAACGATTCGGATCTGGTAATGCGAAGCACGGAGCCCAATATGACCTTTTCGCGGGTCTCGGCCAGCGACCGGTTCTATATAAGGATGTACGATGGCGCCGCTCCGCCGAATTACTCGGAGTTTTCGGCTGCATTGTTTTTTAGTCTGCCGCTCGGATTGTAGTGGCAAGCTTGGAGCCCGGATAGATGCGGATGATGAATGAATTCGAAGCGCAGGTGTTAAGCGACTTGAGCGTGCTCAAGACTCAAATGTCCGGCCTGATGGGCGGCGGCAGCGGTGGGCGCCTTGCCGAACTTGAGCGCCGCATGGAGCGCCACGAGCAGAACTGGCAACGGGCAAAGGGATTTCTCGCGGCGTTCAGCGTGGTATTGGCGGTGATTGAAGTTGCCGTGGAGGCATGGCGGCACCACTGAGGGTCGAAGCCCGCTGAGATTGCAATGCGGTTGAGCGGGACCCGGTTTCGACCCGAAGGGCGCACTCGTATAATCAGCCCCATGAGCGATCAGCCGTTGGTTGGCGTGGTGATGGGCAGCAAGAGCGACTACGAAGTGATGTCGGCTGCCGTGGAGATTTTGCGGATACTTGAAATTCCACATGAGGCAAGGGTATTGAGCGCGCATCGCACGCCCGACCAACTCTTCGAATACGTGGAGACGGCGACGGCGCAAGGGATGCGGGTGATGATCGCCGGCGCGGGCGGTGCGGCGCACCTGGCCGGCGTCATCGCAGCCAAGACGCTGATTCCGGTGCTTGCTGTTCCGATCGCTGCAACTCCGCTCAACGGCCTGGATTCGTTACTTGCGATGGTACAGATGCCTAAGGGTGTGCCCGTGGGCACCCTGGCGATTGGAAAACCCGGAGCCGCCAATGCCGCGCTGCTTGCCGCCGAGATTCTGGCCCTAAACGATCCAGTGCTTCACGAGCGCCTGGTTGCCTGGCGTACGGCTCGAGCCCAGGAAGTGCTGGAACAGAAGTTGCCCGAGTAAGCAGAGTCCGCGACATGCGTCTGCATTTTTATGAAAAGCATACCCCGCGCGCAGGCCGCAAGGTGGGCATCTATCCGCAACGGGAGTCACGGCAGATAGGCGCCGGATTTCGCGCTGGAAGCGAAGCGGCTTTTGCAGGAATTCGAGGAGGATGCTCGCAGCTTCCGCTCAGCCGACCGGTTGGCCTTTCTCCCAGCGCTTCGGGCGGCGGTTCTGCTGCAGAATCTTCTTACGGATGCGGAGAGACTTGGGAGTCACCTCAACCATCTCGTCTTCGGCGATAAACTCAATGGCTTGCTCCAGGTTCAAGGCCTTGTAAGGCACAAGGCGGATGGCCTCATCCGCGCTCGAGGCGCGCATGTTGGTCATCTTCTTCTCGCGAACCACGTTCACATCGAGATCGTTATCGCGCGAGTGCTCGCCGACGATCATGCCCTCGTAGACTTCAACGCCCGCTCCCACAAACAGAATGCCGCGCTCCTGCAATCCATTCAGCGAGTAAGTCGTCGTCTGCCCCTGCCGATCGGCAATGAGCGCACCCGTTGGACGCTGCGGAATCTCTCCCTGGTACGGAATGTAACCGTCGAAGAGCGCATTCATGACGATCGTTCCGCGCGTCTCCGTCAGCATTTCGCTGCGCAGTCCGATCAGCCCGCGGCTGGGCACTCGAAACTCCATGCGCACGCGGCCTGAACCGTGATTGTGCATCTTGGTCATCTCGCCTTTGCGCGGCCCCAGCTTCTCGATGACTACGCCCGTGTGCTGCTCGGGCACATCGATCGTCAAGTGTTCCACCGGCTCCATGCGCGTGCCATCGACCATCTTGGTCACAATCTCGGGACGTCCCGCCATCAGCTCAAAGCTCTCGCGGCGCATCATCTCAATCAGGATGGCAAGCTGCAACTCACCGCGTCCCAGCACCTTGAAACTGTCCGGCGAGCCGGTGTCTTCCACGCGAATCGAAACGTTGGTCAGCAATTCTTTCTCGAGGCGCTCGCGAAGATTGCGACTGGTTACGTATTGCCCTTCGCGGCCCGCAAACGGCGAATTGTTCACGCTGAATTGAATGGCGATGGTGGGCTCGTCGATCACGATCAACGGCAACGGGGATGGGTTGTCTATCGAGGTGATGGTCTCTCCGATTGTGATGCCTTCAACTCCGGCCACCGCCACGATGTCGCCCATTGTGGTTTCGGTGGTCTCAATGCGCTTTAACCCCGAGAATGTGAACAGCTTGGTAATACGGGTCTTCATCAGCGAGCCGTCGCGTTTGGAAATGTTGACATCGTCGCCTGCGTGCAGCGTTCCCTGAAATACGCGGCAAATTGCGATGCGCCCAAAATAATCGGAGTAGTCGAGATTCGTAACCAGAATCTGCAGCGTGGCCTCCGCATCGCCTGTGGCCGCGGGAATGGTTGATACGATCGTCTCGAATAACGGCTGTAAATTTTCGCCCGGCTTCGCCAGATCCAAAGTTGCAGTGCCCGCTTTTGCCACCGCATACAGCACCGGAAAATCAAGCTGCGACTCTTCCGCATCGAGGTCAATAAACAGATCGTAGATTTCGTTCAGCACTTCCTGGGGGCGCGCGTCGGGCCGGTCTATTTTGTTAATGACCACAATGGGCAACAGCTTCGCTTCCAAAGCCTTGGCCAGCACGTAACGTGTCTGCGGCAACGGCCCCTCGGCGGCATCCACCAGCAGCATCACGCCATCTACCATCTTGAGCGCGCGTTCCACTTCGCCGCCAAAATCGGCGTGACCCGGTGTGTCGACAATGTTGATCTTGCCGCCTTCGAAGTTGATCGCAGTGTTCTTGGCTAGGATGGTGATGCCGCGCTCCCGCTCCAGTTCGTTCGAGTCCATCACGCGGTCAGCCACCTGTTCGTTGGCGCGAAACGTGCCGGACTGGCGCAGCATGGCGTCAACAAGAGTTGTCTTGCCGTGGTCAACATGGGCGATGATGGCGATATTGCGTATCGTCTGAGTCACAGGCGGGGTGTTCCTTCTATTGGGTTTGGCCTTGGGGGCCTTCAGGTTGGGGGCACAATTGCGGTAAATCACCGCACAATGCGGCACTTCCCATTCTATCAGCAAGTCAGACAACGCGGCTTGGCACCCCGCGTCGCGCCAATCACGCCCATGAAAAGCGCAGTCGTTGAACGGCCACGTCTACAACGATGGCGTAACATTCAAGCATGCGTGCCGCTGCGATCTTCGCACTGTCTTCGGTGTTCTTGATCGGCTTCGCCACCTCCGCACGTGGCAAGACACCGAGACCTCAACAGGAATCCGCACTTCGCTTACCCGATTCAGACCATGATGGATTGAGCGACGAACTGGAACAGGCTCTCCTGAAGCAGTTTGCACCCGCATTTATGGTCAGTCCAAACGATTGCTCCAATGCACCGGCAAGCTTTACCGCCAACAAGCCGGAGCCGATCGTTCAAGCGGAAGACAGCACGATCTACGGGCAGGTCTCTCCCGTGAAAGCCGATAGCGCCACTCAGTCGACAGTCGAAATTCACTACTACCACCTCTGGAAGAGAGATTGCGGGCGCATTGGACACCCGCTCGATGCAGAACACGTCTCAGTGCTGGTTCACGCCACCAACATTACTTCGGCCTCATCCAACTGGACGGCAACCTACTGGTATGCCGCCGCGCATCAGGACACGGTGTGCGAAGCCAGTCAGATTTCGCGGGCTTCTACTCTGCATGCCGAGGACCGCGGCCCCGTTGTCTGGATCTCCTCTGGCAAGCACGCATCTTTTTTAAATCAGCGACTCTGCAGCCGCGGTTGTGGCGGCGACAGATGCGAAGCACTTGTTCCGTTGACAACAAATTCAATCGTGAACCTGGGCGAAGACTCCGCACCCATGAACGGCGCCACATGGACCGCCTCACCGCAATGGAGTCTGAGCGCAAAGATGGTGCATTCAGATTTTCAATCTGCGGCAGTGGCCCGGCTCGAGCTTCTTCCAACATCCGACATCGCATGGGCCAATCACCCCAAAGGCGCGACGCAGGGGACCATCGCGGTCAGCAACACCACGATGAACGCCCTCGCCAACAGCAATCAGAAGACGGATTCGGCCATCTCTCTCGCGCAAGACTCTACTGGAAACGCTCTCGGCAAGAGCTATCGAAATGTTAAGCACGCTCTTGGGCTCTTGACCCATGGCCCCGGCAAGTCCACCGCGAGAGACCCTGCGTCCGAGCCGAAGCAGTAAATCGCCCCATCCCTCCCAACCGCCTCCTTCGATGGTTCCCCGGGGCAGCCCCTTTCGGTTACACAGTTCCGTAAATGCGAAACGCCGCTCCCCCCACGTTTCAGCTTCCCACTCGCCGTTGGCACGCGCCCTTCCGCTTTCCTGATTCTTGTGACGCCCCTCGCGCTATTTCTTATCCCAGCACAAGCTCAGGCCGCTCACAAAGGGCGGAGCAGGTTGTGGCCCGCTTCGCCCCTGCTAGTAGCGTTTTCGATCGCTTCTGGTTATTTGCAGGCGACTCCGTTAATCGCGAAGGACGTCGGTACCGCGTTCGCCGAGTTGTTCCAGGTGCCAGTAAAGCCCACACCGTTGTAGCTGCCCCCTGCGGGGATGCTCCCGTCGTAACTCAGGTTCTTCACCATCACCGTTGAGCCGCTCTGGGTCTCAGAGCCGTTCCAGAGATTGCTGATCGTCTGCCCGTTGGCGAATGTCCAGGTCAAGGTCCAGCTCGAAAGCGGAGTCGACCCCGTGTTTTCGATCGTTAGCGCCGCCTGGAATCCCCCCGACCACTGGTTGGAAATGCTGTAGTTCACATGACAGCCGGAAGCGCTCCCACTTGGTGCAGCGGAGGTAGTGGCGCCGCTTTGCGACGAGGCCGCCGACGTGCCGGCCGCATCCACCGCCGTCACCGCGTAATAGTAGGTGGTCGCCGGTGAAAGCCCGCTGCTTGAGAAACTGGTCGCGGTAACACCACCCGCAATCTTGTTGCTGGAGGAGGGAGTGAACCCGCTCGTGGTGCTCCGATACACGTTATAGGAACTGATTGTGCAGTTGGCCGGAGCAGTATCGGCTGTCCAGCTAACGTTGATGACACTGGAACTTGCGGTTGTTGCCCGCACTCCGCTGGGCGCGGACGGGATTGTGCTGCAGGTTGAGCCGCTGCTCGTCTTGGCCGCGGCACTCACCGAGAATCCCGACATGCCAAGCCCCTTGCCCCCGGTCCAGATCTCAAATCCATACTCGACGTCGATCAGCCACCACGACGGCTGCAGACTCCCACGCGACACTGCGTCCGAGAAAAACGGAAGCAGGTTCAGATTCGTCGCCGACGTGACCGGCTGAGTCGCCACATACGAGACGATCTTCCAAGAGCTCTGGTTCCCGGTCCATACCTCATACTGCGCACCGTTGATTGTTGTAGTGGCTACCTGGCTGCCAAACGGCTGCACCGAACCGTCATGGTTCAACCAGATCATGAGCTCCGTGCCGTTCGGCTGGCCAGATGTAGTGGAGGACTGATTGAACCAGATATCGTATGCAGCGTCGTTGTTGTAGCCGGAAGGCTGCGTGATGCTTACGCTGGACGTCGCCGAAGCGATATTGCTCTCCTGAATCGGAAACGGATTCGAACTCGTACATCTGCCCCAGTGACATCCGCGATAAATGGACGTGTAGTTTGCCGGCGCTCCGTTCGTTGCGCTGTCGAAATTCGCTGTCGTGATGTTGAATCCGACCCCATTGATCGAAACGCACTCCTGGAGTGATGAGTTCCACTCGTTCATCTGGAAGTTATAAAGACCTCCGTCAAGGGCCGTCACGTTCATAGGCGAGCACGTTGACTGAGCGGCGACCTTCCCGGGCATCGCCAGCAAAATGAGACATGCGACACAAGCTGCCGCCAAGCCAACGAGCTTCGTTTTGATGATCATCCATTCACTCCTGAGTGCGGCGCGGGGCTGATCCGGCCCGCCCGCGGGTTCGCGGCACTGGCGCAAGGCGAGTGCAGTCCGCAGTTCTCCCTCCGGCATCTACGCCGTGGAAATTGTTCCGTGATAGGCAACGGTAATAAAGGGAAGGCTGGCTGATCCCCTAATCGGACAATCTTGCAAACCCGGCTTTGAATCGGGCGAGAAGCAACCATGTCGAACGCCGTAACTTTGCACCTTTGGGATGCCCCAAAGACGCTGGTTGTCCTCAGATCGTTTTGTTTCCCGCCAGTATAGCACTGGCCTGTTTCTCGCGGTTACTCCCTTTCAGCGCCACCCTGCTTCACCTTGTCGCCAGGATGTTTTCAGTGCTGCGGTCGGTCGAGTACACTTTTTCGCAAATGAAATCCGCCGACCAGATCCGTCGCCAAACCTTCCTGCGCAGCCGCTGGACAGTAACAGCTCTGCTTGCCTCACTTGCGTACTTCATAACCGTGCCACTCCAAGTCCGCGCCCAGTCCACGCCCGGCCACCTGCTCATCTACGCCATTGACGTGGAGGGTGGACAGGCTACTTTATTCGTTTCGCCGTCGGGCGGTTCCCTGCTCGTCGACACCGGCTGGCCCGGAAACAACGGGCGCGACGCCGAGCGCATCAAGGCGGCGATGAAAGACGCCGGCATCACCAAGATCGACAAAGTGCTCGTCACGCACTTTCATACCGATCACGTCGGCGGGGTGCCTGAGCTGGTCAAGCGCGTCCAGGTTGGCGAATTCCTCGACCACGGCGTCAACCGCGAAGACTCCGACATCACGAGGCAGGACACTGCCGCATACCTCAAGGCCATCGAGGGCAAGCCGCGCCGCGTCGTGCATCCCGGCGACCTGATCAATATCCCCGGCCTCAACACCACCGTACTCACCGCAGATGGCGAACACGTCGGCTCGATCGCAGGCATCAAGCCCGTGTCCAATCCCTATTGTGCCAGCGAGCCAAAGTGGGAACTCGACGAAACGGAGAACCCGCGCTCCGTTGGCATTTTGATTCGTTTCGGCGCGTTTAGCATCCTCGATCTCGGCGATCTGACCAAGCCCAAGGAAATCGCGCTCGTGTGTCCCAACAACCCCATTGGAACCGTCGATATCTATCTCGTCACGCATCACGGCTTCAACCAGTCCAGCGCGCGAGCCATCGTCCACGCGATCCACCCCCGCGTCGCCATTATGGACAATGGTGCGCATAAAGCCGGCAGCCCTGAAGCATGGCAGACGGTGCACGACAGCCCCGGCCTTGAAGATCTCTGGATGCTGCACACGGCCGAGGATTCCGACGCCGCGCACAACAGCCCGACCGCACTTATTGCCAACCCCAAGGGCGATGGCGACGGCGCATACTTCAAAGTAGTCGCCCGAGGCGATGGCAGCTTCTCGGTAATCAACTCGCGCACCGGGCAAACCAAGGAATACCTGCACAAGTAGCAGGCGTCAGCCTTCGTTCAGCCCTTTGGACGGGTTGCGTGTCAGGGCACGACTTCGCAGCAAACGGAAAACTCTTTCAGGAAGGCACGAAGTGTCAGGGCACGACTTCAGTCGTGCCGTCAGCAAGTGATTGTGGTCGGGCTTTAGCCCCTGCTTTCTTCAATTTCTTCAAGTATGCAGAGCCGTAGGGGTATTCGTCTGAGGCACTTGCTAGGCCCGTTCTGACAGGATTGCGATCTATATAGTCCCTGTGTTTGCGAAAACTCTCTTCGTCAGTAATGCGGACATCGGAAAATCCACGCTGCCACACTTCACCGGAAAAGCTCAATTCTCTCCGAACCCTATAAGAAAAGCCTCCTTTGATCAATTGCATAGCTTTTTCAATACTCAGATTCCCGGGAAGAGTCATAAGCAAATGCACGTGATTAGGCATGACGACGAAGTCATGCACTGTGAACTTGCCTGCCCGCACGTACGTGCGAAGAGTATCAATGAAGAGATTTGCCATCGCCTCGGTCTGAAGAACTGCCCTTCCGCCCGCAGTGGTTGTTGTTGCGAAGAAGGTTCGTGAACGACCCGTCGTGCTGTTCGGATCCGATGGCCGGGAAGGCTTTGACATCGCAGGGGCTAAAGCCCTCCTCATTTCACGCACGCGTTCGGCACGACTGAAGTCGTGCCCTGACACGCGCCAGCAGAATACAATCGACCCGTAAGAATTGAAGTGATAGCGAACACCTGCGAATGTGTGCCAATCCGTGACCAAGGAGCTATGCATGTCCATTTCACGACGCAATTTTCTTTCGGGAGCAGCGGCGGCAACTTCATTCGCTGCCTTTGCACGCGTAGCCCAGGCCGACTGCCCGTTTCGAGTGGCAGTCATTAACGACGAAATCTCTCAGGACTTCGACCACGTCTGCCACGTCGTTGCCAATGACTTTGGCCTGCAGTGGATCGAGCTGCGCGGCATGTGGAATAAGAACATCACGGAGCTCGACGCGGCCCAGATCGCCGATGCGCGCAAGATACTCGCGAAATACAATTTGAGCGTCACCGACATCGCCAGCCCTCTCTTCAAAACGGACTGGCCCGGCGCGCCGCTCTCGAAGCAGAGCGAACACCGTGATCAATTCAAAGCGGACTTCGGCTTCAAGCAGCAGGACGATCTGCTCGAGCACTGTATCGGCCTTGCCAAGACCTTCGGCACAGATCGCATTCGCTGTTTCGATTTCTGGCGGCTCGATGACGTGGCTCCCTATCGCACAGCCATCAACAATAAACTGCGTGAGGCCGCTCGCCGTTGCGCCCGGAGCAATTTGATTCTGCTGCTTGAGAACGAGATGTCGTGCAACACGGCCACCGCTGAAGAAGCAGCCGACACCCTGCGATCGGTGCCCGACACCAACTTCATGCTCAATTGGGATCCCGGCAATGCTGCAACATTTCCAAACAGCGAGCCCTATCCCAAGGGGTATGCCCTGCTGCCCAAGAAACGCATCGGCCACTGCCACGCGAAGAATGTGGTCCGCAAGCCAGAAGGAAAATGGGAATGGGCTCCGGTGGGCACAGGTGTGGTGGATTGGGCTGCACAGTTGCGCGCGCTCCAGCACGACGGGTATCGCTACGCCGTCAGCCTCGAGACGCACTGGAAGGGCGGAGGCACTCCCGAGGCTTCAACGCGCGAGAGCTGGAAGGGGCTGAAGGCTGCGCTGGCCAAGGCTGGAACAGGCTGCTGAAGGCGCGAGTCTCTCCAGTGACTTGCATCAGGCGCCGCTGCGGGAATTCTCAACGCGTTCCAGTTCCAGACATCCCAGCGTAAACGCGAAGGGAAACGGCCCTGGATCGGTAGTGCGATACAGTCCATCGAAGAACACAAACGCGCTCCGCGCCGTCGCATCGTTATAGGTCAGGGATGGCTTCCACGGCCCCACGTGCCACCCTCGATCTTCTGCGGTCATGATCTGCACAGGCTCGCTCCACTGCGACAGATCTGAAAACGGTTCGGCCGCACTGCACCACCAAAGACCCGTCTCCGCTGGTGGAGGCGAATCTGCCACCCAGACCCGCGCAAACACCGCTTCGTAGCTGTTGCCGCGCTCCCGCACGCAGAAATCAAACACCTTCATCTCCGCAGGCGCGAAGATGCTGTGGTGGCTCCACTCGGTTCGCCCGTCCTCGCTCTCGGCATACCCGTGTACCAGGTAGTTCCCCTGATTCGAACCCGCGACGCACCACATCTTCCACTTGCCATTTGCGTAGATGAGGTTCGGCTCAAACACGCTGCCGTGTTCCCAATCTTCATTCGCGACGAAAGCCGGCGTGGACTGGTCAACCCACTGCTCCCCGTCCCACTCCAGAAAACCGATCGTGTACGGACCCCACAAATATTCGGCCGCGCCGGCATAGTAGATGCGCTCCACCCACTTGCCCGCATGCGGATCCCAACCCTTCACATACGATGGACAGTGACGTCCGCCGTTCCCATCCCACGCGCCGCTCAATTCCTGTCCTGCCAGCGGCGTCAATTCGTTTGCGACATCGCGCGTCAATTTCCATCCGCTCGCAGAGAGCGGTGCACCTGCAGGCAACGATGCACTGTAGATTTGAGTTGCTCCGTAGCCGTGCGCTTGTCCGGCCAGGTACATCCACCACCGGTCGCCGCGCTTGACGACTGTCGCGTCCAGCACCTCCGCGCCCCCCGATCCGGTTGCAGCATCGCGCGGGTCGAAAATCTTCGTCTCCATTCCTACGGCGGAGCCGTTGTCAATCCTGATCGTCATTCTTTGCTCCTGGTTTAGAAGATCGAAGACGTCAATGTCCCCGCGTCTTCGCGTGAAGCTCTTCGAGCGCATCGCACGCCGCCTTCACGCCATCTTCGCGGCTCACCTGTTGCGCCACGCTCTTGGCATTCTGCGCGAGGTTCGGATCGTCGAGCATCGCCCTCAGCTTGCCCGCAACCTTGTGCGGCTTGAAGTTCGAACGCTGGATCACCTTCGCCACCTTGAGCCGTTTCATGCGCCGCGCGTTGTCGGGCTGGTCGTGCGAATAGGGCATGATCAGCATCGGCTTGCCAGCGCGCAGACATTGAGCCGTTGTCCCAACTCCGCCCTGATGCGTCACCAGCGACGCACGAGAGAACAGCGCGGAATACGGCGCATATTCAGCCACGCAAATCGAGTCGGGCAGCTCTTGTTGCGGCTTGTTGCGAGGGTCGCTGCCGATCAGCAGTACCGCGCGGGTTCCCAGTTCGATTGCTGCCTTCGCCGACACTTCGTAGAAATCCCCCGCCGCCAGCACCGCCGCCGAGCCCAGCGTAAACACCACGGGCGGCGCACCGGCTGCTACAAACTCCTCGAGATGCTTGGGCAGCGCCGCATTGCCCGCGTCCGCGTCGTAGTAGCAGAATCCCGTGATGAGCGTGTTCTCCGGCCAGTCTTTTTGTTTCTTGCCAAGCACATGCGAAAACATCGCCAGCACAAGGTGAGGCGAGTGCTTCGCGTCAAACAACGGATTCATTCCACGCGGCAAGCCAAGTTCGCGGCGCAGATCGTAAATCGGCTCCGGCCACTTGCGGCTTGCAAAGCGCGCCACGCGCTTGATGACGCGTCCAAACCCAGGCACAGCCTTGTCCGCTCGCGCCAGTTTCGGATAGGGCGGCAGCACCGGCGGATCAAATGCAGAGAAGAACGAAAGCGGAGCGAGCACATAACTCGCCCACTTGATCCCTGTAACCTCGGCCACGATTGGCCCCGCATAGTTCAGTTCGCCAAGCAGCAGCAGATCGGCGCGCTCGGGCTTCGTCGCGGCGTCGGTCAGGTCGTCATAAGTCTGGCGCAGCGAGGGGAACAGAAAATTGCGCAGGCCGTGTTCGGTGCCGTGCTTGATGTCGTAGATCATCTCGACCAGCACATTATTGGTGGGATCGATGTCCGGCCTTACGGCGTGAAACTCGAGGCCGAGCGGTTCGATTTTTGCCCGATATACGGCGGGGAAGGCCATCACCGGCACGTGTCCACGCCGCTTGAGTTCGAGAGCCAAAGCGACCAGGGGATTGATGTCGCCCATGGTGCCAATGTTCGAGAGAACGATGCGCAATTTCGAGTCCGAATGTCGTGATTGAACCGCAGCGATAAGAGTAATGCATCAGAGCGCGAAAATAGCCTATCGCTTCAGCCTCATTTAATCTTGCTGCAACGATAATGAGACTGGGGAATCTCGCATATGCGTGTGCTGCTCGTGGAAGACGAGGTTAGGCTGGCCGACAATCTTGCCGCCGCTCTGCGAGACGGCCCCGGCTTTGCGGTGGACTGGGCCGCCGACGGCGAGGCCGGCGACGAATATGCGCGCGGCGCGGTTTACGACCTCGTCATTCTCGACCTCATGCTGCCGCGTCTCGACGGCCTGAGCCTGCTGCGCCGCATGCGTTCCCGCAAAGACTCAACCCCGGTGCTCATCCTCACTGCGAAAGAAGGCAAAGGCGCCATCGTCACGCTGCTCAACGCCGGCGCGGACGACTATCTTGCCAAGCCATTTGATCTCGGCGAGTTGCTTGCGCGCGCCAAGGCACTGATCCGCCGCGGCAAAGGCGCAGCCCACCCCACGCTCAACGCGCTCGGCCTCGAGGTCAATACCCTGGAGCAGACGGTGCATCGCGCCAGCGTGCTCGTCGATCTTTCGCCCACGGAATACCGCATCCTCGAATATCTCATTCACCACCCGCGCAAGATCGTCAGCAAGCAGGAGATGCTCGAGCACCTCTACGACTACAACTGGGAGCATCACTCCAACGTCATCGAAGCTCACGTCTCAAACCTGCGCAAAAAGCTTGACGCTGCCCAACCCGACGCGCCGCCGGTGATAGAAACCATGCGCGGACGCGGCTATCGTCTCTCCCCCGAGCAAACCTCATGACCGGCCTGAGAAACAGCATCGCTTTCCGGCTTATCGTCGCCGTGCTCGCGGTCGAACTGTTTTCGTCGCTGCTCGTTGTCTTTCTCTCTTACGGCTATGAACGCCACACTCATTTCATGTCCTTCGACATCATGCTGCGCGGCCGCGCTGACTCCATGCTCGTGGCCGTGCAAGACTCTGAAGACGCCAACGCCAACGTGATTCTCAACCAGGCCGATCTTCACTTCCCGCCAGACGATGTATACGAAGTCTTTGACCAGGGCGGACGCCTGCTCGGCCGTTCGTCAAACTGGCAAGGAACTCCAGCCAATGCGTGGGCGGACACCAGCGACGGCTTCTTGCGTCTGAGGGTCAACCATCGCAATTACCGTGTGCTCCGCCTGCACGGCTCGCGATTCGTCGACTCTGGTGAGCCCGGCGGCGGCAAGCTGCGCCCCGTCGTCATCTTCTACGGCATTCCCACGGAGCACGTCTGGCACGCCATCTGGGGCACGGTCGAGTTTTATGCCGCGGGCAGTCTGCTGCTCCTTCTCGTCACGGGCCCGCTTATCGCGTGGCTGTTGCATCGCGGCCTCGAGCCGCTGCGGCAGTTGGCCACCCTCGCCGGCCGTGTCTCGGCTGATTCATGGGAATTCTCGCCGCCCGCATCGGCTCGCGAAACCGCCGAGCTCTCGCCCATGACTCACGCCATCGAAAGCGTCCTGCAGCGGCTCGAGCGCTCCTTTGTGCAACAGCGCACCTTTGTCTCCGATGCCGCCCACGAGCTCAAGACCGCCGTTGCCGTGGTCAAGTCCTCACTGCAGCTGCTTGGCATCCGGCAGCGCACCCGCGAGGAGTATCAGGCCGGCGTCGACCGCTCTCTCGCGGACACGCAGCGTCTTGAAGATCTGGTGGTCAAGATGCTGACCCTCGCACGCGTCGAAAATGGCGTTGAAAGCACCGACAGCAGCGTCGACACAACTCCCGCGCCAGTCGCCTGCGACCTCGCCGATTGCGCGCGCCAAACCGCTGCTCAAATGGAGTCCTTCGCCGAAGTGCGGGGAGTCCAGTTGAAGTCCTCGAGCCTGCCCGCAACCGCCTGCGTTGTTCCGCTCGCTCAAGACGATTGCGCGCTGCTGGTTTCAAACCTGCTGCTCAATGCCCTTCAGCACAGCCCGCAAACATCGCAGGTCGAGATTCGCATTCAAGAGCAAGGCAACACGGTCGAATTGGTCATTGAAGACCACGGTGAGGGCATCGATCCTGTTGCGCTGCCGCACATCTTTGACCGCTTCTATCGCGGCGACCCCTCGCGCACCCGCTCCACAGGCGGCGCCGGGCTGGGCCTGGCCATTTGCAAAGCCGTGGTCGAAAGGGCAGGGGGCGCCATTGAGCTGAAAAGCGCGTCAGGCAAAGGAACCACCGCGATCGTCAGTTTATTGAAAACGGCGTTAACTGGCCAGCCCGCAAATGTAGCTTAGGAACAACAACTTACCGCTGGATCACAATACGTCCGAGCCCACAATTCCGGTCAATTCTTGATAGGGTTTCATCCTTCTGCGCCAGCCTTGAAGCACCCCACCGGCAACCACAGCCAAGGCATTTCGCATCTTAAACCCACAGCAGAGTTTAAAACGAGTTTTTCGACGCGGGCCATGCGGAGGAAGGATGCATCTTGTACGCGGTTCCCTACGCCTTGGTGCGTCGGCTGCTGGTTCCATCCGGTGTTTAAACTCTTTCCAGCGCGAGTCTTCCTTCGCGAACGCCGCGATTGAAAGCCTGAATCGCCTTCCCATCAATCGTCGAAGAAGAGTAGCCGCACTCATTCTGAACGCATTTCTCGCGCTATGCGCTCTCCAGCAAACAGGCTGCCTGGTGACAGGCATGATCGTAACGCCGCAGAGCCTCTCATGGGGAAGCGTTTCGCTCGGTTCCCAGTCTGACCCGCAGGCATTGACGCTCAAGAACGTCGGCAACTCCGCAATCACCATCAACAGCATCGCCATCTCCGGCGCGGATGCCGGCGACTTCACGATATCGAGCCAAACCTGTGGCGCCACACTTGCGGCCTCTTCCAGTTGCACGGTCTCCGTGGTCTTTGCACCCACAGCCGACGGCGCTCGCGCAGCCACGCTCACCGTCACGCATTCCGGATTTCATTCCACCCTGACCGTCGCTCTTTCGGGCGCTGCCACAGGCACAATCAGCACCCTCACCGTCAATCCATCGTCTCTCTCCTTCGCCACCGTCAACGTAGGTTCCAGCAGCGCACCGCAGACAACCACGTTGCAGAGCAGCGGCACGACTGTGATCTCCATCAGCAGCATCTCAGTGACGGGCGCAAATTCCTCAGACTTCGCAATATCGAGCCAGACGTGCGGCTCAGCTCTTGCTGGCTCAGCCAGTTGCACGGTCAGCGTAGTATTCACTCCTTCGGCATCGGGTTCACGCACGGCCACTCTCTCCATTTCAGACTCCGCGAGTGGCAGCCCTCATCTGGTCACTTTGTCTGGAACAGGCGTCGTGCCCGTCTCAGGCAGCGTGACTGTATCGCCCGCGAGCCTTTCCTTTGCAGGTATCGCGGTCGGGTTGGCAAGCTCGCCGCAATCCGTCACGTTGAATAATGGCAGCAACATTGCGATCACCGTCAGCAGCATCGCAATCTCCGGCGCCAACGCCGCAGACTTCCTGATATCGAGTCAGACTTGCGGCTCGAGTCTTGCTCCTTCTGCCAACTGCACGGTGAGCATTGCTTTCAAGCCTTCCGCATCGGGTTCGCGAAGCGCCGTTCTTGCATTCACTGACTCAGCCGGCAACAGTCCGCAGACCGTTCCACTTTCCGGATCGGGAACCACTGGCTCTTCCGAACTCTCAATTGAGCCGACCAATCCAACTGTCGTCGTCAATCAAACACTGCAATTCTCAGCGACGTCCGGCGTAAACTGGGCAGCGTCTTGCGGAACGATCGATAGCGCCTCGGGACTGTTCACCGCTCCCTCCAGCACGGGCACATGCAAAGTTACAGCGACGGAAATCGGCGGTGGCGCAACGGCTTCAACAACGGTCACCATTAAAAGCGCCCCAACCTCCGGACCACTCGCGCTCTATCCCACTTCGGCCGCTGTATACACGGGATCCACGCAGGTATACCAGGCACAACTTTCCGGCGTGCCAGATGGCAACTCGCTCTCCTACAGCATCGACGGGGTGGCCGGTGGAAACGCGACCACTGGCACGATCACCAACGGGGGTGCGTACACAGCGCCCGCCGTTCCGGGCAAGCATACCGTGACCGTGACCGATAATTCCCTCGGAACCACGGCTACCGCCACCGCGACTGTCTATTCGCAGGTCTCGGTTGATTTCGCTTCTCGCGCAACAACGACGCACAACGTTCCGGCAAACCTTCTTGGCGCCGAGCGCATGGACTCTCTGCACAATGCCGCCGATTTGGATCTTGTGGAAGCAGGGGGAATCAACTACGCGCGCTTCTATGCGCTCATTCCGATTGTCTTTGCGACCAGTACACCCGATTGGAGCAGCATCGACACGGTCATGCAGCGAGTCAGCGCAGGCGGCGTCAAGGTGATGTTGCAGATGTATCAGACGCCACCGTGGCTGCAACCGAATCCCAATCCATGCGGAACTGCAAGTCTCAACGTCCTGCCGACAAATCTCACAAGCTGGGGCAAGATGGCGGCGCAGTATGTGAAGCACATGGACGAAACATTCCCCGGCGTCGTGACGGATTACGAGATTTGGAACGAACCAAACACCGCCGCGCTTTGCGATCCAAATGGTTCAAAGATGACAGACTACCTGGCACTCTACGCTGCCGCTGCTCCGCTTATGCGAGCGCAAGCCAAGACCGATGGCTCGTCCGCGCGCGTCGGTGGTCCGGCTACGGCAGGAATGCAGTCCACATGGGTCAGCGCGATGCTGAGCAACGCAACAATTTCACAGAACATCGATTTCATGAGCTACCACGATTACATGTTCTCGTTCAAAACTCTGGGTGCTCAATGGGATACCTACAACGGGACGATGTCCGTATACCAGCGCACGCAAAATACCGGCGCCGGACCCTTGGGCACATACCAGCGCGCCTCAAATCTCGTGGCGGCGGGAAAGCAGCCCCAGGGCAAAGACCTCCCCATCTACAACTCCGAATACAACCTCAATTCGGACTTTGCGCCGACGTGCTGCCAGAACGACCCAACCTATTCGCCCGTGTGGAATAGCTTGTTCATCGCCGATCTGCTGAACGCGGTGTACAGCGGCACTCCTCACACCATCGGTCATATGGTGTACTTTGCCGCGAATGCACATCCTTACTTCTGCCTCGTGGGTGAAATCGACGCCAACATGGATTGCCTGTATCCCCTTGGCAGTGTTCCGCAACCGTATCCTTCGTACTTCCCCCATCAGTTGTTTGGCTCGAACAATTATCTGGGCCTGGAGAAAGGCGGATACATGGCGCAGTCCATCTCGCCCGCAACCCTCGGC
>WNGL01000752.1_pt1 | contig 38350 bp, 34 predicted proteins | sample 5400591 | NCBI WGS metagenome assembly WNGL01 (sample SAMN13153377, study PRJNA577476) | soil metagenome | isolation source: 80 cm soil or saprolite under Garry oak tree replicate 1 | place: USA:California | collected 2016-06-15
GCGGCGGAGGCGGCACAGGAAGGCACCAACTGCATCTGGGACATCCACGGCTCCAACATCACCGCAACCACCGAGAGTGAGGCCCTCTTGCAGACCTGCTGTCCGACTCCGGCGCGCGCTTGTCGTGTGACCGGCGGCGGCCGGCAGGACGAGACCGACAGTGCCGGTCGTTTGGACGTGTGTCCTGATGACGTGCGCTACGTCACCCACGGCGGCCAGGTCGGCGCGCCGGTCGGTAACTCCAACTGCGTGGTGCTGGCTGTCAACCAACTGGGCAATCCCTGCATCCATGGCCGCTGGACCCATGTGCGCCATACCAAGGGCGGCCTGGAAGGCAACTTCCACGCTCGCTACTACGACACGCTGGATTGCGCCTGCCTGGGCACGGGCTTTGTCAGCAGCGCCACCTGCCAGTACACGCAAGGGGTGCTAGTGGATGGCGTGTGCAATCCGGGTGATCGGATTGCGGGCCCGGAGCCGCGCCGGGCGCCAGCCAACAAGATTGCCTTCACCGGCGTAGGCGACTGGGCGTGCCCAGAGGGCAACCGCGAACCGCGCGCCTGCCTGTTCCGGGTGGACATCGAAGACCGCAGCGAGCCGGGCGGGTATCATCCTGGCGGGGCCAAGCCGCCGGCAGATCGCTATCGCATCCGTATCTGGGTGCTGTCAACTACCGAGCTGGCCGAGTTGAATGGCGCGGGTCCAGATCCGTTCCTGCTGGGCTTCCGCGACTGCATCTCGGCTTGCCACGGGATTGATTACCAGGACGGCGGCGTAGATTGCTCCGGTGGTCCGAATCAATGCAGCAGCACCGATTCCTGCCCGTCGGGCGGCGCGCTCACTCCGACGATCACCTTCCCGGGCGGTTGCCCGGTGCGTCTGCCGAATATTGACGACGGCGGCGAGTTGAAGAACGGCAATCATCAGATTCATCCGCAGATCAAAGACTGCCCATAAACCTCCCAAGAGTTCCGCAAGGAACGCGTAGGAACCACACAGGCGGGTCGGCAACGACCCGCCTGTTCCTTTTTTGGGCGCGCAAAGCGGGAAGCGCAAAGCGCAAAGCGCAAGGCGCTTCCCGCTTGGCGCCTGCCCCTTTGCGCATTTACTTCAGGAGCCGATAGAATCGGTTCGTGGCGGTGAGCGCATTGGTGACGGTAAATTGATTGCCGACAGTCGCGGGTGGGTTGGTGGTGACGTCGGTCCACGCGCTGTCCGTAGAAAGGCTGGGGCGGGATTGGAGATTGAAACCCAGGGCATTGGTTGTCCAGGAAAGGATCGCGTTCGTGCCGGCCAGGACAATGTTCAGCGAAGGGATACCGCCGGCTGCGGCATTGACGGTTGTGATCACGGAGGCCGAGTTATTGGCCGAGGCTGGATCGGAGGCGGCGGAAGTCACGCTGGCGGTGTTGGTGATCGTTCCCGCGTTGTTTGGCCGGACGGTGATGCCAACGGTGGCGGTGGCGTTGGTGGCGAGGCTTCCCAAATTGCAGGTGACTACTCCGCTTGACTGAGAACAAGCGCCTTGCGAGTTCGTCGCGCTGACGAAAGCAGCACCCGGCGGCAGCGGGTCCGTCAGCACCACGTTGCTCGCGGTTGAGGGACCCAGATTTGTGATGCGGAGAGTATAGATGAGGTTGTTGCCGGCAAGAACCGGATTTGCTGAGCCGGTCTGGCTTAAGGTCAAGTCAGCCAGAGCGTTGATCGCGCTGACAACGGAGGCAGTATTATTGGCTGGGTTGGGATCGAACTCGAACGGGGCCGCGTTCGCAATGTTTGTAGCCGACCCGGTCGCAGTGGGGTTCACGGTAATACTCACTGTGGCAGTGGCGTTTTTGGCCAGATTTGTGAGGGTGCACGTCACCGTGGCTACACCATCAAAGGTGAAGGAAGTTCCTTGGGTGTTGGTCGCAGAAACGAGACTTACCAATGGTGACAGGACATCGGTGACGGTCAAGGAGCTAACCGACGAGGGCCCTTTGTTCACCAGGTTGATTGTGTAGGTCAGATTGCTGCCGACCAATCCCGGATCGGGCGCAGCCGACTGGTTCAGGGTGACATCAGCGACGCCCACGATGGCAGAAACGACCGTGGCCAGGTTGTTGGCAGTGTTAGGTTCCAGGATAGGCGTTTCGATGGAGGTCAGGTTGGCGGTATTGGTGGTAATGGTCGCTGAGAGAGTCGCAACGACAATCGTCTGCTGGACGGTGGCATTGTTGGTGAGTGTGCCCATACTAAAGGTCACCAGTCCACCATTGGTGCTGGAGCTGCCCAGGCTGGTTGAAACCGAGAGGACCTGGAAGTTGGTGGCCAGTTGAACGAAATTGGTCACACCACTGAAAGTGGAGCGGCCATTGTTGTTGACTTGGATGGCGAAGGTGAGGTTGCTGCCGACCACCACCGGGTTGGTCGAAGGGGTCATCGCGACGGAAAGGTCGGGAGGCGAACTGAACTTGGCGATAAAGCCATCATAGCTGCCACCGTTGTAGGTTGCTTCCAAAGCGTTGGCGACCGGAAAGTCCGTCGAGGAAGTGAAACCTGCAACGTAGAAATTGCCGCTGCTGTCCACGGCCACAGCGGTGGCCCGATTATCACTCGTACCGCTCAAAAATGTCGCATAAACCAGCGAGTTCGAGCCGGGAACAGCCGGATTGATCTTAGCGGAAAAAGCATCACCCACCAGGCCCATGGAATTGGTTTGGTCGGCTCCGGGGCTGATTGGGAAAGGGACGACCGACGGGTCGTTGGGATCGGGCGCGCCAGGCGAGTCGGTCCAACCAGCCAAGTAGATGTACCCAAACTGATCGATGCCCATACCAAAGCGATAAGAGTCGAATCCCGACTCGAAGCCCGAACCGCCCAAATAAGTCGAATAACGGAGACTTGCGCCGTTGGTGTCGAGTACCGTGACAAACGCGTCAGCAGGAGGAAGACTGTTTTCGGGTGAAAGACCGCCCAGGATCGGTTGCGCCGCATTTAGGATTGGGAAATTAGTCGAGTAGGTTTCGCCCACGACATAGACCCGGTTGGCAGCGTCCACCGCGATAGCATGAGCGGAATCATCAAAGCCGCCGCCCAGAAAGGTAGAAAAAATCAAAGCCGTTCCGGTGGCATTCAATTTGGTCACAAAACCGTCCTTGGTCCCGGCCGCGAATGGATCGGTGATTCCAGGATTGAAGTTGGGCTGGAAGGCATTCAGGATCGGGAAATCCGAGCTGGGAAGGGCCGGTGGAAAACTGGTTGTATCCTCGACTACACCAGCAACACAGGCATTGCCGCTGCTGTCGAGGGCGATGCCGTTGCCTGCCTCGGAGGAATGGCCGCCGAGGAATGTGCTATAAACCAGCGCCCCATTGGTGTCGAATTTCGTCACGAACGCGTCGGAACCGCCGCCAACACCGCCGCCGTTGTCTGCCTGGAATGCGCCGTGGGTCGTTGGGAACGGACTGATTCCGACTCCGCGAGAATAGGTGACACCGGTCACATAAGCGTTGCCACTGTTGTCCGCGGCGATAGCGTTGCCACCGTCGTCCCCATTCCCGCCCAGGTAAGTGGAATAAACCAGGTTGGTTCCCAAGGGCCCCAGCTTGGCGACGAAGGCATCCGAAAACCCATTATTCACGGCCTGGACTGCGTTTTTCAGCGGGAAATTTGGGGAGTCGGTTTGACCGGTCAGGTAGGCGTTGCCGCTGGAGTCAAGGGCGATGCCCCCGGCGAACTCATTGCTGCTACCGCCCAGGTAGGTGGAATATACCAAGCTGCTGCCGCTGGGGTCGAGTTTGGTTACGAAGACGTCCCTCAAACCGGCGGAAGCGGACTGGTAAGGAGTATTCGTGGGGAAGTTCAGTGAGGTTGTGTCTCCAACGACGTACACGCTGCCGCTGCCATCAACGGCGATGCCGCCGATGTAATCGGAGCCACCTCCACCCAGGTAAGTGGAATAAACGAGCTGAGGATCGATGATCAATGGCCTGCCGACATCATACGCGGCAATCTCAAAACCGACTTGCTGGCGTTTCTTCATCACAAACCCCGCGGCGATTTCGCGCCTTCCGGCTGGTGTATCCTGGTAAGCAAAGGGTTTGTGCCATCGCACCGTGCCTCCGGGAAGGCGGGCAACCAGATCGCCGAATGAATCAATTTCCAACCGGTCTGCGCCGGAAAAACCCAGAGCGATGCGCTTAGGGTCGGCATGCGCGCTGACGAGGAAATCGTATTCCACCTGGCGCTGGTTGCCATAATAAACCAGGTCCACGCCGGGGTACACCTGATGGTATTTGACCTTCCCGAAAGTGGGTATGGCGGAGCGCCATTGATGGGGATCATTGCCGACGAAATAGTTGACTGTACTGGGGAGCGCATCCAAACCTTCAACCTGCGGCCCGGGATTGGCCCCGAGCAACGTCATTCGCAGCACTGCGGGCGTCACATCAGTTTCGAGCGAAGAGCCTTGAGGCCGGCGGTCGCGGACCGCCGCTACAGAAGAACCCGAATTTCCAACGCTGCGGCCCTCCTCGCGGCCTGGGCGCAACGAGAGGACGGTTTGGGTGGGGGTCAAGAACAGGGTATAACCCGGTCCCCGTGCAAGAAACCGAACCGAATCGCAGGTTTGGCCCACATTGGATTCGAATTGCATCGGCAGCGCGTAAAGCCGGGTGGCTGAGATCGGAGCCGTGGGACCAGCGCATTGGCAGAGTAGGCCTTTACTTTCTGCGGAGACGCCTGATTGGACGCAGGTCAGCGCAACGGCGGTCATGGTCCAGAGGGCCTTGGAGCATCGAAACTGCCGCTTGGAGTCCAAAGAACGCGCTGGTCCAGAATCGGGATGGGGGAGGTGGGGGGCAAGGGTGCTGCATTGCGAACAGGATGAGTGTGACAATGGATGCATGGCGTGATGTCGTTTGTAGGTTTTCGGCGAGATCACGGCGCCCGCAGTCGGACCCATGATAGCTCGTTTAAAACCTGTCACAGAAAAGCGGTTTTGTCGCAATCAAAATGATAATCAGGCCGGGAATGCCGGGAATGACGCCCTGCCAAGCCATTGACAGCACGCGGTCCGCTGCCGATGATCCGCCATCAGCGACCTCATTTATCCCCGGAGCCCGCGCGAAACGATGTGCGGCTGGATGCACCTGCCGCGGTTCATTGACAAAATTCGTCTGCACCTGGCCGGCAAACTGCATCCCGATTACCAGGCCAATTTCTGCAAGGGCTTCGATGGCTTGTGGCTGGAGGCAGCCGGAGTCGAGGCCAATCAGTTCATCGGCGTGGTCCGAAATAGCACGACCGACGGGGAGGTCTGCGATTGGGTGCTCAAAAACGTCAAACAACCCGAATCAGTGAAAGCGGCCCATGGTGAGCGCATGTTGAATTACCCGAAGAAAGACGACGCGGAGATGCAGGCGCGACTCAAGATGCGCAAAGAACAGGCGAACCTGGCCCATCGCGATGATATCCAGACCTTTGTGGATTTCATTGATGCAGACGAGAAACGCCTTTAAGGGTCTGAGCGAAAATGAGTCCCCCTCCACTCGGCCATCCCCATCGGATGGGAAGGTGGAACGGAGGGGGAACGCGGGCGGGGTGTGATGGGGCGCGCCGTCTGTCCTCTCCCCCGTTCCCCCTCTCCATCGGATGGAGAGACGATCTCACAACTCCCGCAATGCAGCCGCAATGGGCAAGCGCGCGGCGCGAATGGCGGGAAAGAGGCCGCCGATTAAGCCGATGATCGCTGCCAACACGATGCCTTGCGCTAGTAATGCCAGGGTAACGTGGAACGCAAAAGTGACCTGGCTGAAGCTCTGCCAGTTCACCGTTGAGGTATGGAATCCATTGCAGGCCAGGTAAGCGGCGCTTGCCCCGATTATTCCTCCTCCCAAGGCAACCGCCAGCGATTCCAGCATCACCGACACTACCACCGCGCCACTGCCGAAGCCGAGCGCCCGCAAGGTTGCGATTTCCCGCGTTCGCGCGGAGACCGAGTTGTACATCGTGTTGAGTGCGCCAAAGATCGCGCCAATCGCCATTAAGGACGCTATGAGGACCCCCAGAGTCGTGATCAACGTCGTCAGAAGGCTGGATTGTTCGGCGTAGTAGTCGGTTTGGCGGAGCACCTGAACGTTCAACCGCGGATCTGTCGTCAGCGCGTCTTTGAATTGCTCAAAGGCCTGCGGGGAAGCGAGTTTCGCGTAAACAGACTGGAAACTGTCACCACGATGATAGGCTTGCTGCAGCACTGATGCGTCGGACCAGATTTCCGACTCCGCGGTGCCGCCGCCGGCAGAAAAAATCCCCACCACGTTCCAATCATTACGGCCGACGCGCAGCTTTCTGCCAACGTCCAGCCCGGCAAATTCCTGCGCTGCGCCCACGCCAACGACCACCTCGTTTTTCCCCGAATCGAAAGCCCGGCCTTCGACGATTTTCAGTTTGTCGCGCACATGAAAGGCAGCGCGCTCCACGCCGCGAAGCGGCACATTGGCGTCGGTTCCAGTCGAGCGTTTTGGCAGGTTGATGATCACGAACAGTTCTGAGGATGCCAGCGGCCCCTCGGCGCCGCGCGCCAAGCCGGGCGCATCCGCGACCAGACGCGTTTCAGTTCGTGCCAGGCCGCTGACCATTTCATTATTGGCGCCACTGCGCAGGACGATGACAGAGTCCGGCGAGCCGGAAGCGGTCATGGCCTGGTTGAACCCCACCGCCATCGAAAGCACACCGACGAGCACTCCGACAACGCCCGCGATGCCCATGAGCGCTGCCAGCACCGAGCCAGGCCGTTGGGGAATGGAAATCAAACCAAACTTGGTGACAGAGCCGATCTGCGAAAACCAGTTTATCGGGCCGGACATAGATTAAAGGGAATGGGAACTACATCCTTCGCAAGGCGTCGGCCACGCGCAGGCGCATGGCCGCCAAGGCGGGAAAAATACCGGTCGCCAAGCCGAGGGCCAGGCACATCCCTGCTCCGAGAACCAGGTCGCGGCCAGGTAAAAAGAACATCGGCAGCATCGCGGACAATGGTTTGGCCAGTACCGGGACGATGATGCACGCCAGGCCCAACCCGAGAGCGCCGCCGAGCGCTGCCATCAGACAGGATTCGGCCATGACTAGGGAGAGCACCTGAAGGTTGGTAAAACCGATCGCTTTGAGCACGCCCAGTTCTCCTGTCCGTTCGCGCACGGCCTGGGACATCGTGTTGCCGGTAACCAGCAGGATGGTGAAGAAAACTGCGCCGAGGATGGAGGCCGTGATCAATGCAATATTCCCGATCTGTTTGGCCCAGCCCTGGATGAATGCAGCTTCGGGTTCGGTCTTGGTTTCCTGGTTTGAGTTTTCGAACTCTTTATCCACGCGCTTGGCGATCTCGGCAGCCTGGGAAGGGTCCTTCACCCGGAGCGTGTACCAGCCCACAAGGCCCTTGCCTGCGAGACGCGCCTCATCGAAATAATCGTAGCGGAAGAAAAGTGACATGGTGTCAGTCGTCTTCTCTTTGCCGTCATAAATCCCTACGATATCGAAATCCCAGGTCTGGTTGCCGTCTGCTCTCCTCCAGATCGGCGTGTAAATTGGGACCTTGTCGCCAATTTTCCAATGAAACCGTTCCGCGGTCTTTCGGCCAACCATCGCGCCGGTGCGCGTTTGCAGCCAGGCCTGCTTTTGGTCGGGCGGGAGGATGAATTCAGGATGCATGTCCAGAAATTCTTCCGGGACCACGGGGTTTTGCATGAAGAAGCTCTTGGGCTGCTGCTGGAAAATCCCGCCAAACCAGGTTTGGTGGACCGCCAGCGCCACACCGGGAATTCGCTCCATCCGTTCCTTGTAACTGACGGGCAGTAACTGGATGAGCGAGACCTTGTGCCGCACCACCAGACGGCTGGCCCCTTCCAGGCTGACGCCGCCCACCAGCGCTTGTTTGATGGCCGACAAAAATCCGAACAGCAGGAAAGCGACCGAAACCGAGAGCAGCGTCAAGCCGGTGCGGAGCTTGCGCCGCTTCAGATTAGTCCAGATGAGGTGGACGAACTTCATGGGAAAGCCAAAAAAGGAGTGTTGGGGTAAAGGAGTGCTGAATTGTCGGGGCTGGTCACTTCACCGGTTGGTCAGTGAGTTGGCCTTTGTTGAGATAGACCGTACGCGAGGCGCGTCCCGAGGCGTGCGGGTCGTGAGTGACCATGATGATGGTCTTGCCGTGTTCTCGGTTCAGCGCCTGCAGCAGATCCAAAATCTCATCGCCGGCCTTTCGGTCGAGGTCGCCTGTCGGCTCATCGCAGAGCAGCAGCGTGGGGTCGCTGACAATGGCGCGGGCGATGCCGACGCGCTGTTGTTCGCCGCCCGAGAGCTGACGGGGATAGTGCCTGGTTCGGTGCGAAAGCCCCACGATCCCCAGCGCCGTCGCCACGTGTTTCTGCCGCTCGCCCTTGGAGAGGTGCGTCAGCAACAGGGGCAGTTCCACGTTCCGCTCCGCCGTGAGCACGGGCAGCAGATTGTAAAGTTGGAACACGAAGCCGACATGGCGCGCCCGCCACGCGGCCAATCTGCGGCCCGACAGCGTATCGGTGCGCTCGCCACCGACGGTGACCGAGCCCTTCGTAGGCCGATCCAGTCCGCCAATGAGGTTGAGCAATGTGCTCTTTCCCGAACCCGATGGCCCCATCAGCGCGAGGAATTCGCCCTTGGGGACTTGCAAATGCAGGTCCGACAGCACGTGAATGTCCTCCGACCCGCGGTGGAAAACTTTCTCCACCCCGTCCACATTCACGAGTGTATGGTTGCTCTGAGCATTCATTTTGGTCTTGGCAGGCAGGCCTTTTGGCGACAGAGAATGCAAACTGGCGTTCGAGGTGTCAATCTCGGCATCAGCGCTTCCTTCTTGCCTGGTTTGGGTGCGGATTCCTGGCTCGCGGCGTTCATAATTCAGCGCGCGGGCGAAGGGAAAAAGGCGATGGTTGTCGGCTTTCGGCCGCTGGTCGCCCGAATGTCTTAGAGACGCGGCAAAGCCGACACGACCAAAAAACTTCCATCAAACCAACTCAAATTTGGCCGTCGGCGAAACCTTCTTCTCATAGACCAGCTCCGCCCGTTTATCAATAAACTGCGCCATGATGCTCACAGCGATTTCCTGCACGCTTTGAGAGCGGATTTTGATTCCTACCGGACAGGCGACCCGCTTCAACTCCTGGGCCGTCGCGATGTTCTCCTCAATGAAGTGTTCAAAAATCGTCCGCGCTTTGCGTGAGCTGCCAATCATGCCCAGGAACAAGAACGGCTTACCAATCCAGTCCTTAAGCACGAGTGCGTCGTGCCGATGGCCTCGCGTGACAATTAAACCAAAGCTCGGCGCGTCCGGCAGCGGCAGCGCAAGCAGTTTTTCCCAGACATCGGCATGCACGCTGGCTTCACCAGGAAAGAATTGGCGGTTGGCCAGCGCCGGGCGATCGTCGAAGACGGTCACCTTAAAATCCAGTTGCAACGCCAGCGGAGCAACGGCTTGGGCGATATGCCCTGCGCCGGCGATCCACAGGACGCAGGGAGGGGCGACCGTTTCCTGGTAGAGCCAATCCGCATCTGTTTGCAAATCAGGGACTGCGGCGATGGCAAAATCCGGTTTGACCCCCCAGCTTACGGAGGATTTCCGTTCGGCGATTTCAGCCCAGAAACCCTCCCCGATCCGCTGTGGGTTAGGGAGAATCAATCCGAAAACCTTGCCGCCGCAAATCAAACCATCGTCCCAGCCAAAATCGTGGTCGAGCAAGAGCTCGAACGCGGAGGCTTGGCCGCTGCGCAAGGACTGGACTGCCCGGCGCTGGATTTCGGCTTCCAGACAACCGCCTCCGAGCGTGCCTTTGATGCGGCCATCGGCGTAGAATAACGCCTTGGCGCCCACTTTTTGCGGGCTGGAACCTTTGGCCCCGGAGATGATGCCCAGCGCCACCCCTTCAGCGTTGCGCGCCGCTTCAGCCAGAGCTTGAAACACGATGTTCTTCATGCGCTGCCAGAGCATAATGGCCGCCAGCCGATTTTCAAAATTGATTATCGGGCGGCCAACCGCTTCACTCATTGGCCGTGATCGCCAAACGCGTCATCCCGTGTCTGGACGTGCACGAGGGCCAGGTCACTCGAGGCGTCCGGTTCGGCAGGGCCGAGGCAGGCGAACTGCGCAACGTGGGCGACCCGGTTGAGTTGGCGCTGCGCTACAACGAACAGGGCGCCGATGAAATGGTGTTCTTCGACATCACTGCCACCGCCCATGGCCGGGCCACGATGGTGGATGTGATCGAGCGCGCTGCCGACCAATGTTTCATGCCGCTGACAGTCGGCGGTGGCCTGCGCTCCGTCCAGGACATGTACACGATGCTGAGGGCGGGAGCGGACAAAATCAGCATTAACTCTTCGGCGCTGTCTGATCCGGGGCTGATTCGCGCCGGGGCCGAAAAGTTCGGCAGCCAGTGCGTGGTGGTTTCCATTGATGCAAAGAAAATCGCCCCCGAAAGATGGGAAGTATTCTCGCACGGCGGACGAAAACCGACTGGACTCGATGCCGTTGAATGGGCGCGGCGTGCGGTGTCGCTGGGGGCGGGCGAAATCGTGCTCAACAGCATTGACGCCGATGGCACCAGAGCGGGTTTCGATTTGGCCATCACGCGGCGAGTCAGTGAATCGGTAGGCGTGCCGGTTATCGCCAGCGGTGGCGCAGGCAAGCTCGAGCACATGGCTGAAGTACTGCTGGAAGGCAAAGCGGACGCAGTGTTGGCGGCGAGCATCTTTCATTTTGGCCAATACACGGTAGGCGATGTGAAGAAGTATTTGGCAGCAAAGGGGATTTCGGTGAGGGAGGTAAACGATCAGATGTCATTCGATAGCAGGTAGATCGGGGAGCTGAATATCGCTCTGTTGCGGCTTGGCCCTGGTCTATCCTGCTGAGAGGACTTGCTGCAACCATATTGCGGCCTTTATTTGCATTTTGGCGGTGGTTCGGTTTACATTCGTGGCGAAGAAATGAAGGCCAAGCAGAGTTATGGGGCAACAGAGTTATGGAATGCGGTTTGCGGCACTCCGACACTCCAGCAGGCCATCCCTCCGTTTCCCCTCCCATGACCTCTTACGACAAATTGAAGTTCGATGACAAGGGGCTGATTCCCGCCATCATCCAGGACCAGAAAACCGGGCGAGTGCTGATGATGGCCTGGATGAACCGTCCTTCGCTCGAAAAAACTATCGCGACCGGCAAGACCCACTTTTGGAGCCGCTCACGGCAGAAGTTTTGGATGAAAGGCGAAACCAGCGGCCACACCCAAAGCGTCAAAGACATCGCATTCGACTGCGATGGCGACACTCTCCTGATTCAAGTCGAGCAGATCGGCGCCGCCTGTCATGAAGGCTACCGCTCCTGCTTCTTCCGCTCAATCCAGGAGGGAGGCGCGAATTTTAAGTTAACCGAACCGCAACTCCTGCCGCCGGACCAGGATCACGGAAAAACATGATGGACGACTTCATCCCATTCGCCAGCCGCAATTATTGCCTGACGTTGGCGCTGTTGCTGGTTTCGCGGGGCATGGATGTTTTGAGCACGTGGGTTGCGACGCCTAATCTAGTGCTCGAAGGCAATCCTATCGCTAAGAAACTAGGGTGGCGGTGGGGGCTGCCGATCAACTTCGCGCTCTGCCTTACCCTGGCGTTCTGGCCGCTGCCCGCCATCGTGATCAGCACGACGAGCGTATTGGTGGCGGCGCGGAATTTTCAGTCCGCCTGGTTGATGCGCTCGCTGGGCGAAGAGGCCTATCGCGATTGGCACGTCGAGCGAATTCAGGAAACCCGGATCACTCTTTATCTATTCTGCCTGGCCGGTAATACATTGCTGACTGCCGGGGTCGGCGCAGCCGTTATTTACTTCAGTAACCTGGTCTTGGTGCCCTTTGCCATTGGCGTAGGCATCATGGCCTACGCCGGGGCGGTGGCTTTTTACACGCTGCTTGCGATTTGGCGCATGCGCCGCGCGGCGCTGCGTAATGCGCGCCTGTCGGAGAGGAGTCTTACTGTCGAAGCCCGCCCAGCCCCTGGCGCCAACAAGGCGGATTTGGCCGGCCTTTGCGCCGGCGAAGGCGTCCAGCCGCAAGTGAAATGATGTATTCACCCACGCTGGACGAATTCCTAACGCTCGCCACGCAAGGCAACCTGATTCCGGTCACACGCCGGTTGCTGGCCGATATCGAGACGCCGCTTTCGGCCTATCGCAAAATTCGCGGGCCGGGCGAATCCTTCCTGTTCGAATCGGTCGAAGGCGGCGAACATATCGGGCGCTACTCGTTCGTCGGCTGCAACCCTCGGGCCGTCGTCCGGCAAACCGGCAATCAGGTTGAGGTTCTTGAGAATGGCAAAGTGGTGGAAAGCTTTCCAGCCGGAACCGGATCGGGTGCCACCGGGCCGCAACCCGTGCGAGACGGCTTGGAGGTAGTCGAGCGCGTGATGAAAAGGTATCACGCAGTTAGCCTGCCCTCCTTGCCACGCTTCACCGGCGGCGCGGTCGGGTTTATCGGCTATGAATTTATTCATGATATTGAGCCGGTGGTCCCGCGGCCGCCGTTGGATGAGTTGCACACTCCGGTGATGTATTTCCTGGTTGCGGATCAACTGCTTATCTTCGATCGCCTCACGCAGACCATCACGGTAGTCGTTGATGCTGTTCTCGAGGACGCTGCCAGTCCGCAAGAAGCCTACGAAAATGCGACCGGCGAAATCGACCGCCTGGTTTCTCTCCTCGAGCAGCCCAGCGAACATCATCCGGTCACACTCCCCGCAGAAGTGCCGTCCCTGCCTTTTGAGTCGAATGTGCCCCGGGAAAGGTTCTCGGCTAACGTTTTGAAGGCCAAGCAATACATCACCGCGGGGGACATCATCCAGGTCGTCGGCTCGCAACGCTTCTCCACCTCGGTCAAGGCGCCGCCACTGGACGTTTATCGGGCGGCCCGCTCGGTCAACCCTTCTCCGTACATGTTCCTGCTCGAACTGGACGGCTTTTCGCTGGTCGGCGCTTCGCCGGAAATCCACGTTCGCTGCGAAAATCGGAAAGTGGAAATTCGACCCATCGCCGGCACGCGCCGCCGCGGCAAGTCCTCCCAGGAGGACGAGGCACTGGAGAAGGAATTGCTTGCTGACCCCAAGGAACGGGCTGAGCACGTGATGCTCGTCGATCTGGCGCGCAACGATCTGGGCCGTGTCTGCGGTTTCGGCACCGTCCAGGTCAAAGACCTCATGACCATCGAACGCTACAGTCACGTCATGCACATTGTCTCCCAAGTCGAAGGAACTCTGGCTGCTGACAAGACTCCCTACGATCTGATGCGCGCCACCTTCCCCGCCGGCACGCTCAGCGGCGCCCCCAAGATCCGCGCCATGCAAATTATTTCCGAACTCGAACAAACCGCACGCGGGCCCTACGGCGGGTGCGTCGGTTATTTTTCGTTCAACGGCAATCTCGACTGCTGTATCACGATTCGCACGGCGCTCGTCAAAGACGGCAAAGCCTATATCCAAGCCGGCGGCGGCTGGGTCAATGATTCCACCCCGGAGGGCGAGTACCAGGAAACGGTCAACAAAGCCAAAGCGATGCTCAAGGCGGTGGCGCTAGCGGAGGGTTTTAATCAGACCAGCCAAGCCAACTCTGTTTGACCCATCCGCCGGCCAGGGCCAGTGACAAAGTCCTGGCCAATGGCGCCGTTCTCACAGTGTAGGAGACGACGTAAGGAGTCTCTAATCAGCAGTTTGCGAAAAAATCTGGTTTGATCCGCCCGCGAATTTAATCAGAGACTCCTTACGTCGTCTCCTACAATCGGTTACGAACAACTTTGTCAGTGGCCCTAATCCGCCGGCGCCAAACCGAACGCGAGGGTTGCTTTCGTCCATGTCCGAGGTATTCTTGCGACGACAATGAAAACGTTCGCCGACCTGAATTTTCCGGGCCGACTCGTGGCCGTCGAGGGGCTGGACGGTTCTGGAAAATCCACCCAGATTTATTTGCTCAAGCGCTGGCTCCAATTGCAGGGCCTCAAGGTCTATTTCAGCGAGTGGAACTCCTCCGAACTCGTCAAGGCCGCGACCAGCAAGGGCAAAAAGCGCGAGCTGCTCACCCCGACGACTTTCAGCCTCATTCACGCTACCGATTTTGCCGACCGCTACGAGCGGCACCTGGTCCCGCTGTTGCGGGCCGGTTACCTCGTCTTGTGCGACCGCTACATTTTCACCGCCTTTGCCCGCGACGTCGTCCGCGGCTGCCCGCCGGAATGGGTGCGCGTCATTTACAATTTTGCCGCGCTTCCCGACCTGACCTTCTTTTTCAAAGCCGATTTGGAAGTCTCCCTTCAGCGCATCCTCGACGGCCGGTCACAACTGAAATACTTCGAGGCCGGCATGGACCTGCGCCTTTCAACCGACCCCTATGAAAGCTTCCGCATCTTTCAGGGCCGCATTCTCGAGCAGTACCTGGCGATGAGCACGGAATTCAATTTTCTGGTGATTGACGCCAACCAACTCGTCGAGGCGCAGCAGGCCACCATCCGCGAATTAGTCTTCCAACGGTTGGATCTGGCAGGCTTTCGCCGCACGGAACGTCCTGCGTCGAATCCACCGGCCGAGCCGCGCAGGAAAATCGAGGAGCTGGTCGAATGAGGCGCCCGGCCAGGAACCAGATCGTCGTTCCGGGTCGTAGCGAGCGGCGATTTTCCGGGCATGGTATCCCTGGGGTCGATCTCGAACAATTGGCCGGCAAACTCATCGTTGTGGAAGGCGCCGACGGTTCCGGGCGCTCCACGCAGATTGCGATGTTGGTGGAATGGCTTGAAGGCAGCGGCCACGCCACCGTCCAGGTCGGTCTGAAGCGCTCCACGCTGGTGAGCGAGGAGTTAGAGCAGGCGCAGCAAGGGAACATTCTGAGCCGCACCACCCTCAGCTTGTTCTACGCGACTGATTTTGCCGATCAACTGGAAAACATCATTCTGCCTGCATTGAAAGCCGGCTTCATCGTTCTGGCTGACCGCTACATCTACACCTTGATGGCGCGAGACATGGTCCGCGGCATGGATGAGGCCTGGCTCCGGAATGTGTACGGTATCGCGTTGGAGCCGGACGCGGTTTTCTACCTCAACGTCCCGCCCGAGGAGTTGGTCCAGCGCAGCTTCGCCAAGAATGCCGCCTTGGATTACTGGGAAAGCGGCATGGACCTGGGACTGTCGCGCGACATGTTCGACAGTTTCATGCACTACCAGACCGCCATGCAAAAAACCTTCCGCCACTTGCAAACCACGTACGAGTTCACCATCGTCGATGGGATGCGTTCCGCGGAGGCCATCAGCGCTGAGCTGCGCAAGAAAATGAGCGCCGTGTTGGCGGGCAAGTAGTCACTGAATTGTCACCTGTCTGCCGGAGCAAGGTCTGGCAGGATCGAGTGTAACGGAAAAAGAATGCAGCGGCGCCCCTGGCACCAGCCTATATGCCCGAACCCAGCAGCAAAGCAGATTACGTCGTAGGCGTCGATCTCGGCGGCACGAAGATTCTGGCGGGGGTTTTTGACGGCGCCTTGGAGTGCGTCGGCACAGCGAAAGTCAGCACCAAATCCTCACGCGGGATTGATGCGGTCATTGAACGGCTCGATCGCTGCGTTCGAGACGCGGTGGATGAAGCCGACCTGACACTTAAACAAGTCGCAGGGGTGGGCATTGGGGCACCTGGCGCGGTGGACTTCGAGGGGGGCAGTGTCATCTTTGCGCCGAACCTGGAAGGATGGAAGGATGTGCCGCTCAAGAAGGAACTCGAAAAGCATCTCGGTGTGCCGGTCTTCGTCGAAAACGACGCCAATATCGCTGTGCTGGGCGTCCACGTCGCCGAGCTCAAATCCAAACCCCGCAACGTCATCGGAATCTTTGTGGGGACAGGAATCGGTGGCGGCTTGATTCTGAATGGCGAGCTTTACAGCGGTTTTAATCACACTGCAGGCGAGATAGGCCACATGGTGCTGGATCTGAACGGGCCTAAATGCGGTTGCGGCAACCGGGGCTGTTTTGAGGCGCTGGCCAGCCGCACTGCCATCTTTCAGCAAATTAAAGCGGGCGTCAAAGACGGCCAGAAAACGCTTCTGACAGAAATGCTCGGCGAGGACATGGACGACCTGCGCAGCGGAGACCTTCGCAAGGCCATTCGCCGCGGCGACAAATTTGTGGGGCGAATCGTCGAAGGCGCAGCCACCTACATCGGCGTCGCCACCTCCAACCTGGCCAACCTGCTCAATCCCGAAGTGGTGGTTCTTGGCGGGGGCCTCATCCAGGCCCTGGCAGATGAAATGATCAGCGTGATTACCAAAACCGCCCGTGAACACGCCATGCCCGGCACCATGAAGGGCGTCGAAATCGTTCCTTCCAAATTAGGTGACAACGCCGGCATCACTGGCGGCGCTGTGCTGGCCCGGCGCGCGACCAAGTAGCTGCCACTGACTATAGGCACTCGACTATCGGTTATTGTCCGCCATTATGACCGTCGCCCAAAGCCAAACACAGCGCCCATTTGTAACAAGGACCCCGTAGGATTCCTCTGAACTCCCCTTACAAGTAGTTCCCATGGTTCGTTCCGACAGAGATAAAGAGCGAAAACGCTTCTACCTTCTTCCGGGCATGGGCGGCAGTGGGCTGCGCCGTAAGCGGAGGCTGATCTTGTATTGGTCCATTGCCGTCGGGCTGTTGGTTTCAGCGATCCTGGCGTGCCTTCTCTATCGAATGAGCCGCAGGTAACGCACCCGGAGCGCCGCACAAGGCGTTCACGGCGCGGAGCCACAAGCTGGGTCTGGATTGTGGCGATGCATGGGAAGGATTGTCCCGAAGCCACGAAATGGCTGGCGACCGATTTGGAGGAATGCCTCAAGGCCCTTTGATTTCCGGAACCTCACCGGAGGTTGACTTGCTGCGGCATACTATCTAGTGTTTCCCCATGACTGCGCTTGAAGAACGCCGGGTCAAAGTCCTGCTGAAAGACGCGGTCGTCGAAGTTCTCGAAGAACGCCGCGACCTCCTGCGTGAAGCCTTGCAAGAGGGCTTGGAGGACATGGCCATGCTCAAGGCCATTCGCGGTGGTGAAAAATCCAGGTTCACGAGCCGCAAAAAAATCTTTCAACGGCTCGCGCGCGCGGCGTGAACACTGCTTTCCGCTAATCCTTCGACGCAGATTTGGCCGCCATTACAAACGCGGCGCTGCTTCGCCGAATCGGGAAAGTCATTGAGCGAGTCGAAGACGCACGAACCTTTCAGCAGATTCCCAACCTCAAGCGCCTCGAAGCCACGGGCAAATACTACCGCATTCGCCTGGGCCATTACCGCATCGGCTTTGTTTTCCAGCGCGGAACGGTCACCTTTGTTCGCTGCTTCAACCGCAAATAAATCTACCGCTACTTCGCGTGACGGTGCGCTCATTCCATTGAAACCCGGCTGCGAACGCTGGTTCGGCGCAGTGACAAGCTGGCTGGCTTGATCCCGCAACTCTATGTCAAGGGACTGTCCACGTGAGACGTCGAGGCCGCACTCTCTGACACGTTGGAAGTGGAGGGGGTCAGTAAGAGCACCGTCAGCACGTTATGCGGCCAACTCAAGCACGACTTTGAGCAGTGGTAGAATCGGGATTTATCTGAGAGCGTGTTTGGAGAATCCAGTTCGCTGTAGGACGACGTAAGGAGGCTCAAATTTCAACGTTTGTCGAGCATTTCAGCTTTAATCAGAGCCTCCTTACGTCGGCTCCTACATTTCTAAAACACTTGCTAACTGGGGTCGGCCAGAGTAAAAAAGGTACTCCTCTGCCAGTGCGAGACGCTGGCTCGTTTCACCAGCCAACCCCCCGCGCGCAGAGGTCCGGTTTGGACTCGACCGACCGGTAACAACTAAACCTTGGCTATATGAAGATGCGATCCTCAAAACTCGTTGGATTGCTTTCCGTGCTGTGGCTGATCGTTTGGGCAGTAGCGCCACGAGGCTCGGCTCAATCCCGACCCAGTCTTGGGCTGCGAATCTCCGGTGGCCAGCCCACATTGAACCTGACCGGAGAAGTCGGGATAGTCTATTCGATTCAATACGCCACTGGCCTTTCCTCCACGAATGTTTGGGTGGACCGGACGCTGCTGCAAGCACAGGGTGCCAGCAATGATTGGACTGATCCGTCGGCCCCCACGCCGGGTCAGCGCTTTTATCGAGCCGTATCGGTTGCTGCACCGGCGGACACCAACCTGGTGTTCATCCAGCCGGGCACGTTCAGGATGGGCAGCCCGATCAGCGAGGCTTTGCGGGGTTTGGCCGAGGTCTTGCACCTCGTGACCATCAGCAGGGGGTTTTGGATGGAGAAGTTTTTGGTCACCCAAGGGGATTATCTCGCGGTGGTGGGGAGCAATCCGAGCTACTTCCGTAACGGCACGGACGGAACAAATCAGGGCGGCACTGGGAGCACGATTACCAACGAACTGAGTCATCCGGTGGAGACGGTGAGTTGGAATGATGCGACCAACTATTGCGGGTTGCGGACGCAGCAGGAACGGGCGGCGGGGGTGATTCCCACGAATTATGTGTATCGGTTGCCGACGGAATCGGAGTGGGAGTATGCGGACCGAGCGGGGACGACGACGGCGTTTTACCTGGGAAGTGGGCTGTACTCGGGACAAGCGAACTTCGATGGCTACTACGAATACGATGCGTCTGTGGGCACTATTAGTAACCCCAGCGGGATTTACCTCGGTCAAACGACGGCGGTCGGTAGCTATGCCGCGAACGGATGGGGATTGTATGACATGATTGGGAACGTCTTTGAGTGGTGTCAGGACAGGTTTGGGGCGTATCCCGCCGGGAGTGTGATTGATCCGCAGGGGGCGGTTACGGGCTCGGGCCGTGTGTCTCGCGGCGGCTTCTGGCGCAACTTCGCCTGGTACTGCCGGTCGGCGAACCGGGTCAGCGACTACCCGGACGACCGGCTCAACCTCATCGGTTTCCGGGTCCTGCTCGCCCCAGGTCAGCCCTGAGCGGAAGCGTCAGGCGGACCGGCCCGCTGCAGCCTAGGCGGAGCGAGGGACGAGCGCGGCCTGCCTGCGGAGGGCCGCGGAGCGAGCGTTCTTTCCACAGTTGCGGGCCTCACGCATTTGGTAGTTTGGTGGCAAGCCATTTCTACCGTTTATCGCGTGTATTCCCTAGTTCCTGCCCTTCGGATCCAGGTTCCGTTCCAATTCCTCTGCTGTCACCTCGCTCTGGACGCCCTCAGACGGCACTTCCGCTTTGGCAGTCCAAAGAATCGCGTTCAACACCACCTTCCGAAAATTATCGTCGCCCCAGTTCTTGTGAAAATGTGCGCCGGTGAAACCGAAGCCGCGTCCGCCGTCCGGCCTTTGGCAGGCCCAGGCGACGTGCTGCGGTTCGCCGCGCTTTACGGCTTCGCGCACCGCAGGATTGCCTTCGTGGGGACCGTCCCGTCGGCTCATCGTGCTTTCGGGCGGAACGGCGGTCAGAATGGGTGTAACGCCTTTCATCCCCTCACGGAAGCGCATGTGGAAATACCATTCGTCATTGATGGTAAAGGGCTTAACGCCGCGAGCGATCGGATGCTTCGGCAGCTCCTTGAATTGCGCGCTCCAGTGCGGGTTTACCGACCAGTTGATTTCGAAACAGCCGCCGATCCAATCCTGAAATTCCTTTTGGCCTTTTTCAAGAGTTGGCTCGGTGGCGTAATGGATGCAAACGAGCCCAACCCCTTTCTTCATCAGCGCATCGAGTGTGGCTAATCGGTTGTCCTGAATCGCCGGATGACCCGAGCCGCCGTCCATGTAGAGCACGAGCGCGTCGGCGCCATCGAACGCCTTGTTGTCCTGCGGCCAACCATTGCTGTAAACCAGCGAGGCAACCCCCGGCAGCTTGTCCAGGCATGACTTCAGCAATAGACACCCTGCGCGGTGCTCGTGCTCGCCCGGGCCATGGCTGGGCGGGCCTGCTACGAACACGATTTTTTTGTCCGCGGCAGAGGCAGTGAGCACCGTCGCGACAACCGTCAAGGGAAGCAGAGTTCGTTTGAGCCTTCTCAATCCTTTTTTCGTTTGTAGGTAATCAGTGAATGTCCGGAGTTCTCCGCAGTTGTAAAAGAGGTTGGCCGCTCCGCTCCTGATCCAGCGTAACAGACCCGCAGGCTTTCAGGCGTCAGTTCGTAGATCGCCAGCAACGTTTCTCCCGCATTCGGTCCGGCGTCCTCACGAATATCCATTTGCTTGGGACGTTTGCCCGAATCAACCGTAAAGCTGCCGCGGCTGGGGGTGTCTGCATTGATAAGCTGCCATGAGTTGCTCGAGATCGTCACGATGAGATTGGCAAAGTCTTCCGAGGAGAGCGGAGCGCCGTCTCTTTCCACCGCAGCGACTTGCCAAACACCCTGCAAATTTTTCATGTCCTCGTTTAAAGATCGGTCAGCAGTGGGCAGGCTCTGCAGCCGAATGTTGCGGAACTGCGCCTTCATCGGCGGCCCGGCGTGGAGCTGCAGCGCCAGCAGGCCGGACTTTGCGGCCTTGGCTTCACAGTCATCGGTCACGTCCACGGTCTGGTTGCCGTTGATGAAATGCTGTAAGTGGTTTCCTTTGGCAATAATGACGTAATCATTCCAATCGCGCTGTCGGATCGCCCTCTGGAGTTCCTCTGACTTGCCCAGCGAGCCAACGACTTGTTTTTGGCAATCCTTGGTCCAAACGACTTTCTCACCGCGCCCGGCCAGGATCCCGCGCATCCGTTCCTCATAAAGAATGCCCGTGTAAGTGGGACCGGCTTCCATGTCCGCTTGATAGCCGCCGACCACCCAATTATTCGCGTCAAAAATCTTGCTGCGATACTGGATCCCTGAGTTGGCAAACCCTTGGTCATCGCCCGGGACGAGCTTGAAAGAACAACGCAACTCGAAATCGCTGACCGTGCCGTTGGTCCAAATCAAAAACGTATTCCCGCTGGCGGGATTTTCGGCGGTGGTCTCGCCGGTGATCGCCCCTTCCTTGACCGACCACAGTTTCGGGTTGCCATCCCAGCCGCTGAGGTCCTTGCCGTTGAAGATGCTTTTGAACCCGCTTTCCTTGCGATCGTTATCAAGCAAGGTCTGATTTGGCCGCAGCGCCTCCTCCAGGCCCGCACCGCGCGCCGGCGAAGTCGGTACAATTAGAACGGCGCCCATTAAGAAAGTCTTAATTATTTTCTGTACTGGGTCAGCGACGCAGGGGGATCGGCTCGGCGGAGTGCGCCCGTCCTCGGGCGCAGCAATGTCGGAACGCGAACGAGTCCCAATGGAATCGGACGCATCGGAACAACCGGTGCTCGCTGCGCCCGAGGACGGGCGCACTCCGATAACGTTGTAGTCCGCCGTCACCGACCCATTACTGTTTTTCTTTTCCATCGTCTTAACTCCGGTTTCATTCCTGAATTTCGGGACCAATTGTAACTGTCGATTCTCTCTCCAACGGCCTCAGCCAAGTGTCTTACGCAAGAACCTGAGTCCTTTGACCGCAATCTCGTCCCGCGTCGGCTCGATACGCCGCCAGATCGCCGCCGCCCGCGCAATCACTTTCACGTCTGTCGTGAACGATTCGATGACTACGTCCCCATGGTAGCGGACCCCTTTCAAGGCCAGGGCAATAGGCTTCCAATCTATGTGGTCGTTGCCCGGCGTGCCGCGGTCGCTGCCACAGGCATGGAAATGGCCGAGGCGTTTGCCTGCTTTGCGAATTGCCGCCGCTTGGTTTTTCTCCTCAATGTTCATGTGGAAGGTGTCGAGGTGAATCTTCAGGGCGGGGCTGGCGACGTCCTTCGCCATTCGGAGCGCCTGGTCGCAGGTGTTAATGAAATCGGTCTCGAAACGGTTGAGCGGCTCCAGGCAAACCTGCCGCCCATTTTTCACCGCATACCGGCACAGCGTTTTGAGATGCCCTGCGACCGTCTTCCATTGCTGTTTATATTCGGCGGGCGGCACCGCATCCGCGCGACCCACGGCCGAATAGACCGGGCCGATGAGCGACGGACAATCCAGCGCCACCATCTGGTCAATAAGCTTAATCATGTAATCCAGCCCGGTCTGTTGCTGTTGGGCGGTGCCGCGTAAATCGCGGTCCGGCCCCATGCAGGCGCAGACCGATCCGCAGGCCAGCCCGTGGTTGTCCAGCTCGCGCTTCACGTGCACGGGGTCTATGTGCGACGGGTCTTCAATCGGAATCTCGACAGTGTCGAAACCCCACCTCTTGAACCGTTGGAATAGCTTAGTGCTCTCGTTGGTGAACGGGGAGGCGAAAAGAAATGTATTGATGCCGAATCGCATTTACCGGCGAGGAGGCTAGTTAATTGGCCGAAAGTGTCAAAGGCTTTTCCATCTCCAAGGATAATCTCGGCGCGTGTCCCCCTGCAAAGAGTCACTCAGCCGGCCAGCGTGAAATGAAAGGTTGCGCCCTTATCCACTTCTGCCTCGGCCCAGATACGCCCCCCGTGGCGTTCGATGATGCGTTGGACGATGGACAGGCCGACACCGGTGCCCTCGAACTCCGCCTGACTGTGTAATCGCTGAAACACGCCAAACAATTTCTCCGCATACCGCATGTCGAAACCCGCGCCGTTGTCCCGAACAAAATAGACCTGTTGCCCATTCTGCTGCAGGCAGCCGACTTCCACAATAGCCCTGGGGTTCAGGCGTGTGAACTTAAACGCGTTGGACAGCAGGTTCATGAAGACCTGTTTGAGCAGCGGCGGGTCGCCGACGCCGTTGGGCAAATTGCCTACGAGAACTTCAATTGATTGCTGGCCTTGTTCCTTGCGCAGGTCCTCCACCACTTCCTGAACCACACTGCCGAGGTCCACCGGCTGTTTGCTGAGGCGCTGGCGGCCCAGACGCGAGAAGCGCAGCAAGTCTTCAATGAGCCGCACCATGCGCTGTGCGTTGGAGATGACCCGGTCCAGAAGTTCCCGGGCTTCGGGCGGCATCCGGGGCGAAAAATCCCGGTGCAGCTCGTTGGAGAAGGCGCCAATCGCGCGCAGCGGCGCGCGCAGATCGTGCGAGACCGAATAGGTAAAGGCCTCCAGCTCTTTGTTGGCAGCTTCGAGTTCGGCAGTGCGTTGGCGGACCCGCTGTTCCAGTTCCTCGTTGAGCAGTCTGACCTCAGCCTCGGCCCGCTTTCGTTCGGCGATCTCGCCGGCCAGAGAAGCGGTTCGCCGCGCGACTTTATCTTCCAGTTGTTCGTTGAGCTTGGACAATTCATCCCGGGCCCTGGCTAACTCCCGGTTTTTTTGGACCGCGGCTTCGTAGGTGGACAGCAACAGGTTGAGTATCTGGGCCCGATCCGAGGTGATGACGTGCCTTTGTCCAGCGAGGAACACTTCCGTGCTGAGTTGCATCTTATCGCGACTGCGCAGATGCGCGTTTCCGAGCAGATAATGAATCCGCGCCAACAGATAGTTCGGCTCGTAGGGTTTGGTGATAAAGTTATCGGCGCCACACTCCAGACCCTTGAAGACATCCTCCGGGTCGGAAAGGGAGGTGAGCAAGATCACCGGTAAATCCGCCAGGCGCTCGTCAGCGCGGATGCGGCGGCAAAGTTCGTAACCATCCATTTCCGGCATGGTCACGTCGGTGATCACGAGTGTCGCCTTTCGCTGGCGCAGAGCATCGAGGGCTTCCCGGCCATTGCGGGTGGCGAGGACCTGGAAATCGTGCTCTTCCAGGATGTATTTGAGTTGTTCGGCCTGAGTGCGGCTGTCCTCGACGATGAGGATTTCCAGATGACCTCGTTTCGATTCGCTGTTCATGGTTTGGTCACAATGGCAGTTAAGGTCCTGGCAATGCCCTCCGGAGGCAACACGAGTTTGGCCGCGCCGATTTTGATGGCCTGCCCGGGCATGCCGTGAACGACGGAGCTCTGTTCATCCTGCGCAATGGTGAGGGCGCCTGCGTCTTTGAGCTGCTTCAATTCCTCCACGCCATCGGTTCCCATACCGGTGAGCAGCACCCCGATCGCGTTTGGACCGAAGGCGGCTGCGACGGAGCGGAAGAGGAACGATGCGGAGGGGCGCATGCCGTTTTCGCGCTCGTCCTGAACCAAACGGATGCGAGCGCCGCCTTGCAAACCCATGTGAAAATCATCGGGAGCCAGGTAGGCCTGGCCGGGGGCCACCGTTTCACCTTGAACGGCCAGGCGGATAGGAAAGCCCGAAGAGTGCGACAGCCATTCGACGAACCCTTGCGCAAAGCCGGGCGACATGTGCTGAACCACCAGCACCGGGAGAGGAAAGGTTTTTGGGAGTCCCGAGAAGATGGTTTGAAGCGCCAGCGGTCCGCCAGTGGAAGTGCCAATGGCCACGACCTTTGGCGCAGCACCTGGCGGCGGCATCGGCCCGAGGTCGCTAACTTGGGGTTGCGCCGGGAGGCGGCTATCGCGCCGCCATCGTTTGACGACTTTTACCTCGGACATCAGCTTGACCGTCTCCAGCAGTTGCCTGGCTGTCACCTCGTGCCTGGGATGGCCGATGCCGCTGGGCCGAGCTACGAGGGCGAGCGCGCCTGCCTCGATGGCACGGAAATTGGTCGCTACTTCATCAATGCTGCAGGTGCCGCTAACGATCACGACAGGCGTAGGGCACTTTTCCATGATGCTGCGGGTGGCGTCGAAGCCGTTGACCTTGGGCATGTGGATGTCCATTGTGATCACGTCGGGTTTGGTGCGTTGCGCCGCCGCCAGGGCCTCCTCCCCGTCGAAGGCGGTTCCAACCACGCGAATCTGCGGGTCCGAATCGAGCAAGTGCGTCAGGAATTCGGCGATGACACGCGAATCCTCCACGACGAGGACCTTGATCAGCCTTTGTTGGGGTGCGCTCATATCAGCCGCCGGACGACCTCCAGCAGGTTGCTCTGGTCGAAGCTACTCTTGACGATGTAGGCATTGGCCCCCGCATCAATGCCCTGCTCCCGGTGCGCGCGGGACTCCAAGGCTGTGACTAGAATCACTGGCAGTTCGGCCAGCTTCTTGTCCGCGCGGATTTTCGCCGTGAGACCGAAACCGTTCATCCTCGGCATGTCCACGTCGGAGACCACCAAATCGAATTGGCCGCTCCTGAGTCTGATGAATGCGTCGGTCCCGTCCACCGCCGTTTCCACCTTGTAACCCGCCGTTTCGATGATGTTCTTCAACAAAGTTCGCGAGGTAATCGAGTCTTCGGCGACCAGGACCGATTTCCGTTTTGTCTCGATAGTCGCCGCCGGCGCCACGGCAGCTTCGACGGGTGCGGCGCTCGCTCGCACAGCGGATTTCATCAAGTCAGCGACGTTGAGGATAGGAACGACCTGGCCGCTTGCCAGTATGGTGGCACCGGCGAAGTTGCGCACGCGAACCAATTGCTTGCCCATGGTTTTAACCAGCACTTCCTGCTCATCGAGGATTTCATCCACCAGAAAGGCGATGCGCTGGCCGGCGCAAGCCAGTACAATTGCGAGGAGGGTCTCTGGCGGTTGGGCCGGCGCGGTCTTCGGCGGTAACGCGAGCGCCTGGCTGAGTCGGACCAGAGAGAGGGTCTGCCCTCCGAGTACGATGGTCTCGCGGTTCTCGACGGTCTTGATCTGTTCTTTCTTAAGGCGGGCCACGCGATCCACCTGGCTGGTCGGTATGACAAAATGCTGCTCATCAACGCGGACGATGACGCCGCGAAATCGCGAGACTGTCAGCGGCAGAATCATTCGGAACGCCGTTCCTTTGCCGGGCTCCGTCTCGACAAGGAGCGTGCCGTTTAACCTTTCGACCTTCTCTTTCACGATGGCCAGGCCCAGACCGCGGCCAGAGATGTCGGTAATGATAGGGCTGGTCGAAATGCCCGATTGAAAAATAAAGGACAGCGCCTCTTTCTCGCTGAGCGTGTCCGCAGTCTCTGGCGGAAGCAGGCCCGACTTCACGGCAGCGGCTTTGACTTTGCCGGCGTCAATGCCCGCGCCATCATCGGCAATGAGAAGTTGGACATGGTTCGCGTTGGTGGGCGCAAGGGCCAGGGTGATCGTTCCTCCAGCCGCTTTGCCCTGTTGGGCGCGCGCGGCCGGTGTTTCCACGCCATGGTCCAGGCAGTTCCTTACCAAGTGAATGAGCGGGTCCTTCATCTCTTCCAGGATGCGCCGGTCCACTTCGATCTCGCCGCCGTTGATCACCAACTCAACCTGCTTGCCCTGCTCGCGCGAAAGTTCGCGAACGAACCGCGGGAAAACGTCCAGGACCGTTGAGAACGGCAGCATCACCACCTTCTTCATTTCGTCCAGAAGATTATCCACCATTGCCCCCAATGACCTCTGATCCTGGCTGGCCGCTCCGGCGAGGTCCGCCAGGCCGGTGTGAAGCGATTCGATGAACTCCTGGTTCCACTCCAGGAACTCCACGATTGGCCTCAACCCGGAACTAACGGGCGATTGGCCGTCGCCATTGGGCTGGCCTTCGAGTGAATGCTGAAGCGTTCGCACCTGGTCGCGCAGTTTCGCCCATTTCTTTTTCCACACCGAGGGTCGGCTTTGCAGCCGGCGCAGCCCGGCCACGCGCCGGCTGGCCGCCAATTTGGCCGAAACCAACTCCTCGGCTTGCAGCAGCACGGTGTCGAGTTTGGCGGTGGATACGCGGATGGTGTCCGCCTGGATCCATTTGTCCCGCTGGCCGGTGGGCTGAGCCTCCAACATGGGCGCTCGTGGGGCCAATGGCGGCGTCACTTCCGCTGTTTCTTGCGCAGGGGGCGCCTTGGGCGTAAACGCGCCATTGAGCGAGGCGATGAGTTCCGCAACGGGCGGCGTTGGCGAGCCTGGTGACCCCGGCTCCTTGAGTTGGAGCAAATGGCCGAGGGTTGTCAGGGCCTGGTGAAGGTGGTCGAACAAAATCGCGGAAGGAACCAACTGACCGCGTTTGAAGGCAGCGAAGACGTTCTCCAGAGACTGGCACACATGTTCGACTTCCGTGAAGTTGACGGTTCGGGCCGCCCCTTTGAGACTGTGCGCCGCGCGAAAGACCGCGTCGAGGATGGCGGCCTGCTCCTCCTTCAGCGGAGCCTTCTCCAACTGGACGAGACCTGAGGCGACGGCTTGGATGTGGTCTCGTGCCTCGGCTTGGAACGTGGCCAACAGCCGTTGCAGAAATTTGTCGTCGGCGCCAGGCATGGTTTCAGTCTTACTTTTTCGCGCCTCACGTCCCAGGCTTCACACCTGGTATTGCTCCACCAGTCTCTTGAGCTTCTGTCCCAACGCGTGGAGGTTGTGCGCAGCCGTCTCCGCCTGTTTGGTGCCAGCGACATTTTGGATGCTGGCCTGCTTGATGCTCTCCATCGCCGTTGCCACCTGGTCGGTCCCCACCAACTGTTGCTGGCTCGAAGCGGCGATCTGCGTAGCGGCTTGTGCTGTTTCGGTGATGCTGCCGGCCAGCAACCGAATCGCCTCGCCCGCCTCGGTTGATTGTTTTACCCCTTGCTCGACGGCTTTGCTGCCTTGCTCGGTCGCCAGCACCGCCGAAGTGGTCGCCTTCTGAATCTCGCTCAAGAGGGCCCGGACTTGCGTGGTCGCTTGTTTGGACTGCTCCGCCAAGCTCTTGATTTCTTGCGCCACCACTGCAAAGCCTTTGCCTTGTTCGCCGGCCTTGGCGGATTCAATCGCCGCGTTGACTGCCAGCAGATTGGATTGCTCGGCCAGATCGTTGACCGTCGCAATAATCTCACCAATGGCCTGGCCTTGCTCGCTCAGTTTGACCACGCTCTCGGCGATGGACTCCATTTGGGTCTGGATGCCCTTCATGCCTTCCAGCGAGGCCTCAACGGATTTTCTGCCGGTCTGAGCGACTTGCGCGACGTTCTGGGCAGTGTCGGAAACGGATCTGGCTTTCTGGCTGGAAACTTGCGCCGTTTGCTTGACTTCTTCGACGGTGCTCGTGGTCTGGGCAATGGCCGAGCCGACCTGAGCGGCTCCAGAAGCCAGTTGAGCCGTTGAGGCCAGGATTTCACTGCCGGTCGAAGCCAGCACGGCCACTCCTTCGTTCAACTCGGTGGTTGTTTGCCTAAGATTGTCCACCATCTTAACCAGGGCGTTGCCCAGCAAGTCCCTTTCGGACTGCGGCTTTACCTGCACCCGCAAATCGCCGCCGGCGATTTTCCTGGCCACGTCCGCAATCCCCTGGAGCGAAGAGGACATGTGAGAAAAGGTCCTGGCCAGAACGCCCACTTCGTCGGCCCGGCCATTGGCCGAGACGTTTACGGCCAGGTCGCCGGCGGCAATCTTCTCGGCCGCGCCGGAGATTTCTCTGAGCGGCCCGGAGATGTTGCGGGTAATAAGGAACCCGGCAAGCGCCAGCACGATAAACGCGGTGGCAGTGCCGAAAAGGATCGTCTGTTTGGCGCGATCAGCGCTGGCTTGCGCTTCCGCGGAGCGCGTCTTCAGCAGCCCATTCTCTTCGGCTTTCATTTCGGCGACCGCCCTACGGATATCGTCCATCTCCTTTTTGCCTTTGCCCGTGGCCACCCAATCCCGGCCACCTTCGAAACCTTTTTCCTTTCGCGCCGTGGCGCCCTCCTTGAGTGTGGAAATCCGTTGCAGAACGTTCGGTTCCAGCATCTCGAGCCGGCGCTGCTGGTTGGGATTGTCTTTGGTCAAATCCTTGAGTTCTTTGAGGTCCTGGTCAATCACCGCGAGGGCAGCGTGATACGGTTCCAAATAGGCTTCGTCACCGGTGATCATGTAGCCCCGTTGTCCGGTCTCGGCATCCACCAACCCCTGCAGAAGCATTACCAGCTTCTCCAGAACTTTGTGCGTGTGATCCACCCACTCCGCTGTAACGGTCAGTTTACCGATGTTTTGATGGGCGACCCCACCGATGACAACCAGAACCGCCAACGCCAGCGCAAATCCCCCTCCAATTTTGGTTCCAACCGACCATTTTACATTCATACGGTTTTGATGTTTGATTCAAGTTTCGTCTAATGGAGCCTTCACTTTCCCGCCTTCTGATTCTTGAACAAGTCTTGATCCGAAAATCGCCACAATATGGGGAGTATTACATTACTCCGCTCAGCCCGCAAGCAAAGGTCCAAGGCCGGCAGCAATTCTCATTATCGCCGCTTCCATCCGCGCCGGGTGAGGGCACCCGGCCTACACCCTCCCACAGAACCATCCTCTTGTAGGCCCGGTGCCCTCACCCGGCGCCCCCATTTGGTCCACAATGAGAACTGCTGCAAGGCCGGTTCTTCTCACGTTTCACGCCGCACGCATTATTCCATTATTCCTCCTTGGAATTGACAACCATGCCCGGGTCTGACAGCAGCTTCTTTGCGTCCAGGACCACCAGGTGATCGGAGCTAACCCCTATCAGGAACTCTGCTCGCACGCCGGTCAGGGTGGGCAGGGAGGGTTGCAGTTCCTTCACGAAAAGACGGCACACACCCAGGACCGCGTCGGCCAGAAGGCCAAACTCCATTGTACCGTCGCTGATCAGGATAACCTTGTTGAGGTCGGTCAGCCCCTTTTGGGGCAAGTCGAAGAATCTTTTTGGATCGATCACCGAAACGATTTGTCCACGGACGCTGATGATTCCTAAAACGAACGCGGGCGTGCCCGGCAACGGTGTCAGCTCTATCAACCGGCAGACCTCGCGCACATAGGCCGATTCGACAGCATACCTTTCGCCAGCCAACAGAAATTCCACGACTGCAATCTGGTCCAGACCGGTTCGACCCGCATCCGGCTCGCGCGCCAGCGCCCTGGCTCGCGCTTTCAGAATGTTTTTCTTTTCTTCGGCGGCCGGGGCCGTTTTTTGTTCGAGGGCGGCATTGGCGCGCTCCAACCTGCGTTGGATCGCGCTCCAATCCATCCGTGATTCCGGCTTGTCGGTGTCAGTTTTCGGGTCTGCGGTCACGTCGCTTTCTCCACGCACATGGCGGACTCGATAAGATGCCTTAGTCTGCCGGCAGCCAATCCATCCGAACAGGGCAAGATGGCCTCAGGTTGATAAGCGGCCAAGAGCGCCAAGGCGTTGGCGAAGTGTTTGTCGGCTTCATTGAACTTCCCTTGGCGCAATGCATGGTTGCCCAAAGCATAATGAGCGAGGACGAAATCGGGGTCGAGATAAAGCGCGCGCTTCAAGGAGCCCACGGCTTCCTCGCTGGCGCCCTGCTCCTGGAGGATGTTCGCCCGCAGATAGTGCAAAGCGGCATTGAGCTTGTCCGCCGCGATCGCTTTCTCCACCCATTGGCGGGCTTCGGCCAACTCGCCCAAATTGGCGCAGGCGCGCGCGAGCAAGGCCAACGTTTCCGGCATTGCTTGAAGCCGCGCTGAACTGGTTTTGAGCCTTTGAACCACTTCAGCGTAATGTCCACGCTCAAATAACGCCAACGCCTCTTCAGAAGCAGTTAGTGCGGGCTCGCCAGTTGGCTCGGCTGCCGGCAAAACGGATACCTTGGATTCCTGTAGAGCAACCGGGCCGAAAAGAAAAGCCGCTTCCGGAAGACCAGCCCCCTGGTCAATCGGCGGCACTCCCTGTGCCTGATCGGGAAACGACTCCGCCGGCGCCAATCCCGCCCGGTCTGTTTTCCGGTAAAGGACTGCGCCATCCGCACACACCTGGAGAAACGGCGAAAACAATTGGGCGGACGCTTCGACCGCACTAACGATGAGCCAGCCGGAGTCCACCAGTGCTCGATGAAAACTATGAACCACTTTCCCGGCCCGCTCCGGCGCGAAATACATCAGGACGTTACGACAGAAAATAACATCCATCGCGTTGGTGTTATTGCAAAGCGAGGGACAGACATCGTCGGCGAGGTTGAGAAAAGCGAAGGTGACCATCTCCTTGATCCGGGGCAGGATTTCAAAACGACGGCGGCCGATCTCTCTGAAATAATTTTGCCTCAGCCACGGTGGAGCGTCGCGGAAGGACCATTCCCCGAAAACGCCTTCGGACGCCTTTTTCAGGAAGCGCGGATTGATGTCCGTGCCCAGGATGGTTAGGTGCCACTGCCGAGCATCGGGCAAAACTCGATCCAGCATTATTGCGAGGGAATAGGCCTCCTCTCCTGTGGAACAGCCCGCGCTCCAGACTCGCAGACGCCGTTCACCTCCCTGCCGCCGCTGAATTAAATCCGGCAGGACTCGCTCGCCAAGAGCTTCAAAGCACGGCTGGTCGCGAAAGAAATAAGTCTCACCGACGGTCAGCGCGCTTGCCAGGATTTCGATCTGGTTCCTGGCCAGCGGCGCCGATTGCAGCCGCTGCGCGCACGAGTCGGCGTCGGGAGCGTCAAATTCAGGCGCTGCGGAGCGAATTCCTCTTTCCAAGTCGCCCCAGCGTTCGCGGGGGAAGTGCAGGCCCGTTTGCTTGGCGACGAACTCGCTGAGCTGGGAAAGCAGTTGATCGGAAAGGCCGTCAGCCATGCTTGGCTCCTAAGTTAGCGCCATAGCCTGCTCGATTGCGCCTTCCTCTTCCAGAGAGAGAAACGCCTCGAGATTGTGGATCAAAATCAGGCCGTCTTCCAGCTTTACCACGCCTTCGACGTATTCGAGACCCGGCAGCACCCTGTCCGCCGCAGTCACCTCCGCTTCCGGGCGTTCCACCACGCGGATTGCGGCATCCACAGCCAGTGCTGCTTTTCGTCGGGAAGTGCGAGCAACGATCAAGTGATCGCTCAGGTTAATCTCCCGTTCCGCCAGGCCAAAGCGTTTGCGCACATTCAGTACCGGGATGATCTCCCCGTGCAGGCTGATCACTCCCAGAACCATTTCTGGCGCCTGCGGCAACGCGGTGATTTCGACCAACCGAATAATGCGCTCGACAGAAAAAAGATGCAGTGCGTAGAGCGACTCATCCAGGGTGAAGACTACAAACTGACTTAAGCTGCTCCTGGAAGCGAAGCCGAAAGGGCCAGCCTGAGTGTCCAACATCTTCACTCTGCAAAAGTGTATCGCACTTCTGCGACCTGCCAAGTCCAAATGGGAGCGATTGAGAGTATCGGTTAGGAGCCAAGCACATTTTTCTTGACCGCGCTTTGGCGCGGATAACCGGGACGCGAACACCACCTCGCCCTTCGTCTCGAAACGAATTCACAATGCCGGTCTTTGATGAAGACTCCGTCGAGTTCGCCGGTAATTGCGAGATGCGCGGGCGCATCCACGCTGTGTTCTCGAAGTATCTGATGACCCACTTCGCCCACCATCACCCGGCCTTCTCCTGGGCCTCACAGCACCGCAGTTGCGCGAGGCTTGGCGGGACGATTTCCGTAATGCGGTCAAGCATTTCCATCGAACGGCGTTGCGGCGGGCGCCGTCTGAGGCGGCCCTCGAGGGCGTTGACCTGCGGTTTCACTTTTCGCCCCCTCCCTTAAGGTAGCGCGCGAGCTTTTCATCGAAGTCCGAAACATATTCCTGATCCTGCTTCAACCGGAATTTCTCAAATTCTTCGTGCGCCTTGGCCACGGCCATCTCATGCGAGATTTTCCCGGCATGGGTCAGCACCTGTTGCTCGTTGAAATCAAGAAATCGTTTCACCTGAGCCAGCCAATCTTTCATTGTCATCACTTGACGATTCAACGCCCGCAACTCCGCAAAGTCTATGAACATTCCCACCAGACGATTGAGTTTGGACACCTCTTGCTGATTCAGATAATTCTTTGCCACCGTCACGTCGCTCTTGAGCACCTTGCCTTTCGGAGAATTTTTCCACGTCGTCAGCCCCATGAACGGTTTCCCGCTGTCCGCCCGTCGGTACACGATTTCCGCCGCCGTCTGTCCGGTCGTTGCGAAATGGAGCTGGTTCTGGACGACCTGGTAGAACAACTGCGTCTCCTCGCTCTGACTGCGGTAATCGCTGCTGCACTGCTCGAAAACGTCCGCGATCTTCTGATATGCCCGCCGTTCGCTGGCCCGGATTTCCCTGATTTTCTCCAGCAGCTCATCAAAGTAGTCCTTTCCAAACACCCGCCCGCGCTTGAGCATCTCATCATTCACCACGAAGCCCTTGATGATGAACTCCCGCAACGTGTTCGTCGCCCAGATGCGGAAGTGCGTCGCCTTGACTGAATTGACGCGGTAGCCCACTGCGATGGCGGCGTCCAGGTTGTAAAACTCCTTCTCCCGGGCAACCTCCCGTTCGCCCTCGGTTTGAACTGTTTCCATTTTGGAAATAGTTGCCTCCCGCGTCAGTTCCCTGCTCGCGTAGATGTTTTTCAGGTGCTTGTTGACCGCCGGCACGTTCACCCCAAACAACTCTGCCAGCGCCTTTTGCGTAAGCCAGAAATTCTCCCGGGCAAACAGCACATTCACCGTGACTTTTCCGTCCGCGGCCTGATAAAGCACCACCCTCGTGGACTCTGCCGGCATTCTACCTTTGCGTTTTCTGCGTTCTCTGGCGGTTAAATCATCTGCAATTGCCCCTTTGGTGGCGGCGCTTTGGGCAGGTTCTCCACCTTCAGGCTGTAATCATCATGTCCCCACTCGCAGCGGGAGAGAACTTGCCCGGGAATCCTTTTGATTGTTAGGTTTGGGTAACGCTCCGTGCCGCCGTGCGGGGCGCGGAACGCGGTGCAAAGCAGGAGGAGCGTGCGCTCTGGGCCGACCTCGTCGCTTTCGCTACGCATGAAGGGGTGTCAGCGGGCGGATTGCTCCGCCTGCCGAACGGGTCCGGCAGCGGGAAAGTAGGTGCTGAAGGTCGTTCCCTTGCCCGGTTGGCTGGAGACTTCCACAAATCCGCCGTGGCTCTTGACAATGGCCTGGACGGTGGAAAGCCCCAACCCCGTTCCTTTGCCGGTTTCTTTGGTTGAAAAAAACGGTTCAAAAATGTTGGCCAGGACCTCCGGGAACATGCCCTGCCCGGTGTCGGAAACGGCAAGGACGACATGCGGACCGGAGACCGGCTGGGTTTGCCAGGGTGTTATTTTCTGCTCGACCAAAGTGTTCTGGGCCTGGATCAGAAGCAAGCCGCCGTCGGGCATGGCATCTCGGGCGTTGATGCATAAGTTTAATAACACCTGATGCAGTTGGGTCGCATTGCCCAGAACGGGATAAAGGTCTTTCCCTATCCTGGTCTGGATACGAATGGATTTGGGGAAAGTTTGGGTCGCCAGCTTTTCCATCTCGCCCAGCAACTGCTCGACGCGCAGCAGGACCGGTTCGCCCGCAACGCCACGCGCGAAAGAGAGAATCTGCTTGACCATCTCGGACGCGCGCTGGGCGCTGGCTCTCATAGTTTCCAACATGTTTCCCAGCTTCTCATTTGCCGGTTCCTGCCGCAGCAGCTCGACTCCAACCAGAATCGGCATTAGCGCGTTGTTCAGGTCATGCGCCATGCCGCCGGCGAGCGCGCCAATGATTTCCAGCCGTTGCGCGCGCAAAGATTGGGCTTCCAGTTTCTGCTTCTCGGCTCGATCTTCAGCGTCTTGCACCGCGCGCTTCACGGCGGCCGCGAGGCGCGGCAACCGGTCTTTGAGCACGTAATCGGCGGCGCCCTCCTTGAGCGATTCGACCGCCGCCTCTTCGCCCATGGTTCCGGACACGAAGATAAACGGTTTAGCCGGGCATTGTTGTCGGGCCATCTTCAAGGCGGCCAAGCCGTTGAACTGCGGCAGCGAGAAATCGGAGACAATCAAATCGAACACATCGCTGTTCAGGGCCGCCTCAAACTCTGCGCGGGTGCGCACACACCTGATATCGCAGTCAATGCCTTCCTCCTTGAGCATCAATCCAACCAGCTCCGCGTCCGTTCGGTTATCTTCCAGGTGAAGAATGCGCAGAGGCGTCTTCATGGAGTTCCTGCCAGAACCAAGGGTGGCTCTCAGCGCATATTACGGCGTCTTTCTCAGGCTGCCGGGCGGCGGCTCGTTGATCACTGCCCAGAACAACCCCAATTCTTTGATCGTGTTGACAAATTGTTGAAAATCAATCGGTTTGACCACATAAGCATTGCCTCCCAGTTCGTAACTCTTGGCCAAGTCAGGGGCCTCGCGCGATGAGGTTACCACCACCACCGGGATCATTCGCAACTTCTCATCTCTCTTCATCTGGCGCAGCACTTCCAGTCCATCCACTTTGGGCAGTTTCAAATCCAGAAAAACCACTCCCGGCTCGCCGTCGGCTCGCCCACTGTACCGGCCACGGCGATGTAAATAGTCCAACGCCTCGGCCCCATCGCGGACGACAACGACTTCGTTGGCCAGACGATGTTCCTCGAGGGCAGCCAAAGTTAGTTCGACGTCATGTCTGCTGTCTTCGACGAGCAGAATACGTTTGAGGTCAGGCATGAGCGGTTAGTGGTTGAGGCTGAGGCACCGGCGTTTGTGGCCGGGACTCCGCGCGCCTCGGCAGCGAGAAATAAAAGGTCGCCCCTTCTCCCTCTTTTCCTTCGGCCCAGGTGCGGCCGCCATGCCGGAAGATAATCCGCCGGACGTTGGCCAGGCCGATGCCGGTGCCTTCGAACTCTTCGTGGTGGTGCAGCCGCTGGAAAACTCCGAAAAGCTTGCTCGCGTATTGCATGTCAAAACCCACGCCATTATCGCGCACAAAAATGATGTGTTCTTTGGCCTCAGCGCAAGAGCCGATTTCGATGCGGGCCGGCTGGCGTGGCCGGGTGTACTTGATGGCATTGGCGACCAGATTGTCCAGCACGACTCGCAACATGGAGGGATCGCCTTGGACTTCCGGAAGCCGGCTGATGTTCCACTCAAGCGCCCGCCCATCCAGTTCCGCTGTCAGGCCGCGCCTGACGTCCTCAACCAGATCCTGCAAACTCACTCGGGTCTGGCGCAGTTCGGCGCGCGACATTCGGGAAAAGCTCAACAGATCGTCCACGAGCTGGCCCATCTGCCGCGCGGAATTAGCGATCAAGTCGAGGTACCGAAGATTTTTTTCGTCAAGTCCAGCATCATTTTTCCTGAGCAGATTCACAAACCCCGACATGTGCCGGATAGGCGCCCGCAAGTCGTGTGAAACCGAGTATGAAAAGGCCTCCAGTTCCTGGTTGGCCGCTTCGAGTTGCGCGGTCCGCTGCGCGACGCGACTCTCCAAATCCTGATTCAAACGATTGATTTTTTGGTGAGCTTCTTCGATCTGCGCTTGCCGCCTTTCCAATCGCCCGGCCATATCATCAAAAGCGCGGCCCAACTCGACCAACTCTCCTGACCCTGGCATGACTCCAATGCGCGCGCCCAGGTTGCCCCCCGCCAACTCTTTGGCAGCCGCTACCAGCGCGCTAACCGGACGCAAAAAGAATCGTCGCGCATAGAACTGCGCTGCGATCCCGACCACGACTGCCACCAACCCCAGGACGATCAGGTTGCGGGCCAAAACCTGGTTGGCATGAGCGAAAGAAATCTCAACTGGAATCCCCACGATAACGAACAACTTGGGCGTCTGGCCGTCCGTGACCGCGGTTACGGCGTGCAAACGAGAAACTCCGTCCACGCTCGCCACCTCGAACACCCCGCCCTTTTGCGTCAGGGTCCGCTGCACCTCTGCAGTCCCGGACAGGGATTTGCCAACCCATTTCTCTGGTTCCGGCTGCCGTGCCAGGACCGTTCCGTTCCGATCGATAACAGTCACTGTGCCCCCGGCAGGGAGCGGGATTTGGGTCAACGTCGCCGACAACAAGGAGAGCTTCAGAGAAGCATACACCACCCGCCTCAACTGCCCGTGCTCATCCCACACGGGGTATCCAAAATTCAGCGATGGCTGGTCCGTCAACGGGCCGACCTGAAAATCGCCCGCCGAGAATTTCTTGGTCTGAATGACCCGCTGAAAATAAGCGCGATCGCTCAGATTGACCTGATCAGACGTCGGCTCGGCGCTGCAAAAGAGCAATCCGTTAGTTTCAATCAACCCGAAGTTCAGGTAATTGGGCGAAAGCTTTCGCAGGTTCGAAAAGTTTGTCTCACAGAAAGGCCGGTTGGTTGCCAGAACCAGAAAGGGGAAGTGGGTCAGAGTAGCCAGCAACTGGCGGGCGTTCTTGAAGAAGTTTTCCTCGTGGGCAGCGGCCAGTCCAGAGATCGCGGTGGCCCCTTCGCGGACTTCGGCCTTTTCGATTCGGCGCTGTTCCAAATTGCTGTAGAGGGCCAATCCCAGTGCCGGCAGGACCACCAGCAGCAGCATCAGGGTCAGCCTGGTCCGAAAAAGCCCCAAGTATGGCAAGCTGGGCATAACGGAGGTCCGCAGAATCTCAGAGCAGTTTAATCTGGGCTTTCTCCCTGGCCAATGCCTCGCTCAAGCCAGCCATTCTGCCGTTGCGCCGCTCGATACTGTGCTTATCCACGGAGGGATCATAGGGCACGGGATAGCGGCCATCGTAACAGGCCATGCAAAAGGCGTTCCTGGGCAGGCCGGTAGCTTTGACTAGGCCTTCGGCTGAGAGGTAATGGAGCGAATCGGCATTGAGGTAGCTGCGAATTTCTTCCAGCGAATGGTTGGCGGCCATGAGCTTGCTGCGGTCGGGGAAATCGATGCCGTACACGCAGGGGTTCATGTGCGGCGGACAACTGACCAGCACGTGCACTTGTGTCGCGCCCGCTTCCTTAAGGTTGTTCACTCGAGCTTTGCAGGTCGTGCCGCGGACGATTGAGTCATCTACGACGATCACGCGCTTGTTCCGCACCAGTTCAGTAATGAGGTTAAGCTTGATGCGCACGTCCAGGTCCCGGATGAGCTGTGAAGGCTGCAGAAAGCTGCGGCCGACGTAGTGATTGCGCACGAAGGCCATCTCGAAAGGGATGCCCGACTCCAGCGAATAACCCAGCGCCGCGGAGTTGCCGCTGTCCGGCAGCGGCACAACCAGGTCGGCGGCGATGGGAAACTCTCTGGCCAGTTGCCGGCCCATTTCGACACGCACTTTATAGACATTGCGGTTGGCTATCGTGCTATCCGGCCGCGCGAAATAGACGTATTCAAAAATGCAGAAAGCGCGCCGCTCGTGCTCTGGAAAGGCCTGCACGCTGCTCAATCCGTCCTGGTTGATAACGACGATTTCCCCAGGTTCCACCTCGCGGACGAATTTGGCATGAATTAGGTCCAACGCGCAGGTTTCGCTGGCCAGGACCCAGGCCTCATTGAGTTTGCCGAGGCAGAGCGGCCGGAAGCCGTGCGGGTCGCGCACGCCGATGAGTTCGTTCTCGGTCATGATTACCAGGGAGTAAGCTCCTTCGATGCGGCGGATGCTTTGAATGAGGTTGTTCCCGTTGCCGTTGAGGCTGGGCTGGGCCATCAGGTGCAAGATGATTTCGCTATCCACCGTGGTTTGAAAAATCGAGCCTCGGGTCTCCAACTCCTCGCGGAGTTGGGCGGCGTTGGTCAGGTTGCCATTGTGCGCGATGGC